>FWPV01000642.1_pt1 | contig 108127 bp, 95 predicted proteins | sample 2228371 | NCBI WGS metagenome assembly FWPV01 (sample SAMEA103939776, study PRJEB20133) | metagenome
CCTGCTTGGCCTCGTCCGCCCCGGCCACGTCCGCAAAGGTCACCGTCGGCTTGTCCCCGGTGAACACCCGCGCCCGGCTCTTGCCGAAGGACATCGCCTGATTGTTCGATCCCTGGGCCTGGCGAAGGATCATGATAAACAAGCCGCCGATGAGGAGCAAAGGCAAAAGCGTGCCCAGGATCGTGATCCAGCCGGACATATCGCTGGGTGGGGCCACTTGAAGTTCGACTTTGGCAAGCTGCTCGGGAGTGACGCCTAATCTGAGGAGTGAGGTGGTCAGGTTAACCCGTTCCTCTTTTTGCGAGACGAAAACCTGCTTGTCTTTGGTCTGAACCCTTAACTGATCGCCCGAAATCACGATCTTGCTGACTTCGCCCGCGCGCACCATTGCGGCCACCTCGCTCAGCCCTTTCTCGGCGGGCCGCTCGGCCGACTGCGACGCGCTATAAAGAAGGACGGCCACGGCAATGATGATCAGCACGTAGACCAGCCCGTTTCGTTGCCAATTGGCACCCACGATACTTGCCTCCAGCCCGTTGGGGGACAAGCACTTCCCCAAGTTGATATCGTTATTATATCAGAGCACCGACAAATCGGCTAGGCGGCTGGCTTACAGTACGAGAGATCACGCCGATCATTTGACGTGAGGCCGGAGGTGTGCTATCCTCATATCCGTTGCAAGCTTGACAATCGCGTCAAAGACGACGCTGATCATACCTGTCTGGAAGACCAGGGGAAGCCGGTGAGAGGCCGGCGCTGTCCCGCAACTGTATCCCGGAGCACCACAACCGGGGAGCCAGGTTACCTGCTTCCAGGCCGTTCTCAACGACCTTCGAGGTAAAGGGAGTGGAACACAACCTGAACAAAGCGGGTTGTCAACCGCTCCCCTTGCCACCACTGGCAAGGGGTTTTCTTTTTGTAGAACGCCCCTCACCAGGGGCGTTCTTGTTTTTGGCTTCGCAAAAGCTGGGAGACATGTATCGCGCCTTTGCCCTGGTCTTGATGCTGCAGTTGGTTCTGGCCACTATACTGCCCGCGTCGGCGGTCGCCGTGCCGACGGCGCAGGCCATCGCCTGGCTCCATACCCAACAACTGCCCGATGGCAGCTTCGGCATCCGGTTGTCGGAAGGACGTTTTGCCCCTAGCGCGAGTGCCACCGCTGACGTGGTCTATGTCCTGGCCCTTCTCGGCGAAGACCCATCGCATCCTGTGTGGGCGCAAAACGGGGTCAGCCTGCTGGACGCCCTGGCCGCGTTGACCCCTGAATACACGGCCGCCGATGCCGGCCAGGCGGGTAAGATCGCCCGCGCGGTGGCCGTCGCAGGAGCGAACCCCCGGGCCTTCGGCGGCGTAGATCTCGTCGGGCGCATTCAGGCCGCCTATGACCCACAGACCGGCCGCTACCATCCGACTTCCCTGTTCCGGCACACGTTGGCCATCGAGGGGCTGCGGCGGGCCAACGCAAAGGTGCCTGAGGCTGCGCTGCGCGCCCTCCTGGACGCGCAACTGGACGACGGCGGTTGGTCGTGGAGTTTCGACGGTACGCAAAGCGATGTGGATACCACCGGCAGGGTGATGCAGGTGGTAGCCGATCAATTAGGAGCCCGTGACGATCCTGCTCTGACGCGAGCAGCGCTCTACCTGTGCCGACAGCAACAGAGCGATGGCGGCTGGGGGGTCGGCAACGTGGCCGGCCCGTCCAACGCCAACTCGACCGCTTTGGCGGTGGCCGGCCTGCGCGCGGCCGGCTATGATCCGCGCGGTTCGGCGTTTCGAAAAGGCAATCTCACCGCCCTGGATGCGTTGTATAGCTTCCAGGAACCGGGGGGCGCTTTTGTCTACTTGAGAACGCCGGGCAGGGAAGAGAGCCGCCTGATGGCAACCACCGATGCGCTGACTGCGCTGGCGCAGCGATTGTCCCGGCCCGTCCGGCCGCTAAAACCCGGCTGCCGCCTGCCTGGCCGTTGGCCACAGTTGCCGGACGACACCGATTACTTCGGCTCGCGCGAGCGCGGGTTGATGTCGAGGTAGGGTCGCGATTTTCGCAAAACAGAAATCAAACATTTCTCTAAAGGAGGTACATCTATGTTCCGTCGTTTCACATCCGTCATCTGGCTGGCCCTGGCGCTGTGCCTGGTGCTGGCCGGCATCGCCTTTGCGGCCGATGAGGCCACGAAACAGGTGGGGCTGGTCATTGCGTTCCCCGACGGCACCCGCCATGCCGAGGTCGTCACCGTCCCGGCCGGGGCTACCACCTTCGAGGTCCTGCAAGCGGCCAAGATACAGCTAGTCAGCCAGACAACCGGGTTTGGCCCGGCCATCTGCGCGATCAACAACGTGGGCTGCCCGGCAACCAACTGCTTCTGCAACCCGAAGGAATTCTGGGCCTATTACCATCTGACCGATGATACATGGACCATGGCCCAGGAAGGGGCAGGCAGCTACGTACCGGCGGACGGCGCAGTAGAGGGCTTCGTCTGGAGCGGGATGGACGCGTCCTTCAACCCGACGCTGCAGCCGCCGGTGATCACTTTTGCCCAGATCCTTGCTGCGCCTGTGCTGGCCACGCTGCCCCAAACGGGCGGCATGGCCTGGCCTACGGTCGGCATGGCCGGCAGCCTGGTCCTGCTCATGGTCGGCCTGGCGATGCGCAGGGGCCGGGCAGGGCATTGACCCTGGGAGCACTCGATGAAACTTGATTCAAGCGGTGGCCTGTTTCGGTCGGCGGGCTCCGGCCGGTGTATGCTCGAGGCCCAAAGGACGATCGCCCGGAGCAAGCATGTGGCCTTTTCAGTGGCGCTGACCGCGGTCCTTGCGGCGGTGCTCGGCTGGCTGCTGGTCTCTGCGCAGCCTTCGCCTGCAGCAGCCGCGCAGGAAGGGCCAAACCGGGCAGCGCTGGTAGTCCGGTTCAGCGATGGCCGGGTGGAGACGCGCTGTGTCTCGTTCGAGACGGCGGCCATCACCGGCGCGGAGCTGCTGGAACGGTCAGGGCTGGGGCCCATCCTGGATTACAGCGGCGGGCTGGGCGGCGCAGTGTGCAGCATCGCCGGCGAAGGATGCGCGTTCCCTCGCGAAGATTGTTTCTGCCGCTGCCAGGGCGCGATGTGCGAATACTGGGCGTACTACCACGGCCTCGACGGCCGTTGGCTTTACTCCGAAGTGGGGGCCACCAGCTATCAGGTAACAGACGGCGCGCTCGAAGGGTGGTCATGGGGCAAGGGCAACTTCTCCAGCGGGACCGAGCCGCCCCTCTTCTCCTTCGAAGAAGTGTGCGCATCCCCAGTTGCAGGGGCAATCGCGCCGGCCGGCGCAGCGTTGGTACCGGTGGCACGCGCCCAGGAGTTGCAAGCATCATCCGCCAGGGACGCATCGGCCGGGCCAGATGCAGATATGGCCGGGTACGCTGCTTTTCTGCTGCTGGTGATCTTCCTGGCGGCCGCCTGGGCATGGGTGTTCAGACGGAGAAGACGGGCTACGCTTCCGGCGTTCGGGCCCGACGTAACGCATGAGTGAGGCACAGGGGCATGGCGTCCGTCATACGGGGTTCCCGGCCGCCATGCCCCCGGCGCGCAAACACCCCGTGCTTGGCACCGACACCTTTCACCCCCTGGTGTGGCTGGCCTGGCTGGCTGCGGCTGCGCTGCCGGCCCTCTCCACGCGCAATCCGCTTTACCTGGGCCTGGTCCTGATCGCGGTCGCAGTAAACCATGCCGCCCTGGGGAGGGACCATCCCCAGGCGCGCAGTTGGGGGGCATTTGTGCGCTTCGGCGCCTGGCTGTGGTTGTTCACCATCCCTTTCACTGCGCTGACTTCGCACCACGGCGCGCTGGTCTTGTTCTCGCTGCCACGGCATTGGCCGGTGATCGGTGGCCCCATCACCCTGGAGTCGGTGCTCTACGGCCTCACCGCCGGCCTGGCATTGATCGCGCTGCTTTCGATCTTCGCCGTGTTCAACGTGGCAGTGGACCAGGCGCGCTTGTTGCGGCTTACCCCCGGTTTTGTCTACCAGATGGGCGTGGTGGCAGGCATTGCGGTAGCGTTTGTGCCGCAGATGGTGGCAGGCTGGCAGGCGATCCACGAGGCGCAACAGGTGCGGGGTCACAGGGTGCGGGGGGTGCGCGATCTCCTGCCGCTGATCCTTCCGTTACTGGTCACCGCGCTGGAACGGGCGATGCAACTGGCCGAATCCATGGAGGCGCGCGGTTTCGGCGGACAGGCAGTGCAGGCCTCCGCGCGGCGACGTCTATTGCATCAAGGGGCGCTGTTGGCCGGGCTGGGGCTGATCGGGACAGGGCTCGCCCTCACCGGTTTCTGGCCCGAAGGCGGTATCGTGGCCGGTCTGCTGATGACTGCAGGCGCGCTTTGCCTGGCCTGGAGCCTGTGGGATCAGGGACGCCGCGTCCGCCGAAGCCGCTATCGGCGCTGGGTCTGGCGGCCGATAGATCGCCTGGCGCTGGCCGTGGCCTTGATCGGACTGACGGCCTGGGGGGCGACCTGGTTACTGTGGGGGGAATGGTTGTTCTACTACCCGTATCCGCCCTATTCGCCATGGCCGACGTTCAACCCCCTTCTGGGATCGGTCATCGCCTTACTGGCGCTGCCGGGTGTGTTGCTGCGTGAGACGTGAGGGCGCCGTGATCGAGCTATCTTATGTCACCTACCGCTATCCTGAACAATCCATCCCTGCGCTGGCAAACTTCTCGGCCACGTTGCGGGCCGGAGAATTCGTGCTGGTCGTGGGCCCTTCAGGTGCGGGCAAATCCACCTTCCTGCGCTGCCTGAACGGCCTGGTGCCGCACTTCTACGGCGGCCAATGGGCGGGCCGGGTGAGGGTCATGGGCCGCGATCCCGTTGCCCTGGCACCCAGAGGGATGGCCGATCTGGTGGGCTTCGTGTTTCAGGACCCGGAAGCGCAGTTCGTGGTGGACACCGTAGAGGATGAGCTGGCTTTTGCGATGGAGAACTTCGCGGTGCCCCAGGCCACCATGCGGAAGCGGGTGGAAGAGGTGCTGGACCAGATGGGAATCGCCCACCTGAGGTACCGGCGCATCAATACCCTTTCCGGCGGAGAAAAGCAGCGGGTGGCCATCGCAGCAGTGCTGGCGCTACAACCTGAGGTGCTGGTATTGGACGAGCCCACGTCGCAGCTCGATCCCCAGGCGGCCGAGGAAGTGCTGGTGGCGTTGCGCCATCTGAACGAAGACCTGGGCCTTACGGTGATCCTCAGCGAACACCGGCTGGAACGAGTGGCCCATTACGCCGATCGCATGCTCTACATCCCAGCCCTGGGCGCTGCGCCGATCCTGGATGAGCCCCGCGCTGTGATGGCGCAGCTCCCCCTGGTGCCGCCGCTGGTGCAGTTGGGACGTGCCTTGGGATGGCAGCCGCTGCCGTTGACCATCAAGGAGGGACGGGCGTTTGCGCGGGAGCTCGTTCAGAAATGGTCGGGAGCGGAACCCGCAGCACAACCCGCTGAAGGCCTCTACCCTGCCAGCAGGCCAGGCCCCGAGGCACCCGCCGGAGCACCCGTGATCCTGTCCGCACGCGGGGTGCACTATAGCTACAACGGCCAGCCGGCCCTGCGCGGGGTAGACCTGGAGGTGCGCGTCGGCGAGTTCGTGGCGTTGATGGGGCGCAACGGTTCGGGCAAGAGCACCCTGTTGAAGCACCTGGTGGGGCTGATCAAGCCAGAGGCCGGGGAGGTGCGGGTCGCAGGTCTGGATACCCGCCGGACGGAGATGGATGCTATCGTCAAAATCGTCGGGTATGTGCCACAGCACCCCGGCGCGCTGCTTTTCAGCGAGACCCTGGCCGCCGAGCTGGCCTTCACCCGCAAGTCCCACGGCATGGCCCAGGATCGGACGGCCGACCTGGCCTTGCTGGAGAAGCTGGGGTTGGGTCCCCTGGCCGACCGCGATCCCCGCGACCTCAGCGGCGGCGAGCAACAACGTGCGGCCCTGGCTGCGATCCTGGTCGCCGGCCCGCAGGTCATCTTGTTGGACGAACCGACGCGCGGGCTGGATTACGCCCAAAAACAGGCGCTGGCCGAGCTGCTCCTGGCGCTGAAACAAGAAGGAAAAACCATCGTCATGGCGACCCACGACGTGGAACTGGCGGCCCGCTGCGCCGATCGGGTCGTGTTGCTGGCCGAGGGGCAGGTGGTGGTAGATGGCCCGGCCCGGCAGGTGATGAGCGATTCGCAAGTGTTTGCCTCCCAGGTCAACAAACTCTTCCGAGACCCGCGCTTCTTGGTGGTGGAGGATGTGTTGGGGCGAGTGGCGAGTGGCGAATCAGCGAATGGCGAATCAGCGAATCAGCGAATCGGCGAATCAGCGAATGGCGAATCAGCGAATGAGGAGTGGTGAATCGGAAGGCGGTTGAGAAGCACATGACACCTTTAGCACGCAATACGCAATACGCAGTACGCAGTACGCACCACCTCCTGTCCGCTGCGATCCTGGCCCTCGCCAGCCTGTTCGGCCTGGCGGCGTTCCTGTACCCCTTCTTCATGCCGGCGTTGCCGCAAACAGGGCCGATGGCGCACGCGAACGACGCGCCGCTGTTGACGGTGCTTCTGCTGGGGCTGTGCCTCACCGTCATCTTCGCCAGCCTCACGGCGCAGCAATTAACCAGCAAATTGGTGGCTGTGCTCGGTGTGTTGACCGCCATGAACGCCGTGCTGCGGCTGATACCGGGGCCAGGCGGGTTCAATGCCATCTTCGTGTTGCCGATCCTGGCAGGGTACGCCTACGGCCCGGTCTTCGGCTTTCTCCTGGGCGCGCTGTCGCTGCTGGTTTCTGCGTTGATCGGCGGCGGCGTGGGGCCGTGGCTACCCTATCAGATGTACGCTACCGGGTGGATGGGGCTGCTCTCGGGGTTGCTGCCGGCACTCCCGGCACATCGCCGTTGGGAACCGATCGTGCTGGCCGTATGGGGGGCACTTCTAGGATTCCTCTTCGGCGCGATCATGAATATCTGGTTCTGGCCGTTCCTGGCCGGAAGCGCCGTCGGGCCGCGCCTGACAGAGGGCCTGGGGGCCACCTGGCAGCCGGGTATGGCCATCTGGCAGACGTTGCAGGCCTATGCGGTCTTCTATGTGGCGACCTCCCTCTGGTGGGATGTGGCCAGGGCTGTAGGCAACGGCCTCCTGATCCTGTTGTTCGGCCGCGCGATCTTACGGGTACTGCGGCGGTTTCAGCGCCGGTTCCGGTTTACAACTTCAGGGGTTCTCGGCGATCCATTGCTCGATGAGCGGCCGGGCCCTGGCGCTGGGGATGGCGAACCCGATCCCTTGTATGGTCGGCTGCTCCCCCCGAGCATCATCCCGGATCACCAGGGTGATGATCCCGACCACCTCGCCGTTGGCGTTGAGCAAGGGGCCGCCCGAGTTGCCGCGGTTGATCGCCGCGTCGGTCTGGATCAGGCCTGACATCTCTGCGCCGCCCTCCAGCTTGATGGCCCGGTTGAGGCCGCTGACGATCCCGGTGGTAACGCTGTTGGGCAAGTTGCCCAGAGGGCTGCCGATCACCAACACCGCATCTCCCAGGCGCAACGCATCGGAGTCCCCCCACGGCAGTGTGGGATAGCCGGTCCCCCGTCCTATCTTGAGCAGAGCCAGGTCGGCCGCGTCATCTATCGCGACCAGCCGGGCCATTGCGTCCCGGCCGTTGTTGCGCAAGATCATCAGCTCCTCGGCGTCTCGGGCCACATGGGCGTTGGTCACAATGAACCCCTGGGGATGGACAATGACTCCCGAACCCCAGACGACCTCTTCCGCCTCCGTTGAAGCGCCCACTTTCCTGCGGGAGGCGTTGATCACTGTGACCACGGCAGGGCTGACGCGCTCGATGAGCGCCGGCAGGCTGACGGTGGCGACCGCAGTAGGCGAGGCTGTAGGGGTCGGTGTTGGGAGCGCGGTGGCGGTGAAGGTGGCAGTCGCCGTCGGGCTGCTGGTGGCCGTGGCAGTAGGGGTCGCCGTGGGTGTGGCCGTAGGAGGCGGCAGAGTAGGCGTAGGGGTGGCAGAGCCGAAGACGGCCACCCGGGCAACCTCCCAACGCCCCAAGGCATACCAGGTCGCTGTTGCACCGATCAGGCCGCCAAACAAGGCAGCGATCAACACCAGCGGAACAAGGCGCAACGGACGCAACGGCCGCTCACTCCCTCAGACGATCTCGATCCCGGCGCCGGGGACGACTTCTCCGATCAAGAACGCCGTTTCTCCCCGCTCCGTGCAGTACGTCAGAAAAGTCTCTACGCCCGCTTGCGGCAAGGCAACCAGCAAACCGCCGGACGTTTGGGGGTCATGCAACAACGTCTCCTGCCAGTCGGCCACAGCGCGAGTGTAGGTGACGGCAGGGTTGTAGAACGCATGGTTGTTGTGCGCGCCGCCCGCAAAGACCCAGTTCTCCGCGTAGATCAACGCGCCGGGCAGCCACGGCAGGGCATCGAACCGGATGCGAAACCGGACGCCTGCCGCCTGCGCCATCTCCAGCGCATGGCCCAACAGGCCAAACCCGGTGATGTCGGTTGCTGCATGCGCCACAGCCGCCTGGGCCGCCTGCGCGGCTACGCGGTTCAAGCGGACCATGCTGGCGATCGCGGCGTCCAAATGGGCTTGCTCGGCCTTTCCCCGCTTCAAGGCCGTGGTGATGGTGCCGGTCCCCAGCGGCTTGGTCAGGATCAAAGCGTCTCCTGGCCGGGCACCTCCCTTGGTAAGGATGCGATCGGGGTGGACGAAGCCGGTGACGACCAGCCCGTATTTCGGCTCCTTATCCTGGATGCTATGGCCGCCGGCGATGGCTGCACCTACCGAGCGGACCACGTCCGCTCCCCCGCGCAGGATATCGGCCAGGATTGCGGCCGGCAGATCGGGGGGAAAAGCAGCGATGTTAAGGGCAAACACCACCTCCCCGCCCATAGCGTACACGTCGCTCATAGCGTTGGCCGCAGCAATGGCGCCGTACTCGTAGGGCGTGTCCACGATGGGCGTAAAGAAATCCACCGTCTGGATCAACGCCAGCTCATCGTTGAGCTTGTAGACGGCAGCATCGTCCGGCGCGCCGAGGCCGACCAGCAGATTGGGATGCTGGTCTGGAGGGAACAAGTTATCCAGTGTGCGCAGCACCTGCGCAAGCTGCTCGGGCGGCAGCTTAGAGGCTCAACCCGCGCACGAACTGAGGCTGGTGAGCTTGATGATCTGTTCTCGGGTCATCGGTCTTCTGCTCCGCGCTTGATTGCTGGTTCGCAAGGCATTATAAACGCCGGGCCGAAAAGCGGTCAAACAACGATGTTGACCCGAGGCGAGGACATGGTATACTTTGGAGCGCATCGAGTGCGCGTCTGAAGATGCTTACTCTGCGCGACCGGTTTGAATACACTGATTTGGCTCGAGGTTGCACGGTGAAAATAACATTCATGTACTTCGAAGACTGTCCATCGCACGAAGCGGCCCTGGCGCGGCTGCACCAGGTGATCGCAGAGGAGGGCGTGGCCGCAGAGGTAGAGGTCATCAGGGTAGAGACAGACGAAGAAGCGGTGCGCCATCGCTTCACCGGGTCGCCGACGATCCTGGTGGAAGGGCGGGATATTGACCCGCCGGCAACAGGTGCGCAGTATGCGCTCGCCTGCCGCGCCTATCGCCGTGAAGACGGCCGCATCACACCGCTGCCACCCGTCGAGCTGATTCGCCGGGCCTTACGCGCTGCTGCAGAAGCACATCCCGAACAACTTCAAACAGGAGGGACAACGCAATGAGCAATCTGAAAATCGGAGACAAAGCCATCGCTTTCGACCTGCCCGGCGTAGACGGCAAACGCCACGCGCTCGCCGATTACGCCGACAAGCCGATCCTGGTGGTGATCTTCAGTTGCAACCATTGCCCGTATGTGCGGGCGTGGGAAGACCGGATGATCCAGATCCAGGCGGACTATGCGGACAAAGGGGTGCAGTTTGTGGCGATCAACGCCAACGACGCAATCAAATACCCCAGCGACAGCTTCGAAGCGATGGTCGAGCGCGCCAAAGAGAAAGGCTTCAACTTCCCCTATCTGCACGACGAGTCCCAGGAGATCGCGCGGGCCTATGGCGCGCAGCGCACCCCGGAGGTCTTCCTGTTCGACCGGGACCGACGCCTGTGCTACCACGGGGCCATTGACGACAACTATGAGGAGCCCGCTGCGGTCAAACAGCACTACTTGCGCGCAGCGCTGGACGCAGTACTGGCCAGCAACCCTGCCCCTGTCGCCGAAACCCCGCCGGTGGGCTGCACGATCAAGTGGAAGTGAAAGGCTGAAAACGGTGACCTGGGCTGTATGGCTCAGGTCGCCGCCTGTCAGCGGTTCACGTTCGGCACCGTCACAGGGTAGAACATGCGCCGGCGCAGCGCGTCGAAACTGAACGGTTCGCCCAGGGTGATGGCGCGGCGGATGGCCTGTTGGGCCTGCGCAGCAGTCCGCGTCTCGCCCGCAAATTGCGCTCCAACCAGACGGCTATCCCGCACGACGAATTTCTCCACCACGCCGTCGTGCCGGCGTTGCACCCGCTCGCCGGTCAGGCTGCCCAGCGAGAAATAGGCCCGGCCGAAGACGATCAACACGTTGGCGTTGATCGAGCCTGAATAGGCCGTGCGCCGGCCTAGCATGTTCAGGGCCGCCAGCCGGCCGGTATCCACCGCTGTTGGGATCACGCCGTTGATGGCACGCTGGCCGAACAGATCCCATGTCTCCGCGCAGTCGCCGGCCGCGTAGACGCCATCGCCTGCGTGCAGGTACTCGTCCACCAGGATGCCGCCACCTGCGCCCAGCGCGATCTGAGCCGGGTTCACGAAATCCACGTTGGGCCGCCGGCCCATGGCCAGCACCACCGTGTCGCACGCGATCTCCCCGCGCGTCGTGCGCACGGCCCGCACTGGATCGCCGCAGACCTCCACCAGCCCTTCGTTCAGCCGCACCTCGACGCCGTGTTCGGCCAGCCGCTCGTGGATCAGAGCTGCCATGTCTTCGTCGAAGACACCCGGGAGCACGGTGGACCTAATCTCGAGCATGATCACCTCGGCCCCGCGCTCGCGCAGCACCGATGCCAGCTCGACCCCGATGCGACCCGCGCCGGCCACCACAACCCGGCGCATGGGCTGGGCCAGCAGGCGCTGCGCGTCCTCTAACCAGTCGAGCTTGAAGACGCCCTGGGCCCGGCTACCAGGGATGCCCCGACCGCGCGTCATCGCGCCGGTGGCAATCAACAGGCGGTCGTAGGTCAGGGTAGCGCCATCGTCGAGCGTCACCGTGCGCGTCGCAGTATCGAGCTGCCGCACCTCGCGGCCGAAGCGCGTCTTCACGGCCATCCGCTCGTAGAAGTCGGCGTCGCGCAGGATCAGGTGGGCCTCGTCCACCCGGCCCTCCATGTAGGCGAACAGGGAGGCAGGCGAGTAGAAACCGCGCGTCTCTCGGGAGATCAGCGTCACCTCCGCTTGCGAGTCGAGGCTGCGGATCGTCTCCAGCGCGGTGACACCGGCAAAGCCGTTGCCAGCAATGACAATACGCATGTTACCCTCCTGTCACGAATGCCATCAGCACGATTTCATCGCCGTCCTTGACGCGCGTGCTCAGCCCGTCGAGGTAGTAGATGCTGGTACCGTTCACCAGCACGGTGTAGCTGCGCTTGAGGCGGTCGGGTGCCTCGAACAACTGGTCGGCGAAGCCGTATTTTTCGGCCACCGACCACAGGAACTCACCCAACGAACAGGGCGCAGGCAAGTCCACCTCCAGCTTATGACCGGCCACCTGACCCAGGACGGCGTAGACTTTGAGAGTGATCTTCCCCATGATTGGGAACCCTCTGCCCCTTATCAGCGCGCACTTCCGCTCAGGTGCAGGATCACAACCCCAATGATGATGACAGCGATAGCGAACAGCTTGAGGGGCGTCATCGTCTCACGGAACCACAGGATGCCGATGAGAGTGATCAGTGTGGTGCCCAGCCCCGACCAGATGGCATAGGCCACGCTCACATCCAGCTTTTTCAGCGCCAGGGCAAAGCACGTGTAGGCAAGCGCGTAACAGCCGAACATCAAGACCGCCGGCAGGAGCCGGGTGAGGCCCTGTGAGAGCTTCGCGCTGGTAGTGCCTGCATTTTCGATGAGGATCGCAAGCATCAAGAAGAGCCACTCCATCGAGACCTCCTGGGTGGGTTGCGATGTTCGAGAGTCGGACACTTATACTAAGTATATCTGAAACCTAACCTATTGACAAGCAACCGGAGATTGTGTAAGATAGTTACATCCCGCGCTAACGCGAACGATCGTGCTTCTTCTTGGCTCCGGCCGAGAGAAGGGAGATATCCGTTCTTCCAAAATCAAACGACGGAAAGATTGGTGAACAGCCAATCGTCACCTGGCAGGCTGGTAACTCGCCAGGAGACCAACAGCTTTAGGAGAACAGTGAAGCCGAGTTGGCTCGCAAGCGCATCATATGATTCCAGCAGGGACAAAGTGTTCGAGATTAGTGGACGTTTACGCTGGACACCACCGCCCGATCCGGCTTATTGTGCGGACGGTGGGCACCCTACCTGTTTATTGTGATGATCTGGCCAAAGAGGTTTGCATGACCTCCGGAAAGAACTCGCAGGAATCCACCGCCAATACTCGCACGGCTGGCAAGAAGGCCAGGGAATTCACGGACGAGGAACGCGCCGCGATGAGGGAGCGCGCCCAGGAGCTGAAAGCGGAAGCGGCCAGGGCAAACGGGGAAAGCGCGGTGCTCGCCAAGATCGCCGAAATGCCGGAACCGGATCGCGCCATGGCCACGCGGCTCCACGCGCTCATCATGGCCAGCGCGCCGGCCCTAACGCCGAAGACCTGGTACGGGATGCCCGCGTACGCCAATAAGGACGGTAAAGTCGTCTGCTTCTTCCAGAGCGCACACAAGTTCAACACGCGATATGCCACGCTCGGCTTCAGCGACGCGGCGAACCTCGACGATGGCGCGATGTGGCCGACCTCTTTTGCTCTCAAAGAGCTGACAGCCATCGAAGAGACACAGATCAGTGCGCTGGTGAAGAAGGCAGTGAGCTAAGAAAGGAGGTAACCAAAGGACTGACACATCTTATCAATCGCTGAGTCGTTTGGCCGTGCATTGTTTTCCCAGGCAACACCAAGCAAGGAGGCGGAAGTATGGCCTACGGTTACACTGGCCGTGTGCTCAACGTGGACCTGACCCAGCGCCGCGTCTGGGAAGAACCCCTGAACATGGACTGGGCCAGGAAATTCATCGGCGGCAAAGGGCTGGGCGCGCGCTACTTGTGGGACCGCGTCAAGCCGGGCGCCGACCCCCTCGGGCCAGACAATGTCTTCATGATCTGGACCGGCCCCCTCGCGGGGACCTTCGCACCCTCCTCTCCCAAGTACTGCGTGGTCACCAAAGGCCCGCAGACGGGACTCTACCTCGATAGCCACGCCGGCGGCATCTTCGGCGTGGAGCTCAAGTTCGCCGGCTTTGACGGCGTGATCATCTACGGCAAGGCCGATGCGCCGGTCTACCTCTACATCGAGGACGGCAAAGCCGAGATCCGGGACGCCAGACACCTGTGGGGCAAGAATGCGCACGAAGCCGAGGACGCGCTGCACGCCGAGCTGGGCGAGGCGCCGGCCGTCATGGCGATCGGCCAGGCGGGCGAAAACCTGGTCAAATACGCCTGCATCTCGGCCAGCTACTATCGCCAGCACGGCCGCGGCGGCTGCGGCGCAGTGATGGGCTCCAAGAACCTCAAGGCGGTGGTGGCGCGCGGCACCGGCTCGGTCAAGGTCGCCCATCCGCAGGAGTTCAAAGAGGCCTGCTGGGAAGCGATGATCAAGGACACCCTGGAGAACCCCGAAGCGCAATTCGGCATCAAGTGGGGCTCCCCCTCCCTGATGTGGTACACCAACGCCACCGGCACCTTCCCGGCCTACAACTTCGCCGACGGCGTCTTTGCGGGCGCGGACAAGATTGACGCCAACGTCATCCTGAAGATGGCGACCAAGCGCCACGCCTGCTACTCGTGCCCCGTGGGCTGCGGCAACTACGTCGAGGTGACCGTCGGCCCGTATGCCGGCACCAAGGTCGAAGGGCCGGAGTACGAGACGATGTTCTCCCTCGGCTCCAACTGCGGCGTGGACGACATCAACGCCATCGTGCACGCCAACTACCTGTGCGACGCCTACGGCCTCGACACCATCTCGACGGGCGACTGCATCGCCTGGGCGATGGAGCTCTACGAGAAGGGCATCCTCAAGCCGGAAGAGACCGATGGCCTGGTACTCACCTTCGGCAACGGCGATGCCATGGTGAAAATGGTGGAGAAGATCGCCAAACGCGAGGGCCTGGGCGACCTGCTGGCCGAAGGAGTCAAGCGCGCGGCGGCGAAGCTGGGCCGCGGCTCCGAGCGCTATGCGGTGCACTTCAAGGGCATGGAGCCACCAGCCTACGAGCCGAAGGGCTCCTGGTCCATGGCCCTCTCCTACGCCACATCCGACCGCGGAGGCTGCCATCTGCGCTCGTGGCCCATCGGGCCCGAGGTGCTGGGCGCGTTCTGGCTGGGCGCCGAGCCGATCCCGCTGGAGCGCTGGAGCACGGTCAACAAGGCCAAGGTCAACGCCGAGCAGCAGCACCAGTATGCCGCCAAGTTCTCCATGGAGATCTGCGACTTCGACTGCTGGAATAACGAGCGGCTGACCAACATGCTTTGGACCGGCACCGGCTTCGAAGAGTACCGGGACGTCAAGGAGTTCGAGCGGGCCGGCGAGCGCATCACCAACCTGACCTGGCTCTTCAACATCCGCGAGGGCATGACCTTCGACGACCTGAAGTTGCCCCCGCGCTTCTCGCTGGACCCCAACCGCTCCGGGCCAAGCGCCGGCAAGGTGCTCTCCGAGGCAGACTACTACACCATGCTGGCCGACTACTGCAAGATTCGCGGGTGGGACGAGCAGGCCGTGCCCACCAGGGCGAAGCTCGAGGAGTTGGGCCTGGCTGATCTGGCCGTGTGAGAAAGGAGAACCGCCATGAAAATGCTCGTCGTTGATCCCGATCGGTGCATCGGCTGCGGCCTGTGCGAAATGGCCTGCTCCTTCAAACATACAGGCGAGTTCAGCCGGACCCTCTCGCGCATCCGGGTCTACCGCTGGGAGAAGACCTGCGATGCCGTACCGCTGGTGTGCTACCAGTGCGAAGACGCTCCGTGCATCCGCGTGTGCGGCGTGGCCGGCGCTATCACCCGCGATCCCAAGACCAACGCGGTGGTGATCAACCGCCAGCTCTGCATCGGCTGCAAGCTGTGCATGTTCAACTGCCCCTACGGCGCAATTGACTTCGACGGCCGGGCGCGCCATCTGATCAAGTGTGACTATTGCGGGGGCGACCCGGAGTGCGTCAAATACTGCTCGGTGAAGGCGATCACCTACAGCGAGCCGGTGGCCGCCGGCGAGTTCCTGAAGGCGCTGGAGGCGCAGCGGCTGCGCGCCAGCTCGAAGGGGCCGGGCGCGACAGTGCGATAACACAAAGCGCGCATCAAACCCATGAGAGACATGCCCGGCGCTCTCGTAGGCCGGGCATGTCCGCGTGTCTTTTGCGCGAGCATTAAGCGCTCGTGTGGTCAAATGAGATCCGGTAACGCTCGTGCCGCCGCCTGATTTGTCGCTTGTCGCCTCTCGTGATATCCTCTTGTCTGGCAAACCCATATCAGGGGAATAAGCCAATTATGCCCACTTACGAACCGATCATCGGCCTGGAAGTCCATGCCCAGGTCCTGACCCAGTCCAAGATGTTCTGCTCTTGCAGCGCAGACTACGCCGCCGCGCCGCCCAACACCCATGTCTGCCCGGTCTGTATGGCGCTGCCGGGCAGCCTGCCGGTGATCAACCGCGCTGCTGTGGAGAAGACGATCCTGGCCGGCCTGGCGCTGAACTGCGAGATCAGCCCGGAGGCGGTTTTTGCACGCAAGAACTACCACTATGCCGACCTGCCTAAGGGTTATCAGATCAGCCAGTATGAGCTGCCGTTTTGCCGGAACGGATGGATCGAGGTAGAGGTCGAGGCCGAGGCTAAGGCTAAGGTTAAACGGATCGGGATTACGCGCGCCCATCTGGAGGAGGATACGGGCAAGCTCATCCATCTGGCCGAAGGCGGGGGGGCGCGGCTCAGCGAGGGCCGCGGGGGCTACACCCTGGTGGATCTCAATCGCGCCGGCGTGCCGCTGCTGGAGATCGTCACCGAGCCGGACATCCGATCCCCCGACGAGGCCTATGCCTACCTGGTCAAGCTCCAACAGATCCTGCGCTACCTGGGGGTCAGCACTGCTGACATGGAGAAAGGCGCCATGCGCTGCGAGGCCAACGTCAGTGTGCGGCCGGTGGGCCAGCGCGAGTTCGGCACCAAGGTAGAGATCAAGAACCTGAACTCGTTTCGCTCGGTCAGGCTGGCGCTGGCCTACGAGATCGGCCGACAGATTGCGCTGTTGGAGCGGGGCGAACGCGTGGTTCAGGTCACCATGGGCTGGGATGAGGCGGCCGGCCGCACTGTGATCCAGCGCGGCAAGGAGTCGGCCCACGACTATCGTTACTTCCCCGAGCCTGACCTGCCTCCCGTGGTAGTGGATCGCGCCTGGGTGGAGGAGATCCGGGCACGGCTGCCGGAGCTGCCCGACGCCAAGATCACCCGCTACATGGCCGATTGGGGCCTGGAAGAGCGCGATGCACGCCTGTTGGCCGCAGACCGCACCGTGGCAGAGTACTTCGAGGCGACTGTGGCAGCTTTCAGAAACCAGGTTTCTGCGAGAAACCTGGTTTCTGAAGGCTCTCCCAAAACCGTCGCCAACTGGATCACCGGGGAGCTGTTCCGACTCATGAACGCGACCGGAGTCGGCATCGAAGCGGTGAAAACGCCCCCGGTTGCCCTGGCGGAACTGCTGACCCTGGTCGCGGCCGGGCAGGTCAACCTGAACAGCGCCAAAAGGGTCTTCGAGGTCATGTTCGAGACAGGCCGGCCCGCAGGGGAGATCGTCCAGGAACTGGGGCTGGCACAAGTGAGCGACGAGGACGCGTTAGCCGCTGCAGTTGCCCAGACGCTGGCGAAGTTCCCGTCCGAGGTCGCCCGCTACCGGTCCGGCGAGGAGAAGTTGCTCGGCTGGCTGGTGGGCCAGGTGATGCGAGAGACGCGGGGCCGAGGCAACCCGGCGGTAGTGCGTCGGTTGCTGGCAGCGGCCCTGGGTAAGGCCAACGAGGGATAGGTGGCAACCATGTCCCTGGAAAGCACCATCGAAGAAATCATCCAGGATGCCATAGCCCGGGGCGAATTCGACGACCTTCCCGGGAAGGGCAAGCCGCTGAACCACGACACGTACTTTGCGCTGCCCGAAGATCAGCGCCTGGCCTATAGCTTGCTCAGGAATGCGGGTTTCGTGCCCGAAGAAGTAGAGCTGTTGCGGGAAATCAAAGAGCTGAAGGAGAAGCTGACGGGCTGCGTGGACCCGGATGAGCGCAGGCGCTTGAACAAGGAGATTGACGCCTGCGCCCTAAAGTTCAACTTGCTGCAGGAGCAAAAACGCCAGGCGCGACGCAGAGCGCGCAAGGTCGGCTGACATCGGCCAGGAAGGACCAAGGCAAAACGCACAGGAAAGGCTCAGGTCGCTCAAGACAAGGGCAACTGGGCTTCGATGGACCGATCCCACGCCAGCAACAGATCCGGCAATTCGTCAATAGAGGCGATGCGAGCATCCGGTTTGATCTCAGGGTCTTCTTCTTTGCGGAAAGGCGTTTCCACCAGCACCGCACGCATCCCGAGCTTTTGCGGGCCCGCGACATCCACGTCCAGTTTATCGCCCACGAAGACCGCTTCGGCCGGCGCCACGTCGAGCAGATCCAGGGCCTGACGGTAGATGCGCGGGTCGGGCTTGACGTAGCCCGCCACGCAAGAGTACACGCGTACCGGCAGATACTCCAACAGCCCAAAGCGCTCCAGGTCGGCATCATGCAGGGCAGGTGACCAAAAGGTATTGGACACCAACCCAAGGCTGCGGCCCTGAGCCACCAGTTTCGCCAGCACCCCGCGCGAATCGCCATCTACCGGCTTCACGATCGCCGAGATCGCGGCGTAATATGCCTCCATGGCAGAGGGCCAGGCCTTGCCGGGGATTTTGATGCCCACCGCTTCCAGTCCTTCGCGGATGATGACTTCAGCGCTGTTAGCGTAATGGGTGCGTCGCGCCTTGGCTTCCATAGCTGCCGCCATGCGCCCGACAGCCCGGATCGCTAACTCCGGATCAGGCACACGCGCGCCCCCCTTGACGGCTTCCTGCAGAAACGCCCGCAGTGCTCGTGCATTAATGGCGTCAAACGTGTGTTCCGGCGGCTGCTCGTAATGCAGCAATGTGCCGCCGAGATCGAACAGGACGACCTGCAAGACTGGCATAAGGCCTCCTTTAGAACAACCGCGTCAGTTCTCCGTTTCCGATTGCGGCTGCACACCAAGGTAGTTCAGCACCTTGCGCACGTTCAACTGCAAAGGTTCAGCCGTGTCCACAATCAGGCGCGGGCCTGTCAGGCGCTCGAATTGAGCCCGCTCCCGTTGATAGCTCTCCCAATCGCGCGGCCGATAGTCCGGCGCTTCCTGGCCGCGACGCTCGATCCGGTCCCGCAGCAAGCTTTCGTTGGTGCAAATACACTCGATGAGTTTCAACTCCGCCTGGGCGGCACGTGCCATCTGCTCCACCTTCTCCCGAAATCGCCGATAGCCCGCGGGGCTGTCCAACACCACCGAGAGCCCCAGGGTCAAATTATCGCGCGCCAATGCTACCAACAGCTCATACGAAAGGGGCCCGGCGAGCTCCACAGCCTGGCTCAGCTTCATCTCCCGGCCCACTGCAACGGCCACGTCCTTGATGGTGTCTTTATCCAGGTAGACTGCGCGCAGCGCTCGCGCCACGGTTCGCGCCAGGCTGGTCTTGCCTGTGGCAGGTGGGCCGGCAAAAACGACCAGTTTCCGTGTAGACATCAAAACTTCACCCCCAGGGCCCCAAGCAGCGCGACCAACGCAGGCGCCACGAACACCGCAGGCAGCAGATTGGCCGCTCGGATGCGCTTGATATCCAGCAACAAGAACGCAATGCTCAAAATCACCACCCCACCCGTCGCCGTCATCTCGACCACCCAGGGGGTTTGCCGGGTCACCCCGCCCAGTGCGGCACCGAACAACATGGCCAGCAGGCTCAGGCCCCCCTGATAGCCCAGCACAGTGCCGGCGGAGAGGATCACACCGAAACCCAAAGTTGCCGCCAGCGCCATGGCCGCAAAACCATCCATTAGCGATTTGATCGCCAGCAACGTGTAATCGCCCATCAAGCCGTCTTGAATGGAACCCAACACGGTCATCGGGCCCACACAAAAAACCAGGCTGGCCGTAATGAACCCTTGGGCGGCCCGGCTTCCCGTGGCCGTGCCCTGCGTGCCGAACAGTTGACCCAACCGGGCCTCGCTCCATTTGCCCAGCCGCTCCAGGCCGTCCTCGATCCGCATGGCCTCTCCCAGGATGCCACCGATCAAGATGCTGAAGAGCGGGATCAACGCATTCTTTGTGGTAATGGCCATGCTCACGCCGATCACCAGCGTCATCAAACCCAGGCCTTGCAATACCGTCTGACGCATCTTCTCCGGCAACCGGTTGCCCAGGGCCACGCCCAGTGACCCGCCGAGGATTACCGTGGTAACGTTGATCAGTGTGCCCGTGATCATAGGAATCGGTGAATCAACCCATCGGCGAACAGCAGATCATTGGCTGCCGATCACCATAAGCCGGCCCGGCAGGGCTTTGACTTCGAGCCGCCGCGCATCATCACGGAAGATCTCGCCGTCCAGGTGAACAGGGATGCCCACAGGCGTCTCGATCACAACGTGGTCGGACCGCTCTATCTTCACGTACTTCTCTTGTGTGACGTGAGTGCCGGCCAGGAACTTGGGTAACAGCCACAAGATAATCGCGACGTTAGGGCTGTCGGCCAACACCAGGTCCAACTGGCCGTCGTCCAGCCGCGCATCGGGCGCGATCTTGAAACCGCCCCCGGATCGTCCGCCGTTAGAAACCGATGCCAACAGGATCCGGCGCGTCTCCTGCGTGCCGTTGTAGCTGAAAGTGGTCAGCCGTCCCTGGCTGTATTGCGGGATAACGCGCAGCACAGCCGCCAGATACAACAACAAACCATGCAACCGACGGATACGCCGACTTTCGATATTCGCCGCGGCTTCGAATCCGCCCCCCAGGTGGTTCACGAAGTACGCCACCTCGCCCCGTTCATCAATCACCTGGCCGATATCTACCGCTCGCGGCCGGCCGTTCAAGACAACACGGCTTGCAGCAAGGGGATTGTTCTCCGGAATTCCCAGCCGCCAGGCGTAGTCGTTGCCGGTGCCTACCGGGATCATCGCCAGGGTCCCCACCGGTACGCCTGTCTGCCACCTGCCATCGGCTTGCGCCGCAAGGATCATCCCGTGCAGCGCCTCGTGCGCCGTGCCGTCTCCGCCGACGGTCACAATCGTCTGGTAGCCCGCCGAGGCCGCTTCCCGGGCCAAAGCCACCGCATCCCCCGGCCCCGTGGTCACGGCCAAACTGAAATCAACTCCTGCTTCGGCAAAAGCCTGCTCAACAGCTGCTCTGGCCCGGGCGCCCCGACCTCGCCCTGCCACCGGATTGAGAATAATGCGATAACGCGTCATACAGCCTGGCAAGTCTTCCTTTGGTAGTTCGAATTTGCGGCGTAAGGATAGCAGATGTTGAGCGGTGAGGCAAGCGCGCAAATCTGCACGCGGCAAAGCCGGGTTTGGGGTGCGGTCGCACGACGGGTGGAGTGCACGCTGAGGCGATGCTGCCCCCAACCGACGAATGCTCGCCTCACCCCACGAACACGGATGTTGACAATCCTGCCCTGTATGTAGTACAAGAAGACCGATACTCCAGCGCAGGAGACAAAGATGTCAACCCTTCTTCTCAAGCACGCGGAGCTGCTGGTGACCATGGATGCCCAGCGCCGGCGCATCCCTGACGGCGGCCTGTTCGTCCGCGACAATGCCATCGTACAGGTGGGGCCGACGGCAGAGCTGCCGCAAACCGCCGATCGCGTCATTGACGCCCGCGGCATGATCGTGTTACCCGGGCTGGTGAACACCCATCACCATCTGTACCAGACCCTCACGCGTTGCATCGCACAAGATAGCGTGCTGTTTGACTGGTTGGTCACCCTGTATCCCATCTGGGCCAGAATGACGCCAGAAGCGGTATACGTGTCTGCCAAAGTCGGTCTGGCGGAGCTAATGCTGAGCGGTTGCACCACCTCCAGCGATCATCTCTACATCTATCCCAACGGCTGCCGCATTGACGACGAAATCCAGGCCGCCGTGGAACTGGGCATCCGCTTCACCGCCACGCGCGGCAGTATGAGCCTGGGACGGAGCAAAGGTGGGTTGCCACCGGATAACTGCGTGGAGGACGAAGACTTTATCCTCAAGGACAGCCAACGTGCCATCGAGCAGTATCACCAGCGGGAACGGTTCGGGATGGTGCAGATCGCGCTCGCGCCGTGCTCGCCCTTCAGCGTTACCGGTGACCTGATGCGGGAAAGCGCCAACCTGGCCCGTGCGTATGGCGTCCGCCTGCATACCCACCTGGCCGAGACCATGGACGAAGAGGCGTTCTGTCTGGAGAAGTTTGGGGCCAAACCGGTGGACTACGTCGCCTCCCTGGGCTGGATCGGCGACGACGTGTGGCATGCCCACTGCGTGGTCCTGAATACCGAAGAGATCGCCCTGTTCGCGCGCACAGGTTGCGGCGTGGCCCATTGTCCCTCCTCCAACATGCGCCTCGCCTCGGGCATCGCGCCGATCCGCGCCATGCGGGATGCGGGGGTCAAAGTGGGCCTGGGTGTGGACGGCTCCGCCTCTAACGATAGCAGCCATCTGCTGGCCGAAGCCCGGCAGGCGATGCTGCTCCAACGGATGGGTTCGACCTTTGTCTCCGAACAGGCCGTGGGGACGACACGTGCCCGTTCGTTGGGCAACCCGGCGGCCATGGGCGCTGCGGAGGCGCTGGAGATCGCGACGTTGGGCGGCGCGTCCGTACTCGGCCGCGACGACATCGGCGCGCTGGCGCCCGGCATGGCCGCGGACTTCATCGGCTACCGGCTGGAGCGCCTGGACTTTGCGGGTGCGCTGCACGATCCATTGGCCGCCCTGGTTTTCTGCACCCCGCCCAAGGTGGATCTGAGCGTGATCAACGGCGTCGTGCGCGTCCAGGACGGCGAGATTTCGGGGTTAGATCTGCCAGCGCTGATCCGGCGACATAACGAGATTAGCAGGAAGATGCTGCGCGGGGAGTGAAAATAGACGTTTCGAGCGGCTTCACTGCACGGTACATCCTCAAAGTAACACATTTTTGAATAAATACAAATGATATAGTAATATCTATTCATGAAAATTAAGCGCTTTTTGCTGTCCCAGCTTCAACACGCAATCCAACCAGGTAAGGTCGTCGTTCTGTACGGCCCGCGCCAGGTGGGAAAGACGACCCTGGTCCAAGACCTGCTGGCCGAAACACCGCTCACGTACACATATATCAATGCCGATGAACTGGTCTACCGTGAGGCCTTGGGCAGTCAAAACCGTCAGACCCTGGGCGAATTACTGGGCAACAGCGCATTGCTGGTGATTGACGAGGCACAACGCGTACCCAATATCGGCCTTAACCTGAAGATCCTGGTGGATAACTTCCCACACGCAGCGATCATTGCCACGGGATCATCCTCATTTGACCTGGCTAACAGGGTCAGTGAACCGCTCACCGGCCGTAAGCTTACCCTCACCCTCTTCCCGGTCAGTTACGGCGAACTTGCAGAGACGTTAGGTGCGTTCGAAGCCCGCGCGGAACTGGAGCGCTGGCTCATCTGGGGTGGATACCCCGCCATCGTGACCGCTGAACCATCCGTTCGAGAGCGCTTGTTGGGTGAGCTGGTCGGATCTTATCTGTATCGCGACATCCTCGAGCTGGATGGGGTGCGCCGCGCCGAAAAAATCGTGGACTTGTTACGCCTCCTGGCCTTCCAGATCGGCCAGGAAGTCTCGGTTGCCGAATTGGCAACCAGCCTCGCCATCAACCGTCAAACCGTAGAGCGCTATCTTGACCTGCTGGAAAAGGTCTTTGTTATCTTCCGCGTGGGTGGGCTGGCCCGCAATTTGCGCAAGGAGGTGACCAAGACCGCGCGTTACTACTTTTACGACAACGGCGTGCGTAACAGCCTGATCCAGAACTTCAATCGGCTGAGCCTGCGCAACGACATCGGACAGCTTTGGGAGAACTACCTGATGGTTGAGCGGCGCAAGGCGAATCACTACGCCGGCCGCAGCGCAAACATGTACTTCTGGCGCACCTATGACCACAAGGAGCTGGATTACGTCGAGGAACGGGAGGGGCGGTTGTTCGGCTACGAATTCAAGTGGCAGGGCCAGATCCGTAACGCAACGCGACGCGAGTTTCTGGCCGCTTATCCCGGTGCTGAAGTGACGACCATCACGCGGGAAAACTTCACGGAGTTTATTTTGGGAGTGTCTTCTCAAACGCTCCACGATCGGCTCACACGTTCGTGATCTGATTGGAGTAGACTATGACTGTGCTCCGCGACACCATTCTTGCCCTCGCCCGTCGCTACGACTTCGAAGAAGGCCACTCGTTACAGGACGAGCGCCTGGCCTTGCGCCTCTTCGACGAAATGGCGCGGCTGGGGCTATTGCCCGGCGATTGGAAATCGCAGCAACCATTGCGAAGTCGGCCTGCGCCGACTGATGACCAGCCTGCGGAGGCAGGCTTCGCAACCGTAGCAGCGACTTCCAGTCGCCCGCCCGCGCCGCGCGACCTCCTCTCCTACGCCGCGCTCCTCCACGACATCGGTTACGTCGAGGGCTACGAGAACCATCACAAGACCGCGTTCCGGCTGATCATGGCCGCGGCCATCCCCGGCCTCTCCCTCCGCGACCAGGCGCTGATCGCGCATGTGGCGCGTTACCACCGCGGCGCGCTCCCCGACCCCGACAAGCACCAGGCCTTCGCTGCCCTGTCGCCGGCCGACCAGCAGTTGGTTACCCGGCTCGGCGCGATCCTCCGCTTCGCCGACGGCCTGGATCGCAGTCACACCAATGCGGTGCAGGACCTGCGCTGCGAGCTGGATGGTGATCGGCTCATCGTGAATTTGCTGCCCGGCGTCAACGACGAAGCGGAGCGCTGGGCCGGACAGAAGAAGGCGCGGTGGTTCGAGAGCGTCTACGGTGTGAATGTGGTGATTCGGTAGTAGGCCTTGTTCCCCTTTGAGAGACACATACCCTCTCATAGTCACCGCTGCGGCAGGGACCGATTGCGCCAGGTAACAGAACTGTGCTAAAATTGGTTTTGTTGCGTTCGGAAGGAAACCTGGTTCGCATGCAATTGAAAACATGCTCCTGGCCGGCACAGTTCTGGGCCACGGGACCTGTTGGGTCGAAGGGGACGCCCTGCCGCGCGAGGAGCAATTCAAAGCGCTGCTCGGCGTGCCCAAAGACAAGCGCATCATGGCGCTTGTGACGGTAGGTATACCGGCAGAAACGCCGCAGGTGGACAAGAAGCCACTGGTGGATGTACTGCACTGGGAGAAATACGGTGCCAAGGGCACCCAGGAAAGAGGTTTTTCGTGTCTTCCGTCCCAGCAGAAGGCCATAAGCTGCCTCCGTCTCTGTCTACCTTACACTCGGCACTGGCTCGCCCGTTGCCCGGCCTGGCAGTCCAGATGGGCATGGCCCCCGTCCCACGACCCGGTACCGAGCGCATCCTGGACCCGTTCCTGGACTGCCGCCGGGCCGGGGTGCTGGTATTGCTTTACCCTGGGGGATCTGCCGACAAACCGGGTTTCTCGGAAGACGCTTCACTCCTACGCATCGTCCTCACCCGCCGCACCGAGGCGGTGGACAACCACCGCGGCCAGATATCTTTTCCTGGCGGCAGTTTAGACCCGGGGGAGGATGCAGTAAAGGCTGCCTTGCGGGAGGCCCAGGAGGAATTGGGGATCAACCCTGCCTGCGTCGAGGTATTAGGCCAGCTCTCGCCGCTTTATATCCCGCCCAGCGGTTTCTGCATCTACCCGGTGGTCGCATACACGGCTGAGCGGCCGGCCTTTACCCCCAACCCGGAGGAAGTGGCCGAGGTGCTGGAGGTGCCGGTGAGCCATCTGCTCGACCCGAGGACACGCAGGGAAGAGGTCTGGCAGATTCGCGGGGAAAGTGTGCGGGTGCCGTTCTATGCCGTCGGCCCCCACAAGATCTGGGGCGCGACCGCGATGGTGTTGTGCGAGCTGCTGGCGCTGCTGCGTGAGCTTTTCTCGGAGAAACCTGGTTTCTGCCCTTGAAGGAGGTTGTTGCACATGAAAGCAATCCGTTACCACGAATTCGGCGGCCCCGAAGTGCTGAAGCTGGAGGAACTCCCCGTGCCGACCCCTGGCCCTGGCCAGGCGCTGGTCAAGGTGGCGGCCGCGGGCGTCAATTTCATTGACATTTACCAGCGGCTGGGCTGGTACAAGGTGCCCTTACCCGCCATCCCCGGCAACGAGGGCGCAGGTGTGGTCGAGGCGGTGGGTGAAGGTGTGACCGAGGTCGGGCCGGGCGACCGCGTGGCGTGGTTCGGCGCGTCCGGCTGCTACGCCGAATACGCTCTCGTCCCGGCCGACAAGCTGGCCCCGCTGCCTGCGGCCCTGAGCTTCGAGCAGGGCGCTGCAGCTATGGTGCAGGGGGTCACGGCCTATGTACTCACCCACGTCACCTATCCGCTGAAGCCGGGTGACCGTTGCCTGGTGCATGCAGCGGCCGGCGGCGTGGGCCTGCTGCTGTGCCAGATGGCGAAGGCGGCCGGCGCGACCGTCATCGGCACCACCTCCACCGAGGAAAAAGCTGCCCTGGCGCGCGCCGCGGGCGCAGATGAGGTTATCATCTACACCCAACAGGACTTCCTGGAGGAGGTCAAGCGCATTACTAACGGCGCAGGGGTGAATGTGGTTTACGATTCGGTGGGCAAGGACACCTTCGACCGCAGCCTGGAATGCCTGGCGCCGCTGGGGATGCTGGTCAGTTTCGGCCAATCCAGCGGCTTCCCTCCGCCGCTGGACATTCAGCGGTTGGGTGGGATGCGCTCGGCGTTCGTCACCCGGCCGTCCGTCTTCGCCTACGTGCAGACGCGCGAAAAGTATCTGGCCTACGCGCGTGCTGTGTTTGAAATGGTAGAAGCTGGAACACTCAAGCTGCGGATCGGCGGGGTCTATCCTCTGGCCCAGGCCGCGGAAGCGCAGATTGCGCTGGCGGGGCGCGGGACAACGGGGAAGCTGGTGCTGACGCCTTGAGAAGTCCAAATGTCCGGAGGCTCCCGGCGACTGGAAGTCACGGCTACCATTGCAAAGTCGGCCTGCGCCGACTCCGGGGAGCCTGCGCAGGCAGGCTTCGCAACGGTGGCCGCGGTTTCCAACCGCCGGGCAACAACTTCGTAGTAACGACTTCAGTCGTTCCCCTGCAGACGACTGAAGTCGTCACTACCAGGCATGGAGCCTGCGCAGGCAGGCTTCGCAACGGTGGCCGCGGTTTCCAACCGCCGGGCATCAAAAGGAACCCACCATGGAATCCCTCATCCGAAAAGCAGCGCATCGCTTAAAAAGCGTCAAATGCCTGGTGGTCTTGACCGGCGCCGGGATCTCCAAAGAATCCGGTATCCCCACTTTTCGCGAAGCACAGGATGGCCTGTGGGCGCGCTATGACCCGATGATGATGGCCTCTCGCGAGGGCTTCCTGCGGAATCCGAAATTGGTCTGGGAATGGTACGAGTATCGTTTCGGGATGGTCGAGGCAGCCCAGCCTAACCCCGGCCACCTGGCCATCGCCGAGCTCGAGCAACTCATTCCCCATACCGCTGTGATCACCCAGAACATTGACGGGCTGCATCAGGCGGCCGGCTCACGCACCGTGTACGAGCTCCACGGCAGCATCCGGCGTTACAAGTGCTTAAGCGGCCGTCACACCGGTTTCACCCGCGCCGATGTGACAGCGACCGGGGAGAAGCCCCCGCGGTGCCCCTATTGCGGCGACTTGATCCGGCCCGACGTGGTGTGGTTTGGGGAGTATCTACCGGAAGATGTCCTGGCAACAGCTTTCCGGTTAAGCCGCGAATGCGAAGCCATGCTGGTGGTCGGCACATCGGGCGTGGTGCAGCCCGCCGCCTCGCTGCCCTTTGTCGCAGCCCAGGCCGGCGCGCTGGTGATTGACGTGAACCCGGAACACGACGAAATCGCAGACATAGCCGAAATCTATCTGCAAGGCCGCGGCGGTGAAGTGCTTCCGAAATTGGTTGCTGCATTGCGGGCGGAGACCTGACGCTGCATCGGGCCAGAGTCTGCGATCTGCCGCATTCGCCCACACTGATTCCTGGATTGAGTTTCTATTTCAACCCCAACCGCGTCTTTACGCGACCTTTATCAAATCTTTACACAATTGTGGTAACTTCTTCCTCGCAAAGAAGGAGCTCGCCCAACAGCAACGCACTTGAAGCAAAACACAACAGCGTCTTTATCAGCGCTTTACAGACATTTGCTATAGTGCAGGCAACAGGCGAGTGAATCTCAGCCAGCAGTTCGATGATATACCAAGACGGAGGTGTACAGAGACACATGAAGGTCAAGAAGTTGATCGCTGTCGTGAGCGCCCTGGCGCTTATCGCTGTCATCGGGGGCGTCATGGCCGGCACAGCCCTGGCGCAGGCGGAAACCCCGACCCCCGATACGACACCCAAAGTGGCACCTTTCGGCTGGAAGGGATTCTGCTTCGGCGGACGAGGCGGATCCTTCCAGAGCTTCGATGCGGTTGCCGAGGCGTTAGGGCTTACCCCGACGCAGCTCTTCGAGCAACTGCACAGCGGCAAGACGCTGTCCGAGATCGCTGAAGCGCAGGGCGTGGATCTGGCCGAAGTGCAAAAGGCGGCACAGGCGGCACAGGTTCAGGCCATGAAGGACGCCATCGCCAAGGCCGTCGAGGACGGCCGGATCACCCAGGAGCAGGCCGATTGGCTCTTGCAAGGGCTGGAAAAAGGCTATCTCAACAAAGGCTTCGGCTTCGGCCGCGGCTTCATGAGGGGCGGAGGGATGCACTGGCACGGCATGTGGGGGCCCAAGACCAACAGCACAACGCCCGTACCGGGCACTTCCTCCTGAGCGTGGACGACCAGTTTGAAGAAAGCGAAAGCTGAGTAGGCTCGCCTGATGAACGAGGGGAATGAAAGCACCGCTTTCGTTCCCCTCAGTAACTTAACAGGGCCGAACGACCGGGAGATGAAGAAAACACGATGAAACGGATAACCTTTTTCGCTGTGCTTGTCTTGATCATTTTGAGCGTGACTGCCTGCAGCAGTCTGCCGCCGGTTCTCACGCGCCTGGAAGGCGTGCTGCCCGCCACAACCGCCGTTGTCGCATCACAGGCACCTGCATCAAACGCGCCCACCCCAGCAGCCGGCACTCCGGGCGAACCGACGGTGGCACCCATCCAGATTGCGGCGGACGAGGGCGCCGACCTGGAGCCCCTGTTGTACCAGGCGGTCTACGAACGGGTCAATCCTTCGGTCGTGTATATTGAGAACCAGACCCGGCTCGCCCGCAGCAACTCCACCCTCCCTGCGGGGAGCGGATCGGGCTTCGTGTGGGATGTTGTGGGCCACATCGTGACCAATAATCACGTGGTGAGCGGTGCTGACCGGCTGCAGGTGACCTTTTTCGATGGCGTTACCCTGCCGGCAGAGCTGGTGGGCACAGACCCTGATAGCGACCTGGCCGTCATCAAGGTAGATCCCAAACTCGCCCATCTGGTGCCGGTAACGCTGGGAGACATCAGCCAGGTCAAGGTGGGACAGAGGGCCATTGCCATCGGCAACCCCTTCGGCCTCGTGGGCACCATGACGACCGGGATCGTCAGCGCGATCGGCCGCAGCCTGCCCAGCAACCCGGATAGCGCCCAAAGCTACAACATCCCCCAGGTCATCCAGACCGACGCGGCGATCAACCCCGGCAACTCTGGTGGCCCGCTGCTCAACGACCGCGGTGAGGTGATCGGCGTCAATTTCCAGATCCGCTCGGATGCGGGCACCAATTCCGGCGTGGGGTTTGCCATCCCGGTCAACATCGTCCAGCGTGTCGTCCCAGCATTGATCGCCGAGGGCAAATACCAGCATGCGTACCTGGGCATCCGGGGACAGACCTACAGCCCGGCCTGGGCCGAGGCGCTGGGCTTCTCGACCGAGGTCAGGGGCGCGTACGTGATGGAGGTGGTAAACGGTGGCCCGGCCGGCCGGGCCGGGTTGCGCGGCGCCACTACCCCCACCGATGTGATCCTGGGCTTGAGCGCCACCGGCCCGATCTATCTACAGCGCGGAGGCGACCTGATCATCGCCATTGACGATCAGCCGGTCAGGGCCTTCGATGATATTCTGGTGTACCTGGAAAACTACAAGTCGCCGGGCGACAAAGTGGAGCTGACCGTCCTCAGGGCGGGCGCGCGCGGAGAAACCCGGATCACGGTCACTCTTGCGGCCCGGCCACAGACGCAATAGCACCCGACACGCGTGTCCTCTTGCGCAGGGGTCGTATGAGGAGTAAGATAGAGCCATGAACCGCACCATCCTGGTAGTAGATGACGACAAGAAGATCGTGGACCTGGTGACGCTCTACCTGAAGCGCGACGGCTATAACGTTTTGAAGGCGTACGACGGCCACGAGGCGCTAGACCTGGCACGGCGCAAACAACCCGATCTGATCGTGCTCGACCTGATGTTGCCAGAGCTTGATGGCACCGATGTCTGCCGTCTCTTGCGGGCAGAATCACAGGTGCCCATCATCATGCTCACCGCGCGCAGCACGGATGAAGACAAACTGCGCGGCCTGGACATCGGTGCGGACGACTACGTCACCAAGCCGTTCAACCTGCGCGAGCTGGTGGCGCGCGTCCGCGCCGTGTTGCGCCGCACGGCGCCTCAGGAGCCGCCACCGGCAGACCGACACTTTGGGGACCTGGTAATCAGCTTCCTGCGGCACGAGGTGTCGGTGGGGGGAAGGCCGGCCAACCTGACCCCAACCGAGTTTCGTCTGCTAGAGGCGCTGGTACGCGAGCCGGGCAGGGCATTTACCCGCGCCGAGCTGCTGGACCGGGTCTTTGGCTACGATTACGACGGCATCGAGCGCACCATTGACGTTCACATCATGAATTTGCGGCGCAAGATCGAGCCAACCCCGAGCCAACCGCGTTTCATCGTCACCGTGCCAGGTGTAGGCTATCGGTTCGAAGGTCGCGAAACGCCTGAGAAGTGACATGTTCCGCAGCCTGCGCTTTCGCCTCCTGGCCTCCACCATCCTGGTGATGTTGATCGCCATCAGCGTCACTGCGTTTGTCGCCAGTCGGCGCACCACGGGCGAGTTCCAGCGCTACGTAGAAGTGCGCAACCCCATGGAGAGCCGCCGCTTAGGTTTCCTGCTGGCGCGCGCCTACGCCCAGACCCGAAACTGGGAAAGCATCCAGGCGGACATCGAAAACCTGGGGCAGATCAGCGGAGAGCGGATCATCATCGCCGACGCCACCGGTACCATCGTAGCGGCTTCTGACCGGCGGCTTATCGGCAGGAAGATAGAGACCACAGCCCCCCCGCCATCGGCCACCATCCGGGTAGATGGGACGATCGTCGGCTTGCTCTACGTCGGGGCCGTGAGCGGACCGCCGGCCGAAGAGGTCGCCTTTTTGGCCGCGGTCAACCGCTCGTTGCTTCTGGGGGCGCTGCTGGCGGGCCTGGCGGCGGTGATCGTCACCTTTGCCACCTCCAGCCGCATCCTACGGCCCATAGAACGCCTGACCGAGGCAGCACGCCGCATGGAGAAGGGCGACCTTTCCGTCCGGGTTGATATCGAGTCGGAAGACGAGATCGGACAGCTGGCCCATGCGTTCAATGCCATGGCCAGCAGCCTGGCCCAACAAGAGCAACTGCGCCGAAACATGGTGGGAGATGTCGCCCACGAACTGCGCACGCCGCTGACCAACCTGCGGGGTTACCTGGAAGCCGTCCGTGATGGCCTGCTGGCCCCTGACGCCGAACTGGTGGACAACCTCTACGAAGAGACCATGCTGTTGAACAGGCTGGTGGCCGATTTGCAGGAGCTTGCCCAGGCAGAAGCCGGACAGCTAACGTTGGTGCGCAGCCCCTCCTCGCTGCGCGAGATCATCTCTCAGGCGGTAGCCATGTTCCAGCCCCAGGCAGACGCCAAAGGGCTGACTGTCGAAGTGTCGCTGCCGGACGCATTGCCCCTGGTGGACGTGGACCCGGAACGGATCGGGCAGGTCTTGCGCAACCTACTGGCCAACGCGTTCACTTACACCCCTGCTGGCGGCCGCATCACGATCACTGTTGCGCCCCACGATGACCATGTGGCGGTCTCAGTGCGCGACACAGGGGTCGGTATCCCCCCCGAACACCTGCCCTACGTGTTCGATCGCTTCTATCGGGCCGACCGGGCACGCGCCCGGCAAACGGGTGGTGCCGGCCTGGGGCTGGCGATCGTCAAGCAATTGGTGTTGGCTCATGGCGGCGCCATCACGGCAGAGAGCACACCGGGGCAGGGCAGCACGTTCACTTTTACTTTGCCGGTCGCCGCGTAGATAGCGACAGCGATGCGGCTTACCCGCAGCCACCACCTGCGGTTTGCGCATTGTGACACCTTCGACTATCATGGGTGCTATCCTTTCCAGAGAAAGCACCATGCGTCGTTGGTTTTTCCTCTTGCTGATAGCGGTTCTTGTTTTCTTGGCCTCGGTAGCACCGGCTGTGGCCCCTCGAACCCCAGGGCCAGGAGCTTCCCAACCAACACCGACGCCGCAATTTCATCCCCGGGCCACAGGGAAGCCTGACCGCACCGGCTACATCAAAGGGATATATGTGGCTTATGCGGCCATGGGGAACGAAACGCTGACACAACACGTGCAAGACCTGCTAGAAAGCACCGAACTCAACGCCGTGGTGCTCGATTTCAAGAGCGATCGCGGGTTACTCAGCTTCCCTTCACAGGTGCCCCTGGCGATCACGTCCGGTGCGACCCAGGCGCCGGTCGTGCGTGATACCGAAACATTCCTGGGCTGGTTCAAGCAACGCAACATCTACACCATCGCCCGCATCGTGACTTTCAAAGATACCGTTTTGGCACATGCACGCCCCGATCTCGCGATCATCCATGCTGGCACAGGGCAGGTCTGGCGCGATCACGAGGGGATGGGCTGGGCCGACCCGTTCCGTCAGGAGGTATGGGACTATAACACCGCCCTGGCGGTGGAGGCAGCCCGGCTGGGCTTCGATGAGATCCAGTTCGACTACATCCGCTTTCCCACAGACGGCAATGTCACCAGTGCCCGTTACGCCCTCCCCAACACCCAGGCCAATCGCACGGCCGCCATTGTCGGATTCCTGGAAAAGGCGCGGGCAGCGATAGCGCCTTACAACGCCAAGATCAGCGTAGATGTTTTCGGTTATACGGCCTGGGTGCCCGATGACCTGGGCATCGGCCAGCAGATCGAGGCGCTGGCCCCCCATGTGGATGTGCTGGCGCCGATGCTTTACCCCTCCACGTTCAACGCCGGCCTGCCTGGCGAGGCCAACAGGTTCCGCAACGCTATTGCTTACCCGTACGAAATCGTCCACAAGAGCACACTGCGCGCCATCACCCGGGCCCAAGCGGTCAATCCGGCGATCCAGGTGCGGCCCTGGCTTCAGGACTTCAGGGACTACGCTTTTGACGGCCGGCGCTATGCGCCATCTCAAATCCGGCTGCAAATGGAGGGCGCTCGCGCAGCGGGAGGCCGCGGATGGATGCTATGGGATCCTGCAGTGCGCTATACCCGCCAGGCGCTGGTGAGCGCCGATCCCACCTACCTGCCCAACCCGGACGGCAAGGTGCTGATCGTCGCCTATCGCGATTTCACATCAGCGCCCGATACCCCGGGGACATCGCCCGCTCAATTGCGCGCAGACCTGGAGAGTCTGCTGGCGAACGGCTTCTATCCGATCAATCTGCGCGAGTTCACCGAGGAGAACCTGAAGTCGGTGCCGGCCGGCAAACGGCCGGTCGCTATCACTTTCGATGGCGCAACGCTGGATCAGTTCAAGCTGCAGGCGGATGGCGCAGTGGATCCCGCCTGCGCTGTGGGGGTGCTCCTGGCCATGAACGCCGTTCATCCCGCCGACTGGCCGTTGCGTGCGACGTTTTTTGTGCAGCCCCATGCCGACCCGGCCCGCAGCGCGGTCTTTGGCACCCATGAACTGGCCTCAACCAAGCTGCAGCTCTTGACCGGCTGGGGCATGGAGGTGGGCATCCAGATGTCCGCAATGGATGACGGGGCCGAGACAACCGCCCGCACCCCTGGAGAAGCTCTGCTGGTGAGGATCGGACAGTTGGCCGTCTTGTTGCCCGATTATGCTGTCGCTACCGTGTCCTGGCCGGGCATGCGACCTCCGACGGAAAAGGATCTTGGCCGGCCCTTGAGCGAGGCCTTACAAACGGAACCCTATCGCATTACCGGGGTTGTGCTGGCAGGCGGCGGCCTGGCACCCGCGCCCGATGCGCCAGACTTTAACCCCCTGGGCCTGCCGCGTGTGCCCTCCCAGGAACTGGATGCGTGGCTCCATCGCGCAACGCAGTTCGGGGTGCATTACGTCTCGGCCGGCGAATAAGAATAAAAAAGGGGACGGACAACGCTCTTCGCATCTTCCGTCCCCTTTAAACTGAGAGGCCCCAAGCAACCGTCTGGCTCTTGCCTTCTTGCTCGCTTCCCGTTTCGCCATTCTGGCCCTTTTTCTCGAACCTTACATCCTTTACCTTTTTCGGATGTTGGTTCTTTTTGAGCCGGCGATAACAACCAGATCTCTGGTAGTTTCGAGCTTAAGATTGGCCGTTCGATTTCTCGGGGCGCTCCCACCACCGGGTCCGTAGCAATTCATTTGGTGCTGTTCAACTTGACTTACCTCCAGCCTTCCGGCGGTTTAACCTCCGGTCCGCCTGTGGCTGTCTTGTGTTCCAGCGCTAAACTCTATGCTACTTTGCCGATGGCGATTATAGTATAACGTTCTTGTAAGATTTTGTCAATAGGTTTGCTGAAATATTAAGGTGTAATCATAGTAGGTGCTGGGGATATGTGGATAGCGCTATCCCTGCCCATCATCGGGCCCCTAGCTTTGGCGCTATCGGTTGCGCGCACACCTAGATGTGCCCCTCTTTGTCTTCGGTCCTCTGTGGAAAAGATGGTGGATATCGTACGGCTGAATGAGGGGCTGGCGGACGCAGCAACATGCTCATCCCGCCCCTACATTTAGTAGCTGGCGGTCCTCTGCTTGCTAACTGTCGGTCAACCCGTGGGGAACACCGCCGGAGAACGATTTTTTGTCGGTGTTGGAGGGCGTGGATGAGGGGGGATAAAATCTGCGGTTATCCGCATGATTATCTACAGCGTCGGGGCTGCAACGATATCGCGTCGGTTTTTGGGGTGGGCTGGAGAACCTGCTATACTCTCCTCTCGTGCGTCAAAGCAATATCAAGAACGACGAGGATCGCAAGAAATATGCAAAGAGTATCTGCTGCTGTGCGGATCATGACGTATAACATCCACCGCTGGGCAGGCCGTGACCAGCGCCTGGATTTGGGCCGCCTGGCAGACGTGATCCGCGCAGCGGGGGCTGACGTGGTGGGCCTGAACGAGGTGCTGCATCCGGTGATGATGGGCGGTCATACCTATGCCCCGTTGGCCGAGCTGGCCGAACGGCTGGGCATGTACTACGCGTTTGGGCCTAGTGGCTGGGTGGATTATGGCCCGGGGTGGCGCGGGCCGGTGGGCAATGCGCTCCTCAGCCGATATCCCTTGAGTGAGGTTTCCAACACGCTGTTGCCCCGGCTGCCGGGGAGCAAACAGCGCTCTTTGTTGGGCGCGAGCATCGTGTCCGGGCCGGTGGCCGGGTTGACTGCCTTCGTTACCCATCTCGACCACATGTTCGAGGGCACTCGGCTGCTGCAGATTCATGGTGTGCTGCGGCAAATGGCGCGTTATGGTGCGCATTTCCTTGTGGGTGACTTCAACACCCCTGGCTTCCTGGGGCAGAATTCCCGCCGTCTGTTGCCTCCTGTATTACGCCTCTTGCATCGCGCGGGTTATCAGGACGCCTTTCATGCTGTCGGCAGCGGACCGGCCTGGACCTTTCCCTCCCATTCACCTCTGGTGCGGATTGACTATTTGTTTCTGCCCTATCGCTGGGCGCAGGGCTTGCGCTCGGCCCGCACCCTGACCTGGGAGGTGACCCGCCTGGCCTCCGATCACCGGCCTTTGCTGGTGGAATGGGCGTGGCCTGGGCGGTCGCCCGCGGGCGCGCCTTGTTGAATCTCTCGGGTTGAGCTCGCCGTGAAGGTCCTGACTTACAACATCCACGGCTGGCAGACTCCTGCAGGGCAGCCCAACATCGAGCTGGTGACGGAAGTCATCGCCGAAAGTGGGGCCGACCTCGTGGGGCTTAACGAGGTGTTCCATCCGTCGGACACCTCTCAGGGCCCGGCGCTGGCCGTTCTGGCCCGCCGGCTGGGGATGCATTTTGCGTTTGGCCCCACGGTGGCCGCGACGCCCCACCCTGACCACCCGCCCTACGGCAATGCCTTGCTCAGCCGGTGGCCCGTCCTCGCCTTTGCCGCTCACCATCTGGCGCCCATGACCACTTACGGCAAGCGGGGGCTGCTAGAGGTACGGGTGCGTTTGCCCTCCGGCAAACCTTTCACCGTGTACGTCACCCACCTGGATCACCGCTCAGAAGCGGTGCGGTTGGAGCAATGGGCCGCAGCTTACACCTGGCTTTCCCGGGATCGCAACCGCCCGCATCTTGTCATCGGCGACCTCAACGCACTTTCGGAGGCCGACTATCCCACACCGGATGCACTGGCCCGGCTGGCGGCCTATCAGGCCGCACGCGGCTGGCCGGCACCGTCATTCGAGTTGATGGCCCAGGTGCTCAAAGCAGGATATGTGGATGCTATTGCCGCCTGTGGCGGCCAGGTGCCCACCTATCCGGCGCAGGCACCGGAACGCCGTGTTGACTACATCCTCCTGCCCCGCACCTGGGCAGAAGCCCTGGGGCGTTGCGGGCGGATCATTTCCCCTGCTGCTCAGGCGGCATCGGATCATTTGCCTGTGTATGCCGAGGTCGCTGTGTGATGGCGCTGGTAGTGTCCGATGCCCCGGCCTTCGGTTCGGCCGAGTGGTGGGAAGCGCGCTATCGCAGCGGCGACATCCCCTGGGACACCGGGATCGTGCCGCCGGAGGTCGAGGCGCTGATCTCCTCCGGACAGGTCGCTCGCGGATGGGCGCTGGATTTGGGGTGTGGCAGCGGGGTCAGCAGCCGCTACCTGGCCCAGCACGGCTTTCACGTGGTTGGTGTGGACCTGGCGCAAAGCGCGTTGGTGCGCGGCCATCGGGCTGCCCAGGCTGCTGGGCTGTCTGTTCTCTTCTGTCGAGGTGATGTTTCGTCCCTCGGGTTCTTGCGCGTGCGCGCAACTCTGGCGCTGGACATCGGTTGCTTTCATGCCCTGTCCCCCGAGCGGCGGCCGTCCTATGTGACGTCCCTGGCTCACCATCTGGTCCCGGGCGCCTTCTACCTGTTGTATGCCTTCGAGCCGTTCCAGCACGAGGGGGAGACAGCCCCGCGCGGGGCGGGGCCGACGGACATCGGTCGTTTTGCACCGTACTTCGTCCTTCAGTGGGCCCAACACGGCCGTGATGGCGAGCGTCCTGCTGCGTGGTATCTGTTCCGCCGCAGCGCGCTGAGCGTGCGCTCTTCGCCTCTGCAGACCGCGTAATTGCTCTTACTTACCGCCCCGTTGTTCGCCTGTAGAATAGAGCGTACAGTCAGCCGGAGCATGGAGGTAGTTATGCGTTTTGAGAATCCGCTGAAGCGGGTTGAACGACTGAAGCGGGTTACCAATATCCCCGCGCCGAGCAAGGATCGTCGCGTCCCGCCCGGTCAATTTATCACGGAGAAGTTCCCGGTGTTGCACTATGGCGCAGTCCCCATCTATTCCGACTTGAAGGACTGGGACCTGCGGATCTTCGGCCTTGTCGAAGAGCCGTTGCGCCTGACTTGGGACGACTTGATGAAGCTCCCGCGGCAAACCCAAACGGTGGATATCCACTGCGTCACCCGGTGGAGCAAGTTGGACACCACCTGGACCGGCATCCCCTGGCGCGAGTTAATGAAGCTGATCAAGGTCAAGCCGGAAGCTACTCATGTCATGGCGCATTGTGAGTATGGGTTTACGGCCAATCTTTCGTTGGAAGTGCTGGACGACGACGATACCATGCTCGCCTTTGAGTATGAGGGCAAGCCTTTGACCCCCGAGCACGGCTATCCACTGCGGCTGCTGGTGCCCAAGAAGTACTTCTGGAAGAGCGCTAAGTGGTTGCGCGGCCTTGAATTCATGGCCGGCGACCGGCCGGGATTCTGGGAGCGTAACGGCTACCACATGGAGGGTGATCCCTGGCGCGAGGAGCGCTTTGGCTGGTAGCACGACAGGCAGGAGGTCTCCTGGTAACCCTTCGGCGGATGCGACCGGAGGGTTTTTTCTTTTTGTGAATCTGCGCTATCATGTCGCTCAGCTCATTTGGGCGGAGACGAAATGATCAGCTATCAGCTACGCCAACGCGAGTATTTGCTGCAGATCAGCCGGGCGATGACGTCGCGGCTGGATCTGCCATCTGTTCTGCGCTTGATCTTGAGTAGCGCCGCCGAACTGGTGCGCGCCGAGGCTGGCCTGGTGGCGTTGCGCCGCGGCCAGAGCTCCACCCTGGCGATCCACGCCCATTACGGCATTCCGACGGCCCTTCTCTCCAGGTTTGCCCCCTTGCTGACCGACTTTCCTTTGCAGGCCGAACGGTATGCTGTCCCCGACCTGCAAGTGCGGTTGAATTTGGTGGCGCGCGCCGTGCGGCTGCCTTTGAGCCAGGTCATCGCCCTGCCGTTGGTCTTTCAAGAGCGGTTACTGGGCGTGATCTATCTGTTTCGCAGCGGCAGCATTGCGTTTACGGCCAACGATGAGGACGTGCTGGCCGCCTTTGCTGACCAGGCGGCCATCGCAGTGCGCAACGCACAGCTCTACCAGCAGGTGACCGCAGAGAAGCGCCAGTTGGACGCCATTATCGAGCACAGCGCCGACGGGGTGATGATCCTGGATCCGGATTTGCGGATTACCGTCTTCAACCGCGCGTTGAGCCAGATGACAGGCTGGCCGGCCGAAAAGGCGATCGGTCTCCCGTGCTATCAGGTGTTGCCGCTGGAAGAGGTGACCGGACGGCACCTGTGCGGCGCCCAACCCGAGGCCGCAGACTTCCCCGATGGCCAGCCCATCCATGTCGAGGGCCGGCTGACGCGGCCGGGCGGGTCTCGCATTGACGTCAGTATCACCTACTCGCCCCTTTACGACGAAGAGGGCCGGCTCAGCAACATCATCGTCAATGTGGTGGACATCACCCGGTTCCGTGAGGCCGAGGAGATGAAGTCCACCTTTGTGTCGGTGATCTCCCACGAGTTGAAGACGCCGGTTGCGCTGATCAAAGGTTACGCCAACACCCTGGCCCGCGAAGACGCGCAGTGGGATCGCGAGACGCTGCGGGAGGGGCTGCAGGTGATCAGCGAAGAAAGCGATCGGCTGAACGCCTTGATTGATAACCTCTTGGATGCCTCACGTATCCAGGCCGGTGGCTTCAAGCTGGAGCGCGGGGACGTTTCTCTGCCCCGGCTCGCGGCCTCGGTGGTGGAAAGTTTTCGCACCCAGACCCAAATCCATCGCTTCGTGCTGGATTTTCCTGCCGGTTTCCCCACCGTGTTCGGTGATGAGGAGCGGTTGCGTCAGGTTTTGCGCAACCTCGTCAGTAATGCCATCAAGTACGCGCCCCAAGGCGGGGAAGTACGCGTTGGCGGATGGTATGACGCAGCGGAAGTCACGGTGTACGTGGCGGATCAAGGCATCGGCATCCCGGCCTCCGAACAGGGCAAGTTGTTCCAGCGCTTCTATCGGGTGGACTCCAGCCTGCGGCGCAGCACGCAAGGTGCAGGACTGGGATTGTACCTATGCAAGTCTATCATCGAGGCACACGGTGGGCGCATTTGGCTGCGCAGCGAGCCGGGCAAGGGCACCACGGTGTTTTTCTCGTTACCGTTGGAGGGGGAATGAAAAAGCGCATTCTGGTGGTGGACGACGAACCGCGCATGCGGCGTTTTGTGCGCATGAACCTCGACCTGGAGGGCTATGACGTCAGCGAGGCGGAAAACGGCTTGGTGGCGCTGGAGAAGGTGCGTGACTACATGCCGGATCTGGTGTTGCTGGATGTGATGATGCCGACCATGGACGGCTTCGAGACCCTGGCGCTGCTCCGCGAATTCTCCAACGTGCCGGTGATCATGTTGACGGTGAAAGGGGACGAAGACGATCGCGTGCGCGGCCTGGATCTGGGGGCAGACGATTACATCAGCAAGCCATTCAGCCCGCGCGAGCTTTCCAGCCGCATCCGCGCAGTGTTGCGCCGTGTCGAGGTAACCAGGCCCAGCACAACCGAGCCGTTGGTAATTGACGACGATCTGGCCATTGATTTCACCCGACGTGAGGTAATCGTGCGCGGGGAGCGCATAAAGCTCCGGCCCACGGAGTACCGGCTGCTGGCCCACCTGGTGGAGAACGCAGGCTGGATCGTGCCCCAGGAGACGTTGCTGGCCAAGGTTTGGGGGCCGGAATACCGCGACGACAGCCAGCTTTTGCGCCTCTACATCACGTATCTGCGCAAGAAGATCGAGCCCGATCCCGCTAACCCCCGCTACATTTTTACGGAGCGGGGGGTGGGCTACCGCTTCGTGGACTTCCGCAAGGGCAGCGGGGGATCGTCTTCCTGACGATTCACCCCGCCGGCCCGCCGGCGCGCGAGTCAGGTTACCTGTGCGTGGACCGTCAGCCGGCCCACAACCTCCGTGCCCTGGCGCTGTTCGATGAAGAACGTATACACGGCCCCGGCCGGGGCATCGGCGGGCAGCATCAGGGATAGCTCGGCACGACGGGCCGGGCCCGATGCCAGTAGCGCACCGGTCAGGGCGCCGGTAAGCACATCGTCGGTGATCCCGCGGGTCTCGGGTTCGGCTGCGTCGAGACGGATGCGCACAGCCGATAGTTCTGCGCCGGCCGGCAAGTTGCCCCTCAGCACCGCAAACGATATCGCTCCCGGCCGGTTGGCCGCGGCGGCCAGGGGGAAACTCACCGTCAGGCTCTCGGCCGGCATGCCCTGGCAGAACCACACGTTGCGCTGCGCAACTGTGGCGGTGGCGGCAGGCTCGAACGTCTCGGCCGCGCGTTGTTCGGCCGAAGAGATCCGGGCCAGCAAGCTGTAGTGATTCGGGCCATCCGCAGGCGGTGTCCACGTCAACGGCCCAAAGACGGCGTTCCCCGGCGCCAGCCAGCGCGACGACAGGCTGCCGATGCGTTGCCAGGCATCGGCTCGCACGTAAGGGGCAGCCGGCGCTGCGAAGACTTCGACCCTTACGGCGTACGCGTAGGCCGGCCCCTGGTTGTGGCAGCGTACATAGACCGCAGCGGGCATGCCCGGACTCACAGGCTGATGTTGGGTGCCGCCGTCGGCCGTCTGGCGCAACCAGAGATCGGGGCTGTTCCAGGTGAGGGTCGCGCTGTGCAGGGTTGTGCGCTCATCGGCATCGCGCAGGTACACCTGAGCGCCGCTGATGCGGGTTGCACTGTACACGGCTGACGCAAGCCGCTTGATGTAGGCGTAGGGGATATAGCCGTAGCCAGGCCGCCAGGCGCCGTCCCACGACCACGGCTGCCACGAGTTGCGTACCAGGAAGTAGCCGCCCCCGGGAGCGTCGGCATCATCCTGATAGCCCACCAGCGTCATGGCGTGGCCGCCGTTCTGCGGTTCCCCTGGCAGCGGCAGGGTGATCTTGCCCCACCGGGCAGTGGCCGACGACGCGTACCAGCTATCGTACACGGGCACCGAGAAGGCGACGGCGCGGCCCTCGTAAAGGCACGCCTTGATGCCGTCAATATCTGTCCGGTTAAACTGTTGGGTGCGCAAGGTGCGGAACCCTGGATCGCCCTGCGCAGCAGCTTCCGGCGGCGGCCCTTGACCCTGATCCCCTTTTTCCACGGCGACGTAGGGCCAGGCCGATTCCAACGGTGCGCCGGTCTCGGCCAGGCAGCGCATGCCAACCGAGACATAGGTGCCCGAGACATGCGGGATGCCGTCGTGAGCCTTGCACCACCAGTAGACGTACTGCTCCGAAAGATCGAGATCGGCGGGGCATCGGGCCGCAATCTCCAGCTGTTCGCGCACGGCCAGCACTGCGTGGGCCACACAGGTGCCGCGGCCTCCCTGGTTGCGCAGCGGCGGCAGTTGATCCAGCAGGCTTACGCTTTCTGGCAGCACGGCCCGGCCTTCGGGTTCGTAAGGCGGCAACGTCTCGATAGCCTCGAGATCGGGCTCATCCAGCAGCGCGCCCAGGCCATAGGGCGCGCGCGCGGCTGCTTCCGCCATCTCGATCTCGTGAAGATCGCGCACCGGCGGGATCAACGCTTCCGCTTCTGTCACGAGCTGGCTCAGGGCCTGGCGCGATATCCCCAGCGCTGACGCCAGCCGGTCGCGGGTAGATTCGTCGGTGTTGTGCAGCGCCACCAGCTCCTGGGCGGTGAGGATCCAGGCGTCTTGCAGCGTCTTGATCTGCGCCTGGTTCAATCCGGGTACCGCAGAGAGCGGCACCCCGCCGGGGATCAGCTCATAGGAGTTCATGCCAGGCCCTCTCTTTGCAGCGCGTCCGCTGCGGTCAAATCAGCCCCAATTCCTTGCCCACTTTCTCGAAGATGCCCAACACGCGATCCATCTGCTCGAAGGTGTGGGTGGCCATGTAGCTGGTGCGCAACAGCTCGCGCCCCGGCTGTACGCCCGGCGACAGCACCGGGTTGACGAACACACCCTCATCGAACAGCCGTTTCCATGCATAGACGGTGAGCATCCGCTCGCCGATGATGACGGGGATGATGGGGGTGGTCGAATTGCCGATGTTGAAACCAAGCTCTCGGAAACCCTTGCGCATGTAGTCGGCGATGGCCGCAAGGTGCTGGACGCGTTCGGGTTCCTCGCGCATGATCTTCAAAGCGGCCAGGGCTGCGGCTGCGTTGGCGGGCGGGATGCTGGCGCTGAAGATCAGTGCGCGGGCATGGTGCTTGATGTAATGGATCACCGGCTCGTCGCCTGCGATGAAGCCGCCCAGAGAGGCGAAGGATTTGCTGAAGGTGGACATGATGAGGTCCACTTCAGCGGTCATGCCGAAGTGGGCCGCAGTGCCGCGACCGCCACCTAACACGCCGATGGCGTGGGCGTCGTCCACCATCAAGCGAGCGCCGTACTTCTTACACAAAGGCACCAGCTCGGGCAGCGGCGCGATGTCCCCTTCCATGCTGTAAAGCCCGTCCACCACCACCAGTTTGCCTTTTTCTGCCGGCAGCCGGGAAAGGATGCGTTCCAGCTCCGCCATGTCCTGGTGGGCAAAGCGCTTGGTTTCGCCGAAGCTCAGTTTGGCGCCGTCCACCAGGCTGGCGTGATCTTCCTTGTCCAGAATCACGTAGTCGCCGCGGCCGACCAGGGCGCTGATGGTGCCGAGGTTGGTCTGCATACCGGTGGAAAAGACCAGGGCGGCCTCTTTGCCGAGGTACTCTGCCAGCTCGTGCTCCAGTTGCTCGTGGAGCTCCAGGGTGCCGTTCAAGAAACGCGAGCCGGTGCAACTGGTGCCGTAGCGATGGATGGCGTCAATAGCGGCCTGGCGCACACGCGGGTCGGTAGTCAGGCCCAGATAGTTGTTGGACCCACACATGATCAACCGATGGCCCCGGAAAACTGCTTCGGTGCCTTCGTTTTCGGTTAACGGGATGAAGTAGGGGTAAATCCCGGCCGCAATCGCCTCTTTGGCTTCGGTGAAGGCATAGCATTTGTCGAAGATATCCACGGATCGGTCCTCCTGAATCTGTTTAGCGCAAATAGCCGTGTTGCCGATACCAGGCAAAGGCCTTTTCAACGGCAGGCCGAAACGGCAGCAGCGGGTAGCCCAGCTCGCGCACGGCTTTGCTGGAATCGTAATAGGCGTTGAACGCACTGAGGCGGATCTGTTCGCCGCTGACCACAGGCGGCAAGGGTACGATGCGGTTGATCGCATCCACAGCCATGGCTGTGGGCCGCAAGACCCACGGCGGCAGGACCCAGCGCGGTGGCTGCCGGCCGGCCACCTGGGTAACGACGTGAGCGATCTCCTGATGGGAGAGGTTCTCCCCGCCCAGAATGTAGCGGTGGCCCGTACGACCGTATTGGGCGGCCAGGATGTGTCCTTCGACCACGGCCTGCACATCGGCCACACAGAGTCCTCCTGGGGTGACAAACGGCAGCGGCCGACGGGCGTATTCCACGATGATGCTGCCGGTGATGAGGTTGTGATCGCCCGGGCCGACCACCGCCGCCGGGTTGACAATCACGGCATCCAACCCGGCGGCCACTGCCTGTCGCACAATGGCCTCGGCGCGATATTTGCTGTCGGCATAGGCGAAAGAGGCGCTGAGGGGGTCGAACGGGTTTTCTTCGTCGGCCGGCCGGCCGTTGCGCGGGATGCCGATGGCCGCAGCCGACGAAGTGTGTACCACGCGGCGCACCCCTGCCTCCAGGCAGGCCGTCATGACGTTCCTGGTGCCTTGAACGTTGATTGCGTAGACCTGCTCACGCCGGGCGCGCCAGTAAGACGCCAGCGCCGCCACGTGGAACACCCAGTCGCAGCCCTCCACGGCCCGTCTCACGCTATCGGGTTGCAGGATGTCCCCGTAGACGTGCTCCACCGGCAGCCCCTCCAGCATGAAGGTCTTTGAGCTGGGCCGCCGGAGCACGCGCACCTGATAGCCGCGACGCACCAGTTCAGCCGTCAATTGCGACCCGATGAATCCCGTTGCCCCGGTGACAAGAACTTTCATTGACCCACTGAACCCCTTCACAGCTTCTTCTCATAGATGCGGTACGTCTTGTACTTCCTGCCACCCAGGCGTTCGATGATCTGATTCATCATGGTGTTGTTTTCCAAGATCCAGGAGGCCTCGACGTGGGTATAACCGCGCTTGAGGGCCTCTCTGGCCGTCTCCAGGTAGAAAATGGCGTCTGCCCCGCGGCCCCGATACTCTTCGACCATGCCCATGATCAGCAGACGGACCCGGTTGATCTTGCGGCGATGCCAGAGGAACTTCAGCAGCCCAAAGGGCCACATGCGGCCGCCGCCGGCCCGTTTCAGCGCCTGGTTCAGGTCGGGAATGCAAAGCGACACGCCGGCCGGTTTGCCGTCCGCGGTCTCGGCGATGAAGACCAGATTGGGATCCACAAACGGTTTCAAGGCGGCTGCGAGATGGTCAATCTCGGCATCGGTCATGGGGACGAAGCCCCAGTTGCGCTGCCATGCCTGGTTGTAGACGGTCTTGATCGCGGCCAGCTCCCGGTCGAACTCGCGCATGTTCACCTTGCGCACGCGCAGCCCCTGTCTTTGCAGCGATTTTTCTGCAACGCGAAAGACTTTCTCCGGCGCACGTTGCATGTCGTTGGGCAGGTCGAAATCCCACGCGTAGACATCCATCGCCTTGACGTAGCCCTGCGCCTCGATGAGCCCGGGGACGTAGCGCTGGTTGTAGGTCATCATCACCACCGGCGGATCGTCGAATCCCTCGATGAGGACGCCGACTTCGTCGTTGGTGGAGAAGTTCAGCGGCCCCCGGATTAACGTCATGCCCTGGCCCCGCACCCAGTCCTCGGCGGCCCCCAGCAATGCAGCGGCCACCTCCGGATCGTTGATGCACTCGAAGAAACCGAACGCGCCGCTCTGTTCATTGTGGAAGGCGTTGTGGTTGTCGTTGACCACTGCGCCTATAGTGCCGACGATTTCGTCCCCTCGCCGGGCCAGGAAGAGCTGGTAGCGCGCGTGCTCGAAGAACGGGTTCTTCTTCGGGTTGAAGAAGTCACGCCGTTCCTCGATGAAGGGCGGCACCCAGTAAGGGTCGTCTCGATAGAGTTTGAAGGGGAACTTGATGAAGGCCAATAAACCCTTTTGATCGGAGACCGGTTCGATTCTGACGTCCATCGTGGTGCCTTTCGGAGCAGACTCGTGGAATGCAGACCCTTCCTTATCGTACTGTTGTTTCATCGTTTTTGCTTTGCGCGCTGGGCACGGGCGATCAGCCAGTCCATAATCGGGTACTGCAGGTCTCCCAGCAGGCCCGTCAGCCGGTAGATCACGCTGGCTTCCAGGCCAGGCGTGATCGCGTAGCGTCGCCGCGCGATGCCCTTCAGGATGCTGCTGGCCACTGCCTCTGGGGACAAGACCACACCTCCGCCCAGTGCGCGAGTCTCCGGCGGCTTGAACTGGTTTTCGTAGGTCAGTTGTGGGGTATCGGTGTCCGGCGGATAGACGATGGAAACATGGATGCCGTGAGGGCGCAGCTCGGCCCGCAATACATCGGACAGGCCCCGGACCGCATACTTGGAGGGCCCATAAGCCGAATAACCGAAAACACCCAATACGCCGGCAAGCGAACAGATGTTCACGATGCATCCGGCATGTCGAGCGATCATCCCCGGCACTACAGCCTTGACCATATGCAGGGTGCCGAAGTAGTTGATCTCCATGGCCTCCCGGAATACGGCAAGGTCAAGCGCCTCGAAGTAACCCGGGTGCGCCACGCCAGCGGAATTGATGAGGATGTCGGGTGTTCCGGCGTGCTCGGCAACATGGACCACGGCATGCCCGGCCTGAACAGGGTCGGATACGTCCGCGGCGATGATCTCCACGCGCTGGTCGGGCCGGGCGCGGCGCGCCACGACCTGGTCTCGTGCTTCCTCCAAACGTGCGGGGGTGCGCGCCACCAACCAGAGGTGAGCTCCATGCTCGGCCAGGAGCCTGGCTGTGGCCAGGCCGATGCCGCTGGAGCCGCCTGTGATCAACACATGTCGGTTCTTGAAGTCCATCGGGATGAATTATGAGAGCATCCGCACCGAACAAAGAACGCCCGATATGCGGCTGATAAAAGATGTGGGCATTCTAGCACAGCGGCCACCACAGGGCAAATGTCTCTCAGCCGACCAACGTGGTGGTCTTTTCCAACAACGCCTTTGCCAGGGCCTTTGCGTCTAGCGCGTAGTCGTGCTCCAACACGGGCCCCACGCATCCAGGACATCCCCTCGCGCATGGGCAACTGTTCACCGTCTCCAACGCTGCCCCCAGCAGCTCCGGCAGGGATGCGGCCAGTTGTTCGGCGTAGCCCACACCGCCCGGTGTCTTCTCGTACAAGACGATGGTGGGAGCGCCGGTGGTCGGATCCTGTGGGTCGGCGGCCACGCCCAGGTCGCGGCTGTCGCACATCAGGAAGAGGGGCGCGACGCTGGCCAGCAGCGAGGCGGCCCCTCCCAGCCCCGTGCGGATGCGAACGGCTGCTTCGGCGCGGCGATGGCAGACGGGACATAAAGTGATCAGGTTCTCCAACCGGTTCGCCACACGCCAGGCCTGGTCGGCCGTCAATCCTGGCCTCAATGCCGGGTCAGCCACGAAGGCACGAAACGGCACTTTGTGGTGTACGTCATGCTGCCGCCCTGGCTGTTCGCTCTGGCCGCAGCTCTGGCAACGGTAGCCGTCGCGGGCCCTGGCTGCGTCCCGTTGTAATGGCCAGTTGGGCCCGTAGTCGTTGGGGTCGGAAAGCCACCCGCCCTCGGCCCGCAGTTGGGCGATCAACTCCTCTGCGAATACTAGCCGACACGCCCGGGTCTCCAGGGTTTGGGGAGGCAGGTCAATCGTCCCCAGGCCCAGCACTTCATGGCTGCCGCGGCGCAGGATCCGGTACCCCTTCGCCTCTCGGATCACTCGCACGTCGCCCCAGGCGACCTGCAGCCACGTCGTCGGGGATTGTGAGCCGGGAGTTGCGGGCAGGGAGTAGCTCTCTGCGATGCGCACCCACTCAACTTTTTCGCTGATGAGCGGTCGCGTGTAATGGTCAACTTCTGTCCTCTGCACGCAGGCTATGCCGCCTTCCCAATCCAGGCGCTCGACCAGATAAGTCTGCCCTTCGTGAAGGTAGATCGCTCCCTGATAGAGCAAAGAGAGCGCTCCAGGTCGGTCCATCTCACCGATCACCAGCGGCCGGCCGTCGCTGTCGGTGGTCTGAATGAGAATGCGGTCCGGCTCTGCGCTGCGGAGGCTGATGGCGTTCGCCGGATTGCCGCTGCCGGCCCAGAAGTAGCGGTCGCCTGCGCGATGCAGTTGCCCTGCATCCACCAGGTCAGCGTGCAATTCCCCGGGCACAGGCCGGCTGCCAAACGGTTCCCCGGATCGGATCGGCAACTCAGCCGCAGCGCTGATCAGGTGCCCGGCCAGGATGAACGGGTTGTCGGGATTGATGCGTGCATGCTCGGAGCTGCGGCCCAGGAGCCAGTCGGGATGGGTCACGATGTATTGGTCCAGCGCGTCTGGGCCGGCCACCAACACGCTGAGTGAGGGCCCCGCTCGCCGTCCGGCGCGCCCCATCTGCTGGCGGCAACCGGCCACTGTGCCCGGATAACCTGCCAGCACCGCTGCGACCAGTTGGCCGATGTCTATGCCCAGCTCCAGGGCGTTGGTGGCGACCACGCAGCGCACGCTGCCCCCCCGCAAACCGCCTTCGATGGCGCGGCGTTCCGCCGGCAGGTAGCCGCTGCGGTAGCCCCGGACCACTTGCGGATCGCGCCCGGTGGCCTGCGCACCCGTCGAGTTGCTGCCAGGTCGCGAAAGCGCCAGGCGCACGTCGGACAGGATCAGCTCGGCCGAGAGCCGCGTCTGCGCAAAGACAATGGTCTGCACATCGTGGCCCAGGAAGTGCGCGGCCAGGTCGGTCGCCTCAGCGGCGCTGCTGCGTCGGATGCCCAGTTCAGGGTCGAGCAGCGGGGGGTTGTAAAAGAGGATATGCTTCACCCCCTGAGGCGAGCCGTCCTGGTCGGGGCCGATGACTGCGACGGGCGCTTCGATCAGGGATTCGGAAAGCTCGGCCGGGTTGGCGATCGTGGCCGAGGCCAGGAGGAATTGGGGGGCACTGCCGTAGAACCGGCAGATGCGTTGCAGCCGGCGCAGAACGTTGGCCACGTGAGAGCCGAACACCCCGCGATAGACGTGCATCTCGTCAATGACCACCACTGCCAGGTTCGCCAGGAACCCCGCCCAGCGGGGATGCTGCGGCAGGATGCCTGCGTGCAACATGTCCGGATTAGAGAGGATAATGCGAGCACCGTCCCGGATTTTCGCCCGCTGCCCGCCGGGCGTATCGCCGTCATAGGTTGCGCAGCAGGATGGAGTCAGGTCAAGCGGAGGAGCAGCCAGGCTGCGCAATTTCGCCAGTTGATCCTGGGCCAATGCTTTGGTGGGATACAGGTACAGGGCACGGGCGCGTGGGTCGGCCAGCAGCCGTTGCAGCACGGGCAAGTTGTAGCAAAGGGTTTTGCCGCTGGCCGCTGGCGTGACCACGGTCACGTTTTGCCCTGATAATGCCGCTTCCACAGCGGCCGCCTGATGGGTGTAGAGGGCTTCGATCCCAAGGTTGCGCAGCGCAGCCACCAGGGATTCGTTTAGCCCCGCGGGGAACGGCACAAGGTGGGCCGGCCGGGCAGGGATCTGCTCCCAGCGCACGATGTTGCGCATGAATCGGGGTTCCAGGCGCAACGCCTGGAGTGCGCTTTCGATGCTCATGATTCGATTATACCCCCAGGGGGCGGAAGGTGCTATAATCCCACTGCCATGTCCCTGTCGTTGGATGTCCTGCGTTATGCCTCTGCATTGGGTTTTGACCGGGCGGCGATCTTGCCCGTCGGCCGGCCGCGCTACGCGGCCGAGTTCACGGCCTGGCTGGCCAACGGTTACTACGGGGAGATGACTTACCTGGTCGCCCGGGCCGCCGAACGCCTTGATCCAACGCTGTTTGCGCCGGAGGCCGCCAGCATGATCCTGCTGATAGCGAATTATGACCCGGGTCACCAGATATCTCCGGCCTCCGATCTGCAAGCTGCCCGCGGCCGCATCGCCCGTTACGCGATCTGGCCCGATTACCATACCACCCTCAAGCCCAGACTCTATGCGCTGGACGCGTTCATCCGGGAGCGGACGGGCCGACGAACTCTGGGCAAGGTTTTCGTGGATGCCGCACCGGTGCTGGAGCGCGATTTCGCCGAACAGGCCGGCCTGGGGTTCATCGGCCGCAACACATGTCTGATCACCCCAGGGCTGGGATCATGGACATTTCTCGCCGGGCTGATGGTGCCGGAGGTGCTGGAGGCCGGGAGGTGGGCGTCGGAGGCGGAGCGAGGGGCATCAGGGGTCGGGAGCCGGGAGCGTAGGGCTTCGAGCCTGGCAGCACAAGGGCACCCTGGCTGCGGGCGCTGCAGGAGATGTCTGGACGCGTGTCCGACACAGGCGTTTGTGGGGCCGCACGTGTTGGATGCGCGGCGGTGCATATCGTATCTCACCATCGAACTGCGCGGCCCTATCCCGCGCGCGTTGCGGCCGTTGATGGGGAATTGGGTCTTTGGGTGCGACGTCTGTCAGGAGGTGTGCCCGTACAATCGCGGCGGCCGCACCCCTGCGGTTGAAACCGTTGCGACCTCCGGGAAGTCCACAGCGGTGGACTCTGGTCTGGTCGGCGCAGGCCGACTTTACAGCCGCAGCCGAGACCTGCAGTCGCCGGGCAGCCATGCCCTGTCCGAGCTCCTGGCGCTGGACGAAGCCGGTTTTCGGGCCCGCTTTCGCGGCACGCCGGTGCTTCGCGCTAAACGCCGTGGGCTGGTGCGCAACGCCTGTGTGGCGGCGGGCAACAGCGGCGATCCCTCCCTCGTCCCGTCCCTGATCCCCCTCCTGTCCGATCCTGAGCCGGTGGTTCGCGGGCACGCTGCGTGGGCGTTGGGGTGCATTGGTGGCCCCGTAGCCCAAGAGGCCCTCTCGGCCGCGCTGGCCCAAGAGGCCGATCCGTGGGTGCGAGAAGAAATCGCGTTGGCCGGGGAGAGCGGGAACCTGGGAGACGTTGACACCCAGCGGCTCAGGTGACTATCGGATGACGCACTTGCCGGAAACCCCTGTTGTCATCGTCGGTGCTGGCGCGGCCGGGCTGATGGCAGCCATCTTCGCCGCGGGCGGGCCATGGCCGGTGGCGCTGCTTGAGGGCAGCGATCGGCCCGGCGAGAAGATTTTGATCAGCGGCGGCGGCCGGTGTAACGTTTTGCCGTCCCAGGCTGCGCCGGAGGATTTCTACACCGATAGTTCGCCTTATACGCTGGCCAAGATCTTGCGCGCCTGGCCGTTGGCCGAAGTAAAGCGCTTTTTTGAGAAGGATTTGGGCATCGCATTGCGGCTGGAACCAGAGACCGGCAAGCTGTTTCCGGTTGCCAACCGGGCGCGGGTTGTGCTGGAGGCGCTGCTTGGGACTGCTCAGGCCCGCGGGGTCACGCTGCGGACGGGCGCTCGCGTATGCGATCTGGAGCCCGCCGGGGACCGCTGGCGTGTAGCCCTGGCTGACGGCACCAGGCTGGACGCTGCGCGGGTGATCCTCGCAACCGGGGGCTTATCGGTGCCGGCAACCGGCAGCGATGGCACGGGACTGGCCATCGCTCGGCGGCTCGGCCATGTGGTTGTGCCGCCGTACCCCGCCCTGGTGCCGTTGACCTGTGACAACCCGGCACATCGCGCGTTGGCCGGGCTTAGCTTGCAGCAGGTGACCCTGAGCACGCCGCTGCCCGGCGGCAAGCGCATGTTGCGGGCTACCGGCGGCTTCCTTTTCACTCATCGCGGTTACAGCGGGCCTGCGGTGCTCAATGTCTCTCACGTTGCAGTTCGTTCCCTTATGCTGGGTGGCCCGCGAGCGGCCATCCAGGTGCAGTGGACACCGCTGGGGGCAGAGGCATGGGATGCCTTGCTGCGGAGCAGGAAGGGGCCGTTGCTTCCGCTGTTGCGGGAGCCTTTGACTGCCAGGCTGGCCGACCAGTTGTTGGCCGAGGCGGGCCTGGCCGATGCTACGGGTTCGCAGCTACGTCGCGAGGACCGTCTGCGCCTGGTGGCGATGCTAACGCGTTATGAGCTGCCCTGGAGCGGCCATGAGGGCTACAAGACGGCTGAGGTTACCGGCGGCGGTGTTGCGCTGGACCAGGTCAACCCGGCCACATTGGAAAGCCGTCACACCCCTGGGCTCTATTTGTGCGGCGAGCTGCTGGACGCTTTTGGGCCCATCGGCGGATACAACTTCTTGTGGGCGTGGGTGACAGGCAAGCTCGCCGGGGACGGGGCCAGGCGATGAAGGGCCGCCCGCAGTCCGTGAGGGCTTGCGGGCCGGGATCACGACCGCTCGAGCGAGCACTGTTTCACGCAGAACTTTGCTACTGCGCCCTCATCCACCGTCACCCCCAGCCCTGGTCGAGACGGCACGTTGATCGTGCTATCGGGGTTCAGGGCGAACCGCTCCTCGGTGATGTCCTGGCGGTAGTACCGATCCGTGGCCGAGATGTCACCTGGCAGGGTGAAGCCCGGCAGGCTGGCCAGCGCGAGGTTCCCTGCCCGGCCCACCCCCGTTTCCAGCATGCCGCCACACCAGACCGGCACATGAGCCGCCCGGCACAGGTCATGAATCGCGACCGCCTGGCTCAGGCCGCCCACCCGGCCCGCCTTGATGTTGATCACCCGGCAGGCCTTCATCTCCAGCGCCTGTCGCGCATGGCGGGCCGAGAGGATGCTTTCGTCCAGACAGATCGGGGTGCGGAACTGGGCCTGGAGTTTGCTGTGATCCCAAAGGTCGTCTTCGGCCAGCGGCTGTTCGATAAGAAGCAGGTCCAGGTCGTCCAGGGGGCGCAACGCGGCCGCGGTCTCCAGGGTGTAGGCGGAGTTGGCGTCAACTTGCAGGCGTATCTGGGGAAACGCGCGGCGGACTGCCTCGGCATCGGCTACGTCCCGGCCCGGTTTGATCTTGATTTTGATCCGGCGGTAGCCCTGCTCGATATAGCGCGCCACGGTCTCGACCAGCGCCGCAGGTGAGGCCTGCACGCCCACCGATACCCCTACTTCCACCCGATCGCGCGTGCCGCCCAGCAGCGCTGCCAGCGGGCACCCCTGTCGCTGGCCCAACAGATCCCATAGTGCCAGCTCCACCCCGGCCTTGGCCATCGGATGGCCGCGCACCCTGGCGGTCCGTGCCTGGAACTCGGCCGGATCGGCCACATCCTGGCCCAGGATCGCAGGCACCAGGAACTCCGTCAGGATGTGCCAGGCAGTGCCCGTGGTCTCGTAGGCGTAGCCGGGGTCGCGGTCGGCCACGCATTCGCCCCAGCCGGCCAGGCCTTCTGAGCGGAGCCGGATGAGGATGCACTCGCGGTCGGTGATGCGACCGAAAGAGGTCTCGAACGGTGCAACCAGCGGCATGCGCAGATGATACAGGGAAACATGCTCGATGATCATGTCGTGGGCTCCTGCATATGGGGATGCGTGCGGCTCAGGACATACCAGCCCCGTGGAGGCGGGCCGGGTTCGGAGATGAAATCTGTGACGTTGTAGCCCGCGCTGAACAGGCTAAGGAAGACCGCACGGGTAGACAGCCGCCATTGCAGCGCGGCGCCGGGATCGGCCGCTTTCAGCGCCAGGAAGTCCGCCGGGATCTCCAGCAGGGCTGTGGCCGGCGGCGATGTGGGTAAGCGCGGGTTCGCCGGCGGAGTGGGCTGGCCTGGCGCCTGGGATGGATTGATCAGCCATGCGCCCGCCGCCAGGTGCGCCGCAAGGCCTGGCCTCGAGGAAGGGGCGTGTTGCAGGCGTTGGGACACCCACGGCGTGGCGATCCACCAGTCCACTTGAAAGCGATCGGTGGGCAGGCCTACGTTGAGACCATCGGCCAGCTCGCCGTAGAGGTCCACCAGATAGGTGTTGCAGACCGCTCCCAGCCTGGCGATATTGAGATAGGCATTGCGCGCCAGCAACGGGTCGTAGGTCCAGGTGACCAGTCTCAATCCCTGGCGCAGGACAAACTCACGCTGATAGATCTTCAGCGCCCGGCCGATCCCGGCATCTCGAAACTCGGGATGCACCCCCAGCATGTGCGAGCAATGTTTGAGCAGGCGCTCCCCTGCCAGCTCGTGAAAGCCCAGAAAGCTGAACACGAAGCCGACCAGGCGCTGGCCTATGAACGCGCCGGCCATCAGACCGCCGTTGTGGGCGGCTGTCAGCAACAGGTGTGCAGGCACGATCTCCAGCTCGGATCCGGGCCACACCAGGCGTTGCAGGTCCACCACCTGGGATAGCTCGTCGGGCCGATCCAGCGTCCGGATGCAGTAGTCTGCCACTTTCATTGTGCCGATTGCGTGGCCTCCCACTCGCTGCGCAGGATGGCGTAGCACTCGATGGTCTCGAAGACGCCCCATTTCAGTATGTGTTCGCGCAAGGTCCCTTCGTGGCGCATACCGATCTTTTGCATCACGCGGCCCGAGGCGGGGTTGCGCGTCAGGTGGACGGCCATGATGCGATGCAGCTCCAGCGCGCGAAAGCCGAAGTCCCGCACGGCGCGCGCAGCTTCGGTGCAGTAGCCACGGCCCCAATAGGGCACGCCGATCCAATAGCCCATTTCGGCGCGCTGGTGCTCTGGTTTCAGGCTCAAGCTGATGGCACCGCACAACTCCCCGGTCTCATGCAGGGTGATGGCATAGGTGATCCCTGTGCCCTCGGCGAGTTGCACCGGGTGGGTCTCGATCCACGTCTCCGCCATCCCGTCCTCATACGGGTGTGGGATGTTGGTTGTCGTGTGCGCGATCTCGTAGGCGCCGGCCAGGCGTTGCACGTCGGCTGCGTCGGCCAGGGTGAACGGCCGCAGGGTCAGGCGTTGGGTGTGGAGGATGGGTTGTTCGATCATGCTATCAGTATACATCGGGTTGGCCTTAAGCGCCAGGCCGCCAGGTTACAGGGCGTCCTCGAGTGAGCTTTAGCGCACTTTGGCCTATCAGATGCCGCCCCTTTTTGACCGCCCTGCATAGTCTGTGTACACTACCGGAGAACAGTGCGGATGTATTCGGTGCTCGTTGCGCCGAAGGGAAGGTGAGATCATGACTGTGGTCATCTGGTGGGTCCGCCGCGATCTGCGGCTCCACGATAACTACGCGCTTCGGGCTGCGCTGGCGCACGGCGGACAGGTGGTACCCGTCTTCGTGTTAGATCCGACGCTTCTGTCCGCAGCCGATGTCAGCGATAAGCGGGTTGCCTTTCTCTTCGGCGGCTTGCGCGCGCTGGACGCCGACCTGCGCGCGCGTGGCAGCCGTCTGGTCGTGCGGCGCGGCGAGCCGTTGGCCGAGCTCAGCCGGCTTGTGGCCGAGCTGGGGGCTGAGGCGCTGTACGCTGAGGCCGACCCCTGGCCCTATGGCCGGCGCCGTGACGCCAGGGTCGCGGCTGCGTTGCCGTTGCACCTGATGCCCGGCCTCACCGTGCATCCTTCCGACGTGATCCTGAAGGCCGACCGCACCCCTTACACCGTGTTTACCCCCTTCAGCCGGGCGTGGAAGGCGCTGCCGCTGCCTACATCTGCACAGCTTTGGGCACCACCGGAGCGCCTGCCGGCCGTGCCGGAGCAGCTCGAGAGCCTGCCCGTCCCCGATGATCCGGCCCTGCCCGCAAGCGTGCCGTTCCCTCCAGGCGAGGCCGAGGCGTTGCGTCGGCTGCGGGCGTTTGCCCAGGATGCTGCTGGTCCTATCGCCCGCTATGCAAAGGACCGCAACCGGATGGACCTGGACGGCACCTCTCGCCTGTCGCCCTATTTGCGCTTTGGCATGGTCTCCGCCTCTCGTGCGGCGGTGGCTGCGCTGCAAGCCATGGAAAAGGCGCCCGATCCGGCTGCGCGTAAGGGCGCCGAGACGTGGCTCAACGAGCTGATCTGGCGCGAGTTCTACATGGCGATCCTGTACCATTATCCGCATGTGTTAGAACATGCGTTTCAAGAGCAATTGCGAGATATCCCCTGGCGCAACGACGAAGCTGAGTTTTCCGCCTGGTGCGCGGGCCGCACGGGATACCCGGTGGTGGATGCGGCCATGCGCCAGTTGGTGACCACCGGGTGGATGCACAACCGGGCGCGCATGATTGTGGCGTCGTTCCTGGTGAAAGACCTCCTGGTTGACTGGCGCTGGGGCGAACGCTTTTTCATGCAGCATTTGGTGGACGGCGATCCTGCGGCCAACAACGGTGGCTGGCAGTGGACGGCTGGCGTGGGAACGGACGCCGCGCCCTATTTCCGTGTTTTCAATCCCAGCCTGCAAGGTGCGAAATTCGACCCTGAGGGGGCTTACGTCCGCCGTTGGGTGCCGGAACTGGCGAATGTGCCGTTGAAATACCTGCATGAGCCCTGGAAGATGCCATTGAGCGAGCAGATCAAGGCTGGCTGCCGTATCGGTAAGGATTACCCTGCCCCGCTGGTAGATCACGCTGTGGCCCGCGAGCGCACGCTGGCAGCCTATCGGCGTTGACCGAAAAGCACGGTCGTTCTTCCAAAACCTCTTTACAACTGCCCTGGTATCTGATAAGATAAGGGCGCCGTTCGGTTCACCGGTGCAGCGGACGGCGAGGTCTCCTTGCTTGAATGTACCGCCGTGTTGTCCGCTGCCCTCATCGCAAAAAGGAGGTGCAACATGGAGTCCGAGCGCACTGTGGGCGGTGTGATGCACAAAGGGATCATCGGTTGCAAGCCCAGCACTCCGCTGGAAGAGGTGGTGCGCATGATGGCCGACACCAACCTGCGCGTCCTGGTGGTCACCGGGCCGGATGAGGAGGCGTTGGGCATCATCAACCCCCTGGACGTCATCAACTACTACGGCAAAGACCTCAAGGGGATGAAAGCGCGCGATGTCATGAGCGGCATGGTGATTGCCGTCCCGCCTGAGATGCCCCTGACTGAGGCGGTGCAGATTATGGTCACTCGCAAGATCCCCTATCTGGTGGTGAGCGAGCGCGGGGACGTCGGCCTGCGGGCGTTGGGCGTGCTGTCAACGACCGATGTGATTCGGGAGATGCGCGGCAGCAAGTGGATGTGGTATTTCAGCCCGGAGCCCTGAATGGCCACATCTGCTTCGTTGCCGAAAACGGCCTATTGTTACGATCCGCAGTTTCTGAAGCATGACCTGCCGGGGCATCCCGAGAACCGTTCGCGGCTCGAGCATGCCCTGGCCGCGCTGGAGCAATCGGGCCTGCTGGTGCGGATGTTGCCGCTGACGCCACGGCCGGTAGATCTCGATTTGCTTGGCCGTGTCCATAGCGCAGGCTACATTGCGTCCCTGCGGGCCCTGGCGCAGCGCGGGGGCGGACATCTCGACGCCGACACCTATGTGGGACCGGCAAGCTTCGATGTCGCGCTGCTGGCGGCAGGCGGCCTGGTTGAGCTGGTGCGCGCCGTGTTGGAGGGGCAGGCGCGCAACGGCATTGCGCTGGTACGGCCGCCCGGCCACCACGCCGTGCCGGCCCGTGGTATGGGCTTTTGCCTGTTCAACAACATCGCCGTCGCCGCGCGGGCTGCGCTAGACCTGTTTGGCCTCAGCCGGGTGTTGATCGTGGACTGGGACGTACACCACGGCAACGGCACCCAGGACATATTCTACGATTCTCCCCAGGTGCTGTTCTTTTCCACCCACCAATATCCGCACTATCCGGGCACGGGACATTGGCGTGAAACCGGCACCGGGGCCGGAACGGGCTACACCGTCAACGTGCCCTTGCCGGCCGGGGTGGGAGATCGTGGGTTCGGTCGCATCTTCGACGAGGTGCTCACTCCTTTGGCTGAGCGATATCAGCCGCAGTTGATCCTGGTCTCGGCCGGTTACGATGCTCATTGGAACGATCCGCTGGCAGGCTTGAACCTGTCGGTGGCCGGGTATTGGCGACTGGCGCGCACCGTGGTCGGCCTGGCCGAACGGCTCTGCGAGGGACGTGTGATCGTCACCCTGGAAGGGGGCTACAATCTGGAGGTGTTAGGGGCCGGGCTGGTGGCGACATGCCACGCACTGTTGGGCGATAGCGATCCCGGGCCTGATCCTCTAGGGCCGTCTCCCTGGGCCGAGCGCCCGGTGGACGAGGTGCTCCGTGCGGTCAAAGGCGCACACGGCTTATGACAGCATGAGATCCGGACGCCGGGGCTTGTCCCGGTACACAGCAGGCTGACCGCAGCAAGCTGCGGCGTCCACGCCCACTCCTGGACGCCGGGGCTTGTCCCGGTACACAGCAGGCTGACCGCAGCAAGCTGCGGCGTCCATGCCCACTCCCGGACGCCGGGGCTTGCCCCGGACCGCAGCAAGCTGCGACGTCCACGCCTACTCCCGGACGCCGGGGCTTGCCCCGGCACGCAGCAGGCTGACCGCAGCAAGCTGCGGCGTCCGTTTTCGTAGGCCGTGGGGATATCTACCCTGAGGACCCTGTTCGAGCGTTTCTCCCCCTGTTTTGTCTCCCTTTCAAACTGCGTGCTATACTGCGCCCTACGGCTGGTTTGCCACTTCACAAACAAGGGAGGACTTGTGGAACGCACATTCGTTATGCTGAAGCCCGATGCCGTCCAGCGCGGCCTTGTCGGGGAGATCATCGCCCGCTTCGAACGACGCGGCTTGAAGATCGTCGCCATGAAGATGGTGCAGGTGACGCCGGAGTTTGCCCACAAGCACTACGAGGTCCATATAGGGAAGCCGTTCTTTGAAGGGCTGATCAAATACATCACCAGTGGGCCAGTGGTGGCGATGGTGCTGGAGGGCACCAACGCCATTGACGTGGCCCGAGCCACCATGGGCGTGACCAATCCCGCGAAGGCTGCTCCGGGCACCGTGCGCGCCGATTTTGCGCTGGAGCTTGGCCGCAACCTGGTGCATGGCTCTGACGGCCCTGAAACCGCAGCGTTTGAGATCGGGCTGTGGTTTACCGAGGAAGAATTGTTGAGCTACGAACGCAGCATAGACCGCTGGATTTTCGAGTGAGGGAGGCGCGGCGAGGTGTTCCATGCCGGGAACGCCTCGCCGTTATCATTGAATCTTGAGCACCACTGGTGCCGCTTTCCATAGCTCCTCCAGCCGATAGTAAGCGCGGATCGGCCGCGAGAAAATGTGGACGATCACCGTGTTGTAATCCAACAGGATCCATCCCGACGCGGGTTCCCCTTCGGTGGAGAGCGGGCGGACAGCGTGCTGTCGTTTCAGGTCTTCGAGGACGATTTCTTGGAGTGAGCGTGCCTGCCGTTCCGAATCTACCGAACAGATCACGAAATAGTCGGCAAACGGGGTGAGGTCGCGCAAATCTAGCAACGTGATATCGGCGGCCTGGTGTTCTTCTAGCTTGTTCACGATGATATGGGCGAGTTCAATGCCTTCCAGGAGCCCCTCCTTATTGATCCCATCCTGTCTCGTTCAGGGTCTTGTTGCCGACATTCTAGCACAATCCCACAGTCGGAGCAAAAGGGAAACAAATGGCGCCGCGAATAGTTTATTCCACCGATCCCGAGCCGGAACCGACTTGCCCGCGATGCGGCCGCCAGCCGTGCGTGTGCCATGTCGTTGACCTGCCACCACAGCAACAGACCGTTTACGTCAAGCGTGATCGCAAGGGCCGTGCCGGCAAGACGGTGACGGTGATCTACGGATTGCAGCACCCGCCGGGCCGGCTTAAGGCGCTGCTGAAGATGCTCCAGTCCGCGTGCGGTTCAGGCGGCACTGTGAAGGAAGCCGAACTTGAGCTTCAGGGCGACCATCGTGAACGCGTGGCAGAGAAGCTGCGGGAATTGGGGTACAAGGTGAAATTCGTCGGGGGTTAGATTGCCACGAAGACGGCGCCTGTCCACTCCCTACTGTCCCGTCCACCGTTCCATCAGCGTCAGGATCAACCACAGCAGGCCGAACAGACCGGCGCCGAACAGCAGGCAGACCACCCCCAGTGCGGCCGCGCCCGGCCCGTAGACCAGCGCGATGGCCCCGCCGCCCCCGCCCACCAGCATGATGACCACCGCCCATGCCAGGTTGCGGTCGGTGCGTCGGCGCAGCTCTCGATAGTCTGTAGGTGGGCGTTGATTGTCCATATGGACATTTTACCGCGTAGAGACATTGCGCGCAATGTCTCTACGCGGTAAAATGATTCTATGATCAAGCCCACAGACCTTTTCGAAGCACGGCGTGCCGAACTGACGGAGAAAGAGGCCCCCCTCGCCGCGCGAATGCGGCCGCGCACCCTGGATGAATTCATCGGCCAGGAACACATCGTGGGGCCTGGCCGGCTGCTTCGTCGCGCCATCCAAAAGGATCAGCTCAGCTCGGTCATCTTCTACGGGCCGCCGGGCACCGGCAAGACTACCCTGGCCCGGATCATCGCCAATACCACGCGGGCGCATTTCATTGCGATCAACGCGGTGCTGGCGGGCGTGGCCGACATCCGCCAGGCGGTGGCCGAGGCCCAAGAACGTCGCGGCCAGTTTGGGCAGCGCACCATCCTTTTCGTGGACGAGGTGCATCGCTTCAATAAAGCCCAACAGGACGCGTTGTTGCCGTGGGTCGAGAACGGCACCGTGATCCTCATCGGCGCCACCACCGAGAACCCGTATTTCGAGGTGAACAAGCCGCTGGTGAGCCGTTCGCGCATCTTTCAGCTCAAGCCGCTCACTCGCGAGGATCTGTTTGCCATCGCCCGACAGGCGCTGCAAGACCCCGAACGCGGCTACGGCCGGCTTAATGTTGCCGTTGACGACGACGCGTTGGCCCACCTGGTGGATGTGGCCAACGGCGACGCGCGGAGCCTGTTGAACGCCCTGGAACTGGCGGTGGAGACTACGCCGCCTGGCCCTGATGGCGTCATTCACGTAGACCTGGCGGTGGCCGAGGAGTCCATCCAGCGGCGGGCCGTGCTCTACGACAAGGAAGGGGACGTTCATTACGACACCATCAGCGCATTCATCAAAAGCCTGCGCGGCTCCGATCCCGATGCGGCCCTCTACTGGATGGCGCGCATGGTGTACGCAGGGGAGGACCCGCGCTTCATCTTCCGTCGGATGCTCATCTTTGCGGCTGAGGACGTGGGCCTGGCCGATCCCGACGCCGTCCGCGTGGTGACAGCCTGCGCGCAGGCGTTCGACTACGTCGGCATGCCCGAGGGCCGTTTCCACCTGGCCGAGGCCGCGCTCTATCTGGCCACTGCGCCCAAGAGCAACAGTGCCTTCGCTTTCTTTGACGCTCTGGCGACGGTGGAGAGGGAACAGGAGGCGGAGGTGCCGGCGCACCTGCGCGACGCCAACCGCGATAAAGAAGGGTTCGGCCACGGCGCAGGCTATTTGTATCCGCACGCTTACCGGGATCACTGGGTGGCGCAGCAGTATCTGCCCGATGCTTTGCAGGGGCGGGTCTTCTATCGGCCCGGCAGCCTGGGATATGAAGCGCAGGTGAAGGCGCAGGTAGAGCGGCGGCGCGAAGCGCAGCTCGCTGCCATGTTGGAAGGCGCTGAGGGGTTTGGCGCAGTCGAGGTGCTGACCTACACCGGCGAGCGGGCCCGTGGGGAGCGCGACCGCTGGTTGGCCCGGGCCGTGAGCGGCGCCAGCGAACGCCTGGCAGCTCTGCGCGATCGGGTGTTGGACGCAGCGGGCCTACAGCGCCACAGCCTGGTGCTGGACCTCAACGCGGGCACCGGGTTGTTGACGTGGGAGGCGTTGCGCCGAGCGCCTGAGGGCGGGGTGTGGTGCCTGGTGGCCACTGCGGCCGAGGCACAGGCGCTGCGCGAGATGGCGGAGCGGCTGCCGGAGGTCGAGCGGCCGGTCGTGTTGCAAGGCTCCCTGGCCGAGCTATCTGACCTGCTGGCCCTGCGCGGCGAGGCCGATGTGCGCTTCGATGCCATAGTGGGACGCAACGCGCTCACAACACATCACGCACCGCGCACCACGCAGCAAGCAGTGCGCAGTACGTTGATCGCTCGATCTGTGCAACAACTCACATCCTTCCTCCGCTCTGGCGGCCGCCTCAGCCTGGCAGAACCGGTGCCACGCTACACGCAGCGGCTCTATGCGCTGGTGGACCTGGCTGAGCTTGGCCCCGACCTGGCCGCTAGAGTGCAAGAGGCCGAAGAAGCTATTTACGCCGATCCGCACGATCCGCTGGTGAACTGGGCCGAGGTGGACCTCGCGTCCGCGCTGGAGGCCGCGGGGTTGGCCGACGTGCGGGTGGAGGCGGTCGAGACAGTTGCCGAAACGCGCATCGGCCCTGCTACCCTCGACCGCTGGTTCGGCCCCACAACGACCGGCGAGCGACCCAGCTATGCCCAACGCCTGGCAGCCCGGTTGGAAGCTGACGAGCTGGCCGTAGTGGAAGCATTGTATCGGCGGAAGCTGACCGGTGCCGTGGTGAGCTGGCGGTCGGTCACTGCCTTTGCGGTCGGGCGCAAACTCTGAGCGGAGAACAAGAAGCATTCTGTATCGTCTACAATCGGCGCGCCGAGGAGAGGACGGCCAGGTTTTCCTCTGCGATAGCGCCGCGCGCGCTGCTACGGATCGCCTCTTCGAGCGCTTCAAAGGGGAAGAGGTCCAGGGTTCGCAATGCGGCGGCTGTGATCAACAGCCCCAGGTCTTTCTTCCCCGCTTTCACCCCTGCCTTTTCGCTATCGAAGATGATCTTGCGGGCCTTCGTCTCCAGGTCGGCGAACTGAGGGGTCGTGAAGAGCCAGCTTTCGGGTGTGAGCGAGCTGATGTAACGGCCGGCCATCTTTCGGCCCTCTTCGCTCACCAACACCAGGGCATCGGGCCGCGTAACCCCGGTGAAGAGGATCTCGCGCGGGCTGAAGATCAGCTCGCTGATGCTGTGGCCGGTCTGCACGGTGACCGGATAGTCGTCCTGCTGCGTGGCCCACAGCCCGGAAAGGATGCCTGCTTCCCCTATGGTGCGCGCGGTCGAGCGGATCTTGCCGCCTGCTGAACCGGCAATCACCAGCCGGAACTCGCGATCCAGCTTCGACTGAAAGCGCTGTGTCAACGGTCGTGGCGGCAACGGCGTCTCGCCCGACGGTTGAGCAGATTGGGCCGCCACCTCGCGCAAGGCGTGTGCATACTCCGGCCGCGATCGGCGGTGCACGATGCCTGCCGGCATCCCTAACGCTGCGCGCGTGGACTCCAATGCCTTGCGCGAGAACTCATTGTTCGGCACAAAATACGCGGTGCACAACTCCCAGATGTCCAGCAAAGCGAAACACTCGCTCTCCACTGCCTGGGCGATGACGTCTGCCAGATCGCGGTCGAACGCTGTGCCGCGCCATGCAAAACCTGCGCCGTTGACCGCCACCGTGGCGCACAGGTCCAACGGGTGCTCGGCGTTTCCGTGCCGGGTGGTAGCGGTGACGCCGCCGGGCGGGGTGGTCACGCTGTGTTCGCCCCCTGTCATGCCGAAGTTGAAGTTGTTGAACACCAGCACGGTCATCCCGATGTTGCGCCTGGCAGCGTTCAGCAGATGTGCCCCACCGATCCCGGTGCCGCCGTCGCCGATGAGCACGATCACCTTCAGGCCGGGATCGGCCAGTTTGATGCCGGTGGCATAAGCAACACTGCGGCCGTGCAAACCGTGGAAGGCATGGGTGACGAAATACTGGTCACCCAACCCGTGGCAGCCGATGTCGCTGACGATCACCGTGCGCGTTGGGTCGAGCTGCAGCTTCACCAGCGCGGCGTCCAGTTGGTTCAAGATCAAGCTGTGCCCGCAGCCAGGGCAGAACGGGTAACTGCGCTCGTTGCGATAAGTGGCAATCACAGCAACACCTCCAGGAACTGCTCCGGCGTGATCAGCTCGCCGTCCACCCGGTGGATACCGATAATTTCCGGCGCAGGACGGCTATGCTGCGCTGCCCACCGGTAGATGACCCGCTCCACCTCGCGGCGAAAATCGCCCAGGTTCAGCTCGGCCACCACGGCGCGCCGGATTACGGCGCCAGCCGGATCGGGGGACGTGCCATCGGGACGGCCATGGCCGGTCAACGCGCGCAGGATGGCGTTCTCGGGCACGGGCCACAGGGTTTGCGGCTTCAAGATCGAGACCGCCTGGCCCCGGTCGCGTGCGATCCTGGCAGCCTCGGTCATGGCCCTGGCCGTGATGCCGTAGGCGATGAAAAGGGTGGGGGCATCTCGCTCCAGGTCGGCCTGGGCCAGCTCGATCTCTGCGGCATGGTCTTCGATCTTGCGGCGCAGATGCTCGTTCAACCGTCCCACTTTTTCCGGGTCTTTGGTCAGGAAGCCGTGTTCGTCGTGGCTGGAGCCCGTGAAACGGGTGATCATGGGGCCGCCGATGGGGCTGAAGGGAGGCGGAGCATCCAGGGGGTCCCAAGCGTAGGGCAGGAACGACTCCTCCGGTCGCAGGCCAGGTGTCTCCGCCGGCAGCTTTTGCGCCTGGCGGCGCGTGCCGACGGCCACGCGTTCGTAGCTGCTGATTTCGACCGTGCTGAGCGACTGGAACAACTCTTTGTCGGTGAGGAGGAAGACCGGCGTCCGGAAACGTTCTGCGTAGTCGAACGCGCGCAAGGTGAGGGTGTAGCACTCGGCCACGCTGCCCGGCGCCAGCGCGATGACGGGATAGCCTCCCGAAGTGCTCCAGCGCACAAATTGCACGTCCCCCTGAGCCGGTGTCGTTGCGCCGCCCGTAGCCGGTCCCAGCCGCTGGGCATCCACGATCACCAACGGCACCTCGCCCATGATTGCCAGGCCGATGTTTTCGCTGTAGAGGCTGATGCCCGGCCCGGAAGTGGCGGTGAGGACGCGCCTTCCTGTCATAGCTGCGCCGATGCATATACTGATCGCCGCGATTTCGTCCTCGGCCTGGATGGCGATGCCCCCGGTCTTGGGCAGAGCACGGATCAAGTGAAGCAGCAGCGGTGTGGCGGGCGAAATGGGATAGCCCGCAAAGAAGTCACACCCCGCATCCAGCGCGCCGCGCGCGATGGCCGTTGCGCCGTCAATGAACTCTCGCATGTCATGCTTCCCCTTCGACTCTGAAGTGAAATCGCTATCAGGATAGTCCTGTTGGCCTGAGAGGACAATGATGTGGCGCAGTTTGTGCTTCGGAGATGAAAAAAAGGGCGCCGCTTAGTACGCAGCGCCCTCAAGAGAGGCGATGTCGTTTGAAACCAGAGGTTCAGCCGTTGACCCAGCGCGCCAGCCGCTGCAAAGGAGAAGCCTTTCCTTCGGCAGGCATTTCAGCGTCAGCGTAGCAATCCAGTTGCGGCAACAGTGTCCAGGCCAGAAGTGCCAGAATGGCGATCAGCAACGGAATGTCCATAGGTCTTCTCCTTCCGGAATGGTATACGCCAAACAGACGTTGACACCGCTGAGATGGTTCCCGACGATAGGGTCAAGATGGCAGATTTCGATAAAAGCATCCGGCACTTTACAGTCGGAACGTTACGAACCCCATTACCGTGTGCGGCTGGTCTTGAAGCAGCCGGCCATCTCGGCGCTGCAAAACATATCACTGTTGTACCTGTAATTACGTTCGAACACCTGAATAGTCGCGCCAAAGCATGAAAAGGCGATGAAATCTGTCCAGAGGTCAGGTGACAGTTCTTTCACCGAGCCCTGATTTGATCGGCCAGAGCTGGCCAGCTAGGATCTCATTGACCGTGGACGCCGCAGCTTGCTGCGGTCGGCCTGCTGTGAGGCCGGGGCAAGCCCCGGCGTCCGGAGTAATCAGCGCAGCCGGCGGGCGATCGCCCACAGACAGATCAACATCAGGCTGAGCGGCAGAAACGTTGCTGCGATGCTCCCCCCAATCCCGATGTGAGGGATGAGTGCGCCGGCCGACCACGGCAGCACCATCGCGCCTGCTGAGCCCGAGGCCACCACCAGGCTGCTGGCCGCGCCGGCCTGTTGGGGTGCCAGTTCGCTGCTCAGTGCCAGCGCAGTAGGGAAGACCGGGCCAAAGCAAAATCCTGTCAGCGCCACGCCGAACCAGAATAGCGGACTCCAGGCCTGGCCCAAGAGCACCATAGCCACGCCGGCTGCGCCGCCGGCCACGCACAACCGCAGCATGGTCACGCTGCTCAGCCGACGTAAGACGCGAATAGCGGCGAGCCGGCCTGACAGGATCATCAACCAGAGGAGAGAGGCAGCCAGGCTGGCCGTCGTAGCATCCTGCCTGACGGCATCCCGCGCGTAGGTGAAAAGCCAGCCTCCGATGGTCGTTTCGGTACCTGTATAGAGCATGGCGAGGACGAACACCAGCAACAGCGGCGCCAGCCATTTCAGGGTGACCGCCTCTTGCTGCGCTTCTCGTTCCGGCTTTGGCGGCCGGCTGATCAGCCAGATTGCGGCGATGGCCAGCATCAGCAGCGCGGCCAGGCGATACACCGTTCGATAGTCTCCGCCCAGCCGGAGCGCAGCCCCCAGCAGCAACGGGCCGATGAACGCGCCTACTCCCGCAGCGATGTGCAAGGCGTTCAGCGCCTGTCCGGCCCGTCCGCGATACAAGTCGGCGATGATGGCATTGGGCCCCGTCCCCACCGTGCTCAGGGCCAGGCCGGAAAGGGTTACCGCTAACCCTGCCTGTAGCAGGGTGTTGCTGGCCGCCAGCAGCCAGTGTCCCAACGCCATCGCCAGGGCGCCGGCGATCAGCACCAGGTGGCGGATCGGCCGGTCGTTGAGACGGGCGACCAGCAGCGTGGCGATCACCGAGCCGGTGGCGAAAAAGGTAAAAAGCGCGCCGGCTTGCGGCAGCGCGACCTCCATGCGGGCCGCCAGGGCCGGCAGACTCGGGCCGAGCAGCGAAATAGTAATGCCCAACATGACCATTGTCGCGTAGCAGGCAACGATAGTCATGCGGTGGCGCAGACTGGGAGGCTGGTGAGAATCCGGCTGCATAGTTGCGGTTAGTATATCACAGAGCATATGGTATACTCAGCAGACCACATTGTTAGCTCACACAAAGACACCAGGAGCACAAAAAGTTCTTGTGCGGGCATCATAGCATGTCTGCCGGGAGTCACATAGCCCGGCTCGGCGGGAGGTAACGATGTACGTGACTGTTAACGGCGTCCGCCTTGTTTGCTATCAAAGAGGAAAGGGCCGGCACCCGGCCCTGTTGCTGGTGCATGGCTTTCCGTTGGATCATCGGTTGTGGAATGCGCAGTTGTCCGGCCTGGCGGCTCACGCCTGGGTCATCGCGCCCGACTTGCGCGGTTTCGGCCGGTCAGAGCTGGGCACGGCGCCGCTTACAATGGCCCAACACGCGGACGATCTGGCCGCCCTGCTGGATCGCCTGGAGGTGGCGCACGCGGTGGTGGCCGGGCTGAGCATGGGGGGTTACATCGCTCTCGCGTTTTGGCGCCGCCATTCAGATCGCGTCCGCGGCCTGGTGCTGGCCGACACGCGCGCCGAACCGGATACAGCAGTGGCGCGCGCGGGCCGCGACCAGGCTGCGCAGCGGGTGCAGGAAGTGGGGTCTGCGGCCTTTGCAGAGGAGATGCTCCCCAGGTTGTTAGCGCCATCCAGCCTGGCAGACCCCAGGATCGCGGGCGCCGCTCGCGCCATGATGGCCTCACAGCCGGTGCCGACGGTGGTTGCTGCGTTGGCCGGATTGCGCGATCGGGAGGATAGCCGGCCGGTCCTGCCGACGATCAGCGTGCCCACTTTGGTGCTGGTCGGCGAGGACGATGTGGTGACGCCCCCGGCCGACGCAGCAGCTATGGCCCAGGCGATCCCCGGTGCCCGTCTGGTGACGGTGCCCCGGTCAGGCCACCTGAGCCCGATGGAGAACCCCCGGGCGGTCAACGCCGCGCTCCGGGCATTCCTCCGGGAGATGTGACTGGCTGCCCGGCCGCGGTCCAGATCAGCGCGAGAGCTGCCCGGTCACCCCTGTGCGGCGAAACGGATGACCAGCCGATCCGCGGCATCGTAGCTGTACGCAGCGAAGAACGGCGGGTCGGCCGGCCCCATCGCGAGTATTTTGGGCAGCAGGATCGGTAGGTCCTCCGCCATTTTTTCGACCGGGAGCGCGTTTGCCGGCCACCATTCCAGGGTGCCATCAGGGCATGGTGCCGTCTCCCGGCCCTCGCTGGCCGCGGTGAAGACAAAGAAGAGGATCCCGACCTGGGGGTCGCCTGCATCGGCATGCACGACGCCGCGCAGGCGCAAGTCGTGCACCCGAAGGCCTGTTTCTTCCTGTACCTCGCGCGCGGCCGAGGTGTAGATGTCCTCCCCCGGTTCCACGTGGCCGCCCACGCCGTTGTAGCGCCCGGCCCAAATACGCTTGTGCGGTGCGCCCAGCAACAGCAAGACGTCGTCGCCATGGGTTACAAAGCACAACGTGCGGGGGATCACCTGGTAGCGGTGGCGGCTTTGGGCAACGCCCTGGTCTGCTTTCCCCATTGCACCTCCTGTTTTGTGCTATAATCGCCTTATGACTGCTTCTGTTTCTGCGGCCAGCCGCCAGATCGTCCGCGCGGCGACCCTGGTGATGGCGTTTTTCCTGCTCAGCCGGCTCGCCGGCCTGGCGCGAGAGATGATCATCGGCGCGCGTTTTGGCACCGGCGCTGAGTTGGACGCGTATCTGGCGGCGTTTCGCGTGCCCGATTTGCTCTTCCAACTGGTCGCCGGCGGCGCCTTGGGCTCGGCTTTCATCCCCGTGTTCACGGGGTGCCTGGCGCGCCGTGACCTGACCGGCGCCTGGCGCGTTTTCAGCGCCGTAGTCAACCTGATCCTCATCCTGTTGACGGTGTTGGCAGCCATTGCCGCCGTGGTTGCGCCGTGGCTGGTTCGCACGTTGCTGGCGCCCGGCTTCACGCCCGCCCAACAGGCGCTCACCGTCAGCCTGATGCGCTGGATGCTGGTGAGCACAGTTATCTTCGGCGTCAGCGGCATCCTGATGGGGGTGCTGAACAGCCTTCAGCACTTCTTGCTGCCGGCCCTGGCGCCCATTCTTTACAACCTCAGCATTATCGCCGGAGCCTGGTTCCTGGCGCCTGCCCTGGGCGTCTACGGCCTGGTGATCGGCGTGGTGGTCGGCGCTGCGTTACACCTGGATGTCCAGCTCTTCGGCCTGTGGTGGCACAATGCCCGCTATCAACTCACCCTCGGCTTGCGCGATCCGGCGGTGCATGAAGTGGGCCGCCTGATGGCGCCGCGCGTGTTGGGCCTGGCAGCGGTGCAGGTCAATTTCTGGGTCAACACCTTGTTGGCGTCTTCCCTGCCGGCGGGCAGCCTTTCGGCCTTGAATTACGCCTGGATGCTGATGCTATTGCCGCAGGGTATTGTAGCACAGGGGGTGGCTACTGCGGCATTTCCCACTTTTGCCGCTCTGGAAGCCCAGGGACGGCGCGCTGAACTGCGGCGGACCTTGAGTGACACCCTGCGCGGGGTGCTGTTTTTGGCGATCCCGGCTGCGGCGGGGTTGTTTGCCTGGCGCGTCCCGCTGATCCGCCTGTTGTTGGAGCGGGGGGAGTTCACTGCGCGCTCCACCGAGCTGACCGCCGTTGCCCTGGCCTTTTACGCTTTCGGCCTGATCGGGCATTCTGCTGTGGAAATCCTGGCCCGCGCCTTTTATGCGCTACACGACACCCGAACGCCGGTCGCTGCGAGCATCGGCGCTATGGCTGGCAATGTGCTGCTGAGCTTGTGGCTGCGGGGGCCGCTGGGACATGCCGGACTGGCGTTGGCCAACACGGTGGCCGTGACGGTCGAGATGGTGTTGCTCTTTGGCCTGCTCTCCCGCCGTTTGGGGGGCCTGGAGTGGCCTGCTCTGTCCTCCACCCTGGTCAAGTCGGCCGTGGCCGCCACAATTATGGCGCTACCGCTGGCGTGGGCCGCCCAACGCTGGGACAACAGCCCGGTCGTGGTCGTCGCACCCGTTGGGCTGCTGATCGGTGTGGTGGTCTTCGTGGCGGCGGCCGCCCTTTTACACATGCCCGAGTTGCAGTTGCTGCGACGTGCGGTGCCGTTCTCGAAATGAGATTTGAATCATCGGGCAGTCGCAGCTCTCCAAACCGGGTGGTGCAGGGAGACCCTTTTGTGCCGTCACTTGTGCCGGGCGAGCGGCTATCGTCGCCAGACGAAGCGCCAGGGCCGGTTGCGGGCCTCTGGATTGCCGCGCACGCCGATGCGCGGGGTGACCAGGACATCTTGTGCGGCAATGGCGGGCGCTGCCTCGATGAAAAGCTCTTCGCCTGTCACCAGGTCGAGCCCGTTGTGGGCCAGGGTGATGCTTAAGGCCTGGCACAGCTTGCCGGGCCCATCACACAGCCGGGTGTCGGGCACGCCGGGCCGTCGTGACCGGATGGTTTCGAGGTTTTCCTGGGGGACGATGGCGCGGATCAACACTGCGCCGGGCTGGCCGTCGAGCTCGGTGACGACGTTGAGGCAGTAGTGCATGCCGTAGATAAAGTAAACATAAGCGTGTCCAGGCGGGCCGTACATGATGGCACTGCGCCGCGTAAGACGGTACGCGTGCGAAGCTTCGTCGTCCGGCCCGCCGTAGGCCTCTGTCTCGCAGATCAGCCCGCTCAGCCGTTGCCCGTCCTCGAGGAGGCGCACAAGGCGCTGTCCCAGCAGCTCGCGGGCCACGATGGCGGACGGCCGCGCGTAGAAAGGGCGGGGCAGCCTGGAGTCATGCAACACTGACATGGCGCCACCCGCTTATCCCAGTTGTCGCACCACTGCCACTACCTTGCCCTGGATCTCCAGTTGTTCCGCCGGCACGCGGATGGGCTCGTAGGCCGGGTTGGCCGGCTGGAGCCGCACCATTGCTCCTTCGGGGTAGTAATACTTGAGCGTGGTTTCTTCCTTGTCTTTGATCCAGGCGACTACCATGTCCCCGCGCTGGGCGGTGTTCTGGTGTTGGATGATCACCCAGTCGCCGTCGAAGACCAGGGCGTCAATCATCGAGTCCCCCTCGACCTTCAGGGCATATAGCTCCTGGCCTTTGGGCACCAGGTCTACGGTCAGCGCCAGGGTATCACCGGCAAAGGGATCTTCCTGCTGCCCGAACGCCCCGATGGGTTTACCTGCGGAGATGACGCCCAGTTTGGGCACCTCTATCACCCGCGCCCCCAGGCCGCGCACGCTCGAGGCGGGGGAGGGCCCTTCCTTCAGTCGAAGCCCGCGCGAGACTTCACCGCTGCGTTCGATATAACCTTTCGCTTCCAGCCGCTCCAGGTTGTACTTGACGACCGACGTCGAAGCGATGCCTACAGCTTTCCCGATCTCCCGGATAGTGGGCGGGTAGTCGTTCTTTTCGATGTATTCGCTGATGAAGTCGAGGATGCGAAGTTGGCGATCCGACAGGGTCATGATTTACCTCCGTTCTGGGCTGAGACACTCGAATGTTTGTTCGACAAGCTGATTATAGCGAACAATTGTTCGCCTGTCAAGTAGGATATCCCAGGTTTCCCAAATTCGGCTTTCGATAAACCAAAAGGGCTTGTTCTGCCCCCGGCCCTGTGTTAGAATGGTGGCAACGATATTCTTGCAGAAAGGTTGCCGGCGTGGAAGCGATACGCGTGTTTGCCGAAAAAGTGATCGGCAATGTCGAGAAGGTCATCATCGGCCAACGGGAAGCGACACAACTTCTGTTGGCAGCCCTGTTGTGCGAGGGGCATGTGTTGATCGAGGATGTACCCGGCACCGGAAAGACCATGCTGGCGCGGGCGCTGGCGATCTCGTTGGGCGTCACCTTCAAGCGGCTGCAGTGTACGCCCGACCTGTTGCCCAACGACGTGACAGGGGTCTCGGTGTACAACCAGCAGACCGGCCGGTTCGAGTTCATGCCCGGGCCGGCTTTCGCCCACATCCTCCTGGCAGACGAAATCAACCGTGCGACCCCGCGCACGCAGGCTGCGCTGTTGGAATGTATGGGGGAAAGACAGATCACTGTGGATGGCGTCACACGGCCCCTGGCGCGGCCGTTCATCGTGTTGGCAACTCAGAACCCGGTCGAGTACGAGGGCACCTTTCCCTTGCCCGAAGCGCAACTGGATCGCTTTCTGATCAAGCTGCGGCTGGGCTATTTGGATCCGGCCGCCGAAGGGGAGATGCTGGTTAATTTGCGCCGGCAGCATCCTATTGAGACCTTATCAGCCGTGGTGGACGGATCGGTGGTGCCGACCCTGGCGCAGATTGTCTGGGATGTCCACGTGGACGAGACGGTGCGGGACTATATCGTGCGCCTGGTGAACGCCACCCGCAGCCACCCCGACCTGCTGCTGGGCGCCAGCCCACGCGGCAGCCTGGCGCTCTACAAGATGGGCCAGGCCTGGGCTGCGTTACAGGGGCGGGATTTTGTCCTTCCCGACGACATCAAGCGCCTGGCTCCGCTGGTGCTCGCCCATCGTTGCCTGGTGCATCCCGAGAGCGCGTTGCGGGGCCGGACCGCCTCCGCAATTGTGGCGGAGCTCCTGACGACTGTGCCCCTGGATTTGGGCAAGGCGGCATGACGATGTTGTATCTGGTGGCGACTCCCATCGGCAATTTGGGCGATATCACCCTTCGGGCGCTGGAAGTGCTCCGCTCCGTGGACCTGATTGCCAGTGAGGATACCCGCAAGACCGGCATCCTGTTGAAACACTTCGATATCCGGAAGCCACAGATCGCTTTTCATGCGCATAACGAGGAGCAGGCGGGCAAGCGGATCATGGGCTTGCTGGCCGAGGGCAAATCGGTGGCGCTGGTGACCGAGGCCGGTACTCCTGGCATTTCAGACCCGGGCTATTCTATCGTGCAACGTGCCCTGGCGGCGGGCGAGCCGGTCACCGTGATCCCCGGCCCGACGGCGCTGATCATGGCCGTCGTGTTGTCCGGTCTGCCGGCACATAGCTTCACCTTTCGTGGGTTCCCGCCGCACAGGCCGGGCCCCAGGCGTCGTTTTCTGGAAGTGGACCGCACCTCACCCCACACGCTGGTTTTCTACGAAAGCCCCTATCGTCTGGCGGCATTTCTGGCCGATGCGTTAGCGGTGTACGGCGACCGGCGTGCGGCCATCGCCCACGAGCTGACCAAGATCCATGAGTCGGTGATGCGGGGCACCCTCTCGGAACTGTTGGCGGCGGTGCGCCAGACCACGCCCAAAGGGGAGTATGTTGTGGTCATCGCCGGTGCAGGAGGCTGAGGGCGTAAGCGATGTCCGAGCTTCCGTTGGTGTTGTTGTTGCTGTTGGGGTTGGCCCTGCTGCTCCGCATGGACGCCGTGTTCTACGTCGTCTACGTGTTGGCCGGCACGTACGCATTGGCGCAGTGGTGGACGGGGAATAGCCTGCGGCGGTTGCAGATCAACCGGCATTTCACCGACCACATCTTCGCAGGCGAGGAGATCGGTGTGCGGATCGAGATCGTCAACCGCAGCTGGTGGCCCGTGCCCTGGGTACGGTACGAAGAGACCCCTCCGCTGCCGTTGAGCTCGGGCGAGCCGGTGCGACAGGCAGTGACTGTGGGGCCCAAAGGCCGTGCTGAGTTCACCTACACGCTGGCGGGCCGGCAGCGCGGCTACTATCCGATTGGTCCCGGCGTGCTGCGCACGGGCGATCTGTTCGGTTTCGCAGAGGCCGAAGGAACATTTGATGTCCCGTCCTATCTCGTGGTTTATCCCCGGGTCATCCCGCTCGCGCACGTGGCGCTTTCCTCCCGGTCACCGCATGGCACGGTTGCCAGCCGGGAGCAGATCTTCGCCGATCCGACGCGCGTCATTGGCTTGCGCCCCTATCGCGCCGGTGACCCGTGGCGCAGCATTGACTGGAAGAGCAGTGCGCGCGTCGGCGATTTGCAGGTGAAGAAGTACGAGCCCGCGATCTCGTTGACCACGGTCATCTTCGTTGACCTCAACGCGTCTGCATATACGCGGTCGTGGCGCGTGGCTGCCAGCGAGTGGGGGATCGTGGTGGCGGCCTCGCTGGCGAGCTATCTGGTCGGGGAACGGCAAGCGGTGGGGGTGGCCAGCAACGGACTGGACGTGCCGACCGGTGAGCGTTGTTGGCGCATCCCGCCGAGGCCAGGCCGTGCCCATCTTATGCGCGTGCTGGAGGCGCTGGCTCGTGCCGGGTTGGCCGAGACGACCCCTCTAGCCGATTGGTTGCCGTTGGCCGTGGCGGGCCTCCCCTGGGGCACGACCATCATCGCCGTGACCCCGTCAGGGGATGAGCCGATGTGTGCAGCCCTGCACCGCCTCTCGCGGCTGGGGCTCAATCCGGTCCTGGTGGTGGTGGAAGGGTATGCAGACTTCGGCGTCGTGCGCGAGCGTGCCAGGCGTCTGGGAGTGGTGGCGTACCAGGTCAGCAACGAGGCTGAGCTGAGGCGCTGGCAGAAAGGCCGGGCGGTTCTTGTGGGGTAATGTGGGGATGGGGCAGGATATGGTCGTGGGCGGTGACGGCACCGGTCGCAGGTCGAAGCGTCAGGTCTTGCGGGCGCTGGCCGATTTTCGGGACGTCGGTTGGCAGACCGGCATCTTCCGCGGTGTGGCGATTGCCGTGCTGGCCGGCAGCATTGTCGTTGCGCCTGTGGCTGTCTTGGACGCGATTACCGGTTGGCGGTTGGACTACCTGTTGCCTTTGGCGCTTCTCGTCGCAGCCGAAGGGGTGATCAGCACTCGCCGCCTGGGCCGGCCCGAGTGGCGCGATCGTCGCGGAGCGGCGTTTCGGCTGGGCGAGATCGTCATGATTGTGCTGGTCGCGCGGCTGGCGGTATGGGTGTTTTCTTTGGGCTGGCCCGACCTGGCGCAGTGGCGGGCGCTGTTGCTGGACCCCACTGCCATCCTGGACGGTCAGTTCGTGGTGGCAGCGGTGTCGCTTGGTGTTGTATGGGCGCTGGCCATCAGCGTGCAGGCCGACTTCGACGATCTGGCCATCCAGCCGGACGAAGTAGCCGCCCGAGAGGTGCACGAATGGGGCGATAGCCGTACGTACTTGCGCGTCTTCCGTCCCGTGGCCCGCGGGGAGATCTTTCGACGGCTCCTGACGCGTTGGGCTTGGGGCGGCCTGCCGCTGGTGCTGTTCACAGGGCTCTCGCGGCTGACTATCGCCCAGGATGCGCGAGGGATCTTCCGGCTCGGTTTGCAGGGGATGGGGCTGCCGCAGGGTGTGCTATGGGGCCTGTTGGGCTATTTCCTGGCGGGCCTGCTCCTGCTCAGCGATGCCCGGTTGGCCGTGCTGCGGGGCAGGTGGTACAACGAACGGGTAGAGATTTCGAAGCCGTTGTTGCGGCGCTGGCACTGGCTCGGTTTTTTGGTGCTGGCCGGGATCGCAGTGCTTGCCCTGTTGTTGCCTTTGGGGCCGGTGGAGCCGTTGGCCCGCGCCGTGGAGTGGTTGGTTTTGTCGGTGTTCCGTCTCGTTGTCTTTTTCATGATGCTTGTATCTTTTCTGTTGTCGGTTCTGCTCCGCTGGTTGGGCCTCTCTGAGGCGGAAGAGGTGCCCGAGCCGGAGGAGATGACCCCAACGGCGCCGCCTTCGATGGCTGAGGCGACCGCGCTTGCCTCGTTGCCCGACTGGTTGATGGGGGCAGTGGTGTGGCTGATTGTGGCCGCTCTGGCCACATACCTCCTGTTCACTTTCTTGCGCGCTTATGGGGTCGGTCGTGGGCTTGGGCCTGGGTGGTTGAACTGGTTGCGCTTCTGGTGGCGGGCTCGCCGCGCTCGAATAAGTGGTTTTGTCCGTTCTCGGGTTGCGGTCTGGCGATCCAGGCTTCGGCGCAGGGTGCGGGTCCCTGGCGGCAAGGCGCGGGGTGATGTGATTCGGCTGGGTGGCTCCTCGCCTCGGGCTCGGGTGCGGTATTTTTATCTGCGTACGGTGCAGCAGGCCGGAGAGCGAGGATATGTGCGGCCTCCACACGTTACGCCGCTGGAGTACGTAGAGGCGCTGACGTCTGCCTGTCCCGATGCGGAGATTGAGGCGCGCGAGTTGACAGCGGCGTTCGTGGAGGCCAGATACACGCTGCGCGACATCCCGGCCGAGCGGGTTCGGGGTGTGCAGGCCGTTTGGCGCCGCCTGATGCGCGCGCTTCGACGACGGGTGTAATCCCTGCGGGCCGTAAGGTCGGCAGGTCAGTTCTTTTTTGACAACGCTATTGCCTTGCGGTATACTGTTCTCGGCCCAACGAGAGGTGCACGTTTCCGTCAGAGGAGCGTTTATGGCCTGAAGCGAGGAGATCACGATGGAGAGGAATGGGCTGTTCTGGCCCTGTTGAGCCTCCGGCGTGGGAGCAAGCTCCCTAGGCGCTTGGCCTGCACGATCACGGGCCTCACCGCAAGGTGAGGCTTCTTTTTGTCCCGCAAATAGAAGCCGTGGGTATCCGGACGGGGAAGGAGGTGAGACGAAATGGCAACCGTTACATTGCGGCCGGGAGAAAGCCAGGAATCGCTCTTGAAGCGCTTCCGCAAAGAGGTGATGAAGGAGCGAATCCTGCCGACAGTGCGCAAGAAGCGCTGGTTCACGCCGCCCAGCGAATTGCGCCGGCTGAAGAAGCAGAAGGCGATCCGCAAGGCGCGCCAGGCACAGCGGCGACGCGAGGGCCGCGAGAGTCTGCGTTGAGCCCTGTAGTCCCTTGTGGGATCGGGTTGAGCGTCGAGCGGCGGGGGTTTTTTGAGTTCTTGAAGGTAGGAGCGCATGGCTAAACAAGAAGAGAAGTTGATCCTGGATGGCAAGGTCGTCGAGGCGTTGCCCAATACCACTTTTCGCGTCCAGCTGGAGAACGGACCTGAGGTGCTGGCGTATCTGTCGGGCAAGATGCGCAAGTACTACATCCGTGTGCTGCTGGGTGATCGTGTGCGCGTTGAGTTGTCGCCGTATGACCTGACCAAAGGACGGATCGTCTTTCGCCATCGCAGCCCCGGTTCCTCCGGATAACCCCTCTTCCCCTCCGGGGTCTACCCCTGCGCGTTCAGGGCGGTTTGCCAGATTCGTTCGTCTTGGGCCGTCAGGGTATTGACAAACCATGTTATAATAATGGCGCAGCAGCGCAAGCCGTAACAGGCGGTGGGTTAGCCACCGCCTTTTCGCTTCTGGGGGCGTCAGGCGTGCTGTTCCGGCTTTTGTTTCACGTGAAACAAGAGCAAGTGGGATTTCGGAGCATATCTTGGAGCAGGGTCACGCTATTTGCGATTACGAGGGCACCAGTTATCGTGCCCGTTTTTGGGAGGGCCAGGGCCGCGAGTACGAGGACCTGGCCGAACGTATAGCCATCCGGGGACTCCTGCCTCCTCGCGGGAGGCGGTTGCTTGAGATCGGTGCCGGGTTCGGCAGGCTGGCCGACCTGTATCAGGGGTACGATCAGGTTGTCCTGTTGGATTATGCTGTTTCGGGCTTGCGCGAAGCCCAGGAGCGGCTGGGGACTTCCGGCAGATATCTCTTCGTGGCGGCAGACCTGTATAACCTGCCGTTGGCCCCCGGCACCTGCGATGTCGTCGTCACTGTGCGGGTGCTGCATCACGTAGCAGATATCCCGGCCGCCTTGCGGGAGGTTGCCCGCGTGCTTCGGGCCAGCGGCGTCTACTTGCTGGAATACGCCAACAAACGCCACCTCAAAGCTATCGCGCGCTACCTGGTAAGGCGACAACGCTGGTCGCCGTTTGCGCTTGAACCATACGAGTTCGCACACCTGAACTTCGACTTTCATCCGCGTTGGATGGCCCAACAGTTGCGGCAGGCCGGCTTCGTGATCGAGGCTGGCCGCGCTGTGTCCCATTTCCGCCATCCGTTTTTCAAGCGTCTGGTGCCCCCAAAGCTTCTCGCTGCCGTTGATGGGTTGATCCAGGCGCCCAGCGCGGCGTGGAAACTCTCCCCGAGCGTTTTCTTGCGCGTTCGGGGTGGAGATGGTGTCCCCGGCGATCCGGGGACTTTGTTCCGCTGCCCTATCTGTCATGGCATGGTGTTGCGGCCGATTACAGACGCCCTGCAGTGCGAGGCGTGCAGTGCGGTCTGGAACGCCTCCGGGGGGATCTACAATTTCAAGAGCCCGGTGGCGATAGATGACCGCGCAAGTGGTAATTTAGACCACATTAACTTGCGGCAATCGTGATAGAATATCATTACATAACAAAAAGTGGCCGGCCCTACCCGCGCAACGGGCAACGGTGGCCGGGCGCCGGCCGCGAAGGAGTTTGCTATGAGCGCACCGGTGGATGACGAAAACGAATACTTGACCGAGGATGACACACAGGACGCTCTGGCCCAACGCTCGGCCGAGGCCGCCGAGCAACTTCTGATGCTGGGCCGCGATCAGGGATACGTCACCTACGACGACGTCCTGAACGCGTTTCCCGAGGCCGAATCGAATATGGATCAACTGGAGGACCTGTTCGCCAACCTCTTCGAACAGGGGATCGAGGTGAGCGCCTTCCGAGAAGACGAGGAGGGCAAAGAGGCGGCTGAGGAGGAAGGGGTTGAGGCGGCGGAGATGGACATTGACCTGAGCCTCATTGATATTGACGACTCCATCAGCCTGTACCTCAAGGAGATCGGCCGCGTCCCGCTGTTGACCGCCGAAGAAGAGGTGGCGTTGGCCAAGCGCATGGAGCGGGGCCGTGAGGCCCGTCAGCGCCTCACCCAGGGCGTGGACGACCCTGAGGAGCGTGACAGATTGCTGGCAGCCGTGAAAGACGGGCAAGCCGCTCAGGAGCACCTGATCAAGGCCAACTCCCGCCTCGTAGTGAGCGTGGCTAAGAAGTACGTCGGCCGTGGGGTGCCGTTTTTGGACCTGATTCAGGAGGGCAATATCGGTCTGATCCGGGCGGTGAAGAAGTTCGATTACCGTCGCGGCTATAAGTTCAGCACCTACGCCACCTGGTGGATCCGCCAGGCGGTCACCCGCGCCATTGCGGACCAGGGCCGCACGATCCGGGTGCCCGTCCACATGTACGAGCAGATCAACCGGCTGACCCGGACCACCCGTCAACTGGTGCAGGAATTGGGCCGCGACCCAACCACCGAGGAGATCGCGGAGCGGCTGGGGGTGCCCCCGCGCAAAGTGGAGCAGATCATCCGCGTGTCGCAGCGGCCCCTGTCGTTGGAGATGCCGGTGGGCGAGGAGGAGGACAGCTATCTGGGCGACTTTATCGAGGATGAAGAAGCCGAGAGCCCGACCGACTCCGCGTCGCAGACTATGTTGCGCCAGGTGATTGATGAGATTTTCGAGTCGCTGACCCCGCGGGAGGTGCGCATCCTCCAGTTGCGCTTCGGCCTGGTGGACGGTTATTCCTATACCCTGGAAGAGGTAGGCAAGAAGTTCGGCGTGACCCGTGAGCGCATCCGCCAGATCGAGGCACAGGCCCTGGGCCGGTTGCGCCATCCCAGCCGCAGTCGGAAGCTGCGCGACTATCTGTCGTAGGCGGGGGATAGGCAGGCCGGCGTTCCAATGCCGTCCAGGTAGATGATTGCAGATCGGTTTTGCGCAGGAGCTGCTCGAGTTTGATTGTGCCTCGCCGCCCGAAGGGCGGCGAGGTTTTTTTGAGGTTCCCGGCGGTTGGAAACCGCGGCAACCGTTGCAAAGCCTGCCTGCGCAGGCTTCCTGGAGTCGGCGGAGGCCGACTTGGCAATGGTAGCCGTGACTTCCAGTCGCCGGGGCTGGGGGTGGGGGTTGTTGCCCGGCGGTTGGAAACCGCAGCAACCGCTGCGAAGCCTGCCTGCGCAGGCTTCCTGGAGTCGGCGGAGGCCGACTTGGCAATGGTAGCCGTGACTTCCAGTCGCCGGGGCTGGAGGTGGGGGTTGTTGCCCGGCGGTTGGAAACCGCAGCAACCGTTGCAAAGCCTGCCTGCGCAGGCTTCCTGGAGTCGGCGGAGGCCGACTTCGTAATGGTAGCCGTGACTTCCAGTCGCCGGGGCTGGGGGTGGGGGTTGTAGCCCGGCGGTTGGAAACCGCAGCAACCGTTGCAAAGCCTGCCTGCGCAGGCTTCCTGGAGTCGGCGGAGGCCGACTTGGCAATGGTAGCCGTGACTTCCAGTCGCCGGGCATCTTGTCCCGCGCGACCTTGACATACCCCACCATTTGTCCTATAATTTGCCTCGGAAGCCTCCCCCCTTCCGCTCTCGTCACGTGGCGCGCAGAAGGAGGGATGCTGTATGTCTCTCGTTTGGATTCGCTGGCTTGCCCCAGTAGCCTTACTGCTGCTCCTGCTTTTTGTCGCTTCGCATTCCCTCATAGGCGCACAGACGGCCGATCATGTGCTGATCAGCGAGGTCATGTATGATCCAGTTGGTACCGAACCTGGAGGGGAGTGGGTAGAGCTCTACAATCCCACCTCGGCCGCGGTATCCCTGTCCGGTTGGAAGCTGCGGGATAATAACTCGACCGATGTAATCCCTGATTTCACATTGGGGCCGGGCGAATACCTGGTGATTGCCTCTTCTCGGTCGGCCTTCGAGTCCAGCTATCCGGGGTTTACCGGCAACCTGGTGAGCCTGGAGAGCGCTATCGGCAACGGGTTGAGCAATTCCGGCGACCGCGTGTCGCTGCTGAACGCTGCCGGGCAAGAAGTGGACGCCATGAGCTATGGCACAGATACTTCTGCCTTCAACCCATCTTGTCCGACGGTTCCTGAAGGGCAGTCGCTGGCGCGGGTGCCGTCCGACCGGGACACCGACACGCGGGAGGACTGGGTAGCGCAGGCGGTGCCGAACCCGGGCGGGCCTGGGGAGCGGCCCACCCCGACGCCGACCGCGACAGCAGCACCTACCCCGACGGACACGGCCACCGCCACTGCGACCCTCACGCTAACGCCGACGCCGAGTGCCACGCCGACCCTCACTGCGACCCCCACTGCGACACTCACACCGACTCTGACGGTGACGACGCCGGCGAGTGCCACTCCAAGTCCGAGCGTGACGCCGACGGTCACGCCTGGCCCGACAGACACGGCGACTATGACGTTCACGCCGGGTGCGACTGCGACCCCGAGTGTGACGCCCAGTGCGACGGCGCTGCCGCGGGTGCTGTTGAGCGAGGTGCTGTACGATGCGGTGCAAGGGGGCACGGATAGCAACTGGGAGTGGGTGGAGGTGTACAACGCCGACGAGATGGCGGTGGAGCTGAGCGGGTGGCGGATCGGGGACAACGGCGGAGAGGATGCCATCCCGGCGTTCGTGTTGGGGCCGGGCGAGTACCTGGTGATTGCGGCCACGCTGGCCGGTTTCAGCGAGAACCACCCGGACTTCGCCGGCCACCTGGTGACGCTGGAGAACCCGATTGGGAACGGGCTGGCGAACACGGGGGACGTGGTGCAGCTGATCGCGCCGGATGGAACCGTGGCCGACGCCATGAGCTACGGCAACAACACGCAGGGGTTCGACCCGCCGTGTCCCGGGGTGGGGCCGGGCCAATCGCTGGCGCGGGTGCCGTCGGAACGGGACACGGACACGCGGGAGGACTGGTTAGCGCAGGCGGTGCCGAATCCGGGCGGGCCTGGGGAGCGGCCCACTCCGACGCCGACCGCGACAGCAGCACCTACCCCGACGGACACGGCAACGCCGACGCCGACCGCTACGGCCACTGCCACTGCGACCTCCACCGTCACGGCGACGGTGACGGCGAGTGCCAGTCCAAGTCCGAGCGTGACGCCGACGGTCACGCCTGGCCCGACAGACACGGCGACTGTGACGCTCACCCCGAGCGTGACGCCCAGTGCGACGGCGCTGCCGCGGGTGCTGTTGAGCGAGGTGCTGTACGATGCGGTGCAAGGGGGCACGGACAGCAACTGGGAGTGGGTGGAGGTGTACAACGCCGAGGAGGTGGCGGTAGAGCTGAGCGGGTGGCGGATCGGGGACAACGGCGGGGAGGATGTCATCCCGGCGTTCGTGCTGGGCCCTGGGGAGTACCTGGTGATTGCGGCGACGCTGGCGGGGTTCAGGGAGAACCACCCGGACTTCGTGGGCCACCTGGTGACGCTGGAGAATCCGATTGGGAACGGGCTGGCGAACACGGGGGACGTGGTGCGGCTGATGGCGCCGGACGGGACGGTGGTGGATGCGATGAGCTATGGGAACAACACGCAGGGGTTCGACCCGCCGTGTCCCGGGGTGGGGCCTGGGCAGTCGCTGGCGCGGGTGCCGTCGGAACGGGACACGGACACACGGGAGGACTGGTTAGCGCAGGCGGTGCCGAACCCTGGCGGGCCTGGGGAGCGGCCCACCCCGACGCCGACCGCAACAGCAGCGCCTACCCCGACGGACACGGCAACGCCGACGGCGACTGCCACGGCCACTGCCACACCGACCCTCACGCTAACGCCGACGCCGAGTGCCACGCCGGCCCTCACTGTGACCCTCACTGCGACCCTCACGCCGACTCTGACGGCGCCAGCGAGTGCCACTCCAAGTCCGAGCGTGACGCCGACGGTCACGCCTGGCCCGACAGACACGGCGACTGTGACGCTCACGCCGGGTGCGACGTGGACCCCGAGCGTGACGCCCAGTGCGACGGCGCTGCCGCGGGTGCTGTTGAGCGAGGTGTTGTACGATGCGGTGCAGGGGGGCACGGATAGCAACTGGGAGTGGGTCGAGGTGTACAACGCCGAGGAGGTGGCGGTGGAGCTGAGCGGGTGGCGGATCGGGGACAACGGCGGGGAGGATGTCATCCCGGCATTCATGCTGGGCCCTGGGGAGTACCTGGTGATTGCGGCCACGCTGGCGGGGTTTAGTGAGAACCATCCGGACTTCGCCGGCCACCTGGTGACGCTGGAGAACCCGATTGGGAACGGGCTGGCGAACACGGGGGACGTGGTGCGGCTGATGGCGCCGGACGGGACGGTGGTGGATGCGATGAGTTATGGGAACAACACGCAGGGGTTCGACCCGCCGTGTCCTGGGGTGGGGCCTGGGCAGTCGCTGGCGCGGGTGCCGTCGGAACGGGACACGGACACGCGGGAGGACTGGTTAGCGCAGGCGGTGCCGAATCCGGGCGGGCCTGGGGAGCGGCCCACTCCGACGCCGACCGCGACAGCAGCACCTACCCCGACGGACACGGCAACGCCGACGCCGACCGCTACGGCCACTGCCACTGCGACCTCCACCGTCACGGCGACGGTGACGGCGAGTGCCAGTCCAAGTCCGAGCGTGACGCCGACGGTCACGCCTGGCCCGACAGACACGGCGACTGTGACGTTCACGCCGGGTGCGACTGCGACCCCGAGCGTGACGCCTACTGCGACGGCGCTGCCGCGGGTGCTGTTGAGCGAGGTGCTGTACGATGCGGTGCAGGGGGGCACGGATAGCAACTGGGAGTGGGTCGAGGTGTACAACGCCGAGGAGGTGGCGGTGGAGCTGAGCGGGTGGCGGATCGGGGATAACGGCGGGGAGGATGTCATCCCGGCATTCGTGCTGGGCCCTGGGGAGTACCTGGTGATCGCGGCGACGCTGGCGGGGTTTAGTGAGAACCATCCTGGGTTCGTGGGCCACCTGGTGACGTTGGAGAACCCCATCGGGAACGGGCTGGCGAACACGGGGGACGTGGTGCGGCTGATGGCACCGGACGGGACGGTGGTGGATGCGATGAGTTATGGGAACAACACGCAGGGGTTCGACCCGCCGTGTCCTGGGGTGGGGCCTGGGCAGTCACTGGCGCGGGTGCCGTCGGAACGGGACACGGACACGCGGGAGGACTGGGCCGCGCAGCCGATCCCCAACCCCGGCGGGCCGGGCGTGCCACCGGCGCTCACGTCTACGCCGACAGCCACTGTTACGCCGACCCCTACGCCGACTGCAGCCACGACGCCCACTTCCACCCCCTGGGAGACACCTACGCCGACTTCTCCGCCCGTCCGGCCAGGCGACGTGGTGATCAACGAGATCATGCAGAATCCCAGGGCGGTGGCGGACAGTGTGGGGGAGTGGTTTGAGCTTTACAACGCTACCGATCATCCCATTGACCTCAACGGCTGGACTATCAAGGATGAAAGGTCTGACCGCCACACGATTGCCAACGGCGAGCCCCTGTGGTTGCCGGCCGGAGGCTACCTGGTGCTGGGCCGGAACCGAAACCCGATCACCAATGGCGGCGTGGCAGTGGCCTACGAGTACAAGAATTTCGTCTTGGGCAATGGCGCCGATGAGATCATCTTGCTGGACAGAAACGGCGTCGAGATTGACCGGGTGGCCTATGATGGTGGTCCTGTCTTCCCTAATCCCAACGGGGCTTCCATGCAATTGATCCGTCCGGAACTGGACAACAGCAATGGGGCCCACTGGCGCGCGGCAGTGGAGCTCTGGCCTGGCAGCGCAGGAGATGCCGGCTCTCCCGGCGCGGCCAACGACACGGCCAGTATCGAAGGGCACGTATTCGAGGATCGCAACGGTAACGGCCATCGGGATGCGGAAGAGCTGGAGCTGGGCATCCCCGATGTCCTGATTACGTTGCGCGGGGAGACGCGTCCAGGTCTGGTGCGCACTCTACGGACCTTCCCCAATGGCTGGTACGGGTTCTATGACCTGCCAGCGGGAGCCTATTGGGTGATCCAGACGCAACCGGAGGGCTATGTCAGCACTACCCCTGACGAGGTGCGGGTTGTGGTTTCCGCAGGCGAGTCCAGCCTGGGCCATGACTTCGGAGAAGGGCGTCTGCCGCCGACGGCCACCCCTACGACCGGCCCGAGCCCTACCTCCACCCCTGCGAGTTGGCCGCGGGTGCTGTTGAGCGAGGTGTTGTACGATGCGGTGCAGGGGGGCACGGATAACAACTGGGAGTGGGTGGAGGTGTACAACGCCGACGAGGTGGCGGTGGAGCTGAGCGGGTGGCGGATCGGGGACAACGGCGGGGAGGATGTCATCCCGGCGTTCGTGCTGGGCCCTGGGGAGTACCTGGTGATTGCGGCGACGCTGGCGGGGTTCAGGGAGAACCATCCGGACTTCGCCGGCTACCTGGTGACGCTGGAGAACCCGATAGGGAACGGGCTGGCGAACACGGGGGACGTGGTGCGGCTGATGGCGCCGGACGGGACGGTGGTGGATGCGATGAGTTATGGGAACAACACACAGGGGTTCGATCCGCCGTGTCCGGGTGTGGGGCCTGGGCAGTCGCTGGCGCGGGTGCCGTCGGAACGGGACACGGACACGCGGGAGGACTGGGCCGCGCAGGCGGTGCCGAACCCTGGCGGGCCTGGGGAGCGGCCCACCCCGACGCCGACCGCTACCGTTACTGCGACCGCTACAGCAACCTTTGCCCCAACGCCGACGGCCACCACAGCGCCGACGCCCACCGCCACAATGACGGCGACACCTGGCGAACCGCCGGCGGTGCGGTTGAACGAAGTGCTGCCGCGGCCCGATGCCATTGACTGGGATGGCGACGGCCAGGTCAACGCTTACGACGAATGGATCGAGCTCTACAACCTGGGCCCCGATGCGGTGGACCTGGGTGGCTGGATGCTGGATGATATCTTGAACGCCGGCAGTCGGCCCTACATCTTCCCGGCCGGCACCGTTCTGGAGCCGGGCGGTTTCCTGGTTCGTTACCGGTCAACTACCGGCGTGGCGTTGAACCAGGATGCGGACAGCGTGAACCTGATCGCACCTGACGGCCGCCTGGTTGACAGCTTTTCGTACAGCAACCCGCGGCGGGACGTCAGCTACAGCCGCACGGTTGACGGGACGGGAGATTGGACTGACACCTATCCGCCTTCACCCGGCCGGCCCAACCTGCCCGGTCCGGCCACGCCGACGCCCACACCCACGGTTACCCGCACCCCCACATTGACCCGGACGCCGACGCCCACCCGAACGCCCTCTCCGACGCGCACGCCCACCCCGACCCCGACGCCGACCTTCACCCCGACGCCGGTCGTCTACGACCCGACGGCCGTCCGCCTCAACGAGCTGTTGCCCTGGCCCCAGGCCGTGGATTGGGATGGCGACGGTGTTGCGGACGCGTATGACGAGTGGATCGAGCTATTCAACCTCAGCCCGGTGGCCGTAGACCTGGGCGGGTGGGGGCTGGATGATGTTGCGGAAGGAGGCAGTCGGCCGTACATCTTCCCGGCCGGAACCTGGCTGGACGGCGGCGGCTTCCTGGTGGTCTACCGCCGCCAGAGCGGCATCGCGCTGAACAATGACGGGGACACCGTGCGCCTGTTGGGGCCAGACGGGGCCGAGCTGGATACGTTCACCTATCGCAACCCGCGGCCCGACCGATCTTACAGCCGCACGGTGGACGGCACGGGCGTCTGGACCGATACCTATCCGCCTTCACCCGGCCGCTCCAACGCGGCGCCCACCCCGACGCCTACCGCGACTGCCACCGCCACGCCGACGCAGTTCCCGGCCGGCGTATACCTCAACGAGATCCTGCCGGATCCGAAGGCGGTGGATTGGGACGGAAACGGTATCGCCAACTTTGCCGACGAGTGGGTCGAGCTGTACAACGCAGGTTCGGCGCCGGCCGCGTTGGGCGGTTGGGCGCTGGCAGATGACACCAAGACCTACACCTTGCCCGTGGGCACCGTGATCTGGCCGGGCGGCTATCTCTTACTATTCCGCGGCCAGACCGGCCTGGCGCTGGGCGACAATCGCGATCAAGTCAGCCTGTTGCGGCCCGATGGCACCATTGCCGACCGCTTCGCCTACGATACCGGCCCCGGTGCCGATCGCAGCTACTGTCGCAGCCAGGACGGCGGCGGCTACTGGACGCGCGAGTGCTACGTGACACCCGGCGAAGCGAACCGGCTGCTGCCGCCCCCGCCCACCCCAGCCGGCGGGACCAGCCCCGGCGCGACCTCCACTCCGGCCATCCGGCCGTCGCAACTTGCTGCAGCACGCGCAGCGCCCCTGGACACCCGCATTACCATCACCGGCGCAGTCACCTACCCACCAGGTCTGATCCCGCGTACCATCTACATCCAGGACGCCACCGCCGGCATCAAAGTCTATCTGCGCACGGGCGAGTTCCCGCCCCTGGCGTTGGGGGATCAAGTGCGGGTCACCGGGTGGCTGCGGGACTTCCGCGGGGAGGCCGAGCTTTCTGTGCCGAACCCGAGCTACCTGGCCGTCCTGGGCCCCGGTTCTGTGCCCGACCCGCTGCCCATCACCACCGCTGCGTTGGGAGAGGAACACGAGGGCCGCCTGGTGTGGCTGGCGGGACGGGTGGTCAGGTTCGAGCGTCAGGCGCTGGTGCTGGACGACGGCAGTGGGCCGGCACGCGTTTACTTCCCCGCATCGTTGCCCTGGCGCCGGCCCTATGTGGAGATCGGGCAGTTCTGGGCTGCGCAAGGTGTGGTGAGCCAGTATGCGTTCGACGGGCCGCCGTGGGTTGGCGGCTATCGGCTGCTTCCGAGGTTTGCGTCGGACGTGAACAACGCGCCGATTTGGTTGCCGGTGACGGGGGTCAGTGAAAAGCTGTGGTATAATGAGCGTATTGAGCGACCCTGAGCCATCTTTTTGTGGAGGTGCAGTGTGGAAAGGAGGGCTTCGTCACAAGGGTATCGTTGGCGAGGCAACCGCCGGGTGCGGGCTGCGCTGGTTGACCTGCGTTCGGCACTGGCTGACCTCTACGGAGAGGATGCGCCGGCTGCCATTCTCTATGGCTCTCATGCGCGGGGAGAGGCCAACGTTGCCTCGGATGTTGATGTCTTGCTGGTGTTCCCTCACAGGGTCCGGCGCGGCCAGGAGATCCGGCATCTGAGCCCGGTCCTGGCCGATCTCAATCTCAGATACCAGGTGCTCGTATCTGTTTTGCCCAGCGATCAAGCTGAGTATGCGTCGGCCACCGGTCCTTTCTGGAGCAACGTGCGTCGCGAGGGGGTGAGCCTTGACACAATCTGAGCCATTGTTAGCGAAAGCGGAACGCTACATCCGTTCAGCGTGCCTCCTGGCTGAAGACGGAGACCTCGACTCGGCCGCATCTCGGCTTTACTACGCCATGTTTTATGTTGCCGAGGCGCTCCTGGCGGCACGCGGGGTGTCGTTTTCGAGCCATTCAGCGGTCTTGTCCGCTTACGGCCAGCAGTTTGCCAAGACGGGCCAATTAGACCCAAGGTTTCATCGAGCACTGTTGACTGCCTTCAGCCAACGCCAGCTCGGTGATTACGCAATCAGTTCTGGCCTGACCGATGATGACATTCAGGGTCTCATTTCTGACGCCGTAGCGTTTGTCGCTGCTGCGCGTGCGTGGCTAACCCAGACGGGGTAGCACGGCGCCGCACAGGCCAGGCATGCCGGTGATCTATCAGGAGGCCGGGAGACCGTTGGACAGGCGGTTTCCCGGCCTCTTGTGCAGCAGGACGGCCACAATCGTCAGGCCGCTGGCGACCGCACCCCTGAACGTTTGGGTTGGAGCGGGATGACCTGGCCGCCCTCAGCCCGTGGTAGTTCCTGAACTTCGCCGACCTGGCCCCTAAGTTTCGTTGCTGCGGCGCATATGATGAAGATAGCGAGCGCCAGCAGTACGGCGAATACGCCGAAGGGCACAACCATGAGCAACACAGCCAGGCCGTCGGTCAGGGCCTGCTCACGCAACTTTTTCTGTTCGACCTCTATGTTTGCCAGGGCGCGCTGCTTTTCGAGCTGGATCTCGCGCAAGCTTTGCTCATAAGCGTTCTTGGCTGCCTGGGCGGCAGCCTGCTCATTCATCTGACGGGCCTTTGCACTGGACGTTGCCGGGTTCAGCAGGTCTATGCTGCCCATAGCCAGTCCCAGCAACGCCCCGAAAATGATGACGATTACTACCAGGCTCGTGAGTCCGCGCAACATACCCCCTCCTTTCCCATCATCTATCGTGTATCGTACACCTGGGCTCCGACTGTCTCGATCATCCATACGCGCCTCCAGATATCTCTTTTCAGCCGTGTCCGTTTGCCCGTAGCCGGTCGAGCTCGCTGGCATATAGGATGGCTTTTTCGATGTGGTTGCGCATCGTCGAGTCGTAGTATAGGATCATGGTTTCCTCCGTCACCTGACCCCCTGGTGATCTGCTCTTGAACTCTTCTGATGGTGTTGTCGCGTTTGCCTTGAACTGCCTTGAGTATACCGGCTGGCTGCGGGTGTGCTTGAGAGGTGTACGACGCGCGGCTGTCGGCCGCTTGACAGAGGAGTGACTTCGGGGGAAAAAGAGATAGCGCAGGCCTCGAGGCCTGCGCTATCCCCAAATGTCCGGCTTTATTAGGGGTCAGTGAATCGCCGCCATACCTAAGGTGTCTTCGAAGAACTGGGACAAGGCCTCAGGGGAGAGCTTGTAAGCTTCCTTTAGGCTCGGCAGTAAATGCTCCTGGACGTAGCGAATGTCTTCGATCTTGCATCGTTTGAAGCGGCTGTGGACTTGTTTGAATGTGGATTCCAATCGTATCGCGTGCCCCGAGTGACGTTCGAAGTAGGCGGCTGCGAACGCGTAATGCTGCGTCATGCGCTCTACTGTCGGAGGCAGGATTTTGCCCAGTCCCTCCGATATGCCCCGTTCATACTCCAGGTGACCGCGCAGCAGCTCAACCTTGCCCATGAGTTGCCAGTACTCCTCGACGCGTTCTTGGATGCTGACATCGGGTAACCCTTGACCCTGTACGATCTTGTAAAGCGCCGGGACCTTGTCCTCTGCACGATTGAGCCATAGAGCAGCGCTATCGAGATCTCCCTGTTGGAAATAGGTCTGGGCTATGTCTTCACAGCTGTCTATGTACTGCACCCAGCTTTGCCATTTTTCGGCTTCAGCAAGACCCTCGTCCAGTTGCTTCCTGGCACTGGTGAACAGGGCCCTGGGCAAAGGGGATGCCGGATCGTGATCCTTTTCCAAGATCGCCCATTCACGATAGATGCACCCGAGTTCGTTGTAAGCCTCGATCAGGCGCACAGGCTCCGTCACCTTTTTTTCGAAGATGTCCCTGGCACGCTCGATATAGCGCCTGGCGTCTGCCAGGTGTTTTTTGCACTCCTCGTATCCATAAACGCCTACGACCCACAACGACCCTAGCTGGCGGAGAGCACGGCCCATTACCAGGCTGGCCAGCCCGATGCCACGGGGGGTCTCAAGCGATTCGCAGATATCCAGCGCTTGCCTAGCGACCGCCTGTGCCCGGTGTGGTTCGCCGAATGCCAGGTGGAACGTGGCCTGCGAGATCAGGCTCAACGCCACCCTGTATTCCAACCCCAGTTGCCGGCGAAGCTCCAGGCCATCTGCAATTAACGACTCTGCGCGACTGCGCCGATAGAGCGTTGCGTAAACGCGTCCCATGTTGTCGGTCGTATTCGCGGTCTCCTCTAGAAGGTCAGAGGCGCGAAAATACGGCAGCGCCTTGCGGAATTCGTCCAAAGCCAAAGCGTAGCGCTGGAGTACCATCCAATAAGCATAGCCCAGGTTGTTGTGCGCACGACCCAGGATCAGGTTGCGCCGCCAGCCGGCAAAGGTGTCGCGCTCCTGCACGGCCAACACCTCCGGCGATTGGCCCTTTTCCAACTGTTGGATCGTTGCCTTCAACAGGTCAATCCCTTCCTGGGCGCGATGGGCGTAAATCAATGCCTGCGCGTGATAGACGGCCAGGTCTGCGCGCGCCAGATAATAGCCAGGGCCTTCAACCAGACAACGAAACTCGGGCGCCTCTGACACCCGTGCTGCAATTCGGGCTGCCTCCTGGCTTTGACCCCGCATCATGTAACGTTTGACCCAATGGGCAACGGCATCGCAGTCAATCTCCTGTCTCAGCTTCGCGTCGTCAGCCAGAATGCGCCGATCCACAGGGCTTTTGCTGTTGAGGAACGCCAAGAGCTCATTGCGCAAACGCATATCGTAACCCACTTCTGCCGACCGAATGGCGTACTCAGCCTCTCGGGTGTACCATTCATAACCCTCGCGCGGGTTCACCCGAAGCCGATACAAGAGCGAATCAACCTGGTAGTTCTGCTTCGCTTGCCGCGTATCTCTTCGCTCCTGATCGGTGACCGCCGTCTTCATTTTCTCGTCGCATCGCTTGATCTGCTGATCATACCACTCGACGATCCGGCCGCTCAGGTTGGCCATTCGGTCATGTTGTAAGTATGCATCGCAGAAATCGTACATCTCGTCGTGTAGAAAGAACCGTCCGTCATCGGGCCGTGTCTTGATGAACGTCCGGTCGGCTATTACTTCAAGCTTCTGGCGACACGTCTCTATTCTCCACCCTGTCAAATGGTGCAGCAGCTCCGGGCTCAGACCCTTACGAGACACGGCGAGATATTGAATAATATCGCGCAGCTCATACTGCGGATCATTCATAAGAGGATCAGTTAGCCAGTGGTCAATCTCCGCCTGAGCCTGGTTGGCAGGAAGGCTCTTGATTTTTTCCCAAAATCTATCGAACCCCAGGCCGTACCTGAGGACTTCAAGCGCCAACTCGACTCGAATCGGTCGCCCCTCGGTCACCTCTGCCAGCAGGTTGCGATCGTCTGACGTAAGCGCGCTCAACTCTGGAACATCTTGCTCACGATCAGCCAGATAGGCCTGCATTTCCACCGCGTCAAAGCCTGTGAGTTTGATGTCCATGTAACTGTAAGCGTTGTTGTTATTCTGGCATTGAGTCAAAGCGGCTGCTAAAGACGGATCCGGCCGCCCAGCAATCAGTACTACGCAGTTCTGCCAGCGCGGTAGCTGCGCGAGCAGCCACGGTTTGACGGTAGAGCTTTCTCCTTCTAGCCCACATAATTCCTGCACCGGGTCCAGGCCATATTGGATGCGCTCGGTGGTGTCCAGAGCTATGACCAAGCGGTGGTCTTTGGCTACCTTGTTCAGGCAGCGTGCAAAGACCTCGATCAATTGCTTTCGCTCCTCCTCGAGTTCTTCCTCTCGAATGCCCGCTTCGCGGTGCGCGGTGAATTGCGCGCGTGCATCCTGGTAATCACGGAACTCGCCCGCCACCTCTAGAGCATCCATCAGTCCTTGTTCTAGACCGCTGTTTGAATTGACATCGGAGTGGTACAGGTCGAGGATCCCCGACCAGGGAAAATGGGGCTGGATGCCATCTGCGCTGTCGAGCAGCCGGCCAATCTGACGCAGCAATACCGTCTTGCCCACCCCAGCCTCGCCCGTGAGGTAGAAAACGCAGGTAGAACCATCGCTAGCGTTAATGGCTTTCAGGATATCTTGCATTACTTTTCTGGGAATCCAACGGGACATCACCATCACCCCCTTGTGCTCGATATGATCTTGGCGCCACCATGTTGGGCCGTTGTTCGATGTAGAGCTCGATATTCTTCGGTCGGCATAGTCTCTTGAAGTTCTCTGTCGCTTTCCAGGACTTCTCTTAATTCATTCCAAGGTTCAACGTCCTTCGGCGCCTGTTGGGCTAAGAACTTGTTCCACCAGTCGGAGAAGTTTGGCGCCTCCTCAGGCACGGACCCAAGCCTACACAAAACAGCCCCATGGTAAGCGGCTTCGGGCACGTACCGCGCCAGGTACCAGGGAAATTCCTCCACATGCTGGCGATGAAAGGCATAGGCGGCCACGTGGACAGCCCGAAAGCGATCAGGCTCCTCCAGCTCGAGGGCATGGGCCAGCAGGCGGCGTACCGCCATCGGAACCCGGAAAGTTCCATCAGAGATTTCCCAATAGAGGAGATGGCACGCCTGCAACTGTCCAATCAGATCGAGGTAATCGGCATCGCTGCGGCCGCTCGGAATCAGCCTCAGCCCTTCCGCCAGGCCGCGCAGCGGTTCCACATTGACCCAGCGCAGGACCGCAGCGGCCTGCGCCAGGGTTCTGAGCGTGTCGGGGACACGCGCAAAAATGTAGCGCACGACTTCTCGCAGAGCGGTCTGCACCAGCGCGGGCGTCAGCGCGGCTTCTGCCTCTTCCTCAGTCGCTGTCTGCAATGGCAGGCCTTGCTCGCTCAGCAGCCTGGCCAGGTATTCGTTTGCCAGCGGGTGGCCGAAGGCGTGGCGGTAAAGTGCGCGGCTGACCCCCGCATTGGCCCCGACCGCTTCGCCGGCCGTCAGCGCGTCGAAGGCTGCCAGGGGAAACAAATCCACGCGGCGGCGCACCTGAAACCGCTTCCAGCGCCGCAGTTCCCCGCGCGCCGCAAAAACCAGGAGTACCCGGTCGGTCATCGCCAGCGGTTCGACCACGTCCTTTTCCAGCCACAAGAAAGCCGCCTCGTCGTCGCGTACGACGTTGTCCATCGTGTCGAACAGGATCACGGGAGTAAAGTTCTCCAACCAGCGGGTGACCTGGTCAACGAACTGGCGAGTTTGCTCCTCCAGGCTGAAGTTCTCCGAATCCTGCATGGGGACTCGGATCTGTTCTGCCAGTTGGTGCCACAGCTCCTGGATCACGCGCGGCCGATCGAGCTTGCCGTTACGCCAGAGGGCGCGCGCAATGGTGCGGTCCATGTCCAGGCGGGCTGCTACCGTGGGGGGACCGACGGCACCGGAGTCGCGCCCATCGCGACGGTAACGCTGCTCCAACTCGGCCAAAAGCCAGCTCTTGCCGATACCTGCCGCCCCCCAAAAGCACATGATGGGCAAAGCGCCAGGCTGCCCGCAACTGATGGATTCAAGTTTTTTCTGAATGATTGCTAACTCAGCCTGACGATTGCAGAAGGGAAGGTGTGGGTCGGGAGCACGGCGCGGCAACAGGGTTTGTGATGAAGGCATAACAGGTGTTGATGAGAACATGATGAGACCTCGGCAGACATGCTATCGCATATATGACCTTGTCCTCGTGGGCTCGCTGGTCACTGCAACAACTGTGCCACGAACCGCCCTTGATAATTCTCATTCTATTATCCTATCCAGAGCTGCGCTTGACAGGTGTATCACAGGCTTTCAACAAGATTGACCATCAGTCCGCTGGCCCAAAGCCTTTCGGATGCAGACGATAGCCGCGGCCTTTCACGGTCTCGATATAACCGCGTTCAGGAGCAGGCTGGCCGAGATTCTTGCGCAGCCGCGCAATTGCGGCGGCAATGGCCTGATCGGTGACTCCTTCCCCGCCATGAGCTTCCGGCCAGGCTTGCGCTACCAGAAGGTCTTTGCTGCAAACCGCGTTGCGATGTTGATAGAGGCATACCAGGACTCGGAAGTCTTGCGCATTGATTTCGGTCGTGATCTCATGTTCGCCTACCCAGACGCGTCCATCTTCTTCGTGCAGGATCAGAGCCGGCCAGCTCGATGGGAGAAAGGTTGGTACCACAAGATCATCACTTGCGGTACGATCAGCAGATATCGGCCCAAACGGGTTACCCAAAAGAAAGTCCATCTTTCGGGCATTCCATCTGACCTTGACGGCCTCCCAGGTCTCTGGTGCGATCAATTCCGGCGGGTTTGCTGCCTGACAGTGAGTGCGCAACAGCAGGTCGGCCAGCGCTAATGCCGCACGGGGAAGGCCCTCGGCGAGGGCCACCAACTCTTTGTCAATTCGATGGGATAGCTCGGGCCGGCAAAGCTGTCCCAACTGTGTATAGGTGCGCCCGCTGCTGCTGAAAAACGTCAATCTCTGGCTGATCAGACCGCGCAGTTTGTCATCGGTCCAGGTAATCCGGAAAATATGCAGCCGGTCAGGACGAAACCATGGGCAGAGGCGCATTTGTGCCTCTGCCTCCTGTGGCAGGAAGAATTTGAACGCAACGCCCGGACATTCGATCAGGGGCAACGTGCCTAGTAGTGGCGCCAGGAACGCGGCCATGCGGACGGGATCGCCCGCCATAGGCGGAAATTCATCCAGCCCGTCCAGGAGGATCACCAGGGTAGCCAGACCACAGTCAGCGATCAGGCGCGCAAACTCGGTCAGCAGATCCGATGCAGCCAAATAATCGAAGGAAAGAAATCCACCCGCCACAGCGACAGGCGCTGACCCTGGTGCATATCGGGCTTGATAGGCCCCCAGGCGAAAGGCGATGTCTGGTCGCTGTGTCATGGCCTCAAGCCCAGAATCGTGGCGCGCGGCGTCTTTCAGGGCTGCCAGTGCCTGACGCAGGATCGCTGTCACATGATGGATGGGCCGGAGTTGCGTCAGGTCATTGCTAATCTCGGCCAACACCCGCTCGAAGCCAGCGTAGGTGTAATGAACCGCCAGCCGGCGGCTATCCTGCCGTTCGGGCCGGCACTGGGCAGCCAGCATCCGGCGCTGAGCAGTTTTGCCACAGCCGCGGCTTGCAAAGACGACACATGGTTCGGTCAGGCTCAACAGTTCATCGAAACGCTCGACATCCACAAAATAGTCGGGCAGGTCAGGCTCTCGCTCCGCGTTCTGGCCGACAAATGGGTTGTCGCGCAGACCATGAGATTGCAGCCAATGGCTCAGAGAAGTACGATACAAATCGGTCGCAGACATCGCTCTCTCGTCTTCGATGGGAGACGGTAAAGATGGGGCTATCCACCCCCGGGCAGGTACCGCCGCACGTATTGCCACGCATATTCCAGGCACCGACGGAACCCCAGTGGCTCACCAGCCTGATGGCTTCGCCGCCAACATCCAGCTACGAAGATAGCTGCTGCCAGCACCACTATGATCAGTAGAATAACCTCAATGAAGTCCTTCGCTTTCTCCAGCCATGTAATCACATCCTTGACCAAAGTAGTAACTTGTCCTGCGACGACGTCGAACCGTGGCAATCTTTGCAAAAGCATACCCCATAGAGGGGTCCGGGGCAACACATAGAACAACGCTAGCAGGACAACCACAGCCAGAAGAGCACACAGCAACAGATGCCAGCGATGAAGTGGTTCTGGGTTTGGCGGGACAACTGCCTTTAGCGCGTCCTTAAACTCCCTGCCACTGATCTGGCGATCAATGATGCCTTGTTGCGCCGCATACTTGCTGACAGCCCGGAGCATTTCGATAGCATCCCGGGGACTCAGTCCTCCGTGCTGCCTTTGGCGTCTTTTTAGAGAATCGTACAACTCCTGTACGGCGTCCTGGGCTAATAGAGCGAGAAGATGTGGCCGTTTCTGTCCTGTCTTTTCCGCATAGAATACATCAAGCCAGAGTTCAACCGCTCCAATGGTGTCTTCTATCTGGCATGGCAACTCAATATGTGCAACCCTGCGCGGATCGCCGGGTAGGGACTGGATAACGAATTCTCTCAGCTCCCGCGGCAGAAATATCCGAAACGCTAATCGGTCACCACCAGCGCCCGCGGCTACTTCGGCTACGAAGTTCGCAAGTGCAAATCTGGCAGTTTGGGCGGCATTTCTTGTCTTGCACAATCCATAGATGTAATCCAGCCCATCGAGGAAAACATAGGCCCTCTTCTTGCCTGGATGGGCGCATAGAGAAGCCGCCAGGTCCCCGCATTTTGCCAGGATATGCCCAAGGTCGGCTGATTCTGGTAGAGAATGGTGATCAGCACTGGAAGACGAATGGCCATGGAGAGCTGCGAGCTGTTTGTAGACACAGCGAGCGATACGACCTGCCATCGTTCCATGGTTTTTCAAAACCTGTGCATCACTCAGATTCTGAAATGTTACCTCGACACTACCGCAGCTGTCAGGATCATCACGACAGATCTGAGCCGCCAATTTACAGAAAAAGGTTTTGCCTCCGCCTGCGACACCCCAGATCAGAACAGGCCCGGCCATATTCGGGGCGATGATTTCGTCTATTATTGGACTGTCCAAAGGTGTGATCTCATTGAGTCGGTCTTTCCAGATATCATCAGGGATGCTCTCGGCTGTGGTGAATAAGGGATTCCGTTCATACCCGCGACGTTTCCACCATTCTTCCTGGCTTATCCTCTGCGCACTTGACGTGGCTCCTAGAATCATGCGAGCCTCCTCTCCGAGAGCACATCAAAATCGGTTTCTGCACAACTGACATCGTAGGCCTTCCGGAGATGTTCGCTGAAAGACACAGCCTCGCGCTTTACAGCATCCAGGTCGACGCCCGGTCCTCCTTCGATCATCACTTTGAGTCGGCCCGGCTCCGTGCTTGAAGGCCACGCCAGGATACGGCAATCATTTCCAAGGCGCGCTCGGCAGACCTGTCTTTGAATAGCCGTCTGTTCCTCAAGAGAGTATCCAACATCCCGCCACTTTTCGGACGGAAGCGCTATCATCGCTAACACCTGGGGCCATTTCTGGAATGGCAACACCAGCTCCCGTAAGGTAAAGCCCTGGGTATGCAGAATGCCTGCCAATACCAGGCCGGTGTAGATCGCATCGGCGGCTGTGTGGTGTCCATCGTTGATGATGAGGTTCCCCACCTGCTCGCCGCCCAGGAGGTAGCCCCCGCTCCACATGGCGGCCTCCACCGCCTTGTCCCCCTTGCCGACGCGGATAACACGAACTCCCAGCGCGCCCAATGCCACATCCAATCCGCGGTTGGCCATCTGGGTGGTCACAACTGTATCATGCCGGAGCTTGCCCTGTCCGTGGAAGTGTCGGGCCAGGGCGAACAACAAGTCATCGCCGTTGTAGATGAACCCTTCTGCGTCTACTACTATCAACCGGTCCCCGTCCCCGTCGAACGCGAATCCGTAAGTAGCTCCTACTGAACGGACTTCGCGGAGCAAGTCCTCGGGGTGCTGTCGCACGTGCTCCGACCCACCCAGGAGATTGATCTGCTCTCCGTTGGGGGAGGCGTTGATGGCATGGACTTCAGCGCCCAGCCGAGTAAAGACCTCTGGCGCGATGTGGGATGCGGCGCCGTCGGCGCAGTCCAAGACCACCCTGAGGCCGGCCAGATTGGCAGCCAGACTGTGCCGCACGTGGTCCTGGATGTATAGCTCTCGCAAGTGTTGACCGTCCGTGGATTGCCCAGAAGTCGAAACGAGGTTCCCTGCTGTTGCGCTTGTGGCCCCTGCAATAAGATCTTCGATCTCCATCTCATCTTCGCGCTGTAGCCTCAAGCCGTACCGGTCAACCAGCTTGACGCCGTTGTATTGCGGGGGGCTGTGCGATGCCGAGACACAGATGCCGAGGTCGGCCTGTTGGCGTCTGGTCAGATAGGCTACGCCGGGAGTGGTCATTACGCCCAGGTTGATAACATCTACCCCCGCGTCGAGCAAGCCAGCTTCGAGCCAGTGAGCTATGCTGACTCCCGAAGGCCGCGTATCACGGCCAAGCATGACCACAGGGTGACTGCTGCGCACGCGCAGAAATGCCCCCAGCGCCTGAGCGATACAAACTACCCCTCGATCGTCCAGGGGCCACTGACCCGCAACACTACGGATGCCATCCGCGCCGAATTCTGCCCGCCGCATCGCGTGAGTCCTTCTTGCGCATCAGCAAGTCTGGGCATGCACAATTGCCGAAATCATACCACGCCTATTCGGGATACGCAATGTCCAGTTGGGACAAATGTGAGGGCGTCAGTTTTATGATAGCTTGCAGATTTGCGCTGGGTTGGATGTGAGCGGAGGTCAGATTGTCGGGATCGCGCCGCGAGAGGGCCTTTGGCAGTTGCCCTTCCGCTGAGAGGCTGTTTGCCGTTATTCTATTCCCCTGCCCCCTTCACCCCCCATCCCCTCCAACACCGGGAGCCCGAACCCCTCGTACTCGCTCACGAACACCGTCGCCAGGGCCAGCGAGTAGAGCGCCGGTTTGTCGGCCTCGTCCACCGGGCCCGTGAAGTGTACCCGCTCCGCAAGCCCCAACCGCTCCACCACCGGCCGCGGGTCGGGCGCGAAGGGCGTGTCCGCTTCAGGGAGCTTGCCGGCCACGACCAGGGCCGGGGGCTGGAGGCCGGAGGCCGGGGCGCGTCGGGGATCGGCCGTCAGGCGGGCGACCACGCGGCCATACGCCTCGATCATCCGCACCACGTTCTTGCGCACGTCGAACCCGCCCAGGTAGAGCAGGAACGGCCCGGCGGGCAGGCGGTACTTCTCGCGCACCTGGGCAAGCTCACCCGGGTCGGTCACGGGCCGGTAGCGCGGGTCGGCCGCCAGGTGGATGGCGTGGACGCGCTCGGCCGGGATGCCCAGGTGCGCCACGATGTCGCGCCTGGACGCCTCCGAGTCGGTGATCACAGCGGCTGCGCGACGGGCGGTACGGCCCACCAGCCAGGTGTACGCCCGCTGCAGCGGCCCGCCCCGATAAGGGGGCAGCAGCAAGGGGATCAGGTCGTGGATGGTAACCACCACCGGACACGGCGACCACCACGGCGAGCCCCAATAGGGCACGAACGCCACATCCGCCCGCAGCCGACGACACGCCAGCGGGAACCCGACCTGCTCGAACCAGAGCTTGGCGAATGCGCGAATGAGTGAATGGCGAACGACGAATGGTTCCCTTCGAAATTCGCCGATTCGCCGATTCGCCGATTCGCCGACTCGCCGATTCGCCGGTTGTACTACGATGAACTCGTGCTCCCCCCCGACGCGCGGGAGCCACTCCAGCAACGACCGGATGTACTGGCCGCTGCCGACGTTGATCTGATCGAAGAACCAACCATTAATTACTACACGCATTTAGGAGCCGGACTTTCCATTCAGGCATTTCGGATAGTCAAAACATCAAGCACCCAGCAGCCGGTCGGCCAGCCAGCGCATCAGGCGCGCCCGCAGCGGCTGTCGGCCGGGCAAGTAGACGCTCAGATCGTAACGGTTCGCCGCCAGGACTTCGTCGCCGCACGCGAGCTGCAGATCCAGTGTTTCCGGCGGCGCAGCCAGGGGGATGGTGAAGCTGCCAATGCGGACGGCGCTCGCTGCCGGCAGCATCACTTCCTCTTGCGTCCATACGCTCTGTCCGTCCAGCGTGGCCGTGGCGCAGCAGCGGGCGCGCGGCCCCGGCCCATCGTTGACCAACCAGACCTCAGCGGCGAAGGTGTCTCCCGCCCTGTAATGGCGCCAGGGGAACCGCGCTGCAATCAGGATGGGTTGATAGCAGCGTTGCAGCGTCTGGCAGGCGGCCTTGGGCCGGCCGTACCGGTCCACCACCGCCCAGCTCACCGCCGGCCACGGCTCGTTGAACTGCCAGAACGCGACGCCGGTGCAGCGGCCTCGCCGCAGGCGACACGCCTCGCTGCCGACCTGCAGCGCGATTGCCTGGGCGCGTTGGGTGGCCGCGATGGCCGCCTGGAGGCCGGCGTCTGCCTGCGGGCCGGCGTACCAGCGCAGCTTCGCGATCTGAGCCTTGCGACCGGCCCAACGCGGGTCATCCAGCGTCTCGGGCGGCCCGTCCGGGAACATCTCGGCCACCGTGTCGGCTGTCGGCAACGCCTGCATGCCGAACTCGTTCATCATCGGTGCTTGCTCCGCGGCCAGCTCCGTCCACGGCGCGAAGCCGTGCCAGACGTTCCATTGGTGGATCTCGCCGGGGGAGGGGGAGGCCGGGATGAAGGGCCGCGTGCCGTCCCCTTCGGCCACGGCGCGGGAGATCACGCCCAGGGGCAATTGTTCGCGGGCGATGTTGAATTCGTTTCCGCCGCACCAGGCGATCAACGCGGGATGATTCCGCAGCGCGCGCACCATAGCCTGCGCCTCTTGCGCCAGCGTCTCCAGATAGGCAGGGTCGCGCGGGTAATGGTCCAGGAACGCGCACGCCAGCGGGAACTCCTGCCAGGCCATGATCCCCATGCGGTTGCAGAGTTCCCAGAAGGCCTCTTTTTCGCGGATGCCGCCGCCCCATATCCGCAGGAAGTTGATCCCCGCTGCGCGCGCCATGCTGAGCAGCCGATGATAGTCGGCCGGCGTCACACGGCCGGGGAGGATGTCCGCCGGCACCCAGTTGGCCCCGCGCAGGAACACCGGCCGGCCGTTGATCGCAAAGCCCCAGCCCCGGCCGTCGCTGCTTTCTTGCTGGCGCACGGAACGCACGCCGGTCAGCCGGCTGATCTCGTCCAGCATGCCCTTCTCGTCCAGTAGCCGCACCGTGACGCGATACAAACACGGCTCCCCCTGGTCCCACGGCCACCAGAGGCGGACGGAGGGGAGGGTGAGGTTGAGGCTAAGGTTGAGGCTGAGGCTAAGGTCGAGGGGTTGGTGGTGGGTTGGGCCCGGGCAGTTCTCCGGGCTGATGGTGATCTCCGCTTTCGTGGGCCGGGTTGTCCCGGCGCGCACCGTGAGCCGGATGGTGAACTGTGCCGGCCCTTGCCGGTGGCCTTCTTCTCCACCTTCTTGGACACCCCGGGCACCCCCGGTGCCGTCAACGAGGCTTTCTCCCACCACCCACAGGTCCTCGATGTACGCGCCCCGCGTCACGACCAGCCGGATCTCGTCCCAGATGCCCATGCTCAGCAGCCGCGGCGCGAAGTCCCAGCCGAAGTTGAACTGCGCTTTGGGGGTCAGCATGCGGTCGGGGAAGTACTCGATCCCGGGCACCAGCCGGCCGGCCAGCCAGCGGACGGCGCGGCGCCAGGGCGGATTGGGCTGCCTGGGCAGCGCAGAGGAGCCCCAGATGCGGATCGCCAGCTCGTGGGGGCCATCTGAGTTGAGCCACGGCGACAAGGGGACGACTTGACGGGAGAACATCCCTGCGTGGGCGGCAAGCCGGTGGCCGTCCAGCCAGATCGCGCTGTAGTAGTCAATCCCGTCCGCCTCCAGGTAGACCTGTTCGTCCTCTGCATAGCCGCCCTGCAGGGTAACCCGATACCACCAGTCGCAGTCGTCGGCCCAGGCGCCGGCCGCGATCCCTTCGGGCGTGGTCACGTCGGGGATTCGGCCGGCGGCGATGAGGTCCCCGCGCACGTCGCCGGGCACGCGAGCGGCCAGCCACTCCGTCACGCGCGCGCGGTCATCGGCCGGCCGCGGGCCAAAGGGCTGACGAGGCACAGGGCCCATCTGCCAGGGCAAGGAGCTGAGATCGAGGATGCGCCGTGCCATAAAAACATCATAGCACGGAAGGCGGAAAAACGTAAGAAGGGGTCGGCAATTCCTTGACATGCCCCCCCTGGGGACGTATACTGACCTCCAGATTCAAGGTGTGAGGAGTTCCGTTGTTCGACATCCCTTCTTTGCTGGCCAAGCTGGTGATCCTGTTGATCGGCTTTCCGATCCATGAGTTCGCGCATGCCTATGTGGCCTATCGCCTGGGGGACGATACTGCGGCCCGACAGGGTCGGTTGACGTTGAACCCGCTGGCGCACCTGGACCCCATCGGCTCGTTGCTGTTGGTGTTCAGTTTCATCGGCTGGGCCAAACCGGTGCCGGTGAACCCGTGGCGGTTGCGCTATGGGCCGCGGGTGGGGCACGCGCTGGTAGCGGCGGCCGGGCCGGCCAGCAATTTGCTGATGGCCGCAGCGGTGGCGGTGCCATGGCGGCTGGGGTGGCTGGACGACATGCCCATAGCCGTCATGCAATTCTTCTGGATGTTCGTGGCCGTCAACGTCGCGCTTTTCCTGTTCAATCTCATCCCCCTGGCGCCGTTGGACGGCAACAGCGTGCTGCGCGGGGTTGTCGGTGCACGCGCTGCCCGGGCGTTGGAGCCTTTGCAGACCTACGGCCCTATGATCCTCCTGAGCCTGTTCATGCTGGGCTACATATCGCCCAGCCTCAACATCCTGGGCAACGGCCTTCGGCAGGGTATCGGCGCGCTCATGCGGCTGTTGATCGGGTTTGGATGAGGGTGATCGCTCCGCGACGGGCCGCTTATCGTGCGCGCCAGTTCTTCGAGGCTATCGCCGCGCACCTGTCCCCGTTGAGTGAGATCGAGCGGGCCGAGGCGCACAGGTATCTTCCGGCGCCGGCCCGCCGCGTGTTCGACGCCATGCCGCACAACGACCAGCGCCACAGCCTCCGGGTCGCCCGCATGTTACAGGCGGCCGGTCATGACGACCCGGCGTTGTTGCAGGCAGCGTTGTTGCACGATGCCGCAAAGGCCGATGGCGGGTTGACGATCTTCCATCGCGTGGCGGTGGTCCTGTTCAAAGCGGTTTGGCCTTCCTGGCCGGCGGCCTGGCGGGGACGGCCGGCGCCCCGCGACAGGGTGCGCTATCCCTTCTGGGCCCATGCCAACCATCCGGAGCGCGGGGCTTACTTGGCGGCGCAGGCCGGCTGTCTGCCCGAGGCAGTGGATTTGATCCGGTTTCATCAGGAACGGATCCCGGCCGAGGATCAATCGGCGTTTGCGCGCAAACTGGCGGCCTTGCAATCCGCCGACGACGACAACTGAGTAGCAAGATGAGAGGTCATCATGGGTGAGAAGTTGAAGATCGCGATTGTCGGCCTGGGGTTGATCGGCACATCGGCCGGCCTGGCCCTGCGCCGTTACCAGGACAAGGTGACGGTGGTGGGGCACGACCGTGATCCGGGGGTTGCCGGGATGGCCAGAAAACTCGGCGCCATTGACCGGTCCGAATGGAACCTGATCAACGCCGTTTCCGGCGCCGATCGCGTCCTGTTGGCTGTGCCGCTGGCCGAGATGCGGGATACGCTGGAGGTCATGGCGGCCGATTTGAAGCCCGGGTGTGTTGTGATGGACACGGCGGAGGTAAAGGGGCCTGTGCTGGCGTGGGCCCGGGAGCTATTGCCCGAGCACGTTTCTTTCATCGGCGGCCATCCGATCATCATTGCCGACAAATCCGGCCAGGAAGGCGCCAGGGCCGACCTGTTCGAGCGTAAGTTTTTCTGCCTGGTGGCCGATGCCGCGGCTCAGGCCGGGGCGGTGCATCTGGCAGCCGATCTGGTGGAGGCGTTGGGCGGGAAGCCGCTCTTCATGGACGCCACGGAGCACGACGGCCTGGCTGCGGCTGTGGAGCATCTGCCTATGGTTATGGCGGCGGTGTTGACCACTCTCGCAGGCCGTAGCTCCGGCTGGAGCGACATGCGCAAGGTGGCTGCTGGCCAGTTCTACAGCAGCACCTTGATGGCAGCCGACAGCGGACAGGCCGCAGCGGCAGGGCTGCTGGCCAACCGTGAGCATCTGCTCTATTGGCTGGATGCGTTTATGGCCGAGATGGCCCAGTGGCGCAGGCGTCTGGAAGCCGGCGAGGAAGCGCGCCTGGCCCAGGACCTGGAGGAGAGCCTGTTCACCGGCCGCCGGTGGCTGGCCGACTACGAGGAGGGTTCCTGGGACCGGGAGGCCCCTGTGGCGGAATTGCCCACTTCGGGCAGCATGTTTCGAGACATGTTCGGCTTTGGGCGCTGGCGCAAGCCGCCGGAGAAGGAGAAGCGGAGGTAACGGAGGGGGGGCCCAGAAGCCGGGTTTCTCAAAGAAACCCGGCTTCAGTCCACCGAGTCCACCGAGAAACCAGGTTTCTCCGAGAAACAAGAAACCAGGTTTCTCAAAGAAACCTGGTTTCTTGCTCAGGTTCGCCACCGGAGACGTTGAGACTTTGCCTTTCGTCTACATCCTGCGCTGTGCTGATGGCACCCTCTACACCGGTTGGACCACCGACGTCGTCCGTCGCGTGGCCCAGCATAACGCAGGCTGCGGGGCCGCGTATACCCGGGCCCGTCGGCCGGTGACGCTGGTATACTGCGAAACGGTCCCCGATCGCTCGGCCGCCATGCGCCGCGAGAACGCCATTAAGAAGCTTGACCGGCCGCACAAGGAGCGTCTGATCGAGGACGGAGCGCCGTCCCTGGAATAGACGGGCGCCGCGTCATCTGGCGATCGGATAGAACAACGGCTGACCGAACCTCTCCGCGCCGTAGGTGCCGATCATCCTTTGTGCCTCTGCAGAGGTAATCCACTCGACGAACTTGACGGCCAGGTCGGCCTTGACGTTGGGATGCTTCTCCGGGTTGACCGCCAGCACGCTGTAAGGGTTCAGCAGCGCCGCGTCTTTGTTCTCGGCCGGGCTTTCGCCGCCCACCAGGACCCTTAGCCTCGGCAATTTCTCCCGCATGGCCAGGTAGGTGGCGCGGTCGGTCAGCGTGTAGCCCAGGGATTCGTTGGCAAACAGCAACGTATCGCCCATGCCCTGGCCGATGCTGAAGTACCATTTCGTCTGGGCTGTTGGGGTGAACGGGACGCCGGCCCAGATGCTCAGCTCCTTGCTGTGCGTCCCGGATTTGTCCCCGCGGCTGATGAAGGTCACACCGGCCGCCATGATCCTCGCAAACGCATCTCTGGCGAGGTCAACCCCCGCGACCCCGGCCGGATCTTCGGTCGGGCCGACGATGATGAAGTCGTTGTACATTACGTCGTAGCGGGCTTTGGCGTTGCCGTCCGCCATGAACCGCTCCTCGCCGGCGCGGTCGTGCACTAACAGCACGTCCACATCCCCTGCGCTGCCCAGCGCCAGCGCCTGGCCCGTCCCCGTGGCGATGACATCCACCGTGGCGCCGAACTGCTGCTCGAAGTGGGGCAGGATGAAATCCAGCAGGCCCGAGTCGTAAGTGCTGGTGGTCGTGGCCAGGCGGAGGACCGGTCTCTCCGGTGTGCGCGCCGTCTCCTGGCCGGTCAGCCCAGCGCTGGGCCCTGCACAAACCGCCAAAAGAACAACCAGCACCACCCACAGCCCTCTCATTTCCTTCAGCACCCTCGCTTCCCCAAGAACCTCCTCAATACACCATCTCTCCCCGCACGAACGCCGCCGTCCGGGGATCGGATGGCCTCTCGAAGAACGATGTCACATCGGCCACCTCGATGAGGCGCCCATCGAGCATCAACGCCACCCGGTCGGCCAGGCGCCTGGCCTGGAACACGTTGTGGGTCACCAGTACCACCGTCGTGCGGCGCTCCCGGTTCAGGGCCCGCACCGTGTCTTCGATCACGCCGACGTTGTAGGGGTCCAGGTTGGCGGTGGGCTCGTCCAGCAACAGCACGTCGGGCTCGATCACCATGGCCCGCGCCAGTGCCACCCGTTGTGCCTCGCCGCCCGACAGGGAGCGCGCCGGCTGTCGGCTCAACGCGGCCAGCCCCACCCGTTCCAGCGCGGCCTGTACCTGGCGCGCCGAGTCGCGCTGGCCGCGCAGCCGGAGGCCGAAAGCCACATTGGCCACGACGCTGCGGTCGAGCAGGATGGGCCGCTGCGCCACGGTAGTGACGCGGCGGCGGGTCTGGAGGGAGACATCTCGGGTTGCGGTGAAGATCTCCCCGCCGAACGAAATCGTCCCCCCGGTCGGCGGCTCCAGGAAGTTGAGCAGGCGCAGCAGGGTGCTCTTGCCCGAGCCGCTGGGGCCGACCACGGCGAAGATCTCGCCCCAGTAGATATCGAGCTGGCCGATGTCGAGCACGCAGCGGCCGTTGTAGACTTTGGTGACGTTGCGGAGGGTGTACAGGGCAGCCGGTGCCGTGTTCATCCGTTCAGCGCCTTTCCCTGCAGCCGCAGCATCGCCACGTTGATCAAGAAAGTGATGGCCAACAGGATGACCCCCAGTGCGATGGCGCGATCGAAGTTGCCGGTGCGCGTTTCCAGCACGATGGCGGTGGTGAGCACCCGGGTGCGGCCCTCGATGTTGCCGCCTACCAGCATCACCGCGCCGACCTCGGAGATGATGCCGCCAAAGCCGGCGATGACCGAGACGATGACGCCGACGCGTGCCTCTGCCAGCACCGTGAGGGTGGTCTGCCAGTTCGTTGCGCCCAGCGCGCGCACCTGCTGGCGCAGCCCGGGATCAACCCCCAGCACTGCGGCCATGGTAAACCCGGCCACCAGCGGGAACGCGATGATACACTGGGCGACGATCATCGCGCCGGGCGTGAAAAGGGAGGGGATCAGCGGCGAGTTCAGCCCGCCTAGCGGCCCGCTGCGCGACAGCATCAAGTAGACGAAGAGCCCAACCACTACCGGCGGGAACCCCATCCCGGTATACATCAACGCTACCAGCAGCCGGCGACCGGGGAAGCGCCCCAGGCCCAGCGCCGCCCCCACAGGGATCCCGATCAGCGTGCTGAACAGCAGCGCGATGCCGGAAACCCGGAGCGACAGCAGGATGATCTCGAACAGGGCTGCATCTCCCTGCGCAATGAGTCGAATGGCCTCGATGAGGCCGCGCGAGATTTCGCTAATGGCGTTACTCCGCAAGAGTGTTGCTGTCCGATGGCTACAATTATACTTTTACAAGAGACGAAAGGCAATTGACCCCGGAAGCCAGGATGGGTACAATAGCAGCCATGACGACGAACGGCCAGCCAGCGCCCCAGGAAGCATTCGGACGCCGTCGCCGCGCGGTGCGGCCGGCTGCATCAACGCTTGTCGAGCTGGCCGAGGTCAGCGGGCTGACTGAATCGGAGGCCACCGCGGCAGAACCCGTGCTGGATCGGCCGCGTTACTTGCGGGTGGCGTTTTTCTTCGCTCGCGTCTTTCTCTCCTTCATCGGCTGGAATCTGATCCTGGGCCACGTGCCGGGGTTTCGCAACTATGTCCGTCGGACCAACACGGCCCGGTGGCGGCTCCACGCGCGGCGGTTTCGCCGGCTGGCGGTGCGTTACGGCGGCGTGCTGATCAAGCTGGGCCAGTTCCTCAGCGTCCGGGTGGACATCCTGCCGCGGGAGGTAACAGCCGAGCTGAAAGGCTTGCAGGACGAGGTGCCTGCCGAATCGCTGGCCGATATCCAGGCGGTTATTGCGAGTGAATTCAGGCGCCCCGTCTCGGAGGTCTTCCGGTGGTTCTCGCCCGAGCCGATCGCAGCAGCCTCCTTGGCTCAGGTGCACCTGGCCTCCCTGGCCGACGGGAGCCAGGTTGTCGTCAAGGTGCAGCGGCCCCGTATCGAGCTGCTGGTGGAAACCGACCTGGCCGCCTTGCGCCTGGCGGTCAACTGGCTGAAATGGTATCCGGCGGTCAGCCGTCGGGTGGACCTGGATCGGCTCTACGATGAGTTCGCGCGGACCACGCGAGCTGAGCTGGACTTCATGGCCGAAGGCCGCAACGCGGATCGTTTTGCGGCTAACTTCGCACATGATCCCACCATCTATGTTGCGGACGTGTTCTGGCAATACACCACTCGCCGGGTGCTGACCCTGGAAAACGTCGCCAGCATCAAGATCGGCGATGTGGCGGCCATCGAGGCGGCAGGCATCAGCCGGGCGCAGGTCGCGCGCAAATTGTACGATACCTACCTGGAGCAGATCTTCATCCACCATTTTGTCCACGCCGATCCTCATCCGGGCAATCTGTTCGTGCGCCCGCTGCCGCTCCCCCAGGACGCGCCGGCGGGTACACCGACGCCCTTTCAGATCATCTTCGTGGATTTCGGCATGATGGCCGTGATCCCGGAGCGGCTGCATGCCAGCCTGCGCGATTACGTGATCGCGGTGGGCACCCGCGACGCGCATCTGATGGTGCGGGCATACGTAGACGCGGGCGTGCTGCTGCCCGGCGCCGACCTGAGGCGCATCGAGGAGCTGCACGAGACGTTGTTTGCGCGGTTCGGCGGCGTGTCCATCGGCAAGCTGTCCGGCCTGGCGATGCAAGAGGCGCAGAGCCTCCTCAGCGAGTATCGCGACCTCGTCTACGAGATGCCGTTTCAGGTTCCCACCGACATGCTGTTTGCGGCCCGGGCTGTGGCGATCCTGTCGGGCATGGCCACCACCCTGGACCCCGACTTCGACCCCTGGGCGGCCACGCTGCCTTTCGCCGAGCGCCTGGCTTCGGATCAGGCGACGCGCGATTGGAGCCGTTTGTTGGATGAGCTGGCCGATTTGGTGCGGTTGGCGTTACGGCTGCCGCAGCGCCTCGACCGTTACCTGGCCCAGGCCGAGCGGGGAGAGCTGGTCACCCAAAATGCGCTGGCGCCCGACGCAGCCAGGGCGATCCGCCGGCTGGAGCGCGCGGTGGAAAGGCTCACCTGGGGCATGATCGCCATGGGGCTGCTCGTGTCGGGGTTGTTGTTGCGCACCATGAACGGGCCGGCGGTGGTCAGCACGATGTTGCTGGTGGCTGCGGGGGGCGCGCTGCTGTGGGGGCTCACGCGGCGGTAATGAAAGAGAAAGCGCGATTGGACTCGAGGCTTTAGCCGGTAATTGGTGCTGGCCAGAGAAACCGGTTAAGGCCTCAGTTCCAGTTGCTCATGTGCCAGCTATCGCACAACGTGCCATGAAAACGAGTCCGTGGCCACGTGCCAGGCACCTGAGAGGATGCCTGGCACGTCCGGCGACAATTTTCAGGGCAGATGTCCATGCCGTGCGCGCCGCCACGGTGGATGAGAATCTTACCGCAGAGGGCGCAAAGATCGCAGAGGCTTTCAGGTTCTCCGCGCCCTCTGCGTCCTCCGCGGTGATTTTCAGGGCAGATG
>FWPV01000643.1_pt1 | contig 108117 bp, 80 predicted proteins | sample 2228371 | NCBI WGS metagenome assembly FWPV01 (sample SAMEA103939776, study PRJEB20133) | metagenome
AGCTACGCCAGCCGTTGCAGCGGCAAGGCGCCTGGCTCCTCTACCAGAGTCGGGCGGAGACGGCTGCGGATTTAGAGCATCGCCTGGCCGAAGTGCCAAGGGAGGCTTATCGGGCCGAGCGGGAGCGTTTTACCCGTCGCCAGGAGCGCTTCCGCCGTCGCTATCACTGGCGCCACAACCGGCAGGCTGTCCTGGCTCAACTGGAAGACGGCTGGGCCTCTACCGCCCCTGATAGTTGTTAAGGTGCGAATTCTACTTTAGTGCGCTCAATCCCTCTCATTCGTTGTCATATCCTCACCGTCTCAATCTCCAGGCTTGGGGCATGGAAGTTCGCAATCAGCCCCAGCCGAAGCTTCAATACGCTCAAGTAATGACGGAGTCGCATTTGCAAGTCGGGTGTTATCTGGCGGACGGCCATGGGCGCCAACAGTACTTTGCGCTCCACCACGAGCACCCGGACATCTCGTCGCTCGATGGGTTGACCCCGATACTGAATCGTGATCTCCGTCAGCTTCTCGAAAGGAACATCGCGCAGGCGTAACTCCACCTCGCAGGCGCGGCGATAGTGCATGGGCAGCCAACCGGGGCCCAATTCATTATGCACCTCATATAAGGCGTTACGCAACTCGCCTGTAAGCTCAGCATGGAGCAAATCTTCGGCTGGATTCGGCAATTGACCCCGGCGATTGGTGGTGACCGCAGGGTGGCTGATGAAGTTGGGGATGCGCTCGAAGAAAACGCGCTCGCCGCCAAAGTTGACCAACACGCCTAGCTTCAGGCCGCTGACCTTCAGATAAGCCAGGATCTGTGCTCTGTGGATCGGCTGAAGCGCCTCCACGGCCTTGATTTCGACCGCCAGCCTATCATCAACCACCACATCTATGAAGAAGCGCCCGATACGATGCTCTTTGTAGTACAACGCGTATTCCACCTGCGATTGGGCAGAGATGTGGCGATCAGCCAACGCGATCATCAACGCCTTCTCCCAGCCCGCTTCCGACAAACCGAGATGGTGTAACGCATTATGAATCTGGAAGAATGCGCCCTGCACCTTGTAACTGAGCTCAGGATAGATAATATCAGCCATGAGTCCTCGCATGCGGAAAGACGAAGGAGGATATGACAACGAATGCCCAGGATGCACCGAATACCACCGTCGCGGCGACAGTATTCGCGCAATCCCCCTCGTTCGTTGTCATACGTCCCCCAGCGCTATGACAACGAATGCCCAGGATGCGCTTTATCGTACAGCAGCTCCCACGGCAGGCCGGCCTACCCCGGCGCCCCGACGATCAGCCGCAAGCGCAGTCCATCGCCCCGCCTGGTCGCGGCCAGGTTCGCGCGCCACAGCTTGCCGATCGGCCGCGAGCCGAACGCGCAGCGCCAGAGCGCCAGGCCGCAGCCGCGCAGTTCAGCTTCGGGCGCACTCTCCTCCGGCCGCAAAATCGCTAGCGGGTCGCCGAACATCGTGACGGGCGGGCATTGGCCGGCCGGCGAGGCTTGCACCTCAACGGCATACGCGACTTCTGCGGCGGCCAGGCGCAGGTCTAAGTCGAGGATGGATGCCAAGGAGTCGCCTCACAATCTGAAACACGGATCAGACGATCAACAGGAGCAACTTTGATTCTATCACGGCTTCGGGGTTGTCGCAAAGGCGACTGGCATCGGCAGTTCCACAGTTGAGCCTGTCACGCTGAGCGTAACCCGGTCTGTCTTGCAGGGTGACAGACTCGCAGGCCGCACACGTTTACTATAGACACACATTTGACAAAATATAGACATACTCTTATAATAGTTCTGTCAAAACACAAAAGGAGAGGGCTATGACCCCTATAACCAAACCCGTTCTGCGGCGCTCCGATACCATCGCCCTGTGGGCCGGCATCCTGTTCAGCTTCGTCTTCACCGGCATCATCTGGCTGGCAGGCCGCTGGCTGGCGGACATCCCGCACTATCCCGATTTCGGGCCATCGTGGTATTACTGGCGGCTGATGGAGACGACGCCGGCGGCCCGCATCACGGCGTGGGGCTTCTACCTGCTGCACCAGTTCGCGGCCTGGGGGCTGATCTACTACGCTCAGACGCGGGTGCGCAAGTTCACGCCGGGGTTGCAGAAGATCAACATCATCGCCCTGGCCGGCAGCGCTTTCTTCATCCTGCTGCACTTCGTGCAGACCCACATCTGGTACGGCGGCCTGGCCGAGGATGTGTCCATCTGGAGCTCGCAGGCTTCGGTGGTGATCATGCTGGTGCTGATCCTGCTGATGGAAAACCAGCGCCGCGGCTTGTTCTTCGGCAAGAAAGCGCCCATCTCGCGTGATATCATCGGGTTCGTGCGGCGTAATCACGGTTACATCTTCGCCTGGGCAGTTATCTATACTTTCTGGTATCACCCGATGGAAAACACCAGCGGGCATCTGATCGGCTTCCTGTACATGTTCTTTCTGATGGTGCAGGGCGCGCTGCTCTACACGCGGGTGCACCTGAACCGGGTCTGGACGACGGCGCTGGAGGTGATGGTGCTGGTGCACGGCACTCTGGTGGCCGTGATGCAGGGCAACGGCATGTGGCCCATGTTCTTCTTCGGCTTCGCCGGCATCTTCGTCATCACGCAGATGCACGGGCTGGGGCTGCCCAAGTGGGCCAAATGGGCCATCCTGGCCGTCTTCATCGCCCTGACCCTGGTCGTCTACAACGGCCAGTGGGCCCGCCTCAACGAGATCATCCGCATCCCGCTGATCGAGTACCTGGCCGTCTTCGTCCTGGCCGGGCTCATCGGCGGCGGGCTGTGGATCGGCCGGCGGATCAGGGGGCAGGGGACGACAGGGGTCAGGCGGCAGGAGTCAGGGGTCAGGTAACAGGGATCAGGGGGCAGGAGGCAGGGGTCAGGTGACAGGAGGCAGGGGGCAGAGGTCAGGGGACAGGGGTCAGGGGGCAGGGGTCAGGGGACAGGTGACGATGGGGCTTTTGCAGGATAAGGTGATGGTGATCACGGGCGGCAGCCGGGGGCTGGGACTGGCGATCGCGCGGGCAGCAGCCGCCGCAGGCGCCAGGGTAGTGCTCGCCTCCCGCTCGGCCGATGCCGTAGATGCGGCGGTGGATGGCCTGCGGTCGGCCGGCCATGAAGCCAGCGGCATCGCCTGCGACGTCAGCGACCTGGCACAGGTGGAAGCGCTGGCCGATTTCGCGATGCGCACTTACGGGCAGTTCGACGCGTGGGTCAACAACGCCGGTTATGCGCCCCCTTACGGGCCCACCATGCACCTGGCGCCCGCGGCCTTCATGCGCGCAGTGGGCACCAACATCATCGGCACATATCACGGCTCGTTGGTAGCGCTGCGCGCGTTCCTGCCTGCAGGCCGGGGCAAGCTGATCAACATCCTGGGCCGCGGGGCAGATGGCCGGCCCGCGCCGCTGCAAAATGGCTACGCGGCCAGCAAGGCCTGGGAACGCAGCTTCACCCTGGGCCTGGCGCGCGAGTACCGGGAAGCCGGGGTGGGCATCTTCGGCTTTAACCCGGGCATGATGCGCACCGACTTCCTCACCGACCTGCAGGCCGTCTCAGGTTACGAAGGCCGGCTCAAGGTCATGCCGACCATCATCCGCATGTGGGCCAGCGAGCCGGAAGGGCCGGCCCAACGGGTGGTGTGGCTGGCTTCCCCCGCAACGGACGGCAAAACCGGCCTGATCCTGAACTACATGGGGCCGGCGCAGATGCTCGGCGGTGCGTTGCGCGAAGGCCTGCGCAGGCTGTTTCGCCGCCCTGCGCCGCCGGTGGAGGTCAAGGTGGCGATGATCCCGGCCGCGCTGCCGCTGACGAGGAGACGATGACTTGGTAGATTGGTAAACTGGTGGATTGGTAAACTGGTGACTCCATCAACCTGCCAATGTACCAATCTACCAATCTACCAATCTACCAATCTACTAATCTACCAATCTACCAATCTACTAATCTACAAGGCTACCGACCATACCATGACCTATTTCGGATTCTTATTGCGCTTCGTCGGGATCCCTTTGCTGATCCTGGCCGTGCTCACGTGGCTGGACGCGCGGCGGGGGCGAAGGTTGCCGCCGTCCCTGAGCCAGTTGCCGGCCTGGCCGCTCATCGCCGGGCTGGTGATCGCGGCTGTGATCTGGACGACGCCGTGGGACAACTATCTGGTGGCGACCGGCGTCTGGTACTATGACCCCAACCTGGTGACCGGTATCGTGCTGGGATGGGTGCCCATCGAAGAGTACACCTTCTTCGTGGTGCAGACGCTGCTCACCGGGCTGTGGGTGTTGTGGCTGGGCCGCCACGTCCGGCCGGCCGCCTGGCCCGCGGTCAAGCGGCCGCGGGTCAACCGGATTGCGGCGGCCGTGACCGCCCTCATCTGGCTGGCCTCGGTGGTGCTCCTCTTCTCCGGCTGGAAACCGGGCACCTACTTCGGCCTGCAGTTCGGCTGGCTGCTGCTGCCGATCATCCCGCAGATGCTGCTGGGCGCAGACGTGCTGTGGCATCAGCGCCGGGTGGTGATCCCGGGCGTGGTCGTTCCGTGGCTCTACCTGTCCGCGGCCGATTTCCTGGCCATCGGCTCCGGCACATGGACCATTGACCCGGCGCAGTCCACCGGCATCCTCCTGGGCGGCGTGCTGCCCATCGAGGAATCTGCTTTCTTCCTGGTCACCAACATGCTCATCGTCTTCGGCCTGGTGCTGTTCCTGGGGACGGATAACGAGACGGTGAAGCGATACGTAATACGCAATACGCAGTGATCCGAGGTCACATGCAACGTTCTCGCTTGCTCAACATCTTTCTCGTCGTCTTCATTGACCTGCTGGGCTTTGGGCTGATCTTGCCGTTGCTGCCGTATTATGCCGGGCAGTACGGGGCCAGCAATTTCCTGATCGGCCTGTTGGTGGCATCGTATGCGGCCGCGCAATTCATCGGCGCGCCGTTGATGGGCCGCCTGTCGGACCGCTACGGCCGGCGGCTGATCCTGGTGCTCAGCATCGGCGGCACGGCGCTGGGTTTCCTGTTGCTGGGCCTGGCCGATCCGCTGGGCAGGGCGCTCTCCTCGTTCGTGCTGGACAACCCCACGCCAGAGCAATTGCTGGCGCTGCAAAACGGCGCGATCCTGGGCATCATGTTCATCTCGCGCGTCCTGAGCGGCGTCACGGGCGGCAACCTCACCGTGGCCCAGGCCTACATCGCGGATGTCACCGACGCGCAGAACCGGGCAAAGGGGCTGGGGTTGATCGGCGCCGCGTTCGGGCTGGGCTTCATCCTCGGCCCGGCCATCGGCGGTGCGCTGAGCCGCTGGGGCTATGAAATGCCGGCGTTCGCCGCGGCCGGCCTGGCGACCCTGAACCTGCTGGGGGTGATCGCGTTCCTGCCCGAATCGCTGACCGAGGAGCGCAAGGCGGAGCTGGCTCGCGAGAAGAAACGGGCGTTGATCAGCATCCCGGCCATGATCGAAGAGCTGAGCAAGCCGCGGGTCGGCCCGCTGGTCTCCATTCGCCTGTTCTACGCCCTGGCCTCAGCCCTGTTCCAGACCATGTTCACGCTGTGGGCGAAAGACCGCCTGGCGCTGGACGCGCAGACCACCGCATACCTGTTGGCCTATGTCGGCCTTCTGGCAGTGATCGTCCAGGGCGGGCTGATCGGCCCGCTCACCAGGCGTTTCAGCGAGCCGAAACTGATCGCCTGGGCTGCGGCCATTCAGGGGGTGTCGCTGCTGGCATGGGCTTTCACGCCGAGCGTGCCGGTGCTGCTGGTGGTGATGATCCCCACATCGTTCTCGACAGGGGTGCTCAACACCGTGATCAACAGCGCCATCACCCACGCGGTACCACCGCACGAGGTGGGCGGCGCGCTGGGCATCGCAGGGGCGTTCGAGAGCCTGTCGCGCGTCGTCTCGCCTGCGGTTGGCGGGTGGATGCTGGGGGCCGTGGGCACATGGGCGCCGGGCGTCGCGGCCGCAACCATCATGATTGGCGTGACCGTGTTCGCCTGGCAGCGGTTGGTCTTCCACCCGGATCCGGCGTTGCCGTCGGTCAGGTTGGGGTAGCCGAACTGCTATTTGATTGATCCCTGACACGATTCAGAAAGGCGCTCTCTGTGCGTATCATCAAACGTGTTGCCCTGGCGCTTCTGCTCGTGCTCCTGTTAGCTCTTGCCGGCTTTGCGGCCTGGGCCTACACGCCCCTGGGCCCCATGCCCGAGGCGTTGGCCGCGCTCCGGTCGGATGCGGCCGTGCAGGTTGAAACATCCCCCTGGCTGACTTTTACACCGGTCGGCAGCCAGCCGACCACCGGCTTCATCATCTACCCCGGCGGCCGGGTAGACGCGCGATCCTACGCGCCGGTGGCACGGGCCATCGCCGAACGGGGCTACCTGGTCGTGATCGTGCCCATGCCGTTCAATCTGGCGGTGTTCAACCCCGCTGCAGCGGACAGAGTCATCGCCGCCCATCCGGAGATCAAGCGGTGGGCGGTCGGCGGCCATTCCCTGGGCGGTGCGATGGCGGCGAATTACGCCTATACCCATCCTGACGCCGTGCAGGGCCTGGTGCTTTGGGCATCCTATCCCGCCAGCAACAACAGCCTGGCGGGCCGCTCCTTGCGCGCCATCACCATCTACGGCACAGAGGACGGCCTGGCGACGCCGGACAAGATCGAGGCCTCGTTCCCGCTGCTCCCGGCCAACACGCGCGTCGCAGCGATTTGGGGCGGCAATCACGCCGGGTTTGGCTGGTATGGCCCTCAAGGAGGAGACGGACAGGCGACCATCACCCGCGCCGAACAACAAGCACAAGTGGTGGGAGCGACGGTCACGTTGCTGGCAGAGCTGAGCGCGCGTTAGGAGCCAGACGCGATGTTCAATGCCCGCGACGACTGGCGCCGCCTGGAGTTGGAGGTCATATCCTGCCGACGTTGCCCGCGCCTGGTCGCCTGGCGGGAAGAGGTAGCGCGGGTCAAACGCCGCGCATACCGGGATGAGGACTATTGGGGCCGGCCTGTGCCCGGCTTCGGCGACCCGGATGCGCAGGTGCTGATCGTGGGCCTGGCGCCGGGCGCGCACGGCGCGAACCGCACCGGCCGCATGTTCACCGGTGACAGCTCCGGCGACTTTCTGTACGCTGCGCTGCACCGGGCCGGCTTCGCCAGCCAGCCGACCTCGCGCAGCCAGGACGATGGCCTGACCCTGCACGACGCGTACATCACGGCTGCGTGCCGCTGCGCGCCGCCGGACAACAAGCCCACAAGGGAGGAGCTGACTGCCTGCCTGCCGTTCCTCGCCCGGGAGATCGCGCTGCTGTCCCGAATTCAGATCGTGGTTGCGCTAGGGCGCATCGCGTTTGATGCAGTGTTGCGTGTCTACGGGGTGATCAAACCAGGTTTCTCGGAGAAACCTGGTTTGATCACCCCGGCCTTCGCCCACAACACGACCGCCTCCCTGGGCCCCGGCCTGCCGGTCCTCATCGCCTCTTACCATCCCTCGCGCCAGAACACGCAAACCGGTCGGCTGACGGTCGAGATGTTCGACGCGGTGTGGGCGCACGTGCGCGCACGTTTGGAGGGAACGTCTAGTCTGCCGGCTGTGTAATGCGAATTTAATCTTGCCAGCATAAGCTATTAAGGCTTTCGTCCTTTGTTCGCCCGGTCTCTGCCAGCCAGCGAGGACAAAGGCGGGGACAAACCAGGTTTCTCCCAGAAACCCGGTTTGTCCCCGCCGCTTCACCACAACCTATTTCATCAAGGAGGAACCTTATGAACAGCCGTTACTTGCCTTTCTGGACTCTGTGCTCTCGCGCCCTGATCCTGCTGTTGGTCGCCGCCCTGGCCCTTTCAGGGGCCGTCACCCCCGCCCTCGCCGACGGCTTCGACGATGGCATCATTGACACCCCCTACGGCTCCACCCGCTCCATCGACGGCGCCGGCAACGACGACCCCAATGGCGACTCCGAGGTCTGCCCGATCGGTGACGGCAACCGCGGCAACCTGATGGAGCTGCACGCCTGGTTCGGCCCGGTGGACCCTCCTTTCGAAGCCTGGCACTTCGCCTTCGTGGTGGACTCGTCGCAACCGCTGGACGATACCACTGGCAGCTTCTTCGGCAAGCCGGCCACCACCCAGGTGACCTACCTCCTGGGCATTGATGTGGGCTGCAACGGCGGGCCGGCCGGCGACATGAACGCCAACACCCCCTGGCGGCGCTTCTTTAGCTGGCAGGGCGCGACCTTCAACGGCGGCAACCCCGGGGTGGACTACTTCGTGGGCATGTATCCCACCGGCCCCGACAGCATGAACGGTCAGCTCTACAGCATGAGCGGCTCGGCCAAGACCCTGCTGGTCGGCACCATTGATGTTAACACGCGCGTCGTGGACTTCCGTCGCCACGTCGAGTTCCGCCTGCCCAACGACTCAGGCGTGCCCGCCGATCTGACGACCAACAGCTCCATCTGCCTGGCGTTGCTTTCCACCGAGAACACCGACGGCGCTCCTTTCGACGGCGGCAAGGTGATTGACGACCTGGGCAATGGCGGTTCGGTCACCGGCTGCGACACGCGCTACCGGCTGGACAACACCGGCGGCAACGGCCCCATGCCGACCAAGATAGACACCCAACTGAACTGCGTGGAGGATAACCGGCCGATGCCGGGGGACACGCCGACGCAGCAGTGCACCTCCTTGCCGGCCCGGCAGACCGTCAACGCGCTGACCTCGGGCAACGTGTGCTTGGGCGGCAGCATCGGGCTCAACATGGACGGCAACATCGAGGGCTCCTACACCCTGCTCACCGAGGCGCGTTTCGCCGGCCCCTACCAGGGCGGGGACGCAGCCCACTCCGACTTCGGCGGCGAGTCCTCGGCCTACAGCTACTGGGACGGCAGCGCCATGCAGACCTATGCCGGCTTCGGCAACGCCGACATCCGCAACGTCCACGCACAGAGCGACGGGTTCTTCCTCTACCTCGACATGAGCGGCCCCGGGCTCACGGCCTTCGGCGGCCTGGGCCAGATGGCCGGCCAGCCGCCTGACGAGGCCAACCTGTTCATCGCCATAGACATCCCAGAGATTGTCAGCGGCGCCGACACCGGCGACCACGGCGGCGGGCCGGAGGTCTACACGCCACCTGATGCGCCGGCCGGCGTGGATGCCCCCAATCACCCGGGCAACCGCCCCATCAACTTCCGCGGCTGGGACCCCGACTACATCGTGGAGATGATCTGGGCCGGGGACGACGGCACCGTGGGCAACGCGCAGTTGTGGCAGTGGAACGGCTCGAGCTGGGTCATAGCCGGATCCTTCACCACGGTGGAGACGACCAGCACCTCGCCCAGCGGCAGCGTGCCGTTCAACACAAGCTGGCACACCATCGGCAACCCGCCCACGGCCGGCTCTCTCTACTTCGGCCGGCAACCCACCAGCTACGAGTTCGCCATCCCCTGGCTGGCGCTGGGCCTGACCCCCGGCAACCCGCACCCGGCGGCCGGGCAGGATATCAAGGTGGGCGTGTACACCACCCGCAACCCCGACGGCTGGGACACCAACGATCAAGCGCCGGGCATCGGCCAGGGCGCCAACGGCCTGGGCTCTCATGAGCGGCTGGGCGACCACCCGGACGAGAACGACAACGAGGACGATCCCTCGGCGGCAGGCAACGATCAGACCCCCTACGTGGGCCGCACCCATGGCCAGGGCGGTCGCAACCCGGGCAGCGACAACACGTCGGGCGACAGCGACACCATCGAGGAGTACTTCGTGTTCAACATAGACGGGAGCACCAGCCTCTGCTCGCCGAACGCCGTAGCTGTGAAGACGCTGGACGCCGAGGGCGCCGGCCCGGCCGCGCTGCCCCTGCTCGCCGGCGGCCTGCTGGCCCTGCTCGCCGGCACCTATGCCTTGCGCCGCCGCGTGGCGGCTTCTTTGTAGCCCGCCGGTGGCTAAAGCCGACCGGCTCAAAAGATGGAAGCCGGTAAGAAACCGGCTGTCAACCGGGCTCCCGGGTCCTAACCGGTCGACACGCCCGCCGGTGGCTAAAGCCGACCGGCTCAAAAGATGGAAGCCGGTAAGAAACCGGCTGTCAACCGGGCTCCCGGGTCCTAACCGGTCGACACGCCCGCCGGTGGCTAAAGCCGACCGGCTCAAAAGATGGAAGCCGGTAAGAAACCGGCTGTCAACCGGGCTCCCGGGTGCTAACCGGTCTCAACCGGTTTCCACCTGCTGAGCCGACGGGTTTCAACCCTCGGCGGGCCTGAAGTCGTTACTACGAAGTGGGTGCGTGGGCTATTGGAGGTTTTTCGGAATGCGAGAAAACAGACGGTTTCGCTATGCCGGGGCAGTTGTTGCCCTGGTCGTCCTCGTTGCAATCATCGGTCTGGCGCCGGTCGGGGGGCCGGCGCCGGCTAGCGCGTACGGCTCCATGACCCTGGACGGCGTGCGCGATACGGGCTACGGCGCAGCCATCGCCACCGACCCGGCGGGCGACCTGGCCAACCCCGGCCCCGGCGGCTGGAGCGGCACGCTGTGGACCGACCAGACCGCGCTGTACTGCCAGAACGACGACACCTATCTCTACGTGTACGCCGACCTGCCGCAGTACAGCCAGAGCACCTCCAGCGGCCAGATCGGCCTGCTGATCGACAAGGGCACGCCGGCCGGCGGCTCGACCGACCCCTGGGGCAACGCCATCACCTATGGCCACGCCAACAAGCCGGATTACGTCATCCGCGGCAACATCCCCGGCATCAACAACCCGCCCAACGACAACAACGGCTGGACCGAGCTGCGCACCTGGACCGGCTCGGCCTGGAGCGCGGGCGGGGCCAACTGGGGCGGCATCAGCAGCGGCGGGCAGACCGGCAGCAAGATCGCCTACAGCAACAGCAACGGCGTCGAGTTCAAGATCCCCCTGAGCGATCTGGGCAGCCCGGCGTTGGGCACCACCCTCCACCTGGAGTTCTTCGCCACCCAGGCCGGCAGCAGCAAGGGCGCCTACGACACCGTGCCGAGCGACGACCAGTCCACCGGCTGGGACGACGCCACCACCCTGGTGAACTACGCTGCGTGCGCGCTGACCACCAGCGGCCCGACCAACACCCCCAGCCACACACCCACCGTGGGGCCGTCACCCACGCCCACGACGCCGCCCACGGCTACGCCCACGCCCCCCTCGGCCTGCACCGGCGCCACGGCCGGCGACGGCGTGGTGGTGACGGCGCAGCTCTACCACGACAACACCAACCCCGCTTACAAGGTCCCCACGGGTGCGATCCAGCCCACGGAGTCGGCGCTGCTGCGGCTGCGCGTGTGCCAGAACGACGTGCAGCAGGTGCAGGCGCTGGTGTGGCGCACGGGCGACCCGCTGGCCTCGCCCTCCTACACCTACAACGCGGCGGTGGCCAGCAGCGACGGCGCCTACGACCTGTGGGAGGTGACGGTGCCCGGCGACACGGTGAACCTGTGGTACCAGTTCCGCATCACCGACGGCAGCACCATCGGCCAGTTCAACCCCATCAGCGGCAACTACGGCCCCGGCAAGTGGTACACGGGCGCGCTGCAAAACCCGTCGTGGGCCCTGCCTGTGATCCAGCCCACCCCCACCCCGCCGCCGGACTTCGCAGTGCCGAGCTGGCTGCACGACGCGGTGATCTACCAGATCTTCCCCGACCGCTTCCGCAACGGCAACACCGCCAACGACCCGGTGGACGGCACCCAGGTCTACGAGCCGGGCGGCTGCGCCGGCTATCCGCATCCCAAGCCCAACCCCGGCGCCGGCGGCTGTCAGCATGACCTGCGCGCCTGGAGCGATCCGCTGCTGAACCCAAGCTGGGGGCTGGACTTCTACGGCGGTGACCTGCAAGGCGTACTTGACAAGATCAACGAGGGCTACTTCAACGACCTGGGGGTCAACACCCTCTACTTCAACCCCATCTTCGAGTCGTCGTCCAACCACGGCTACGACACCAACGATTATCACGCCGTGCGCGCCTACTTCGGCGACAACGCGCTCTTCGACCAGCTCATCGCGGCGGCCAACGCCAAGGGCCTGCGGGTGATCCTGGACGCAGTGTTCAACCACGCCGGCATGGACAGCAGGTACCTGGACCCGTACAACGACTGGCCCAACCCGCCGGCCGGCATCTACGGCGCCTGCGAGTCGGCCAGCTCCCCCTATCGTCCCTGGTTCACCCCCGGCAGCAGCGGCGCCGATGTCTGCGACGGCGGCTGGGGCTGGAAGGGGTGGTACGGCTACAGCACCCTGCCGGAGTTCGTGGACAACAGCGCCGGCGTGCGCGATCTCTTCTTCCGTGGGGGCGCCGCGGGCACGCCGGCCGGCAAGTCGGTGAGCCAGTTCTGGCAGGAGAAGGGGATCGCCGGCTGGCGCTACGACGTGGCGCAGGACATCACCCACGACTTCTTCCAGGCCATGCGGCCCTACGTCAAGGGCACCAACACCAGCGGCACGGTCTACGGCGACAGCGAGCAGGTGATGCTGGGCGAGGTCACCGGCGGGTGCGACTGGTACCTGTACCAGAGCTACATCAACGCCAACGAGCTGGACTCGGTGATGAACTACTGCTTCCGCGACTGGGCCAAGGACTTCGGCAACGGCAACGCGCCCAGCCAGTTCGACACCAAATACAACCAGTTCCGTGCGCTCTTCCCCCCCTCGCCGTGGAAAGGGTTCATGAACCTGATCAGCTCCCACGACTCCCCGCGCATGTTGCGCCTGTTGGACGACAACAAGGCGCGGCTGAAGCTGGTCACCTTGCTGCAGTTCACCCTGCCCGGCGCGCCCTCGGTCTACTACGGCGACGAGGTGGGGGTGACGGGCGGCGGCGACCCGGATAACCGGCGCACCTTCCCCTGGCCCGACATCAACGGCGGGGTCAACGGGGACGGCGACGCCTACGACGGATCGCTGCGCACCCACTTCAAGACGATCATCGGCATTCGCGGCGCGCACAGCGCGCTGCGCGGGGGCGATGTGCAGACCCTGCTGGTGGACGACGCCAATAAGATCTACAGCTACATCCGCTGGGACAGCAGCGAGAAGATCGTGGTGGTGCTGAACAACGACATCAGCGGCGCCAGCCACGCTGCCACGATCCCCGTCGGCAGCCACCTGGCCGACGGCACCGTGCTGACCGACCTGCTGAACCCCGGCTACACCGTTACCGTCAGCGGCGGCAACATCAACGTGGCCTCGGTGGCCGGGCTGTGGGGGCGCATCCTGCACACGGGCGACGGTGCGACGCCGACGCCGACGCCGGTCACGCCGACGCCTGGGACCCCCACATCCACCCCCGTCACACCGACACCTACCCCCGTCACGCCGACGCCCACCCCCGTCACGCCGACGCCTACGCCCGTCACGCCGACGCCTACGCCGGAGACGCCCACGCCCACCCCTGTCACGCCGACGCCTACGCCCACCCCGGCTACGCCCACGCCCACCCCGGCCATCGGCGCGTCGCAGAACTGCGACATCTGGTGGAGCCATGTGGCGCACGATACCTTCGACAGCCGCTATCGCTCCATCGTCGGCCCCACCACGCCGGGCAACACGGTGCGCCTGCGCCTGCGGGTGGCCCAGAACGACATCACCGGCGCGCGCGTGCGGGTGTGGAACGACCGCACCAACACCGAGACCTATCTGACCATGGCCTGGGACGGCGTTTTCGACACCGACCCCACCTACTACGACTGGTGGTACGCCGACCTGGCCGTGGGCAGCCAGCCGACCATCCTCTACTACTTCTTCGAGATCAACGACGCGCCGGGCACCTGCAGCCCGCCCGACCAGGACTTCTACATGGACGACGACCCCAAGTTCTACGGCGGCGGCTTCGGCGCCATGAGCGACAACTACGACGACAGCCGCAGCTTCCAGATCACGGTCTACGACCCGGCCTTCAGCGTGCCGGCGTGGATGCAGCGGGGCATCGTCTACCAGGTCTTCCCCGACCGCTTCCGCGACGGCAATCCGGCCAACAACCCGCCGGCCGGCCGTTTCTTCTACAACGAGCCGGGCGGCACCATCGTGCGCTCCAACCAGTCGAACTGGAACTACACGGTCTGCGACCCGCGCAACCTGGTCAGCCCCACCTGCAACGAGAAGTACAGCCAGAACTTCTACGGCGGCGACCTGGCCGGCATCACGGAGAAGATCAACCAGGGCTACTTCGACAGCCTGGGCGTGACGGTGCTGTACCTGAACCCCATCTTCAAGTCGCCCTCCAACCACAAGTACGACACGAGCGACTACATGGCCGTGGACCCCGACTTCGGCACCAAGGCGGACTTCGACGCGCTGGTGGCCGCCGCCCACGCGCACGGCATCAAGATCATCCTGGACGGCGTGTTCAACCACACCTCGTCCGACAGCAAGTACTTCGACTACTACAGCCGCTACGACGCGGCCGGCAACCCGAACACCGGCAACGACGGCAGCGGCGCGTGCGAAGCTGTCGGCAGCAGCTACGCCTCGTGGTTCTACTTCCCCCACATCGGCAGCCCGGCGTGCGACGGCCGCCTCTCCGGCGATCCCACCGTCTGCAACCCGCCGACGGACTACGTCACCTGCCGGCCGCCCGGCACCGGCGGCGCGGGCGGCGGCGTCACCTACGAGGCCTGGTACGGCTACGCCTCGCTGCCCAAGCTGCAGGCCAACTCGGCGCCCGTGCGCCAGCTCATCTGGGCCAACGGCACCAGCTCCGTCGGGCCGTACTGGGTGCAGGAGGGCGCGGACGGCTGGCGCTTCGACGTGGGCGGCGACGTGGACCCCGGCCTGACCAACGACCCGACCAACGACTACTGGGAGGGCTTCCGCGCTGCGGTGCGCGCCGTGAACTCGCAGGCGCTGACCCTGGGCGAGGAGTGGGGCGACGCGTCGGCCTGGCTGCTGGGCAACGAGTGGGACAGCGTGATGAACTACCGCTTCCGCTCGGCGGTGCTGAGCTGGCTGTTCACCGGCTGCACGGGCAACGGCTGCACCGGCGGCACCAAGTTCCAGGACAACGACAGCAACGACTTCAGCTCCAGCGGCCCCATCAGCGCCATCAGCCCCTCGCTGTTCAACGCCCGGCTGATGTCCATCTGGGAGGACTACCCGCCCCAGGCGTGGAAGGCCATGATGAACCTGACCGGCTCCCACGACACCAACCGGCTGCGCTTCCTGCTGAAGAAGATCAACAACGACAACGACGGCGCTGCGCTGCAACGCATGAAGGAGTGGTACCTCTTCGCCTTCACCTACGCCGGCGCGCCGACGGTCTACTACGGCGACGAGATCGGGCTGAACCAGGACGGCGTGTGGGCCGGCGGCAAGTGGGAGGACGACCCCTACAACCGCGCGCCCTTCCCGTGGGACGACACGCCGGGCACCTTCTCGGCCAACACGTCCCTGCAGGATCACCTGCGCAAGATGGCCTCCATCCGCCAGAGCTACCGCGCGCTGCAGGACGGCGACGTGCGCCACGGCATGGTCATTGACGACGCCAACAAGATCTACGGCTTCGGCCGCACCACCGGCACGCAGACCGCGCTGATCGCGCTGCGGCGCAGCGACGGCGCGACGCCGATCAACGTCACCTTCAGCGGGCTCAACCCCGCGCCCTTCAACCTGCCGGACGGCACGGTGCTGGTGGACGCGCTCAACGGCGGCACCTACACCGTCAGCGGCGGCGCCGTGACCGTGCCGGTGAACAGCAACTGGGGCGTGGTGCTGCTGGAGCTGGCCAAGATCGACACCCCCAAGGCGCCGTCGGTGGCCGTGGCCAAACAGGGCAGCGACGTCAAGCTGAGCTGGGCGCCGGTGACCCAGGACACGGCCAACGAGCCGGAGGTGGTGACGGCCTACGCTGTGCATCGCAGCACGTCGCCCTACTTCACCCCCGGCGTCAGCACGCTGCTGGCCACGGTGACGCCGCCAGCCTTCGGCAGCCCCGGCGGCCAGCTCAGCTACACCGACGCCGGCGCCATCGGCAACCCGGCGCAGAACTTCTACTACAAGGTGCTGGCGGTGAACGGCGCCGGCCAGGCGTCGGCCGCCTCCAACCACGTGGGCGAGTTCGACTTCGGGCTGGTGCCGGGGAATTGAAAATGAAAGGACAACGGCCGGCGGTCGTGCACGACCGTCGGCCGTTGTGTCCTCAAGGTTCGTTGTACTATGTCCGCGCCCTGGTCCCCCTGCTACCGCCGCCGGCGCGTTCCCGCGGCTGCCAGCGCAGCCAGGGCCAGCACGGCCAGGCCGGCCAGGCCGGGCCCCGTAGCCGCAGCGCCGAATCCCACCAACCCTACCGCATTGGGCTCCCCCACCGTGACCTCCACCGGCGCGTGACGCGTAGCCGTGCCGTCTAACGCCACATCCTCCAGCATGTACCAGCAGGTCATCCCCGGCGTCGCGGTGGCGTCGGTCCATGTGTAGACGTGCCCCTGGCTGGAGCCGGGCGCCGCGGCCGGGATCAGCGCTGCGTTCAGCTTAAGCCAGGGCCCGGCCTCACTGTCTGCCCGGTACAGGTTGAACCCGACGTTGTCGGTCTCGGAGACGGTCTCCCAGGTCAACGTCACACCGTCGCCGGTAGCCTCGGCGGTGAAGGAGGCCAGGGTCACGGCTAGAGGTCCGAACGAGAAGTTGAAGTCCTCCACCTCGCCGCCGCTTGCCCGACCTGTGGGGCTGGGGGTGCCCAAAGGCGCTTGTGGCCCCAGGCCGGCTGTCACCAGCAGACTTGCCGGATAGGCGTCGCCGGCCGTGCAACCGCCGCCGCTGTCGCGCGGGGTCAGACGGAAGCGGAAGTTGTAGTTGGACGACGTGCCGGGGAAGGTGAAGCTGCCCAGGTTTACGCTCACCACCTGGGCCCCCACAACGACCGGCACCCTGTCGATGATCAGCTCGCTGCCGGCGAAGCTGCCGTTCTTGTCCTGGTCCATCCAGCCGCTGAGGCAGCCGTTTGCGCCGGTCACCGTCACGTCCACAGCCGCAGTGCCGTCACCCCAGTTGGTATCGCTCTGGAGCGTGACGCCGTCGTCGGCCCGCCATGCTGCGCCCAGGATCGGCTGCCCGGTGACCTGCGTGTGCCAGACCAGGCCGTAGCTGTTGGCCAGGCTGCCGTAGTCGGTGGCCATGGCCGCGCCGACGTGGATGGCGAAGGCGTCCATGCTGTTCAGGCTCTTGCCCACGATCTGGCCGCTGGCGTTGACGGTGATCAGGTCGCCGGACGGTGCGTCGGTGGTGGTGCCGGGCACCACGCACTGGCCTGTCGCCGGCAGGAAGTCGTACTTGGTGATGTCGCAGTAGACCCCTTCGGGCATGCTCGTGATGTAGGTCGTCGTGGCGTTCGACCCGGTGCGGTTGATGGCCACGAAGCCCTTGCTCCCGCGGCCGAAGGCGATATGATCGGTGGGCGTGCCGCCGATGTTCTGCCAGTTGGCCACCGGCTCGCCGTCCGTCACCCAGCGGAAGCGCGCCATGTTGGCGATGGCCGTGTGACGATGCTCGCACACCCACTTGCCCAGGTCGCCTGCCGTGGGCGCCGCGGGGTAATTGCCGGAGCAGTTGGCGGGATAGTCGCCCGCGCTCTGCCCCGCACCGTACACGGGGCGCGTATCCGGCCCCAGGCCGGGACCCCAGGTAGTGCCGCCGTCGTTGGTGCCGGGCGGCCCCTTGCTGTCCCCGCTGTTGTCGGTGGAGCTGGTCTGCCAGTAGTAGCTGGACATCACCGACGGGTGGCCGTAGGGATGGGCCAGGGCGAAGATGTTGGCCAGCACGTGCTCCTGGCCGTCACGGTGGTCCACGATGCACTGGCCTGGGGCCAGGCCGTGGCCGCGCTGGTTGTCGTGGTTGTCGGTGAAGACCTGGGCGAAACGGCTGGGCATCATGCTCGTCGCCGTGGTGAAGGTCTGCAGGTCGCTCAGACTGCCGCTGCAGGCGTCGTCGAAGGCTGCGCCGATGGCATACGGGTAGGCGAACTCGGTGACGTCGCCGTTGGGGGTGTACTCCCAGTCGCGCACCCGCTCGCCGGCCGCATCAATCACCTCCTGGAAGACGTAGAAGTCGCCGGTCAGGCCGTTCAGGATGGCCGCGATCTCGTGGGCCGCCATGTGCTTGGCGCCGTCAATGCGGAAGCCCTTGACCCCGGCGTTGATCAGGGCCTGCAGGTAGTTGCGCAGCTTGGTCTGCACGGCGCTCTGGCCGGTGTGGAGGTCGGGCAGGCCGCTGAGCTTGCAGCGCTGCACCTGGTAGCGATCGGCGTAGTCGGTGATCTCGCAGTCGGCGTGGAAGTCGGCGGCGGTGTACTGGGTGCCGTAGTAGCGGCTGGACGCAGGCAGGTACTGGTAGGTCGTCCCGGCCGTGCCCGTGCCCGTGCCGCTCACCGGCATGGCCGCCATGTGGTTGATCACCGCGTCCACGTAGATGCTCACCCCCAGGGCATTGCAGGTGTTCACCATGCTCTGGAACTCGGCCCAGGTGCCGCTGCGGGAGGTGAACTTGCTCGTGTCGTGCGTCACCGGCTGGTAGCGCGCCCACCAGGGGTAGTCGTTGTCCGGATGCCCCATGTCGGCCGTGGGCACCAGGTGCTCCTGCGGCGGCGAGACCTGCACGGCCGTGTAGCCCTTACCCGCCAGGAAGGTGCACTCCTTTTCGATGTCGGCCCAGCGCCACTCGAAGAGGTGCACGAAGACGCCGCCCGGCGGCGCGGGCTTGGGGTCGGCCACAGGCACGATGGTGATCAGGCCATCCCCCTGGTCGTCGTCCGATCCGACACCGTTGATGTTGTAGCTGTCCTGCTTCCACTTCACGCCTGTCTCGCCCGTCTTCTTGCAGTAGGCGGTGAAGCCGTAGGTGCCGGGTCCGAGGGCGTTGATGGTCGTCTGCGGGATGGTGGCCTTGTACTCGTCGTTGTTGCCGATTTGCGCGTTCCAACTCATCGCCAGGTCGCTCCAGGGCTGGCCGTACTTGCCCCAGTGCAGATAACAGGCAATATTGGGATTGGCGCCCGCCGACTCCGTCCATCCCGCTTCGTAGACCTGCACGTACACGTCGAAGCCCGTGGGGGCAAAAGCGCCCTGGTCAATGGCATGCGCCACGCCCCCGCGCGGCCACATCAACCCCACCCAGTCCAGCGTGCTGGGGCTGGTGATGGCCTGGTTGGACACGAACACAGCCGTGGTGCGGGCCGGGATGGTGAACTGGTCGGTGGCGTCGTTGAAGCTGGCGCCGCCGGTGATCACCGGGTCGTCGTCCACGCCGTCGGTGTGCACCGGGTGCAGGGTAAAGCCGTTGGCGCCGCTGACCGTGATGCTCTGGGGGTTCTTGTGGGCGTTGAAGAAGACCAGGATGTTTTCCCAGTTGGGATCGAGGTCAGGGTCCACCTCGTCGGAGAGGCGCATCACGATCAGCGCGTCCTGGGTGTTGCTGGTGTTATAGTGGCTGACACGAGCATTGATGTCCGCCTCGGTGGTCAGGCGGAAGAGCGGGCTGCTCTTCCGGATGCGCAGGATCTCGCGCATGTGCGCGGCCGCGAAGGCCATGTCGGACGTGGCCGGGTCGAGCGCGGTGTTGTTCAGCAGCGGGGTCATGATGCCCCAGCGGCTGCTGTTGTCCCAGCTCGGCGGCAGGCCCACGGCGAAGTTGTTGTGGCTCTTGTCCCAGTAGACCCGGTTGAACCAATCGCCCGAGTCGTAGCTGTTGCGATCCAGCGACTTGGAGCGCAGGATGTCCTGGGCCATGTGGAAGAAGGGAATGCCTTGCGCCAGGCCGACAATGCTCACACCCATGTTCTGGCTGCGCACCCGGTCGGCCATGGAGGTCGTCGGGATACCGCTGCCGATCCAGCCGGGGTTGCCGCTGCCGTCGCCGTTGGGCAGCTTGAAGACGTTCTGGTCGAACAGCGTCTCGTTGTCGTGCTTCTCGACGTAGTTGATCGCCTCCTGCGGGTCGTCGGTGAAGGGCGCGCCCTGGCCGTTCCAGTTGGTGCCGCTGCCGCGCAGGGCCGAGCGCAGGGTGTCCATGGTGTTGTGCAGGTCGCTCTGGTAGCGGTTGGCGTACTCGTAGCCGTTCCAGTCGTAGCTCAGGCCGTTGATGAAGCCCTGCTTGCGGATGCCCACGGTGTCGGTGCTGTAACCGCCATGGGCCGCATCGCGGATGATGTCGTTGAACAGGCCGATGCCTGCGCCGGTCATGTTGTACTTGTCGGCGAAACAGTGCGGGCAGGTGGTCAGCCCCTTGTGCTGCGCCGAGCCGAAGGTCCAGCCCTCGCCGTAGAGGTAGATCTTGGGATCCACAGCGTTCACGGCAGCCTTCAGGTTGAGCATGTTCTGCCGCGTGTGGAAGTTCATCAGGTCGAAGCGGAAGCCGTCCACCTTGTAATCCACCGCGAAGCGCACCACCGTGTCGATCATCAGCTTTTCCATCATCTCGTACTCGGTGGCCGTGTCGTCACAGCACGAGTCGGTGTACAGCGCGCCGTCGGCGGTGTAGCGGTAGTAGTAGCCCGGCACCACCTTGTCCAGCACCGACTTGTCGTTCTGCCCGCTGGCCGCGGTGTGGTTGTAGACCACGTCCATCACCACGCGCAGGCCGTTTTGATTCAGCGCCTTGACCATGTCGCGGAACTCGTAGATGCGGGTCACGCCGTCAGGGTTCGTGCTGTAGGAGCCTTCGGGCACGCCGTAGTGGTAGGGGTCGTAGCCCCAGTTGAAGCTGTCGGTGAGCCGGGCGGCGCCCACCTGGCTTTGCGGGGTGGCCGAAGCGCGGTCGGTGGCCGGGTTGAAGGTAATGCTGGGCTCGACGCGGTCGCTGTATTTCTCGATCACCGAGGCGATGTCGAAGGTCGGCAACAGGTGCACGTGGGTCAGGCCGGCCTCCTTGAGCTGCAGCAGGTGAGCCATGCCGTTCGACAACGCCGTGTTGGGGTGCGGGCCGGCGCCGTCATAGGTGAAGGCCTTGTACGTGCCGCGATCGCCGGCCGCCACGGTGCTGTCGTTGGCGCTGAAATCGCGGATGTGGACCTCGTAGATGACGATATCCTCGAAGTTGGCCAGCGCCGGCTTGCTCAGGGTGTCCCAGCCGGCCGGCTTCAGGTCGCTGTCGGCCAGGTTGACGAACTGGGAGCGCACGTCGCCCGCGGCCGCGCCGTCCTGCGACAGGCTGACCGCGTAGGGGTCGGTGACCAGGTTGTGCTCCACCGCGTCGGTGGAGGGCACGTAGACCTCCACGTCGAACAGGTAGAACTGGCGGTCCCAGGTGGCGTCGCCGGTCATGCTCCATACGCCGCTGGCTGCGTCCAGGGTCATGGCGTGGCTGCCGACTTCGCTGCCGGTGGAGGTGGCATAGCGCTTTAGCGTCACCGATTTGGCCGTGGGCGCCCAGACCTTGACCGTGGGCGCGCCGCCGCTGTAGCTCACGCCCAGGGTCTGCGTCTTGGCGCTGGCCGCGTAGAGGGCATCCAGCACGCTTTGGATCTGCGCCCGCGTGGCATCCACCCGGTTGCCCCCGCCGTCGTAGCTGGCGACCACCACCTGGCCCTTGAGCAGGTGTTTGGCGTCGTCGGCCGAGAGGCCGGTGAGCAGCTTGGTCTTGCCCGTGGCGTTGGGGTTCTTCCAGAAGTCGTCACTGGTGCTCACCGTGCCGCTGGCGGTCAGGCTGACGTAGCACGGCGCGGCCGGTGCGGGGAAGCTGCATGCCGTGGCCTCGGCCGCGGTCGTCACCCCGCCGTCGGGATCGTAGAGCAGCCGGTAGCTCGATCCGGCGATGCCGTTCCAGGCGATGGTGTTCACGTCCAACCACATGGCCTTGGCGCCGGTGACGGTGATCGTTGTCGAAGAGGGATTTACAGTTAAGCGACCGTTGCCGCTTCCTTGCCAGTAGTCGGAGTTGTCAGTGGTGTCAGTGCAATAGGCTGTAAATTCATACAAGCCGGCTGGCGGGGATATTGTTCCCTTGTACTCATCATTGTTTCCAATGTCGCCATGATAGGCCATCGGCGTGCTGGTAACGTTACTCCAGCTGCCACCGAAACTATCAACCTGTCCCCAGTACAAGGTGCAGGTGATGTTTGCGCCTTGCCCAGAAGGTTCAGTCACGCCAGATTTGTAGACTTGAACGTAAACGTCGAATGAACCACCAGCCATAATGGCGTTGCTGGAGCCGCCGGTTGGAAACATGTTGCCAACCCAGCCTAACGCGTCAGGGCTGGCTGAAAAGCTAACACGTTCTCCGCGCATCTGTTCGCCGGCCATTGGCGCCAGAGCGGGCCGGAGTTCATCTACCGCACGTGCGACTCCATACGGCACCGCCACTGCCACTGCCACCAACAGTGTCACCACCAACACGATAGCGAGAACACGCCTCCGAGGAATAGCTGTCATACTGCCCTCCATGATCACACCAATACAGGTCAACCGCCGCTCAAGATTAGCACAAGGCCGGCATGCACACTGTTTGCAAAACTCCAGAGCGCGTCAGGTCCCTGGGGACGGACAGCCCAGGGACCTGGAGGAGAGGATATAACAACGAATGGATGGGATTGATCGAATCTGCTGCGACCCATTCGTTCGTTCTAACCATTCGTTGTCACATTCGTTGTCACATTCGTTGTCACATTCGTTGTCACATTCGTTGTCACATTCGTTGTCACATTCGTTGTCACATTCGTTGTCACATTCGTTGTCACATTCGTTGTCACATTCGTTGTCACATTCGTTGTCACATTCGTTGTTACATTCGTTGTTACATTCGTTGTTACATTCGTTGTTATATCCGCGCCCTGGTTCCCCTGCTACCGCCGCCGGCGCGCTCCCGCGGCTGCCAGCGCAGCCAGGGCCAGCACGGCCAGGCCGGCCAGGCTGGGCCCCGTGGCCGTAGCACCGAAGCCCACCAGCCCCACCGCATTGGGCCCGAAGCTCCAACTGTAGTCCTCCACCTCACCGCCGCTGGCACCGCCCACCGGCGAGGGGGGCGCGTCCGGCCGCGCGGCCGCCAGCGCCGTCTGCTCGCTGGGATAGACGCGGAAGCGGGCGTTGAAGGTCTGGCTGCCCACGGGCACGGGGATGCTGAAGGACTGGGTGACGGTAGAGCCGGCCGGCACATACAGGTTGGTGAACACCTGCTCGCCGGCGTCGGCGAAGTCGCCGTCGTTGTTCCAGTCCACCCAGCCGGTCACCCAGCCGTTCCCGCCGGTGACGGTCACGTCTACGCTGCCGCCACCGCCGTCGCTCCACGGGAAGCCCGGGGTCGGCACAACGCCGTCGTTGTCGGCGGCGCTGTTGCCCGTCGCCCACGCGCTGCCCAGCCGCACCGCGCCGTCGCCGGTGTGCCACGCCAGGCCGTAGCCGCTCAAGTTACTCTGGTTGGGCGCTGCCAGGGCCAGCCCGATCAGCACCGGATCGTGGTCGGAGGTGCGGTACTGATTGGGTTCGTAGAGGGTGGTGGCCGTGGGCTTGGCCTCGAAAGTCGCCTCGCCGGGGTCCTGGACGGTGTCGTTGTAATCCAGCAGGTTCACCTCGTCGGCGTTGATGTGCCATTCGGCGACGCCCGCCACCTGGTCGGCCAGGATGAAGTTGGCCAGCGCATGGTCCAGGTAGCCGAGCTGACCGTCGAAGACGTAGCCATAGGCCGGTGCACCGAGGAACGTGTGCAGGAGGTCGGTGTAGCCTGCCGCTTTGATGGCCGTGATGGGGTCCTCGTTGCGGTAGGAGTTGAGGTCGCCGATGATCAGGAAGTCGGGGTCGCCGCTGCCGGTGGGATCGCCGGGCAGCCAGGTGTTCACCAGGTAGGCCGCGGCCTTCTGCCGCGTGTCGTTCCAGCAGCCCTGGCCGTCCCCTTGATCCGCGTCCGGCCCGCTGGACGGGCAGCTCCCCTTGGACTTGAAGTGGTTGACCACCACCGTGAAGCGCTCGCCCGCAGTGTCCTGGAAGGTCTGGGCCAGGGCCGGCCGGTTGCGCTGGCTGCCGGTGCCGTTGGGATCGGTGAACGCCGCCGCGGTGAGAGCGGCCGGCACTCCCACAGGCGTCACAGCGCTGGCCTTGTAGATGATGCCGACACGGATGGCGTCCACGCCCGCGGCTGTGCCATCGGTAAAGGTATACGTCTTGTCCGGGCAGGCGCTGCCCGTTGCGTTCATGGCGGTCACCAGGTCTTTGAGCACGTAGTCGGCAATGCCGTCGCCGGGCTCGGGGTCATTGGCCGGGTTGGGGTTCTCCAGCTCCATCAGGCCGTACACGTCTGCGTTCATCGCGCACAGCGCAGCCACCAGCTTGTCCCGTTGCCGCTGCAGCTCGGCCGCGCTGTTGGCCCCGCGGCAGGCCTGGCCGCCCGTGGGGCCGCATGGTGTGCCGCCGGTGTTCAGGGTGGTGAAATAGTTGAGGACATTGAAGCTGGCCACGGTGACGTTCCCGCCCACGCCGGGCACAGAGGGCCGCGGGTTGGCGGGGGTGAAGGCATAGCCGAACACGGGGTTGTTGCCGGCGTCCATCACCGGCCGGATGCGCCAGGCGTCGGTGCCGCTGGCGCCGGCCCACGACCAATGCAGCACGCCGGTGAGGTTGGTGATGGTGTCGCCGCCGCGCACATAGTTGGTGGTGCTGAAGCCGGGGATGGGATGGAAGACCGGGATATCCGGATCTTCCATCAGCGCGTGGTTCTGCTGGTTGCTGTCGTCGTCCAGGATGATGGTGCGGCGGAGCTTGTCAATCAGGTGGGCCGTGTACCCAGGGGCGGAGGGCGCGTTGGCGTCGGTGAACTGGCGGAAACGGCCGCCCTGCGCCAGCACCAGTTGGCCGTAGCGGAACAGCTCGAAATACTCCGTCACGCTCAGGGTCTCGCCAACGGTCACCAGCATGCCCTCGAACGGTTCGAAGTAGGCGTTGACCTGCGCCTGTGCGGTGGCCAGGTCGGGGCCGGTGACGCCGGGCACCGGCAACGTGATCGCCGCGGCGGCCGGCAAGGGGTTGCCGCTGCTGACCACCGTGATCGCGCCCGCCGAGGTGGCGCTGAGCTGGCTCATGCCGAAGTACTCGCCGGAGGTGCCGGTGACCCGCACCTTGTCGCCCACAACCACGTCCACCGGGCAGGCGCCGCAGTAGACGAAGATGCCCTCGGAGGTGGCGGCGCTGCTGTCCTTGTCCCGGTCCTCTTCCTGGATGAAGAAGCCGTCCAGCTTCCAATCGTCCACGCCGGTGGCGCCCTGGTAATCGCCGGTGACGATGGCCTCGACGGTAAAGGTGCCCGGGGTGGCTGTGTCGCCGCTGCCCTGGATTTCGTGGATGAAGGTGGGGCACAGGTTGGCCTCGCCGGGCGTGGGCGGGAACTGCTTGTAGGTGTCGGTGTTGCGCGCGCCGCCGGAGCCGTTGGGACAGCGCTGGTTGGAATAATCTACCCCCTTGCCGCCCTGGTTCTCGTTGACCTGCGGCTGGCCGGTGTTGAGCAGCACCAGCAGGCCGGCGTCATCAGGGTCGTCGGTGTCGTAGACGATCGCGTCCACCAGGTTCGCAGTGGTCACCGGCGTGCCGTTGGGGAAGTCGCTGGCGTTGCCCAGGTAGATGGCCACGGCGTCGGCGCCGTTCTGCAAGGTGTTATCGGTAAAGACCAGGTCCACGCCCGGTACGGCTGCGTTGCCCAGCACGAAGTAGCCGTTGGCGTCGGTGGTATAGCCATCCAGGTCGAAGGCGGCATAGGACTTGTCGTCGTTGCCGTTGTAGAACACCACCACGAAGCCATCCAGGGGGCTGTTGCCCACCCCGCCGTCGTACAGCTCGACGAACTCCAGGGCATCGGTGCCGGGTGTGTCGGCGTCCAGCTCGTTGATGATCAGGTCAACGCCGCCTGCCCCCACGGTGGTGAAGCTCCAACTGTAATCGGCCGCCATGTTATCGGGCGGGTCGTCGGCGTCCACGTCGCTGACATCGGCCGCCTCGATGGTCACGGTGCAGGTCTCGCCGTTGTCGAAGTCGCTGTGGGACAGGGTCCAGGTGGTAGGCCCGCCGGTGGGGGTGACGTCTTGCACGCCGGAGCCGGTGCAGTTGATCTCCACCGTGCTGTTGAAGGTCACCGCCTCGCTGAAGGTAACGGTCACCGTCGCGTCCACGGCAACGCCGGTGTCGCCGTTGGCGGGGGTGGTGCTGGTGACGGAGGGGGGAGTATCAGCGGGAGTACAGAGATTGACGGGGGAACTGCTGTTACGAGGATTGGGGGCGCCGGCCGCGAAGTCGGCAGCATTGTTGTCAGTATCGGTGCAGCCGTTACCAGCGCGCAAAACAGCAGTTGTATTCGATGGCGCAGGCGTTGGGCCACTACCCTCATAGCAATTAGCGGAGCTTCCATAACCAACAAAATCCACTATTGCGGCCCCGGTTGGACATGCTCCAGAAAGCGCCGTGGTGGAATTCACCAGTGCGACTTTACCTGTAGTGGCGCTCATTGCAATATTGCCTATGGCATCAGGGGTTGGTAGATCTACCGTGCCGCCACTCCCCGCAGCCTGCTGGATCAAGTAATAACCGCCAGGCTGGATCGTTCCAGAAAGGTCGGTTTTTTGCCACGAGGTACCGGTTGCTGAAGCGTATTGCACACTCCAACCGGTGATATTAACTGGGTTCGTGCCTGCGTTGAACAATTCAATGAAGTCGTTCTTGTATGTGGCTCCAGAGTTCCCACCACCGCCATACACCTGGCTGATACGGATATCGTTGGCCAGCGGTGCGGCCGGCGCGGCTGTGCCTGTCGGCACAAGGGACAAAAGGAACGCGCAGATGACCAATGCTCGTAACCCAAGGGCGAAAGAGTGGCGGCTTCTCATGGCAAGTCTCCTATCAGATGATGGATTGAGAATTTACCGGAATCCGCTGTGAGGAACGGAAAGCACAAACAATTAAAGCATAAGAGGCCGGAGGGCACAACTACGCACACCAGGCGAACACAGCGCAGGCATCTGGCCACGAAACCTCTCCCGCACCGGGCATACGTCCCTTCGGCGGGCAAGCGGCCGGTAAATCAATGCACGGCCGGCTGCCTCATGCGCCGTACCCGCGATAGCGCTCCACCACCTCGAACAGGGCGTAGATGTTATCGTCGGGCGTGCCGTGCTCCACAAACGCCTCGATCTGCGCGACCGTCAGGTTCATGGGCCGGGGCTGGGGCGCGGCGTCGGCCGCGAAGATGATCTCGGCGCCCAACAATGCCGGGATCACGAAGCCGCCCGCAACATGCATAGAGCCGATGACCGGCCGTGGGGCCGGGTGCTCCTTGCCCAGGCCCAGATCACGGTAACGCTCCCACAGCACGCGGCGCGTGAGCACGTCGTTCCGGGTGCGCGCCTCCGGGTCGAAGTAGAAGCCCCGGTCGAACGAGATGCCCGCTGCGTGATGCCACCAACGCGGGTTGAAGACAAGCTCGACCGGCAGGAAGGTGAGTCGGTGTTACGCGCCCGATTGCCTGTGCCAGGGCCGTGTTGATGAACTGATTGAGGCTAACCCCTTCGCGCTCTGCGGCCGCAACCAGTTCGCGGTGCAGCGAGCGGGGCACCCGCACCACGAACTTGCCGCTGAACTCCTCGTCTGGCTGGGGTTCAGGGATGGGATCGCCGTGCTCCAAGGCAACTTCCAGCCACCCTTGCATGGCTTCCTGGATCATGGCCACGGCCTCCTCGGCGGTTTCTCCCTGGCTCATGCAGCCAGTCAGCTCTTTGACGCGCGCAAACCAACCTTCGCCCGGGGTGTTCCGTAACTCTATGGTGTAAGGCAGGTTGAGATAGTATTCCAGTGTCTTCGCCATCTTCTCTATCCTCCTGGCACACAATCTCGCGGCGAAGCTGTTGACTGCCTCAGCTTTACTCTGCCAGCTCCTCATATAGTACTAAATGTCAAACGGCGGCGGGTCTCACCCCCTCCATCGCTGCGGCCAGCTCATCCATCAGCGCATCGAGCCGGGCGTCTACCACCTGGCGGGACGGGTCGGCGTCGTACCAGGCCATGATCTCCTCGGCCCCGCGCGCGAAGGGGATCGTCGCCGCGAAATCGGGCACAAAGCGCTTGATCTTGCTGTTGTCGAAGACCACGCTGTGCGCCTTATCGCCCAGCAGCCCCGCGCCCCATTCGGGATCGTAGCGCGCGATGACTTCCGACGGCACGTGCACCAGCTTCGGCTGCTCGACCCCGGCGGCCCGGGCCAGGATGGTGAAGATCTGGTTCCAGGTCAGCACCTCGTCCGAGGTGATGTGGAACGCCTCGCCGATGGCGCGCGGGTTGCCCAGCAGCGGAACAAAACCCTTGGCGAAGTCGCGATGATGGGTCAGCACCCAGGTGGAGGTGCCGTCGCCGTGGACGATGGCCGGTTTGCCCTGCCGCATGCGCGCGATGACGGTATAGCGGCCGGTGAACGGCAGCATCGTGCGATCATAAGTGTGCGAGGGCCGCACGATGGTGAAGGGGAACTTCTCCTCCCGATACGCTTTCACCAACAGCATCTCGCACGCGATCTTGTCGCGAGAGTATTGCCAGAAGGGGTTGTCCAGCAAGGTGGACTCGGTGATGGGCAGGCTCGAGAGGGGCTTCTGATAAGCGCTCGCCGAGCTGATGAAGACGTACTGCCCGATGCGACCCCGGAACAGGGCGATATCGGCCGCGACGTGCTCAGGCCGATATGCGATCCAGTCCACCACAGCGTCGAAGCGATGGCCGGCCAGGGCCTCGCCCGTCGCGGCCAGGTCCCGGATATCGGCGCGCAGCACGTGGGCACCCTCGGGCACGGGCCGCACCGACCGGCCGCGATTCAACAGATACAATTCGATGCCGCGCGCCAGCGCCAGCTCCGAGCACGCCGAGCTGATGACGCCGGTTCCGCCGATGAAGAGGACTTTCATGGTGTTACCCCCCTGTTGTGTACTGCGGATTGCGGATTGCAGATTGCTCAATACACTCCATATTCCCTGACCGCCTCCCACATGGCGACGATATTCTCCGGCGGGACGTCGGGCTGGATGTTGTGGATCGTGTTGAAGACGTAGCCGCCTCCGGGCGCCAGCGCCTCGATGTTACGCCGGACGTCGTCCTTCACCTCCGCGGGTGTGCCGTGGGGCAGCACATCCTGGGTGTCTACCCCGCCGCCCCAAAAAGACAAGACATCGCCGAAATCGCGCTTCAGTCCCGTCGGCTCCATTCCTTTGGCCCGGATGTGCACCGGGTTGAGAACCTGGACGCCGATCTCGATGAAATCGGGCAGCAGAGGTCGCACGTTGCCGTCGGAGTGGAAGAAACGAAAGGCAGCCGGGGCCAGTTGCTGCAGGCGCTGGAAGAGGACCTTGAGTCGCGGCTTGATCTGCTCGCGAAACATGCGGGGGGAGATCAGCTGGGATTGTTGCGTGCCGTAGTCATCGGCATAGCTCACCACGTCCACGACGTCGGCCAGGCGGGGGAGGGCCACGTCCCAGAAGGCCAGCTTCAGCTCCAGCAGCTTGTCGAACAGCGCCTCGGCCACGGGCCGGTTCGCCGCCATCAGGGTGAGCAGATTGGCCATGCCGACGATGCGTTGGGCGAACTCGAAGATGCCTGCGAACGGGTCCTTGAGCACCACTGCGTAGCCTGCGCCGCGATAGCGCTCGGCCGTCTCGCGCAAACCGGCGATGCGCGCCGGATCGGCCAGGTCCGGCCAGGGCAGGCGTTCGACGTCGCGTACCGTCACCTCCGGATCGGCCAACGGCACGGCGACAATGCTGAAATAGAGGCCGTCGGGCTTGGGCCTGAGATGGGTAATGCCCCATTCATCCCGGTAGCGCCAGCCCTCCTCCGTGCTTTCGCCAAACGCGTCCCAATGGGTGATCTCCCGATGGGGCAGGTGGCTGTTCAGCGGGAAAAGCCCCCGCACATCCACCCCCAGCCGCTGCACCAGGTCGTCGTCGGGCTGGGCCAACCCCTGGATGACGTCGCACATCACCGGCGCAACCCAAGGCAGTCCCAACATCGCACGCAGCCGTTGATAGGCCACAACATGAATGCCGGTTACCTGCGTGCTGCCCAGGTCGAATGGCACGCGATCAGGCTCACGATGGCTCAACGCCGTCAACACCCGTTCTCGATGATCCATGTCCTGCACTCCCGTGAGCACTGCGCACGGCATATGCGCACTGTGTCGTTATCCGCTGCCGATTCACCCATTCGTCATTCACCCTATCACCCTATCACCCTGTCACCCTGTCACCCTGTCACCCTGTCCCCCTGTCCCCCTGTCCCCCTGTCCCCGCGTCCCCGCGTCCCCGTGTCACCGCGTCCCCGTGTCACCCTATCACCCTGTCCCCCTGTCACCCTGTCACCATCCGCCATCCGCACGCCTCAATTCACCGCAGCACTTTGCCCCGCGCCAGGGACGCGAAGATGCCGAGAACACATAGCGCAGCGAAGATCGAAAACGCGATACGGGTGCTGGTCAGGAAAGCGCCGTAATAGACCGGGGTGATCTGCACGCGGCCGATGACCACCGAGAAGATCAGCAAGGCGATGCCCAGGCTGAGCATCTGGCCCAAGGTGCGCATGGTGGCAACGATGGCGGACGCCACCCCGTACAGCCGCCTGTCGGCCGAGCTCATGATCGCGTTCATGTTGGGCGAGGAGAAGAGCCCGAAGCCCACCCCCAACAGGAGCAGCGCTCCGATGATGTAGGTGAAGGGCGTGTGCATGCCCAAAAAGATCAACATCACCAGCCCTACTGCGGTCAGCGTCATCCCCGCCGAAGCGACAATGCGGGCCTCCAACCGGTCGGAAAGCCGGCCTGCCAGGGGAGAGAAAAGGGCCATCATGATCGGTTGCGCCACCAACACCGTGCCCGCGGCCTGCGGTGTCAGCCCCTTGATGTATTGGAGGTACAGGCTCAACAGGAAGGTGACCGCTGCCGTAGCCAGGTAGTTGATCAGCGCGGCCAGGCTGGAAAAGGTGAAGGGCCGGTTGCCGCGAAACAGGCTCAGGTTCAAGATCGGTGCCGGGGTGCGCCCTTCCCAGGCGACGAAAGCCACACCGCCGGCCAGTCCCGCGGCTACCAGCAGGCCGCCGCGCGCCTCGGGCAACAGCGACAGGCCGTAGATCAACGCAGCGATGGAAATGCCGTAAAGGACGGAACCGGCCCAGTCGAACCGCTCGCCGCGCGCCTCGGCCCATTCGCCCCTGGTCTGCAAGGCGATCAGCAGGGCAACCACACCCATCAAAACGCCGACGAAGAAGACGCTACGCCAGCCGAGGTTTTGCGTCAGGATGCCGCCCAGGAACGGGCCGGCGGAAAGGCCGGTGTACACCGACGCGACGTTGAAGCCCAGCACCCGTCCGCGCTCCCGCGCGGGATAGGCCGAGCTGAGCAACGCAGAGCTGGTGGCGAACATCATGGACGCGCCGAGCCCCTGCAAGATGCGCAGGGCGATCAGCATCCCGCCCGAGCCGGCCAGGCCACAGGACAGGGAGCCGACCAGGAACACAAACACCCCCAGCGTGAAAACCCGTCGTCGGCCGTGCAGGTCCGCCGCGCGGCCGAACGGCACCAGGCAGATGGCGATGGAGAGGATGTAGATCGTCGCCACCCAGCCCAGCAGCACGGCGTCCATGTTGAACGTCCTGCCGATCACCGGCAGGGCCACATTCAACGCTGAACCCATGAACGCCGTCGCAAAGGAAGCCACGCTGGTGGTCAGGAGCACCGAGCCGCGATGTGGCAACCTCATGGCAACCTCAATCCAGGTTCAGGCCGGCTGCTGAGTCGAGGTCGAGCAGAAGGTGCGCGTGGGGCGTCTGGCGCAAGATGGAGGCAGGACAGCTCTCGGAGAGCGGGCCCAGCAACGCTTGGGCCACCGCCGCAGCCTTGCGCGCCTCGGGCACGATGGCCAGCACCCGCTTGGCCGCCAACAGCGCCGGGATCGTCAGGGTGATGGCGTGCGTGGGCACTTCGTCCAGCGACCGGAAATGTCCCTCGCCCACCTGCTGGCGTCGGGAGCGCTCATCCAACTGCACCACCTTCACCCAGACGGGATCGTCGAAACGGGCAAAAGGCGGATCGTTGAACGCCAGATGACCGTTTTCGCCGATCCCCAGCGCGCACAGGTCGGCCGGGTGGGAACGCAAGGAGGCCTCGTAAGCCGCACAGGCCGCTTGAATGTCGGGCGCATCGCCGGGCACCGGGTAGAACGCTTTGACCTGGACGTGGTCCAACAGGTGACGGCGCAGGAAGGCCGGGAAGCTGGCAGGATGGCCGGGCGGCAAGCCGATGTATTCGTCCATGTGAAAGACGTTCACCGCTTCCCACGGCACATGGGGCAACGCCCTGAGCGCCGCCAGGAAGGTGAGCTGGGAGTTGCCGGTGGCCAGGATGATGTTGGCCTCTCCTCGCGCGCTTACCGCCTGTCGGATGATCTCCCCTGCCTCTTGCGCGGCTGCTACGCCCAAAGCTTCGTTGCTCTGAAAGACGCTGACGCGCAGCGCATCATACATGCGCTCTTTGACCGGAACGGTATCCATGGTTTCTCCTTATGCAGATTCACCCCAGACTACACCCACCGCCCGCCGATCATGACCCGCCAGGGGGTGAAATCATCGTCGAAGATCGCGATGTCGGCGTCCTTGCCGGCGGCGATGCTGCCCTTGCGATCGTCCCACCCGATGACCCGTGCCGGGGTCAGGCTGGCCATGCGCACCGCCTCGGGCACCGACACGCCGACGACGTCGGTCAGAACCGGGATCATCCGGTTGAGCAGCGTCGCGCTGCCGGCGAAGCCGCTGCCGTCGAACATCATCCCCACCCCATCGCGCACCTGGTAGGTCATACCCCCCATACCGAAGACGGCCCCTTCCGGCAATCCTGCGCCGCCGGTGGCGTCTGAGATCACGCACAGGCGGTCAGGGCCGATGCATTTGCGGGCCAGCTTCATCAAGGTGGGCGGCAGATGGCGGTTGTCGGCAATCATCTCCACGGAGAGGCCATCGAAGGTCAACGCAGCCTCCAACAGGCCCGGCCTGCGCCAGGGCCCCTCACGCACGGTGCTGGACATCGCGCTCCAGATGTGCGTCACGTGACGCAAACCGCGCTCCATAGCGGCCAGCACGTCGGCATCTCGCGCCATGCTGTGACCCGCTGCCGGCACGATGCCTCGCTCCGCCAGACGGGCAATCAGCTCCAACGCGCCCGGCAGCTCCGGCGCCAGCACCCAGATCTTGAGCACGTCGGCATAGGCCAGCAAGCGCCCGGCGGAGCCGTCATCGGGAGAGCGGAGATGCGCAGGGTCCAGCGCGCCTTTTTGCGCCGGGTGGATGTAGGGGCTCTCCAGGTGTGCGCCCAACACCTGCGCGCCGCCGTGCCCGTCGCGCGGCCAGCCCCGCACGAAATCGAGACACGCCTCCAGGTCGTCCAGGGGCGCGGTGGCCAGGGTGGCCAACAACGCAGTGACCCCCCGCCGCGCGTTCTCGGCGGTGATCGCGCCAAACGCCTCGACGGTCGGCTCGTTGAAGGTATGGCCCACGGCGCCGTGGATGTGGATGTCCACCAGGCCGGGGCTGATCCAGCGGCCGGCAACGTCTATGGCCTCGACCTCCGAACCCAGGTCGCCGGGGAACGCCAGGCCGGCAATGCGTCCCGCTTCGATGACAACGGCCCGATCGGCCACGATGCGGTCGGGCAGGACGATGCGGCCGTTGGTGAGCGCGATACGGGGGGAGGAAAGGTGGAGGGAGGTCGAGGCATGAGCATCGAATGAATGCAGCATCACACCACGCGCCCGCAGATCCGCCACCACCCGCTCGAAGCAACCCTCGTGCGCGGCCACGAACTCGGGCGGGCAGATGCCGGCGCGGGCAAAACGCCCCTCGAGCACCAGCCGGGCGATGGCCGTGCACGTATACCCCGTCGTGCGGGCCATCGAGGACATGCCCGTCTGTTCGTCGGTGCGGTCGAACAACCGGTAGACGACCGTACGCGGCCGCCCCTGGGCTGTACCGCGGACGGTGATCTCCATCACCGTGAACTCGGGCTCGCCGGGCGCCAGCCGCCAGAGCGGGAACAGCAATGCAGCCGTCAGATCAATGGGGCGTACCGCCACCTCCCCAACTTGCACCGGCTCGATGCCCAGGAACCCGCTCTCCCGCAACACCCGCACATACTCGATGTGCCCGGGATAGCGCAACGTTTTCTCAACCATGTCCGGCACATGCATGGTGCGGAGCAAAGTGCGCAAGCCGTCGGTATTGAACGCCTCCAGCGTGCCGACCGGCTCGATGTCTACCAGCTCAGGATCGGACAACGCGGGCTTGACGACCAGCGCGCCGTGCTCGACCAGCCGGGCCGGCCGGGTGTACTCCTCCAGCACGTCCAGGGGCGAAAACGGCGCCTTGTACTGCCACGGCCAGTCGCGGCGGGCCGGCAGGCCGCCCACCAGGCAGCGGAAGGACGCCACCGACATCTGCGTCGCCTCATAGCCCAAGACCATGTTGCTCAGGCCGGGCGCCACGCCGGCGTCCACCACCGCCGTTACGCCCTGTGCGCGGGCCAAAGCGTCCAGCTCGAAGGGGTCCTGGCCGAAAAAGGAGATGTCCACCACGTTCACGCCGGCCTCGAGGACCGCGCGGAGCGTCTGAAACCCCATGAAGCCGGGCACCGCACCGATAACCAGGTCGGCGCCTGCGACCAGCGAGCGCACCCGTTGCGGATCGGAGAGGTCGGCAACGCGCACGGTCAGGGGATGGGCTCCGGCCAGCCGATCCAGGCGGCCGGCATCCGCGTCAACGGCCGTCACCTGATACTCCCGACAGAGGTCGGCCGCAATCGCGCTGCCGACCATACCGGCTCCCAAGACCACGACGCGCTTTGCCCCCTGGTTGTCCGTCGCCACCCTCAACCTCCGATCCCCGGCAGGGCCAGCTCATCCGCCCGGTGGCACGCCACCTGATGCCCGGCATTGCCGATGGGGCGCAAGGCCGGCGCCTCGACCCTGCAACGCTCCACGGCAAACGAACAGCGCGGGTGAAAATAGCAGCCCGAAGGCGGGTTGGCCGGGCTGGGCACATCGCCCCCCAGCTCCACGTTGCCCGATTTCACCCGGGGGTCGGGCACCGGCACAGCGGCCATCAATGCGGCGGTGTAGGGGTGCTTGGGGCTGGCAAACAACGCCCGGGTCGGTGCCACCTCTACCAGCTTGCCCACGTACATCACGGCCACCCGATCGCAGATGTGCTTGACCACGCTGAGGTTATGGGAGACAAACAGATAGGTCAGATTCAGCCGCTGTTGCAGATCGAGCAACAGGTTCAAGGTCTGCGCCTGCACCGAGACATCCAGCGCCGATACCGGCTCATCGGCCACCACCAGCCGCGGGTGGGTGGCCAGGGCGCGGGCGATGCCGATGCGCTGTCGCTGGCCGCCGCTGAACGCGTGGGGGAAGCGTTGCATGAACTCGGGGCGCAACCCCACCAGGCGGAGGAGCTCGGCCACGCGCTCCTCGCGCTCCTTGCGATTGCGCATCCCGTTCACCAGCAGCGGCTCGCCCACGATGTCGAAGATCGTCATGCGCGGGTTGAGCGAGCCGTAGGGGTCCTGGAAGATCATCTGCATCTGCGCGCGTAACGGCCGCAGCTCCCTGCGGGTCAATCTGGCCAGATCCACCACCTGGCCGTCCTCGGTGCGATACAGGATCTGGCCGGCGGTGGGGAGATAAGCGCGCAAGATGCAGCGCGAGGCAGTGGTCTTGCCGCAGCCGCTCTCGCCCACCAGCCCCAGCGTCTCCCCCTCGTTGATGGCAAAACTCACGTCGTCCACCGCGCGCACATAGCCCACCGTCCGGCGCAAGAAGCCTTTCTGGATGGGGAAGTACTTGCGCAGGTTTCGCACCTCCAGCAGCGGCGGAGGCTGGCCCATCGCGTTCATCGGCCCCTCCTCTGCGCAACGCTGTGGACTTCGGCTTCAGCGTCGGCTGTGACGTCGTGGTACAAGAAGCACGCCACCCGCTGGCGCTGGCCGTATTCCTGGATGGCGGGGATATGGACGTCGCACTTCCCGCGCATCGCCTGCGGGCAGCGCGGGTGGAACGGACATCCGGAGGGACGGTTGAACGGGTGCGGGATAGAGCCGCTGATGGTCGGGAGCCGCACGCGCGAGGGCGAATCCATGCTGGGGATGGACTGCAGCAACGCGCGGGTGTAGGGATGCAGCGGCGCGTGAAAGATGTCGTCCACAGGCCCCTGCTCCATCACCATCCCCAAGTACATCACGATCACGTAATGGGCCATCTGCGCGATCACGCCCAGGTCATGGGTGATGAAGATAATTGCGGCGTTCCGGCGCTCCTGCAGCTCGCGCAGCAACCGCAGCACCTGGGCCTGAGTCGTTACGTCAACTGCCGTGGTCGGCTCGTCCGCGATCAACAGCCGGGGGCTGCAGGAGAGCGCCAGCGCGATCATCGCCCGCTGGCGCAGGCCTCCGCTGAGTTGCCAGGAGTAAGCATCCAGGCGCTGCTCCGGCATGGGCACACCCACATCCCGCAACAAGTCGGCGGCGATCCGCCGCGCCTCGCGCTTGTTGACCGAACGATGCAACGTGATGGCCTCGACGATCTGATCGCCGATGGTGTGCACAGGGCTGAATGCAGCCATGGGCTCCTGGGGGATCAACGCGATCTGCGCGCCGCGGATGGCCTTCATCTGCTTGCCGTTGGCCGGCAGTTGGGCCAGGTCAAGCACGGTGGGAGTGCCCGACCCAGCCGGGCCTTCCCCGTTATCCAGGCGATACAGGATCTGGCCGGCCACAATGCGGCCCGGGGGCTCGACGATGCGCAGGATTGCCTTCATGGTCACGCTCTTGCCGCAACCGCTCTCGCCCACGATCCCGACGACCTCGCCCGCGTGCACGTCGAACGAGACCCCGTCCACCGCGCGCACCGTGCCCTCGTCCAGGGGAAAATAGACCCGCAAATTCCGTACCGATAACAAAGGTGAGCTGTTGTCTTGCATCAAGTGACTCTTCAGCGGCTGTAGGGATCTGCGGCATCGCGCAGGCCGTCGCCCACCAGGTTGAATGCCAGGACTGCGATGACAACCACCAGACACGGAATCAGCAGCCAGGGCGCCTGGGCAACCGTCTGGATGTTCTGCGCCTCCTGAAGCTGAACCCCCCAACTGATGGCCGGCGGACGAAGCCCCAGGCCCAGGAAGCTAAGGGACGTCTCGTTGACGATCATCACCGGGATGGCCAGGGTGCTGGTGGCGATGATGTGGCTCATGAACGTGGGCACCATGTGGCGGGTGATGATGCGCCACCGGCTGCATCCAGCCAGCTCGGCCGCCAGCACGAAATCCTCCTCGCGCAACGACAGGAACCGGCCGCGCACCTCACGGCCCAACGTCGTCCAACCGATCAGGGACAGGATGACGGTGATGGCCAGGAAGACCTGCTCGGGGCGCCAGCCGATGGGCAGAGCAGCCGTCAGGGCCAGCCAGATCGGGATGGTGGGCAACGACTGGAGGATCTCGATGAGGCGTTGGATGATCAGGTCCGGGATGCCGCCGAAGTAACCCGACACCCCGCCCAACAGGACGCCCAGGATGACGCTCAAAATCACGGAGATCAGGCCGATGGTCATGGAAGTGCGCGTGCCGAACATCAGCCGCGACCACTGATCGCGGCCCAGCCGGTCGGTGCCCAGCAAGAAGAAACGACTTTCGGGCCGGTCGTCCACCGGCGCGAAAAGGTGGAGGTTGGTCGGGATCAGCCCCAGCGCCTTGTAGGGGTAGCCCCGGCCCAAGAGCTTGATCGGCACCATACGGCCCTCGTCCACCCGCCACTCCATGCGCAAAGTCACCGGGTTGCGCCGGCCCACCACCGCGGGCACCCACAGCCCGATCCGGCCTTCATGCACCAACACCGGCCGCTGGGGCGGAATGAAGGCCAGCCGCGCCTCGGTGGCTTCCGGGTTCATGGTGGCGAAGAAATCGGGGAACAGGACCACCAGATAGAACAGGATCAACAACACGCCGGAGAAAACGGCCAGCTTGTGCTTGCGAAACCGCCACCACACCAGCGTCCAGTTGGATGCTACAGAGATACGCTCCTCGGCGGTGGAGGCGAGGAACTCATCCTGGGCGCCGGTCGCCGTGGCTTCAACAGCCCCTGGAGGTTGCGGAGCGCCCGACATCGGATCACGCGTCATGTCGCTCATAGCTTACTGGCCCTCCATCCGGATGCGCGGGTCCAGCAGCGCCAGCAAGATATCGGAGATCAACGTACCGATGATGGTGAGCAGACAGTAGATCAGCAGAATGCTGCCCGCCAGATACATGTCCTGGGTGATGAGGGAGCGCAGCAGCAACGGCCCGATGTTCTGCAGGTTCATCACGGTGGCCACGATCAGGCTGCCGGAGAAAAGCTGCGGCAGATACCATCCGATGGTGCTCACCAGGGGGTTGATGGCCAACCGCACCGGATACTTGAGCACCAGCTTCCATTCGGACAGGCCCTTGGCGCGCGCCGTGATGACGTAAGGCTTGTTCATCTCGTCCAGCAGATTGGCACGCATCACACGGGTCAAACGGGCGGTGCCGGCAACCCCCAGGATGATCATGGGCAGCCAGATATGCTTCAGCAGATCAACCACGCGCGGCCAGCTCCAGGGCGCGTCAATGAACTCCGGCGAAAAGAGTCCCGTGACGCTCAGGCCGAACCGGGAGAAGGCGATCCACATCAAGATCAGCGCCAACATGAAGTTGGGCACCGCCACACCGATGTAGTTCAGCACGGTGAACGCATAGTCTATGATGGTATGCTGCTTCACCGCCGTCAGGATGCCTGCCGGGATGGCGATAGCCCAGGTGAACACGAACGAGAAGAGGGCCAGGACGATGGTGAGCAACAGCCTTTCGCCGATCAGCTCGTTGTTGGGCCGCTGATATTCCAGTGACATGCCCAGGTTGCCGCGCAGGAGGTTCTGCATCCACCGCAGATACTGGATGTGAAACGGCTGATCCAACCCCCACTGCGCCTTCAACGCGGCGACCTGCGCCTCGTCAATAGAGGAACCCGACGTCGCCAGCATGGAGACATAGCTGGTGAGGAAATCGCCGGGTGGCGCCTGAACCAGCGCGAAGACAATGATCGAGAAAAGCAGGAGCAAGATCGGCAGCAGGAGGAGGCGCTGCACGATAAAACGCAACATCTCGGCCTCTCTCTTCCGACATAACGACAAGGTGAGGGAGTGACAGGGCAAAGGGTACTCCCGTCACCCCATCACCCCGTCACCTTGTCACCTTGTCACAGAAGCTACTTCCCAAAGTACCACTGCTCGGGCCGGGCATTACCGGGGGTGCGCAGTGGCCAGTCGTTGCCCAGGGTAGTCGGCACGTTGTGCAGGTTGTTGTTCACCACCACCACACCCTGGATCATCGGGGTCAGGCCCACGGTACCGATCTGGAACATGTTGTCAACAAACAGCCGGAACAGCTCCTGGGCGATCTTGGCCCGTTCCTCATCGCCCACAGTGCCGGCCTTGTCAATCAACTCCACCGCCTTCGCGATCTCGGGGGTCGGGGGCACCCCTTCCTGGCCCTGCGTATCATACCACTTCTTGGTCAGCGGCGCGAAAACCGGCTGCGGGAACTTGCGCGGGTCAAACTTGGAGTTGCCCGTGAAGGGGAAGCCGGTGGTGTCGTTGTTCCAGATCTGCACCATCAGCTCGCCGGAGGCCTGAAGCTGGTCCGACAGCGCCCGCTCCAACACCTTGAGGGTGGTGCGGACGCCGACCTTCTGCCAGTCCGCCGTGATGAGCTGGCCGACATCGGGCCAGGGTCCGAACGCCGGGGTGACGGCCAGCTCGAGCTCCAGCCGTTTCCCGCTGGGCAGCAGGCGCCAGCCTTCCGCGTCCCGCTTGTCCAGGCCGATGCTGTCCAACAGCCGGTTGGCCTCATCCGGGTTGTACTCGGTGTACTTCTTCGCCACCTCGTCGCCGGGATAGTAAGGATGCCACGGGGCCGCTACCGGCTGCCGGATCTCACCCAGGCCCAGGAAGGCAGACTCCTGGATCTCGCTGCGGTTGATGGCGAGGGACAGCGCGATGCGGAAGTCGCGCACCCGCAACAGGTCGGCGATCTCCGGGTCACCGTTGAAGGTTTGATTGACGAAGACCGCCGCATCACTGCCGCCGAAGGTCGGCCAGGTCAGGACCTTGTACATGCCCTTGGCCTCGTTCTCCTTCAGCACCGGGTAGTTGACCAGGTTCATGTGCCGGTCCTGCTGATCCAGCTCGCCGGCGATAGCGGCCAGGTTCAGCGTCTGCGTGTCCTGGAAGAAGATGAACCGCACCTCGTCAATGTACGGCAACTGGTTGCCCTCCGGGTCCACCCCGATGTAGTAGGGATTGCGCTTCAGGGTGAAGACCGGATCGCTGATCCGCGAAGTGGCCACCCAGGGCGCCATGGTGGGCCGCTCCGGGTTGGTGAAGGGCATGGCCCTGTCCAGGAACAACTCGGCCCAGGTCTTGAACTTCGCGTCGGCCACCATCTTGTCAATTTCGGCTTGCGGCGTATAGGTGGGATGGAACTTCTTGAGATAGTGGGACGGCAGGTAGACCGGGTAAGCCCTGTCGCCGGAGTCCTTGTTGGCCAGCTCGGTGAGGAACAGCGCTGCCGGGCCCGAGTACACCCAGCGCACCGTGTAGTCGTCAACCTTCTCCACCTTGGCCACCGAACCATCCCTTGATTTCATCCAGGCCGGGACGGAGGGTACCAGGTCCTTGTTCAACAAGACGTCGTTGTACCAGAACATGATGTCGTCGGCATCCATGGGATCGCCGTCCGACCATTTGGCGCCCTTGCGCAGCTTGATGGTCCAGGTGCTGAAATCGCTGGAGACCTCCCAGCCCTCGGCGACTTTGGGCTCGATCTTGGAACCGTCAGGCGAGAAACGCACCAACGCGTCATACACCAGACGGTTGTAGTTGTTGAAGTCGGCCGGGCCGGTGAAACCGCGGCGCAGGACGCCGCCGTACTGCCCGATGCTTTCCGTCACAGGCACAACCAGCGGGTTCTCGGGCAGGCGCTCGTCCACAGGGGGCAACTGGCCCGCCTTGACCAGCTCCGCCAGCATGGGAGCTTCCTTGTACTTGGAGACAGGGGCTGCGGGCGCAGGCTGTTCCGGCGCTTTGGTCGGCTCAGGCGCTGCGGGCGCAGGCTGTTCCGGCGCCTTCGTCGGCTGGGGCGCCGGGGTCGGGGTCGCGCAGGCCGAGATCACCAGCGCAACGATCATGAACAGGCTGATCAGGGTAAGAATGGGCTTGCGGTTCATAGTTCCTTTCTCCTTTGGCAGAACATCAAGATAGACCGATTGACAGGCAAGAGCGAACACTCCTTATTTTGCAGCGTCATCCCCTCCTTTCATCTCCCGGCCAACGGTAAGAAGTGGCGCACGAAGTGCTGTTCCAACGCGGCGTAGTAGGCTTCCTCGTGTTCGGCCAGCACGGCCAGCAAACGCGCCTTGAAGCCATACGCCGGGGTGAGCACGGATCCGAAAGCCACATGCAAGATCTGCCGCGCATCAAAATCATCCAGCAGCCCGGGCAGGTCGGCATCCGCCAGGCTGTCGGCTGAGGGCACACGGGCCGGATCGGCCGATACGTGGTAGCTGGCCCGGTCGGTCTCATAACGGGCCAGGGCAAAGGCCAGGATCTCTCGGAACAGCCCTGGGTCAAGGCCGGCGACGACGCGCAGCGCCTCGAGATAGCTGGTGCCGGCCGTCTTCAGATGGAGCAGGCCGCCTGTCTGCTGCGCGGCGATCGCGTAGATGCTGAATTTGTCGGAGCCGGTATGCAGGCTGAGCTTGTACGGCCCCAACGCGCGCGCAATGGCGGCATGGCCGGCAAAATCGGCCTCGAACGCAGCCAGGTCACCGATGTAGTCAACGCCCTTCTCGAACCGGCCCACGTAGCGCGGGGCCAGGCTGACCCAGCGCACGCCCAACCGTCGCAGCTCACGAGCGATGAACAGGTGCTCGGCGTGCGAGGTAGGGGAGTCGGTCTCGTCCACCGACACCTCGAGCTCGAAGCTGCCTTCCTGGCAGCGGGCCGCCAGATGGCGGTACATGGTGGCAACATGCGCCACCGCGCGGCCGTATTTGACCGCCGCACGCAGGAACGTCTCTTCGTCCAGGGTGAAGGCCCGGTCCTCGACCTCGAGCCGTTTGTCCACGTAGGCAGCCCGCAGGTCTCGGGCCGTGGTCGCCAGATCGGGCCACGGCAAGGCTGCATACTTCGCCCGGAGCGTCCCGCCGCTATCGGCCTCGGCAGCCGGATCCACCCAAGCGCCGGGGTCTATGGTGAAGAAGGTGTAGCCGGCCGCAACGTAAGCCTCTATATCGTCGGGCACCTTGAGGTGATCCGCGTCTGCCCCGAAGCCGGAACGCCACCCCTCCTGGAAGACGCCCCAGGTAGCCGCGTCCAGCACCTCCTCGGCAGTGCGGCCAGTGCGGGTCAGCTCGCGCACCGACTGCTGCGCAAAGATCATGGCGATCCCCGGCACAGCCGCGGCCGCGCGCACATGGCCCGGCGTCGCCAGCCCCAGCCGGTCGCCGCAGCCGGCGGAGGTCTGTCGCCCCAACGGACGCGGCCGCAGCCAGGGCAACCGGCCGCGCAGCGCAACAGCGTTCGCGTGGCTCAAGGGACAGAGGAGCAGGACCTCGTCGCCCAGGCCGCTGTGCTCGCCCGCGAACTCCGCCAGCGCAGCGCTGCCCGCCGGCGCGAGAACTCCCAGCCGCTTCCCCTGCCCGGTCCAGGCCAGGAAGAAGTTCACATCCCCGGCCTCGACCAGGGAGTTGGGATAGATGGGGAGATTGATCTCCGCCAGTTGCCGAAACGAAAGGGACATGGGTGACCGCCTGGTACTGCGTACTGCGTAACTGCGTATTGTTTCGTTATGCGGTGCGTGCTGCCTCAACCAGGGCATCAATGTTGGCGGCTGGGGTGCCGGTGCCCACTCTGCCGCCCATCACCAACCCGTGCGCGCTGCCTCAACCAGGGCATCAATGTTGGCGGCTGGGGTGCCCGGGCTGACACCGCCGCCAGCCGAGAGGACCAGGCCCCGGCCGCCTGTCCTGGCGATGCAGGCCGCCGCCTCCCGCCGCACTTGATCCGGCGTGCCTTGCGCTAACACCTGCAGCGGCGGCACGTTGCCCAACAGGATCTTGCCGGGCATAGCCGCCTGCACCTGACCGATGTCGGTCTCATGGCTGAAATTCCATACCTCAAACGGCAATTCGGCCAGCCGCGCCAGCAGATGCGGGCACGGCGTGTCGTTGTGATAAACGCGAACCAGGCCCGAAAACGCCTCCAGGATGCGGGCCAGGTAGGGTGCCGCCATGGTGTCGAACAACTTGGGGGACAACATGCCGGGGATGTCGTCCAACAGCAAGATGCCCTCCACACCGCCAACAGCGTCCGCCTGGGCCCGCAACCACGCGATGATGGTCTCGGTCAGGGCGTCCAACAACCGGTGCGCTGCGTCCGGTTCGCGCTTCAACCCGATCATCAGCTCGCTGACCCCCAGCAGCCAGCTCGCTACAGCCAGCGGCCCGCGCGCGGCCACCATGCGAACCCGCAGCCCTTCGGCTGCCAGCCGCTGTCGGGCATCCGCGTAGCGCCGCAGCACCAACGGCATCAGGCCGTGTTCATCCGGGTCGGCCGGCCGGATGCCGTCCAACTGCGTCAAGCCGCCCGGAACCGGCTCGATCGAAGGCGGTCGGTCATGGTGCCAGATGATACGCGCGCCGAACGCCGAAGGCTCCGCCGCCATGCCGTACTCCACCCAGAAGCCGGGCAGCCAGGCCACATCGGGAAAGCGCGTCAACAGGTCCAGGTTGATCCGCAGCCACAGCTCCGGCAACAAAAAATAGTCCAGGGTATCCACGCCGGCGTAACCGGGCAGCCAGGGGCTGTCCACGATCAGCGCAACCGGCACCCCCTCGACCGGGCCGCCGCGGGCCCGCTGCAAGAAACGCTCCCATGGCTCCATAACTTCTCCGTTCAAGGCGCGCTGGCGCGCACGATCAGATCCGGCTGCAGGGAAACATCCTCACAGCCAGACTGACAACCGTTGATCCGGCGCAAGAGGGCCTCTACCGCCAGCGTGCCCAGGCGCCGCTGATCGCTTCGCAACGTGGTCAGGGAGGGCGAAACCAGGCCGGCCAGCAAGATGTCATCGCATCCCACCACGGCGATGTCCTCCGGCACCCGGCGTCCCCATGCAGCACACGCTTGCAAGGCACCCACCGCCACCAGATCGTTGTAGCAAAACAGGGCATCAATTTCCGGCCGCGAGATCAAGAGCGCAGTAGCCGCCGCACGGCCGCCCTCCAGGTCGGGCGTACACGAGCGGATCAAGCCGTCGTCCACCCGCCGGCCGGCGGCCTCCAGAGCGGCCACGTAGCCGCGGCGCCGGCCCCGGCCGCTGAAGGAGGTGGGCGGGCCGGCCAGAAACGCGATGGCCTGTCGCCCTCGGGCGATCAGGTGGCGCACCGCGTCCAGCGCCCCGCGCTCATCGTCAACGCAGATGCTGGTCAGGCCGCTGCCCGGCAGCCGACGGTTAACCAGCACCATGGCGGGCAACGCGGCCGCCACGGCCCGGATCTGCTGATCGGCCAGCCGCGAGCTGCACAGCACAACGCCATCCACGCGTTGCGATTCCAGGGAACGCAACACGTTCAGCTCGCGCGCAGGATCTTCAATGGTGTTGCAGAGGAAAAGGTTGTAACCGGCAGCATGCGCGGCGTTTTCGGCGCCGCGTGCCACCTCGGAGAAGAAGGGGTTGGCGATATCGGGCACCACCAGGCCGAGGGTGGTCGTCTTGTGCGTGACCAGCCCGCGCGCGAGGAGGCTGGGCCGATAGCCCAATCGTTCGACCACCTCCAGGACCCGGGCGCGCGTTTCCGGGCTGATCTCAGCCTTGTTGTTCAAGGCCCGCGAGACCGTCTGGTGGGAAACCCCGGCCTCACGCGCAACATCGGCTATGGTCACCCGATGTCCGGCCATCGCGCCCTCCTGGCATCATCGTCCACGGGCCGTTATCGTTCACGGCAACGCTAACAGTATACCAGACAGGCTTGCCGGCTGTCAAAATGCCGTTCGGGCGCTTTGGCCGCGTGGCCCGATGCTGCGTCAGGTTGCGATCAGCAGCCGAGCGCTTCCATCTTGGCCACGCGGCGCCGAAAGCGCTCTGCTCCGTCGAAGCGGGCGTCCACAAACGCTTTGACCAGCACCCGGGCCAGCTCAGGGCCGATGACGCGGCCGCCCAGGCAAAGCACGTTCATGTCATCGTGCTCCACCCCTTGCGCAGCGGTGTAGGTGTCGTGACACAGGCACGCCCGAACGCCGGGAAGCCGGTTGGCGGCCATAGCCACTCCTACACCGCTGCCGCAAAGCAAGATGCCGCGTTCCACCGTGCCGGCCTGCACCAGCCGGCCCACTGCTGCCGCAAAGTCGGGATAATCGTCGATCGGATTCAACTCATGCGCGCCCACATCCACCACTTCGTGGCCCAGCGCCCTCAGCGTGTCCACGACCGTCTGTTTCAACAGGAAACCGCCGTGGTCGGTGCCCACTGCAACGCGCATATGACCTCAGTTCTGGACAACCTGATGCGCCAGGATGATGGCCTGGGCCACCTCCTTCATGGGCTTCCGGTTGTCCATGCTCATCTTCTGGATGCGGCGAAACGCCTCGGCCTCGGAAAGGCCTTGTTTGTCCATCAGCAGGCCTTTCGCCCGGTCCACCAGCTTGCGAGTTTCCAACGCCTCCTTCAGATCGGACACCTGGCGTTGCAGGTCCTGGAACTCGGCGAAGCGCGCCAGCGCCACCTCAATGGCCGGGCTGAGCTCCTCTTCCCGGTACGGCTTGACCAGATAGGCGACCACCCCGGCCTCGCGCGCGCGCTGCACCAGCTCGCGCTGGCTGTAGGCGCTGAGCAGCACCACCGGCGCAATGCGCTCCTCGGTGAGGATGCGGGCCGCCTCGATGCCGTCCATGTCGGGCATCTTCACATCCATGATGACCACGTCCGGCCGCAGCTCGCGCGCCTGGTTCACGGCGCTCTGGCCGTCGGCCGCTTCGCCCACCACCAGGTACCCCAGGTTGGTGAGCATCTCCCGCAAATCCATGCGGATGAGGGACTCATCGTCCGCGATAATGACCCGTGTACGCTCCATAAAACACATCCCTCCTGGCTGCCGTGCGGGCAGCCGAAACTGATCTCAACTGGAACCTTCCAGTATGGCTTTCGGAAAGATCACCGAGGCAGTCACCCCGCGCGCCTGGTTCTCGAGCTTTACCTGGCCGTGGAGGTCCCCTTCCACCAGGGTGCGCACGATCTGCAGGCCCAGGCTGGGAGGGTTGTCCAGGCTGAAATCGGGGGGCAGAGGACTGCCATCGTCCCAGATCTCGATTTGTACCCGGTCGCCGTAGTCGGTCAGCCCGATGCGGATCTGGCCTGTCTTGCTGTCCTGGTAACCGTGTTCCAGCGCGTTTTGGATCAGCTCGTTCACCACCAGGGCGCATGCGGTAGCCTGCTGGCTGGGCAGAAACACCATCGGGCCCTCCACCGTGAAGGAGATCTGTTTGCCCGGCACCATCACCTGCCTGGTCTGCGCTACGATCCGCTGGCACACCTCGCGCATGTTGATGGACTGCTTCTCATCCAGCGACAGGAATTCATGGATGACTGCGACGCTCAGGATGCGGGCAATCGCCTCTCGCAGCGCGTGCTGGATGCCCTCGTCTTTGGCCCGCCGCGCCTGCATGCGCAGCACGGCAGCGATCGTCTGCAGGTTGTTCTTGACGCGATGATGGACCTCCTGGATCATGGTCGCTTTGACCTGGAGCTCCTCCTGCCGGCGGTGCTCTTCGGTAGCGTCGTGAAGCATGATCAACACGCCGCCCAGCCGGCCGGCGCTGCGACCGGCCCCGAAACGATCCCACCAATGCCTCACGGGCCGCGAAGGCCACACCGGCAACACCTTGTGCACCCAAATGCGTGTCCCGTACGTCATGCGACGCTCGACGGGCGCGCGGGTGGCAAGGGCCTGGGCGGCCAGCTCGTCGTCGGCCGTGTTGAGGAAGGAAAGGCGCTTGCCGCGCAGGTCCTCCATGTATCCCAGCCGACGATACAGGTTGTTGGCGATGCCGCTCAAGTAGGTGATCCGGCGCTGAGGGTCGGCCAGAAGCACCCCGTCCATCTCGCGAAAGGGGGTCAGGCCGTCGGTTTGGGCCAGCTCGCCGTTGGCACACATGGCTTTCAACCACTCTACCGCCCTGCGGAAGGAAACGTGCCTCTGCCGATGGCGCTCGAGCTGGATCAGGCTCGTCTCGATGCTCAGCAGCGCGATCACCTGCCCTTCACTGTCGAACACCGGCCTCACATCTTGCATCACGGGCGCGTGCGTGGGAAGCTCCCGCTGTGCGACGATGCGTTTGCGCCGTCGCCATGATTCCAGGATCACCGGCGCGTCTTTGCTGGTTAAGACGCGTTGCCGCAGGTCCTCGGCGTAAAGAGGCGAAATGGAATGCGGCTGGGCCTGTGCCACCACCACGACCTGATCGGCGTTCATGGGACGCAAGAGCAACAGGTCCGATCGGCTGAGATCTGCCGTGATGGGCAGGCCCAAGGCGATGTCCCGCAACCGTTCGGGAAGCATGATATCAGTTCGGTCGTTCATCGCACGCCCTTTGTGCGGCCCTTAATAACGAAAGGGGTGGAACATACGCCCACCCCCTCCCGTTCGGCTGGTCGGGGCGAGAGGATTTGAACCTCCGACCACTTGAACCCCATTCAAGTGCGCTACCTGGCTGCGCTACGCCCCGAATACGCCTCAAGTATACTCAAACCCCGCTGATCTGGCAAATCCGGCCCAGCCACCGGGTGCGTCATGCCACAAAGGTTCGCAGCAAGGTAGTTTCCTCCTGCGCGGTCACCGTGAAATCGCCCAGCGCGGCCGGCAGCAGCGCAAAACGCACCGCCTCCAGGGTCAACGGCCCGATGCCGGCGCGGCCGGCGATCACGCCCCAGATCTCCAACGACGAGCCGTCGCAGCGACCGTGGAACGCCGCCCCCTGCGCCAGCTCGACCCGCTCCGTGACGAAGTAACGGTTCCGGCACAGCTCCCAACGGCGTACGCCGTCTTCTTCCGCCACCAGCACGGCCGGGCAGATGCCCGGCGCCACCTGCTCGAAGTTGATCACATCCAGCGCCTTGTCAATGTGCAACGGGCGCGGCCGGCCCGAGGCGTCCACCCGGTTCCAGTCGTATACCCGGTAGGTGGTGTTGGAATTCTGCTGGATCTCGACCATGAGCAGTCCGCCCATGATAGCGTGCAGCGTCCCGGCCGGCACACAGACATGATCTCCCGCCTTCACGGGCACGTGATGCAGGAACGGCTCCAGCCGGCCCTGGTGAACTGCGGCGCGAAACGCCTCGGGCGTGGTGCCGGCCGTCACCCCCAGGATCAGCTCGGCGCCCGGCTCGGCGTGCAAGACCACCCACATCTCCGTCTTGCCCAGTTCGTTGCCTTCGTGCGCCAGCGCGTAGGCGTCATCAGGGTGCACCTGCACCGACAGAGGCTGAGCTGCGTCCAGGAGCTTCACCAGCAAAGGGAATTTCCCGCGCGCCTGCGCCCACGCGTTGCGGCTGCCGATCAACGCCAGGCCCAGCTCTCGATGCACTTCGGTGAGCAGCCGGCCGGCATACGGCCCGTTGAGGACCCGGGTGGTGCCGTCTTCGTGGCCGGCGATCTCCCAGCTTTCGGCCACCACGCCTTCCGCGGGCAGGGCGCGGCCGAGCCGGGCCAGGTTACGACCGCCCCACAGATAGGACTTGAGCACCGGCTCGAAGATCATCGGGTAGAAGTGCGCCATGATCCGTCACCCCTCCTTGCCCGGCGCGGATACCCCCAGCCGGCTGCCGATGAAACCACGCGCGCCGGCGACGAAAGCCGAGATGGGCAGGCTGCGTTTTCCGGCCAACTGCACCTCCTGCAACCACAAGACGCCCTCTCCGGTGACCACCCCCGCCCGGCCGGCCGGCCCGGCGATGACCGTGCCCACCGGTTGGCCCCTGGCCTCTGCCCCCCCGCTCTCGACCTGCGCCCGCAGCACCTTCAACAACTGGCCGTTCCAGATGGTATACGCGCCGGGCCAGGGCTGATAGGCGCGCACGCGGCGCTCGATGAGCCAGGCCGGTTCGGACCAGCGGATCTCGCCATCCTCTTTGCTGATGCGCGGGGCAAAGGTGGCGCCGGTTGCGGGCTGGGGCTGCGGCGTGATTTCGCCCGCCAGCCAGCGCGGCAGGGTCTCCACCAGCAGGCCGGCGCCGAGATCTGCCAGCTTGCGGGTCAGGCTGCCGGTGGTCTCGTCTGGGGCGAGGGGGATGGCAGCACTGCTCAGGATAGGGCCGGTGTCCAGCCCGGCGTCCATCAGCATGATGGTCACACCGGTTTGGGCATCCCCGGCCAGGATGGCGGCCGCCACGGGCGCTGCACCGCGGTGCCGCGGCAGCAGGGAGCCGTGCACGTTCACGCAGCCGAAGCGCGGCAGGTCGAGCACGGCCTGGGGGAGGATCAGCCCGTACGCAGCGACCACGATCACGTCCGGCGCCAGCGCAGCCAGCGCGGCCTGGGCCTCGGCGCTGCGCAGGGTGGCGGGCTGGTAGACCGACAAACCGTGCTTCTGCGCCACGCGCTTAACCGGAGACTCTTCCAGGCGCTGGCCACGGCCGGCCGGTTGATCCGGCTTGGTCAACACGCCGACCACATCGTACCCTGCTGCGATCAATGCTTCCAGCGAAGGCACAGCAAACTCCGGCGTGCCCATGAAAACAACCCGAGCCACGTGGGAACGCTCCTTTGTTTCGTTCGTGGTGGAAGTTTTCTGGACGGCAAAGCCGTCCAGGACATCCTTGCGCGCTATTCTACCACGACAGACCAGTGCGGGGAAAGCGTTTGACAGCGGATGCCACTCTCCCTTATAATCCCCTCTGCTGCCGCAACACGTGCTGTCCGGTCATAAGTGAGGAGGTTCCGATGCAAGAAGTCCCGCCCGATTTCGTGAAAAACCAGGGTTGGGCTTAAGGTTATGACACCCGCGTTCAAACGGTGGGACATTGCGCCTGTGCTGCCGGCAAGACAGCGCAGCCGCCTGTCCCACCTGCATCCCCTGTTGGCACAGATCCTGTTCAACCGCGGGATCACAGAACCGGAGGAGGTGGATGCCTTCCTCACGGGCCGCGTCCGCTTCACCGACCCGTTCCGCATGAAGGGCATCCCCCTGGCGGTGAAACGCATTCGCGCGGCCATCACCGCGCGTGAGCCCATTGTGGTGTACGGCGACTTCGATGCGGACGGCGTGACCGCGACGGCGCTGCTGGTGCAGACCCTCAGCGCGCTGGGCGCCAACGTACGGCCCTACATCCCCCATCGGGTGGACGAAGGCTACGGCCTGCATTGCGATGCGCTGGACCGCCTGGCTGCCGAGGGCGCTCGGCTGGTGATCACGGTGGATTGCGGCATCCGCTCCGCGGCAGAGGTGGCGCACGGCAACGCGCTGGGGCTGGAGCTGATCGTCACCGACCACCACTCCATTCAGCACGACGCCCACGGCCACGACCTGCTGCCCCCGGCGCTGGCGGTGATCAATCCCAAACAACAGGGGGAGACCTACCCCTTTGCGGACTTCGCCGGGGTGGGGCTGGCCTTCAAACTGGCACAGGCGCTGTTGCTGGCCGAGCAGCGAGAACCGCTTCTGCCGGGCCCGCCAGCGCTTCAGGAGAGCGATCTCCTGGACCTGGTAGCGCTGGGCACGGTGGCCGACCTGGCGCCGTTGCTGGGAGAGAACCGGAGCCTGGTCCAACGCGGCCTGGCCGAGCTCAACCGGCCGCGCCGGCCCGGCATCCAGGCGATGCTGGAAGAAGCCAGGCTAACGCCGGGCAAAGTGGACGCCACCGCCATCGGCTTCGTGTTGGGGCCTCGCATCAACGCGGCCGGCCGGCTGGACTCGGCGAACCTGAGCTACAACTTGTTGACCGCTACCGACGCGTTGAGCGCCCGGCCGCTGGCGGAAAGGCTGGGCGATCTGAACAGGGAACGCCAGAACAAAACCCAGCAGTTGGTGGACCTGGCCAAAGAGCGCATCGGCCAGGGCGCGGCCAGCCGTTATCTGTACCTGGTGGCCGACCGGGGCTTCCACCCCGGCATCGTGGGGCTGGTGGCCGGCCGGCTGGCCGAGGAGCTGTACCGGCCTGCGCTGGTGGCCGAAGTGGCCGACGACGAGACCCACGGCTCGGCTCGCAGCATCCCGGAGTTCAACATCACCGCCGCGCTGGATGCCTGTCGCGACCTCTTGATCCGCCACGGCGGGCACGCGGCCGCGGCCGGGTTCGCCGTGAAAAACGAAAACCTCTCGGCCTTGCAGGCCCGTCTGGAAGCCATCGCGGAGGAGGAGCTGGCCGATCAAGACCTGGCGCCCTCGCTTGCGGTAGATGCGGAGGTGTCGCTGGCCGAATTCGACTTCGCCCTGGTGAAACAGCTTGCGCTCCTGGAGCCGTGCGGCTACGCCAACCCGCAGCCGGTGTTCGCCAGCCTGGGGCTGGAAGTGGTCACTGCGCGGCCTGTGGGCGCCGATGGCAAGCACCTGAAGCTGGCGGTGCGCGCGCCTCGCAGCCCGGCCATTTGGGACGCCATCGCTTTTCGGATGGGGGAACGGTTCACCGAGCTGCCCCATCGCGTGGACCTGGCCTACACCATCGAGATCAACGAGTTCAACAACCCCAGCAAGCTGCAGCTCAACGTCAAGGACATCCGGCCGGCATGACACCCAATACGCAATACGCAAGCAAATACGCAGTACGCAATACGCAGTACGCAATACGCAGTACGCAATACGCAGTACCCAGCACCCTTACGAGGTTCGACCATGGGCTCAAATCGTAACTTCTTTCGTCGCCTGTCCCTGCCGATGCGCGTGGGGTTGATCTGCGCGGGGGCGGGGATATTGCTGGCCGTCGTAGGCATTGTGCGCGGGAATGTACCCCTCAACCCGCTCTCGATCTTCCTGGCCTTGCTGATCTCGGGCGGAAGCTGGGGCGTGGTGAGCTGGGCCGTGGCCACCGCCGTCGTTGATGTGGAAGGGGAGTCGGCCGGAGAAGCTGCCGATGACTGAACGGCCCCCGTTGCGTGAACTCCGCGGGTTTATCTTCGACATGGACGGCGTGATCTACCGCGGCAACACCGTCCTGCCCGGCGCAGCCCAGTTCATCGCCGCGCTGCGCGCGGCCCGTATCCCCTACCTTTTCCTCACCAACAACTCCACCACCCCGCCCGAGGCCGTTGCCCGCCGCCTGGCCGGGATGGGGATCCCCGCGTCCGCCGCCGACATCCTGGGTTCGGCCGAGGCGACCGCGGTGGTGCTGGCTGCCCAACAGCCCGGCTGTGCCGTCTACGTGGTGGGCGAGGAAGGCATCCGAGAGGCGTTGCGCCAGGCAGGGCTCAGGCTCACGGATGACTACCGCCAGGCAGAGGCCGTGGTGGTGGGGATGGACCGGAACGCCACCTATGCCCGGCTACGCGACGCGGCATTGGCCATCCAGCGCGGGGCGACGTTCATCGCCACCAACACCGATCGCGCCTTGCCGACCGAGGAAGGGTTGATCCCCGGCGCCGGCTCGCTGGTGGGGATGCTGGAGATTGCGACCGGCGTCAAGGCCCGCGCCATCGGCAAGCCGGAGCCCGGCATCTTCCGGCTGGCGCTGGAGCGCCTGGGCACACCTGCGGCGTACACCGCGGTCGTGGGCGACCGGCCCGAGACGGACATCCTCGGCGGCCAGCGCGCCGGCCTGCGCACCATTGCGGTGCTCACCGGCGTCGGAACCGCCCAGGACTTCGCAGCGCTGCAGCCAGGCCCCGACTGGGTGTTCCCCGACCTGGCTGCGCTGCACAGCGCCTATTTCGCCGCCTGACCCATAGCGCTGTTTTGCTCGCCCAGGCCGGAGACGCCCACCACTCGCCCGCCCTGGAGATAAACCCGCGTCACCCGCGGCAACAAAGACGTGGTGACCTCGTAATTGATCGTCTCCGCCAGGCGGGCAACCTCTTCCGCCCGGATGCAGGCATCCCCCTGCCGGCCCACCACCACCACCTCATCGTCCTGCCGGACGTCGGGGATGTGCGACACCTCAACGACGAACTGGTCCATGCAGACCCGGCCCCGGATGGGCGCGCGCTGGCCGCGAATCAGCACATGGCTGCGGTTCGAGAGGATGCGGTGGTAGCCGTCGCCGTAGCCCGCGGGCACCAGGGCCACCGTGGTAGGTGCCGGGGTAACGAAAGTGCGGCCATAGCTGATGCCGGCGCCCGCGGGCAGTTCGCGGACGCGGCTCACCCGGCTCTTCAGGGACAGGGCCGGCCGGATCTCGAAGACAGGGGGCCACTGGTCGGACGGGTCGAGCCCGTACATGGCGATGCCGATACGCACCGCATCGAAATGCGCCTCGGGCAGGCGCATGGTGGCCGCGCTGTTGGCCGCGTGTACCAGGGGCACGGTGATCCCGGCCGCCTGCAGCGCGGCCAGCACCTCGTTGAAGACCGCCAACTGCCGGCGCACGTGGGTCTGATCGGCGTCGTCTGCGGTGGCAAAATGGGTGAAAAGCCCCTCCACCCGCAGCCCCGGCAACGATCCGATCGCCTGCAGGTACGGCACCACCTCATCCGGGAGCAACCCGTATCGGCTCATGCCCGTGTCTACCTTAACATGCACCGGCACGACCACGCCCGCCGCGGCCGCATAGGCCGATAGGGCCTGGGCAAACTCGACGGTGATCAGGCTGGGGGTCAGCCGCCAGCGGACGACCTGCTCGGCCCCGGCCGGAGGCGTGTACCCCATGACCAGGATCGGCGCTTCCAGGCCGGCCTGGCGGAGCTCGATCCCCTCGGCCGCGCGATGCACCGCCAGACGCGTGGCACCGGCCGCCAGGGCAGCCCTTGCCACCGGGACAGCACCGTGGCCGTACGCGTTGGCTTTGACAACGGCGAAAATCTCGACCCGTTCCCCTACATGACGCTTGAACGCGCGCACGTTGTGCGCAATGGCGTCCAGGTCAATCTCGGCCCAGGTGAGGTAGGAGTGAGTGACTTGGGTGGTCATGAGAATTGCGATCGGAAGTCCACAATCCCCTTTACCCGCCCAGATAAGCTTCTTTGACCCGGGGGTCACCCAGGAGCTCCTGGCCGGTGCCTTCCAGCGTAATCGTGCCCGTTTCCAGCACGTAGCCGCGATGGGCGATGCGCAAGGCCATATTGGCGTTCTGCTCCACCAACAGGATCGTGGTGCCGGCCAGGTTGATCTCGGTCAGCACCCGGAAGATCTCGCGCACCAGCACCGGTGCCAGGCCCATCGAGGGCTCGTCGAGCAGGAGGACGCGGCCACGGCTCATCAACGCGCGGCCCACGGCCAGCATCTGCTGCTCACCGCCGGACAGCGTGCCGCCGAGCTGATGTTTGCGCTCTTCCAGGCGGGGGAAGATGCTGAACACGCGCTCGTAATCCTTGCGGATTTCAGCCTTGTCCCGCCGGTGCCAGGTGGCCAGCTTCAAGTTTTCCAGCACGGTCAGGTTGCCGAAGATACCCCGCCCTTCCGGCACTTGCGCCAGCCCCAGCGCAACGATCCGATCGGCCGGAAGGCGGCGCAGGTCCCGGCCCTTGTAGAGAATCTGCCCGGTGTAGGGGGCTACGCCCGAAATCGCGCGCAGGGTGGAGGACTTGCCCGCGCCGTTGGCGCCGATGAGGGTCACGATCTCCCCTTCGCCGACGTCAAAGGAAATGCCTTTGACGGCCTGGATGGCGCCGTACGACACCTTGAGATCACGCACTGAGAGGACAGGCTCGCTCATGCCTTCGCCTCCTCACCCAGGTAGGCCTCCAACACCTTCGGGTTGTTTTGGATCTCATGGGGCAGTCCCTCCGCGATGGTCGCGCCGAAGTCAAGGACCTTGATGCGCTCACAGATGCCCATCACCAGCCGCATCTGATGCTCGATCAGCAGGATCGTCAGGTCGAACCGCTCCCTGATCCACCGAATGAAATCCATCAGTTCGACGATTTCCTTGGGGTTCATCCCCGCGGCGGGCTCATCCAACAGCAGGAGCCTGGGCCGGGTCGCCAGGGCACGGGCGATCTCCAGCCGGCGCTGAAAACCGTAGGGCAGATTCTTCGCCAGCTCCTCTGCGTAACCGTCCAGGCGCAGCACGGCCAGCAGGTCCATTGCGTTCTCGGTGATCCGTCGTTCTTCGGCCCGGTAGCGGCCAAGGTGGAACAACGCCTCCAGCGGGCTGTAGCCGACCTGAGCATAATGCGCGGTGCGCACGTTATCCAGCACGTTCATGTCCCTGAACAGGCGGATGGTCTGGAACGTGCGGGCGATACCCAGCCGCGTGATCTGGCTGGGTGTCTTGCCCACCAGCTCCACAGGGCCGGCGGTCTCGCCCCCGCCGGCATCACGCCCGGGGTTGAAAAGGATGCTGCCCTGGCTGGCGCGATAGACACCGGTGATGAGGTTGAAGACCGTGGTCTTGCCCGCACCGTTGGGGCCGATGATGCCCACCAGCTCGCCCGGCCGCAGCTCGAGGCTGAAGTGGGAGACCGCGCACAGGCCGCCGAAGAAATGGGTGACGTCCCTGGCCTGCAACAGATAGCCGTTGGTCTCACCGGACATCGGCCACCTCCTGCACACCGATCCCGGCTGCCGCCTTTGCCCCTCGCCAGAGGCGGGCTGCCGTCAACTCGTGCCCCGGGATCAACCAGCGAAACTCGCGCAGCCCCATGATCCCGCGCGGCCGGTAGAGCATGAGCAGCACCAGCACCAGGGGCATCAGCACCATGCGCCACATGCCCAGGGGCCGCAACACCTCCAGAAGCACCGTATAAATGGTTGCGCCCACGATCGAACCGCCGATGGAGCCGATCCCGCCCAAATAGACCATGATCAGGATGTCGGTGGACTTGATGATGTCGAACACGCGCGGGTTGATGAACTGCAGCAAGTGGGCGAAGAGCGCGCCGGCCACGCCCGTGAAGAAAGAAGAAATGGTAAAAGCCAGCAGTTTGACCCGCTTCGTGTCCACCCCCATCAAGTCGCTGGCGATCTCATCCTCGCGGATGGAGATGACCCCCCGGCCGTAGTTGGAATAGACGAAGTTGCGGATCACCCACAGTGCCACAACGGCCCAGAAATAAGTCCAGGGCAGGGTCGTTAGCTTGGCCATGCCTAGAAAGCCACGCGGCCCGCCGATGGCCTCGATGTTCTCGATGACCGACTTGACGATCATCAGGAACGCCAGGGTGACAATGGCCAGGTAATCGCCACGGGTCTTGAACGAAGGCAGCGCCACGACCAGCCCCGCTAACGCAGCGGCCAGGCCACCCGCTATCACAGCCACCGGGAACAGAAATGCCTCTGCGCTGGCGGGGAACACCCGCACGGTCAGGATCGAGGCGGTGTATGCGCCCACGGCCATGAAACCGGCATGCCCCACGGAAAACTCCCCCATGTAGCCGTTGACCAGGTTCAGGCTGACGGTCAGGATGATGTTAATGCCCACGTACATGAGCACCAACTGCACGTACTGATCGAGCAGGCCGAACGCCGGGATGGCGAAAGAGAGCAAGAAGCCGACGGCTAACAGGATGGGCAAGGCCTTGCGGTTTGCCGCCACCGCCTCCCAGCGCGCCCGCCAGATAGATCGAGATGGAGGTTGCATGGTCACAGCGATGTCCTCTCCGTCATACTTTCTGGGGCCGCGGCTTGCCCAGGATGCCGTACGGCCGGAAGATCAGCAGGATCAGCAACAGCGCGAAGGCCACAAAGTCACGGTAGGTGGACCGGCCATAGGCAGCCACGAACACCTCGACTGCGCCCAGGATGAACCCCCCGACCATCGCGCCGCGGATGTTCCCGATACCGCCGACCACGGCCGAGATGAAGGCCTTCCAGCCGACCATGATGCCCATATACGGATCAATCACCGGGAAGGCCAGGCCGTACATGGTGCCCGCTGCCGCACCCAGGCTGGTGCCCAGGGCAAAGGTCAGCGAGATAACCAGGTTTATCGGCACACCCATCAGGGGCACGACCGTCTTGTCCCAGGAAATGGCGCGCATCGCCATCCCTACCATGGTCCGCCGCACGATGAAATCCAGCAGCAGCATCAGCACCACGGACAAGGCGATGATCAGCACCTGCAAGGACGAAATGGAGACGCCGGCCACGTTCCAGACGACGTTCGGGATCAGGGGCGGGATGTGCTTGGGATAGGGGTCCAGGGCCAGGGTGAAGTTCTCCAGGAAGATGCCGACCCCCAACGCAGTGATGACTGCGGAGACGCGCGGGGCGTTGCGCAAAGGCTTATAAGCCAGCCGCTCGATAGCCACCCCCAGCAAAGCGACCGCGGTCATCGAGATCAGCAGCGTAGGCACGAACGGCAGCTTCAGGATCACTGCGGCCACAAAACAGACAAACGCACCGACCATAAAAAGGTCGCCGTGGGCGAAGTTGATCATGGTCAAAATGCCGTAGACCATCGTATAGCCCAAGGCGATCAACGCATAAATGCTTCCCAGTTGTAGGGCGTTGAGAGCCTGTTGCGAGAAATAGGTCATTTTAGAGCCTCACTGGGTGATGTGGGGACGGGGGGACGGGGGGACGCGGTGACATGGTGACACGGGGACATGGGGACGCGGGGACGCGGGGACACGGGGACGCGGGGACGCGGGGACGCGGGGACGCGGTGACACGGTGACACGGTGACACGGAGATCTCCGCGTCTCCCCATCTCCGCGTCTCCGCGTCTCCCCATCTCCGCGTCTCCGCGTCTCCCCATCTCCGCGTCTCCGCGTCTCCCCATCTCCGCGTCTCCGCGTCTCCCCATCTCCGCGTCTCCGCGTCTCCCCATCTCCGCGTCAGCACGTCACGGATTTGCGTTGGCAAACCAGACGAACTTATCACCCTTGATCTGCAAAATCACCGCACTCTTGATCGGGTCACCCGAACCCTCCTTGAACTGCATGGTGCCGGTCACACCCTCGTACTTGGGGATGTTGGCCAGGGCATCGCGCACGGCCTGGCGATCCACCTTGCCGGCAGCCTTGAGCGCCGTCCACAGGAGGCCGAAGGAATCGTAGGTGAGGGCCGCGACGTCGTCGGGGGTCGCGCCGTACTTGGCCTTGTAACCGTCAATGAACTTCTTCGCCGTCGGGGTGGCATTGTCCGCCGCGTAGTGCGTGCTGAAGTAGTACCCCTCGCAATCGGTGCCACACAGCTTGATCAGCTCCTCACTGCCCCACGAGTCGCTGCCCAGGAACGGCACGGTGATGCCCAGGCGCTTCCCCTGCTGGATCTGGAGCGGCACCTCGCTGTAGTAGTTGGGCAGGAAGACCACATCGGGGTTAGCGTTTTTAATCTTGGTAAGCTGGGCGGAGAAGTCTTTGTCGTTGGTCGTGTAGGTCTCAAAAGCTACAACCTGGCCGCCGCTCTCCTCAAACGTCTTCTTGAAGAACTCGGCGATGCCCTTGTTGTAGTCCGAGGCTACGTCGTACAGCACAGCGGCCTTCTTCGCGCCCAGGTTGTCCATAGCAAACCGGGCGACCACGCGGCCCTGGAAGTCGTCAATGAACGCAGCGCGGAAGACGTACTTCTTAGGTTGATTGGTCTTGGCGTCTAACGTGGTCTTGGGGTTGGTGGACCACGGACTGATCAAGACCACTTTGGCGCTTTCCGCGATCTCCGAGGCGGGGATGGCATAGCGGCTGGCGTTGGGGCCGATGATCGCCACGACGTTCTGCTGGGTGATCAACTTCTGCGCAGCCGAAGCAGACTGATCGGCCTTGCCGGCGTTGTCCTCGATGAACAGCTCGATCTTGTACTTCTTACCGCCGACCTCCAGGCCGCCGGCATCGTTGATTTCCTTTACGGCCATCTCAGCGGCGTTCTTGCACGAGGCGCCGACCGCAGGAATGTCGCCGGTCAGCTCGGCAACCACGCCCACCTTGATGGTCTGCTCGCCTCCGGTCGGGGCGCATCCCACGAGCAGCACACCGACGATGAGCAACGCAACTAGAGCAGATGAGATTCTTCTCACGGCTTCCTCCTTTTTGAGCTAGACGGTCAACAAGCAGGTTGCAAACGCGATGCGAGGGACAACTGCCGAAAACGGTGTTGGAACGAGGGAGTCTCACCTCCTTTCTCTTCTCGTGAAGATGAGAAGGCCGGGAAGCGCCGAGGTGCGCTTCAACTAAAGTGAAAGTGTAGCCCATAGCCCACGGGCTGTCAAATCCAAAGCACGGAGCGATAGCAGATTCCAACAGGGCTCAGGTTGATCGAGGCCGGGTCTCGTGGTACACTGAAAGCCTTACAGAAACACAGCCGAACGATGAGCGAGCAGCCTGTATGACCCTACCTCCCGCCTCCGCCGCAGTGGCGCGGCAAGGTTCTCGCCTGCCTTCGACCTTTCGCGCCTTGCGGCACCGCAACTACCGGCTTTGGTTCTTCGGCCAGGGGCTGTCATTGATCGGCTCCTGGATGCAGATGGTGGCGCAACAAGTGCTGGTGTATCGGTTGACCGGCTCGGCCGCGGCACTGGGCGCCATCAGCGCCATCGGGCTTATCCCGGTCTTGCCGCTTTCCCTGTGGGGCGGTTCCATCGCAGACCGCATCCCGAAACGCACCGTGATCGCAGGGGCCCAAATCGTGATGATGGCCCAGGCATTCCTGCTGGCCGGCCTGACCTGGACCGGCGCCGTGCGCATCTGGCACGTCTATGTCCTGGCCGTGTTGCTGGCTGCGGCGCAGTCCGTGGACCTGCCGGCACGTCAGGCGTTCACCGTTGACCTGGTGGAAGGCAAAGGCGATCTGACCAACGCGGTGGCGCTCAACTCGGCGATGTTCAACGGCGCTCGCGCGCTGGGGCCCGCGCTGGCGGGCACATTGGTGGCCACCATGGGCGAAGCGCCTGCGTTCCTGATCAACGGCCTCAGCTTTGTTGCGGTGCTGATCAGCCTGAGCCTGATGCGGGATCTGCCCGCACCCACCGCTGCCCGCCACCGGGTGAGCCTCGCCGGGCACATGGCCGAGGGGCTGCGCTATGTCGTGCGGGAGCGCACCATCCTGGTGTTGATCAGCCTGGTAGCGGTCAGCGCGTTCCTCTCCATGCCGTACAACACGTTGATGCCCGTCTTCGCCAGCAGGATCCTTGCCGGCAGCGCTCGGCCGGTGGTGCACTTTTTGTGCGACGGCCCCCGACCGTTGCTGAACTGCCTGGAACCCGACGCGTTGCCGCTGGGCATGTTGCTGACTACGGTCGGGGTCGGCGCCCTGATCGGAGCGCTCTGGGTCGCGTCGTTGCCCGATCAGACCCGCCGCGGGCGGTGGCTCACGGCCGGCAACCTGGGCTTCCCATTGCTCCTGATTTGTTTCGCGGCCTCCCGGTCGTTTCTGATCTCGCTGGTCATCATGTTCGCCGTGGGAATCAGCTTCGTGATGCAGAACGCGTTGGCGAACACCCTGCTGCAGATCACCGCGCCCGACGCAGTACGTGGGCGGGTGATGAGCGTCTACACCCTGGCGTTTCAAACCTTCATGCGCCTGGGGGGTCTGCAGGCGGGGCTGCTGGCAGACGGCATCGGAGCGCCGCTGGCAGTGGGCCTGGGCGCCCTGGTCTCGCTGGCTTACGGGCTATACGTGGCAATCCGCTTCCCGCGCGTACGGGAGCTGGGATAAAGACAGAGGTAACCGATAATGGACGAAGGCGCAAAAAAACCAACCTATCGCGGCAAGCAGTTCCAGGCCTTCTTGACCGTGGACGACAACGAAGAGATTGCCGGGATGTGGATCACCCCTGAAATGTCGTTTGTTGACGGCCTGATCACTGGCCGAGCCCCGGACAAACCGCTGTGAGTCAAGGATCGGACATTTTCGTGCCAGGGCTGGGGGCAATCTCGGCCGATTCGGGCTTCGTACCGCTGCCGGCCTGCTCCGACGGCCGCTTTCACACGGGGCGAGATGGGGTCGTCGCGATCTACGCCACCGGCGACCGCAAGGTCGAGTTCATCGCCTTTGCAGACCACACCCTGGCCTATGTGGCCTCTGGGCTGGGCTACCCGGCCTACTACCCGGTGCACCCCGTGCGCCCTGAACGCCCCGTGCGCGCCGTCCTCATGGACCTGGATGGCACCAGCGTGCGCAGCGAGGGGTTCTGGGTCTGGATCATCGAACGGACTACTGCCAGCCTGTTGGGCGATCCCGGCTTTACGCTGGAACCGGCCGACCTGCCCTTCGTCTCCGGCCACAGCGTCTCCGAGCACCTGATGTACTGCATCCGCAAGTACTGCCCGGACAAGACTGTCGAGGAAGCGCGCCAGCTCTATTTCCAGCACACCCACCGCGAACTGCAGGCCATCCTGGCCGGCGGCGGACGGTCCGACGCATTCGTGCCGGCCCCCGGGCTGAAGGCCTTCCTGCTGACGCTCAAGGAGAGGGGGATCAAGATCGCCCTGGTGACGTCCGGCCTCTACGAAAAGGCCTGGCCCGAGATCGTGGCGGCGTTCCGGGCCATGGGCCTGGGCGACCCGCGCGGGTTCTACGACGCGATCATCACCGCCGGGTTCCCGCTGCGCCGCGGCGAGGTGGGCACCCTGGGCGAGCTGTCACCGAAGCCCCACCCGTGGCTCTACGCCGAAGCGGCGCGTGTGGGCCTGGGCATCCCGTTCGAGGAACGCAACTCGGTGCTGGGGATCGAAGACAGCGGCGCTGGCGTGTGCGCCATTCGCCTGGCCGGCTTTCCCACGGTCGGCCTGGCCGGCGGGAACATCATCGAAAGCGGGACCCGGGCCCTATGCCACTACTGGTGCGAAGACCTGGCCGAGGTGCTGCAGGTGCTGTAACAGGGGCAGTGACGAGGTAGCTGGCGCGCCAGGGATCGGGCTCGATAATGTGCACCCCGTCCGCCCCAAAGGGTGCCTTGTCGAACAGCGCCCGCAGAGTGGCCTCGTCGCGACGGCGGATGTTGAAGTCCAGCACCCAATGGATCAAGTGGAACTCGCTGTCCGGCAGAGTGGACGCATAATTGCCCAGGATCAGGATGCCACCGGGCCGCAGGCCACGGGCGCAGTTAGCGATCAGCGGCGCAACTTGCCGGTCGCTGAGCTGATCGCACAGCACCAGCGCATAGATGATGTCGTACGGCGCATCCGGCCAAAGACGCGAGGCTGTAACCTTGCGCGGATCGCCGAGCTGGAAAGCCACCCGGCCGCCGAATTGCGGCTCCAGGCGATCGCGCACGCGCCGGAGCCCTGCGGCGTCGGTATCGAGACAGGTCAGGTGAACATGGGACCGCAGGGCACGATCCCGGATCACCACATCCAGCTCCCGGGCTGACCCGGTGTGGAGGTTCAAAATGCGGACCTGGTGCCGATCCGCAAGGCGGGCCCGGATCTCGTTCTGCAGGATCTGTCCCAACCACTGGGTGCGAAGGCGAAACGACCGGGCCGCCACCGTATTCAAGTAGAAGTAATCCATCATATATCCGGGCAGGTCAGCGCCGCCTGGCCGGCCGCTCATCACCAGATCGGCGATTTCGAAGGTGTCGAGCCGATGGCGCGGCACATGATAGATGTGATGGAACACCGGGCTGGTGCTCGACCACGCCCGCAAACGGGATGTCACTGCGGCATAAGCACGCGCAACAGCCTCCGCAGGTGGTCGTGACACCAGGAAGGCATGGATGGCTGCGCCGATGGCCTCCATGCGCGCCCGGGTTTCGGCCTCGTGGTCCCTGACCCACTGGGCTGCCGACGCTGTCATCCCCTGGGGGTTAACGTCCACGGCCTCTTGAATGAGCTTCTCCAGCGCCTGAAGACGCCGGAGAAGCTCAGCCTCCGACCCATCATCTCCTGCAATGTCGGCACCGGCCGGAACGGTTGCCTTATCCTCTGCGAACAGGTCCATCACTTCTTGTTCAGGAAGCGTTCGATCACGGTGATGCTGTCTGGCAGTTGGATGCGGTCGCCAGGTTGGAGTTGCTCCAGGGGCCGCGCTTCCCAGGCACGACTGCCCAGGCGATAAACCCCCAGCTTGGTGCCGCGCTGCCAGTGGGGGTCTTGCACGTAGGCCAGGCCCACCTGCCTGCCCTCCGTGTCAATCGAGCAACTGGTTACGTAGCCCACCACCCGGCCCTTGGGGTTCACCACCACGTCCCCCTGGCCCAACATGGGGCCATGTTCCTCGTCCACCCTGAACCGGCACAGCCGGGCCTGGCGTTTGGCCTCATGCGCCTGATAGGCCGCCTTGCCGATGAAGAACGGCTTGTAGAGCTTCACATAGGGCGCGAAACCGGCATCGGCCGGGTTGAGGTTCAACGGCCCGGCCAGCTCGTGCCCGTAGAGCGGGAAGCCCGCCTCGATGCGCAGGCTATCGCGCGCGGCCAGGCCGACAGGCTTGAGCCCGAAGTCCGCGCCCACGTGCAACAGGTCATGCCAGAAGCCCGGCAGATCATCGGGGTGCAAGAACAGCTCAAAGCCGACCGGCTCGCCCGTGTACCCCGTCCGAGAGAACCAGACGTCGTAACGGTACAACGAGCCGTGCGCGATCTCTGTCCGCTCCAGGTATTCCAACTTCTGCCGCGTCGCCTCATCGTCGGCCATCGCCAGCAAGATGTCGCGCGATCGGGGGCCCTGCAGGGCCAGCTGGCCGCGCCGGTCGTCCCCCGACTCCGGGGCCCGCAAGTCCCGAATGATCACCGACTCGTAGCCCAGGGCCCGGGTCCACGGCCGCGCAGGATCAATCATCACGCGCGCTTCCCGCACTGCGTTCAGCCACGCCCAATCCTTGTCGTTGTTGGCCGCATTGACCACCATCCAGTAACGATCAACGCTCAGCCTGTAGAGCCAGATGTCGTCTATCACGCTGCCGTCCGGTGCCAGCAGGAAGGAATACTGCGATCCACCGTCCTTCAGCAATGCCACATCGTTTGTGGTGACCGTCTGCAGGAACAGATGCACGTTCTCGCCGGTGAACTCGAACAGGCCCATGTGGCTGACATCGAACAGGCCGGCCTTGTTCCGCACGGTCTGGTGCTCTTCTAAGACCGAGGTGTATTGCACGGGCATCTCGTAGCCGGCAAAAGGCACCATCTTGGCACCCAGCTTGCGATGAAGTTCGTTGAGGCGGGTGCGCTTCAGTGGCTGCTCCGCCGGCGGCTCCCAGGTGAACTCGGGCAGGCTCTTCAGGCCGCCCGGGGCAGCAGCGCGCGGCCGATGGCCGATCCAGTAGCTCTTGTGGAAAGCCCAGCCGACGGTCTCCTTGTCAAAGTCTTCCACGGCCGGCGGCCGCATGGGAAACTCATCCGCCAGTTCATGGGGCAGACGGCGCACCACGACCGGGCCGGGCGCTTTCAGGAAGGGGTCCTCCGGGTCCATGGTCACGAAACCGTCCGATAGGGCCCGGAACCAGTGCGCCACGCGCGCCTCGTTCGCCTTGGGAACCAGCAGCCGGAAGCACGTCGTATCCTCGCACGTCCGCCAGAGCACGCCGGGGGACATGAGCCGGCCATCGGGCTCCAGGATCCAGGTCGGCTGGCATTCGCCGGGCTTCAGAAGGTAAGCGTCGTTGGTCATCGCCACATTGCAGAAACCGCGCGCGTGCACCCCTTCGATCTCGATCACGTCGTACTCCCCGCCCGGATCCTTGGTCTGTTTGTACATGAAGTAGTGATGCGGGTAGCCGCCCGGCTGGTAGTCCCGCGGCAGGTCCACGTCCATGGCCAGCTCCACCACATCCCGTTTGGCCTCCTCCAACACATCGAAATCAATGCGCGCGTGATAAACCGGGCCGTAGCGGCCTGCGAAAGCGGTGGGCTTGCACGCCTTCAACACCCGCGCGATGATCTCCGCCAGCCGCGATACCTCCGGCAGGCCGAAACCGCGCTGGGTGATCCACGGGGTGCCCATCCGGATGCCGCTGGGCGAACGCGCACTCTTATCGCCGGGGATCGTGTTGCGGTTCAGCACGATGCCGGCGAGGTCCAGGATGCGCGCCGCGGGGTCGCCCATCAGCGGAGTGCCCTTCTTGCCGTCGGGGCTGATGCCGCTGGCCGCCCGGATGGTCTTGAGATCTACCAGCAACATGTGGGTGTCGGTGCCGCCGTAAGGGATACGCAGGCCGTGCTTCTGCAGCTCGGCCGCAAGATGGGCGGCGTTATCTTTCACCTGCTGCTGCAGGCGGATGAACTCAGGGGTGCGGGCCAGCTTGAACGCTACGGCCATGCCGGCGATCTTGTTCACGTGCGGGCCGCCCTGCTCGCCGGGGAACACGGCTGCGTCTATCTTCTCGGCCAGCTTCCTCTCTGTGGTGAGGATGCACGCGCCGCGCGGGCCGTAGAGGGTCTTGTGGGTGGTGAAGCTGATCACATCGGCAAAGCCGACGGGGCTGGGCACCACGCCCGCTGCCACCAGCCCCGCAACATGGGAGATGTCGGCCAACAAGTACGCGTTGACCTCGCGGGCGATCTCCTTGAAAGCCGCCCAGTCGGGCATCCAGGGGTACGATGTGTAGCCTGCGATGATCATTTTGGGCCTGTGTTGCCGCGCCAGGTCGCGAATGGCGTCGTAATCCAGCCGTTCGGTCTTCGGATCCACGCCGTAGGAGACGATCTTGTACAACCTGCCCGACCGGTTGACGGGTGACCCGTGCGTCAGGTGGCCGCCGTGCAGCAGGCTCATCCCCATCACGACATCGCCCGGCTCGACCAGGGCGTCGTACACGGCGCTGTTGGCCGGAGATCCGGATAGGGGCTGCACGTTGGCCCAGATGTCGTCGGGGGAGACGTCGGCGGTGGCAAAGGCTTCGGCTGCCCGACGTCGCGCCAGCGCCTCCAGGATGTTGACGTATTCGACACCCTTGTAGTACCGCTGATCGGAGAACCGCCGATAGGAGGCCAGTTGCAGCTCGTAATCGAGGATCTGCTCTTCGGTCAGCCAATGCGTCGCAGGGTCGGGATAACCCTCAGCGTAGATGTTCTGAAAAACTGAACCTATTGCCTCGCGCACCGCTTCCGGCGCCTGGCTCTCAGAGGGGATCAGGATCAATTTGCGGGCCTGCCGTTCGGCCTCATAGCCGATCAAATCTTTCACGGCCGGATCAATCTCCTGCAAACTGGCGGTAAAAAATCCCAACATGACTTGCTCCTTCGCAGACGTGGTGCTGCCCAGCGCGGGCCAGGGTTATTGTACCACCGATCTCGAAAACGGGATAATGCCGGGGGACGACGCCGAATTTCGCCGGCGGGAGAAGGCTATTGCGACCCCAACAGGCCCAGCTCCCTGGCACGGATTGCGGCCTGCGTGCGATCACGCACGCCGATCTTGCCCAAGATGTTGGTCACGTAGTTCTTGACCGTGCCTTCGGCCAGGAAGAGGCGTTCGGCGATCTCCCGGTTGGTCAGGCCGGCTGCCAGCAGGCGCAGGATCTCGAGCTCGCGCTCCGAGAGAGGTTCGGGCAGGGCGTCCTGGGGGCGAGGAGGTGCAGATGGCCGCAGGCGGGCGAACTCGGCCACCACTTTGCGCGCTACCGACGGCTGGATCAGGACGCCGCCGGCCACCACGGCGTGAATCGCGTCGGCCAATTCCTGGATGGAGACGTCCTTGAGCAAATAACCCTGCGCGCCGGCGCGCAGCCCCTCGAACACATACTCGTCGTCATCGAAGGTGGTAAGGATGATGACATGCGCGGCGGGATCGCGCGCCAGCAGGCGACGGGTTGCGTCCACGCCGTCCAGCACAGGCATGCGCACGTCCATCAGCACCACATCGGGCTTCAGCTCAGCGTACAGCGTCAGCGCCTCCTGGCCGTTGGCCGCTTCGCCCACCACGGTCAACCCCGGCTCGAACTCGAGCAGCGTGCGCAAGCCCTCCCGCATCAAGCGTTGATCGTCCACCAGCAACACCCGAATCGGCTCATCCATGGGTCACCTCTTGCGTAAAAGGCAGCGAGATGATCAGTTCGGCGCCACCGCCTGCCCGCCTCGTCAGGGTGACAGTGCCCCCCAGGTAGTCGGCCCGTTCCTGCAGCCCGCGCAGCCCGAAATGAAGGCCCTCCATGTCCTCGGGCGCTCCGTCGGCCGGCCCACGACCGTCGTCGGCCACCCGCAAGGTGAGGGCGTCGTCCCCTGTCTCCAGGCTGAGCCAGACATGGCCTGCCTGGGCGTGTTTTTGGACGTTGGTCAGCCCTTCCTGTGCCCCGCGATAGAGGGTCGAGCGGTGGGCCGGCGGGATCTCAGGCAGCGGGACGGGCAGGCGCACCGCAACCCGGATACCGGTTGCGGCCTCGAAGTCAGCGGCCAGGCGCCGCAGGGCCTGATCCAGGGACAGGTCAGCCTCCAGCGGCGCGCGCAGGGCGGCGACCGTCTGGCGGAGCTCGGCTAAAGCGGCGCGCACTTCCTCTCGCACCGTAGCCGTCATCTGTCTGGCCCGGTCAGGATCAGTCGGGATGAGCCGTTCGATCGCCTGGAGCTGAACCGCTGCCACGGTCAACCGATGGCCCAGGGTGTCGTGCATCTCGCGCGCCAGGCGGTTGCGTTCCTCGACTACGGCCAGCGCCTCGGCCTGGGAGGCAAATGCCTGCAGCCGGGCATGTGCCTCCTGTAATTCGGCCAGCAGGCGTTGGCTCTCGGCCTGGGCCTCGTTGGCCAGCGCGGTCTGTGTGGCAAAGGCCGCGAAGAAGAAGTAGCCTGCGATGTAAATGGGCGCAGTGAGCATGATAGCCGGCGATCCCCCGCCGGCCACCCAAAAGGCGATCACCGTCAGCGCCGAAAAGACCCCGATCCAGGCGTAACCGGTTTGCCGGGGCAAACGCAGCATGACCTCGGGGCTGAGCACGAAGAAAAGCACAACAAACCACGGGTTCAGGGGATTCAGCAGGGTCAGGGCGAAGACCAGCGTGGCGGCTGCCGCCAGGTACAAATGCGTTGCGCGCGCCTTGAAGCCACCCAGCCACTGGTCGGGCATCAGCACCAACAGGTCGAACACGGCGAGCATCGCCAGGCCGGTCCAGCGATGGGGATGGTCACCGGCCAGGAAGATCGCCAGTCCCAAAACGGTGATGGCAGCGATAACCACGTATGCGCTGAGCATCATCGGGTCTGAATGTTGACGGGTCGAAGGGGTTGCGGTCATAGGTCTCATTTTAGCGCATAAAATGCCAAACGAGCGAATGGCGAACGGCGCACTCCTGCCCCGCCACTCGCCACTCGCCATTCGCCATTCGCTGATTCGCCGATTCGCTATTCGCCGATTCGCCGATTCGCTACCGCTTACGCAGGAGGATCCAGGCGCCCCCGGCGATCAGAGCAACCGGCCAGGCATAGCCGATGACCTTCAGGACTTGCAGCCCCGTCTCGCCGGCCAGGAGGAGGCCGCCGATGCTGCCCAGGATACCGGCCGGGATCAAGGGCCACCACTGAAACGCTGCGTCGGTGAAAAACGACAGCAGGGTGATCAGGAGCCAGCCAGCCGCAAAAGCCATCAGGAAGATGGCGCCCTGCGCCGGCTCGCCCACCTGGGCCAACGGGCCCGCAATCAGCGCGATCCCCAGGCCGATGCCCGACAGGATGCCGCCCGGGATGATCAGGCCGAAAGTCCGGGTCAACAGGCCCCAGGCCAGGAACAGGATTCCCAGGGCCGGGACGAACAGGAAGCCGAGGTCGGCAAACAGGCCGAGCTGGGCAGCCAGGGTCAATGCGCCGACGACGATCAGGACGATCCCTGCGATCAGGGGTGCCCGGTTGGAGCGGGCGGGGGTGTTGGACTGTGTGTTCACGATTTCCTCCGGTTTGCTTGTGATTTGCGCTGCCAGATCATCACTGCAGCGTTACAACCGAAGGATACAACGTAAGGGGTCATATGCGGTAGTGCCGAAAGTCACATGGCGGGTCATAACGACAGCAGCCTCGTGCGGCTCACCTCCTCGGCGCATTCTCGACAGAGCCCGCCCCAAGAGTGCTGGCTCAAGTCCAAAGCAAACCCGTAACGGTCCTGCACTTCCTGGGCCAGGCTGCGCAGGAGGTCAGCACCGGCTTCGATCTCGCGTCCGCACCCGCGACACACCAGATGCACATGGTCGCCGTGTGCCCCGATCAGCGCGTAACGGCGCTGGCCGTCGGCGGCCTCCACCACCGAAAGCATCTGCAGCTCTTGCAGCAGCTCCAGGGTGCGATAGACGGTAGAAAGGTCCACCGCGCTGCTCCGCGCCTGGACGCGGCGGAAGATCTCGTCTGCCGTTTCATGGCCGGCGACCTCGTGCAACACGGCCAGGACGATCTCGCGCTGCGGGGTCATCCGCATGCCGTGGCTGCGCAGGCTGGCGATGAATTTCTCGGTACAGGCCATCGGGCTTTTCCCTCAGAACACTTCCAGGCCATGGGCCGCCAGCAAGGCCGCATCGGCCAGCAGTTCGGCGGTAGGGCCGTCGGCGACGACCTGCCCGCCATCCATGATCACCACGCGCGGGAAAAGCTCCAACACCATGCGGATGTCGTGGGTGGCGACCAGCATGGTCTGGGGCAGCTCCCGCAGCAGGCTGATCAACGTGCGCCGGCCGCGCGGATCCAGGCCCGACGTAGGCTCGTCCAAGACCAGGATCTCCGGCTGCATGGCAAGCACGGTCGCGATAGCGATCCGTTTCTTCTCCCCCGCGCTGAGGTGATGGGAAACGCGCTCCTTGTAGGCCAACATGCCCACGGCCGATAACGCCTCGTCCACCCGAGCGCGCACCTCGTCGGGCTTCAAGCCCTGATAGATGGGGCCGAACGCCACATCGTCGAACACGGTGGGCGAGAAGAGCTGATCGTCGGGGTTCTGAAAGACCAGGCCCACTGCGGCCCGTACCCGTCCCAACGTCTTCTCCCCCACCTCCAAACCGGACGCGCGCACCACGCCGGCCTGCGGCCGCAAAATGCCGTTCAGATGGAGGATCAGCGTGGATTTGCCGGCGCCGTTAGGCCCCAGCAGCGCCACCTTTTCGCCGGGCGCGATCCGCAAGGAGACCCCGCGCAGGGCCTGGTGGCCGTCCGGGTAGGCAAAGGACAGGTTCTCGACTTCGATTGTGTGATGCATTTCTAAAGCAAGTATCCGATCATCACCAGCATAGCCAGCAAGACCAACCCGGCGGCCAACACGAACCGCTGGCCCACGGGCAGCGGCGGCTGGGGCAGCAAGCGCACCTCGCCGTCGTAGCCGCGCGCGGCCATCGCCGCGTAGATGCGCTCGGCGCGCTCGAACGAGCGGAGGAACAGGTTGCCGGCCATGCCGCCGGTCACCCGCGCCCGCCAGGCGAGCGTGCCCCCGGGCCGAACGCCCGGCGCAGCTACGTGCCCGCTGCGGGCCGCGCGCGCCCGCATCAGCCGCAGCGCCTCATCGGCCAGCACGAACAGATAACGCCACATCAGCCCGATGATCGCCACCAGCAGGCGGGGGATGCGCAGCGCCCGCATGGCGGCCAGCAACTCCGGAAAGGGGGTAGCGCCGGCCAACACGATGGCGGCCTGCACCGACAGCCACGACTTGAACGCGATGCTGACGAAACGGATCACCCCCTGATCCGAGACGGTCAGGGTCCACGGCCCTGCGGCCACGCGCAACAGGGCATCCCCGGGCACGGTGAACACCACCGGCAGCGCCGCCAACACGAACGGGAGGGCCAGGACAGCGCGCTTCAGCACGTAACCCACGCCCAGCTCCGAGAGGATCACCGCCGACAGCACCAGCGCCAGCAACAGGACGTAAACCGGCCACGCGCCAGCGGGCACCAACGCGGTCGCCAGGATAAAGGCGAGCGTCAGAGGAAACTTGGCACGCGCGTCCAACGCGTGTACCACGCTGGGCCGCGGCCGATACGGATCAAGAAAGTGTACGTGCACCTACACCCCTACGCCGCACTTCACGCTTCCCGTCTGCGCCGCGCCAGGGCCACGCCCAGGGTCACCCCGAAGACCAGCAACGTGCCCACGATACCTGCGACGATGGTGGCCAGCGCTTCGTTGGCGATGCCGGGAAAAACGTAGTCCGGGATGATCTCGTAGACCGCATCCTGCGCCAGGTCCAGGAAACCGCGTTGTTCGGCAACCCATTCCAGGCCGTCAGGATGGGCAGAGGCCAGGGGCGCCAACACGGCCAGGGTCAGCGCGATCAACAGCCCCACGACCCACACGGCCCGGCCCCCTGAGACCGGCGCACTGCCGGCCAGCAGCAGATCGCGCCGCGTGGCATAAAGGAACGCCAGCGCGCCCACCGTGATCAACCCTTCGCCGACCCCGATCAACGCGTGGATGCCGCCCATGGCAGGCACTGCGATGTTCGCCGGCGAAGTGCCGGAAAGCGCCAGTTGCAGCGCCACAGCCAGGGCCGCGACAACGATGGAAAGCCACCCGGCGACGAAGCCGCCCACGAAGATGCCCCAGCGCTGACCTCGAGCCAGGCGCTCCACCGTGCGGTAGGTGAAGTAAGCAACGGCGACGCCGATCACCCCCATGTTGAAGATGTTGGCGCCCAACGCCAGCAGGCCGCCGTCCTGAAAGATCAACGCCTGCACCGCAACCACGGCGGTCATCACCAGGACTGCGGCCCACGGCCCCAACAGGATGGTGGCGATAGCAGCGCCCATGAGGTGGCCGGACGTGCCGCCCGTCACCGAAAAGTTCAACATCTGGCCGGCGAAGATCGCAGCAGCCAGCACGCCCATGAGCGGTACCTTGCGCTCGCCCAGCTCCCGGTTGACCCGGTTCAGCGCCAGGGCCACCGCTACCGCGGCGAAAAGCCACATCAAGATCGAGACAACGACCGACAGGAAGCCGTCCGGGATGTGCATCGGCTGAGGACGGAATAGCATGGTTGCCTCCTTTTGCGAATACTTGTTATTGCAAACAATCGCAATAACAGTATAGCACAAGAGTCAGGCAATGCCAACTTTGAACAGGCCGTCGGGATCGGCGCCCAACAGCCCGGCCGCAAGCTGCCGGCTATCCACGGGGGACAGGTCGCGCACCATCTCCGGCGTCAGCAGAGAATACCGGCGCAAGGTTTCGGTGCGAGTCTCGATTGCATCTGCGCCGGCGTCGTCCGTTTCCCAGTTCAAGGCGTCGAACGCGGCCAGATTCAGGGGCACGCTGTAGGCCCGCAGCGTCTTCTGGCCGGCCGCGTTGAAGTAATCCTCGAAGTAGGACATTACCAGCTCTCGCAACGAACGGTAGACCGGTTCCCGGAAACGCAGGCCCACGAAGTTGGACTTGGCGACCGCGCCGAAGTGGCCGTGGCGCCGGTAGATGGCCAGCATATGCTCGTCATCGGTCAACGGCTCGGGGAACAGATCCACCACCAACGGCGGATACCCCAGCCGGCGCAAGGCGGCCGCAGCAAACAGCGCGCCGTCGAAACAGTGGCCCCGGCGCTCGCGCAGCACCCGGAGCGGACAACGGTTGGCGTATTCCGGCTCGTAGGCGATGGTGTCCAGGAAGTCCTGGATCTTGCGCGGGGTGGTGAGGCTGGTCCAGACGGCCAGTTCCTCGGGGGAAAGATGAGCCTCTAGAGGCTGACCTGTCGTCATCGGTTATGCCCTCCGTGTTTTCCGGGTGAGTATACGGCCTGGCGACGGAATCGCCAAAAACCGGACTGTGTCGGGGAGGGTTCGGGGGCCTGCGGCGGCGCTTTGGCCCTGGCCCCGAGATGGGCTATAATCTCGATCATTATGGCCGCAAGCGCGGCTCAGGAGGAACGATCTTGAAACTCTCGGTCTTGATGCCTTGCTACAACGAAATTGACACCATCCGCGAGATCGTCGCCCGCGTGCGCGCGGTAGAGATCCGGCTGCGAGTACGCGACGGAAGATTCGGGCTGGCGCCGGCCGCCGATGGCACCGTGGAACTGATCGTGGAGAAGGAAATCATCATCGTGGACGACGGGTCGAAAGACGGCACGCGCGAGATCTTGCCGGAGCTGGCCCAGTTGCCCGATGTGTTCGTCTACTACCACGAACACAACCAGGGCAAAGGCGCAGCAGTGCGCACCGCTATCGAGAAAGCCACGGGCGATATCATGCTGGTTCAGGACGCCGACCTGGAATACGACCCGCGCGACTACCCCGCCCTGCTCCAGCCCATCGTCGAGAACCGCTCGCAGGTGGTCTACGGCAGCCGTTTTCTCGGCGGGCCGCGCAAGGCGATGTTCTTCACCCACATGCTGGGCAATAAGCTGCTGACCCTGCTCACCAACATCTTGTTCGACACCATCTTGAGCGATATGGAGACGTGCTACAAGGTGTTTACGCGCGAGGTCGCCGAACAACTGCAGCTCAAATCGCCCGGCTGGGGGTTCGACCCTGAGATCACGGCCAAGATCCTGAAGCGCGGCTACCGCATCTACGAGGTCCCCATCTCTTACACCGGCCGCGAATACCACGAAGGCAAGAAGATCAGCTGGCGCGATGGCCTTACAGTCGCCTGGACGTTACTCAAGTATCGGTTCTCCGAGTAGACCGGTTGCAGCGGCCCGGATTGCCTGGCCGGCCTGGGTGGAGGTCGCCGCTGTTGTTCTGGTGGCAGGGCTGTTGCGGCTGGTGCCCTGGCTGGCCGATTATCCCCTCCATCGCGACGAGGCGTTGTACGGCTATTGGGCGCGGCTGATCGCCAGCGGCCAGGATCCCTTGCTGCTCACCCCGTGGATTGACAAGCCGCCGCTGAGCATCTATCTGATCGCGGGCAGCTTTGCCGGCCTCGGCGTGTCGGAGCTGACGTTGCGCTTGCCGGGGCTCGTCGCCAGCATGCTGACGGTGCCGGCGGTTTATGCGCTGGCGAACCGCATGTATGGCCGCCCGACGGCGCGGCTGGCGGCAGGCCTGTTTGCGCTGTCGCCGTTCGCTGTGCTTTTCGCGCCCACGGCGTTCACCGATACCTGGCTGACCCTGTGGCTGGTGGTCGGCGCCTGGGCGGCCCTCTCCGGCCGCGGACTGGCGACGGGGCTGGCGGCAGGGCTGGCAGTGGCCAGCAAACAGCAAGGAGCCCTGGTCGCGCCGCTGCTGCTCGTGCTGCTGATGGTCTCGACATGGCCTTCCGGCGAAAGGGGGCACAACCGGTTACGAAGCGCGCTGGCTGCCCTGGTAGGCTTCGCCGCGGTGTTCGGGCCGCTCACCTTTTGGGACAGCCTGCGCTGGCACAATCGGCCCAGCTTCTGGGATCGCAGCCTGACCACCTATGGCCCGCTGGTGGCCGCCCCGCCGACCCTCTGGCCCTCACGCGCCGCGGATTGGGCCGAACCACTGGGCTATCTTTTCGGCTTCCCGGTTCTCAGCTGGGCCATGCTGGCGCTGGCGGCCTGGACCGGCATCCGGGCACAGAGCCTGGCACGGCAAGCCTGGGCATCCCGAATTGCGCACCTCGGCCTGTCCCTGCCGGGCCGGGCGAAAGAGCTGCCCTTGTCCCGGTCGGCCGCGCAGCAGCCGAGGCAGACTCTGAGCCCCAAAGATACAAGGCCGGCGTCCCCGACCGAGCCGATCCTGGCGGGATACGTGGCCGGCTACCTGTTGCTGCACCTGATCGTCACGTTTCAACCGTGGGACCGTTATCTGCTGCCGCTGGTGCCGCTGGTGTGCCTGCTGGCCGCGCGAGGGGCACAACTGGCCGGGCTCGTGAAGCCCGACGGCGGGGCCCCGTCTGCTATGGCCCCACTGCGTCCTGTCATCGCGCTGGCCCTGGCCGCCGGCCTGGTGGGCGCGGCAGGGTTGGGCGCGGTAGGGCGCTTTCCCGTGGGCAGCGACCACGGCGCCTACACGGGGATCCGCCAGGTAGCAGCCTTCCTGCGCTACCAGCCGGCCGAGACCGTCATCTATCACCAGTCGCTGGGCTGGTATTTTGATTTCTACCTGTTCGACGCGCCCCAGGAACGGCGCTGGTTCGACACCGCCGAGAAGCTGGCCGCCGAGGCCGGGCGCACTGCCGAGGCCGGGCCACACGTGCCCCAATGGGCCGTGGTGCCGGGATGGGAGGCCGATCGCGTGGCGGATTGGGCACAGGCACTGGCCGCGCGCGGCCTGACCCTGGCGGACGCACGTTACGTCCACCGGCCGGACGGCAGCATTTCGTTTGAGATATACCGGATCGTGTCGGCAGGAGACGGAAAGTGAGCGGCCGTCTGCGCGTTCCGCCCGCCGACTCAGCGTCGCGGGAGCCGTTGCCGGGTCGGCCTTCGCCGGCTGCCAACGCGGCCGGCATAAAGCCCAAGATCCACGGGGCAGGAGCTGATCTCCTCGCCTGGCTGGCTTTGGCGCTGGTCACCCTGGGCATCCTCTGGCCCCTGGGCCTGACCAACCGCATCCCGGCCGGGATAGACGCGTTCACCTACTTTGCGCCATACTGGGACTACCGGATGGCCGCGTTCCGCGCCGGCCAGGTGCCTTTGTGGAACCCCTATCTGTTTCTGGGCGTACCGTTTCTGGCTAACCCCCAGGCGGCGGTGCTCTACCCGCTCCACTGGCCCCTCTCCTGGCTCACGGCAGAACAGGCGCTGGTCTGGTCGGCGTTGCTGCACACCTGGCTGGCAGCGGGTTTCACCTATGTCCTGGGCAGAAGCTCCTTCGGGCTGAGCCGGCCTGGCGCCTGGCTGGCCGGCACAGTTTTCGGGTTGGGGGGCTATCTGCTGGCGCGGGTGGAGAACATCAACCAGCTCAATGCGCTGGCTTGGCTGCCGGCCCTGCTCTGGCTCTACGACCGAACGGTCGAGAGTCTGGGCTGGCGGCGAAAAGTGCGCTGGGGCAGCGCCCTGACGGTCGCCATCGCCCTCTGCCTGCTGGCCGGACACACGCAGAGCTTCTTCATCGTCATGGTCGGGCTGGCGCTGTACGCGTTGGCCGGTTTCGCGGGCAAGAACCCTTTGCGCTCCTGGCGCGTGGGCGCCAGCGAAAACCGCAGTCTGCCGATCCTTGGCCGCGGCCTGGCTTCCCTCAGTCCGCTGCTGGCCGTTGTGCCGGCCGCCCTGCTGGCCGCCGCGCAACTGCTCCCCACCCTAGAGCTGAACGGCCTGGGGTTGCGCACCGGCGGCCTGCCCTTCCGCCAGGCGGTGAGCTTCTCGCTGCGACCGCGGCTGTTGGCCCAAACTTTTCTGCCGCCGTTCGGAGGCCGGCTGGACGAGGCTTTCGGCAGCGAGGGCTACGGGGAGTTCGTGGGGTACGTCGGCATCGTTACACTGGTACTGGCAGGGCTGGCCGTGGTCGGCTATGGGCGGTGGCTGCGCGACGTCCGCAAGGCAACACCGGCACCCCTTGCGCCGGGCGACCTCCTGCCCGGCCTCGGGCGCATTATGCCACTCCTGGTACTGGCCGCGACCGGGGTCGTGCTGGCGCTGGGCGCGTACAACCCCCTGTATTACCTGCTCTGGCGCTTCGTGCCGGGGTTCGATCTCTTTCGCGGCCCGGCGCGTTGGATGGCGCTGTTCGCGCTGGCCGCGGCCGTGCTGGCCGGGATAGGGCTGGACAGGCTGGCGACTGAAGTCGCCACTACCAGGGACGAGCTGCGTAGTAACGACTTCAGTCGTTCCAAGGCGACTAAAGTCGCCACTACCAAGGACGAGCTGCGTAGTAACGACTTCAGTCGTTCTGGGGCGACTGAAGTTGCCACTACGAAGGGGAGGAGACGTTTACAAATCACCGCCATCGTCATCGCCGCGGCCGGCATCATCGCCCTTGTGGCCCTCCAACAACCGCCGCCGGTAGTCACACTGCTGGGTTGGATCGGCGCGGCCGCGTTGACCGCCTTCCTGCTGAGGCTGAGCCGCGTCAGGCCGCCGCTGGCGCGCTGGGGGCTGATCGCGCTGGCTGTGGGCGAGCTGTGGCTGGGAAGCCGCGCCCTTCCCTTTGCGCAGGCGACGGCGCCCCTGGCAGCCGGGCTCCGGAACGCCCCTGCGGCCCTCCTGGCTGCGACGGCCGACCAGCCCCCCGCCGGCCGGGACCGTTTCCTCAGCCTCTCCGACATCCGCTACGATCCGGGCGACCTGGCCGACCTTCGGCTCCTGCAGGCAGACCGGCTCTCGCCCGCCGCCATCGAGCGCCTGGTGCGCGCTGCGAAACAGGTCGAGGTGATCGCGCCGAACCTGTCGTTACGCTACCGGCTGCCCGCCGTGGACGGCTACGACGGCGGGGTGCTGCCCCTGGCCCGGTACGTGCAGTTGCAGGGACTCTTCGTGCCTCCCGAAGCGCTTCTCCCCGACGGCCGGCTGCGCGAGCAGCTAACCCAGGTACCCGACGACCGCCTCCTGGATCTGACGGGGGTGCGCTTCATCATCACCGACAAACAGCGTGACCTGTGGGCCGACGACGTGTACTACGACCTGGAGCTGTCCGCAACGTTGCCGCCAGGCGAAACCCTGACCCTGAACCTGACAACCTGCTCCGAAAATCCGGACGCCGGGGCTTGCCCCGGTACGCAGCAAGCTGCGACGTCCGTCTTCATGGGCCGTGGCGCCGAGCCCGGCAGGAGTAACTACCCTGCGTTTTCCGCGACGGCCATAGGCATAGTTGCCGCGGGCCCGCGCGGCGTGGCCGGGGAACCCACGGGCACGTTGACGGTCATCGGCCATGACGGGGAGCGGGCCGAACTGGCCTTTGCCCCCCTGTCGCAAGACCTCGCGACGCCAACGCCGGCCATCCTCCCATTGCCGCACCCCCTGGTGCCGAAGACGCTTATCGTGCGCAATGCCGGCCAGGAGCCGCTGATCTTGCGCGGCCTGAGCCTGATTGACCAGCGCACCGGCGCGCACGCGTCCGTCACCGTCTCGCAACGGGGAGACGTCAGGCGCATTCACACCGGCGATGTGAAGATCTACGAACGGACCCAGGCCCCGGGGCGGGCGTGGCTGGTGCACGATATCCGATCCGTCCCGGACGACACGGCTGCGCTGGCGTTACTGGCCGATCCGGCGTTTGACCCGCGCACGACGGCGGTGGTGGTGGGCCAGGGGCCGGCTCCCCTGCGCATGGGGCCGCCGGGGCCGGACGAAACGGTCACCACGGTAGCATACCGGGCAGAACACATCGTCCTCCGAACTCGTGCCGCTACACCGGCGCTGCTGGTGATCGCCGACACCTGGTATCCCGGCTGGGAGGCTGCCGTGGACGGCACGCCCGTCCCGTTATGGCGCGTCAACCTGCTCTTCCGGGCTGTACTGGTGGGCGAAGGAGAGCACGAGGTCACCCTGGACTATCGTCCTGCCACCTGGCGCAAGGGAGTGGCCCTCAGCGTGGCGGGACTTGCGCTCATCGGCCTGAGCCTGCTGACCACCGTTTTCCCATCTCGCCGCCAGGGTGTATAATCTTTGTGGAGGCCCACATGAACATCTTCAATCGTATCGTCGTCATCCTGTTGCTGTTCGCCTTGCTGGCCCTGGTCGTGCTGGTGGCCGTCTTCCCCACCCAGGCAGTGGAGACCGCGCAAAACGCGCTGGCTGCAACCGGCGCCTTCTTCCAGCGCAGCCAAGCCGAGGCTTTCTGGCTCTTCACGATTGGCCGCATCCTGGCAGTGGTGGTGGCGGTGGTGATCTTCGGGTTGCTGCTCTGGGGCGAATTGAAGCCGCGGCGCCCCAAGGCAGTGCGCGTGCACACCGAGACCGGCAGCCAGGCTACGGTGACCACCGACTCCGTGGCGCGGCGGCTGGCCTGGCATATTGACCAACTGGCCGACGTGATCACCGTGAACCCGGAGGTGAGCGCCGCGGGCCGGGCGGTCAACGTGGTGCTGAACCTGGAAACCCGGCCGGAGATAGACGTGCCCATGAAGACCGATGAGGTGATCGCCGTCGCGCGCGAAGTGATCACCGAGCGCATGGGCCTTCAACTGGGCAAGATTGATGTGCGCATCAAGTATGCGCCGTACCAGGACGGGGCTTGAGCGTGACAGAGGCCGTCTCGACATCTGCGTCGGCCCCGTCAGGGCCGGGTAGTGCGGCGGAGGCTCTGGCCCAGCAACTGCAGCAGCCGGTGGCCGAAAACGACCTGCAGATGGTGCTGGAGAGCCTGCTTTTCGTCGCGCCGAGCCCAACGCCTGTGGCCAAGCTGAGCCAGGTGATGGGGGTCAGCGACGAAAAGGTCGAAAAAGCCCTGGCCGACCTGGCGGAAGATTATGTGTCGAGACGCCGCGGCCTGCGCCTTTTGCGCAAGGGGGATCGCGTCCAGTTGACCAGTGCCCCCGAGGCCGCCAGTTATGTCGAGCGCTTTCTCGGGCTGGAGCTGAGCAGCAAGCTTTCCGCGGCTGCGTTGGAAACCCTGGCAGTGATCGCCTACCGTCAACCGATCACACGTGCCGAAATCGAGGCCATCCGCGGGGTCAGTTGCGACGGCGTGTTGCGCACCCTCATCGCGCGCGAGCTGGTGGAGCCGGTAGGCCGGCTGGAACAACCCGGCCGGCCTTTTCTCTACGGCACCACGCTGCAGTTCTTGCAGTACTTCGGCCTGGACAGCCTGGACAAGCTCCCTCCTCTGCCGGAGCAGGCATCATGATCGTGACCAGAGGCGACAGCGTTCTTGCGCGAATGTGTAGAAGAGGCTACTTACCCGCAGACGGCAGTGGAGTATCCTAACGGAAGGATCGAGCCCGGACTCCTTTTCGATCGGGCTCCAGCGAGGAGAAAACCCAGATGGCTGAGAACTTGTGGGCATTACGTGAACAAAAGAAACTCAGCGTCGCCATGCTGGCCAGCCGAGCGGGGTTGCCCATCGGCCTGATCTTGCAATACGAATCAGGACAGCGCAGCATTGACCCGCGACACCTCACGCGCCTGGCCCGGGCGTTATACGTTGAGGAATCCGACATCAAACTGCAATCCGACCCGCGGCCGGGCAGCAGCCCGCCGGAACGCCAGCCACAGCGCGCAGAGAAACCGCCAACTGCAGGTGAGAAGCCCGCAGCCCCGCCCAGGCCGCGCGAGAAACCGCAACGCCCGCCGCGACCCGCCCCTGCGCCACGGCCCACGGCCATGGCACGGCCCAGCCAGCTCGCGCACCTGACCGGACTGCTGAACTACCTGGGCCGCAGTACGGCCGAGCTGGAACAAGAGCTAGGCAAACCTCTCTCCGATTTGACCCGCCAGGAAGCCAGCCAACTGCTGTTCAAGTTCCAGACAGCACTGCGCGAAGGACAGGTCGCCCAACGCCGCCGCCCCTACCTGCCCGAAGCGGTAGATCAGTTCGAATTCCGGTATCTCACTGCGGCCAAGACGGAGGGAGCGGTGTTGCGCTTCAGCCTGTACGACGGCTCCACGGTGAGCGGCACGGTCATCGGCTTCAGCCCCTACAGCATCACCGTGCGCCTGGAAAACGGCGACGAGCTGACCCTCAACAAACTGGCGCTGGTGAGCTATCAGAAGCTTGCCGGCAACAGCAGGGAGATGGCAGCATGAGCCTCGGCGATATGCTCCGCATGTTGCGCGCCCGCAAAGGCGGCATCACCCCGCAGGACATCGAAGCAGCGCTGCCCGATCTGCCCAAAGGGCTGTACCGGCAGATGGAACAGCGCTACCGGGCCATAGGGGATGACGCCTCCATCGCCCTGCTGGCCGACTTCTATGGCGTGCCCTTTGAAGAGCTCCGTTGGCGGCTGGACTGGCCGCGTAAAGCCCTCAGCCGCGCTTTGGTGCACGCCCTGCAGCACCGCATTCCCATCACCCTGCATCTCTGGAACGGCCAGACCGTCACCGGCCTGGTGAAATGGTGGGATCTGGGCGCAACAGAACTGGAAACCGACAACGGCCCCATCGTCATCCAGCGCCATGCGGTGGAACGGTGGGACCCGCGAGCGCCGGAACCCGTCCCGGCGGAGGCAACGCCGCCAACTGAAGCATAACATACAGGGTCTCGATCCCTGATACACCACAAACACCAACAGGAGGTTGACAATGGCGTCACAAGGAATCTCTCGTGTCGGCGTGGTAGGCTGCGGGCTCATGGGCTCCGGCATCGCCGAGGTGTGTGCCAGGTCCGGCTACACCGTCATCGTGCGCGAAGTCACGGCCGAGCTGCTGGAGGCCGGCCTGGCGCGCATTGACGGGTCCATGGAACGCGCGGTGTCCAGGGGCAAGTTGAGCGCAGCCGATCGCGACGCGGCCCGCTCGCGCATCAGCGGGACGACCGATATGGCTGCGTTCGCCGAGTGCGACCTGGTGATCGAAGCGGTGGTCGAAAACCTCGACCTGAAGCGCCAGGTCTTCGCCCAACTGGACGCAATTACGCCGCCCCATGCGATCCTGGCCAGCAACACCTCGTCCCTGGCCGTCACTGAGATGGCCGCGGCCACCAAACGGCCCGACAAAGTCCTGGGCCTGCATTTCATGCAGCCCGTCCCCGTCATGCCGCTGCTGGAGATGGTGCGCACCTTTCTCACCAGCGAGGAAACCTTCCAGACCGCCCGGGCGTTCGGCGAAAGCCTGGGCAAGACCATCGTCGTCAGCAAAGACACCCCTGGCTTCATCGTGAACCTGCTCCTGGTGCCGTATCTGCTCCAGGCTATCGAGGCCCTGGAGCGGGGTGTGGCCACCAAGGAGGACTTCGATACGGCCATTCGCCTGGGCCTCAACCATCCCATGGGGCCCTTCACCCTGTTGGACTTCGTCGGCCTGGACACCGCCCTGTTTATCGCAGATGCCGTGTTCGCAGAGACCAAGGACCCGCGCTTTGCTGCGCCGCCGCTGCTGCGCCGCATGGTGGCTGCGGGATACCTGGGGCGCAAGAGCGGCAAGGGGTTTTACGACTATACCAGGTGAATCTCACCAGAGCCCAGAAACGGATGCAACTGCACTTCCTGGTTGATCTCCAGGAGTGGGAGGTGGCGATGGGTCCGGGCGGTGCCCTGGAAGCAGCGATCGAGGCTCGCGAGCAGGGGCTGACCCGTTTCATCGGCGTCACCGGCCACGAAGTGGCGGCGCCTGCGATGCACTTGCGCAGCCTGGCCCGCTTCGATTTCGACTCGGTGCTGCTGCCGTACAACTACTTGCTCATGCGCAATCCGCAGTACGCAGCCGACTTCGAGGCGCTGATGAAAGTCTGCCAGGAACGCAATGTGGCCGTGCAAACCATCAAGAGCATCACCCGTCGGCGCTGGGACGGCCGGCCACAGACGCGCGCCACATGGTATGAGCCGCTGGAGGAGCAAGCCGATATTGACCTGGCAGTCTGGTACGTGCTGGGCCGGCCGGGCATTTTCTTGAACACCGTGGGCGACATTCACGTGCTCCCCAAGGTTTTGGATGCCGCCACCCGGTTCGAGCGTGCACCGTCGGACGAGGAGATGGAGGCGCTGGTCGCCCGGCGGGAGATGGCACCCATGTTCTGGTGATCCATCTCCGGAGTCGCCGCCTCATCCTCGGTCACGCCTTCGTTAGCCGCTTCCACGGCGGCCACCTGCTCCACCGGCGCCACGCGCCAGAACAGATGGACCTGGTTCTCCCAGTCGTCCAGGATGGCGCGGGCGCGCGGGCTGGCGGTGCGCTCGAAGTGGCGTTCCAGCAGCGCCCGGAGCTCGGCCGCGTCCTCCGGGCGCTCAATCCGGCGCAGGGATACCAGTTGCCGGTTGACCCTGGCCGGGAAGAGGTCATGATTGTCGTAGACGTACGCAACGCCGCCGGTCATGCCCGCGCCGAAGTTGCGGCCGGTCTGGCCCAACACCACCACCACACCGCCCGTCATGTACTCGCAGCCGTGATCTCCCACCCCTTCGACCACCGCCCGCGCGCCGGAGTTGCGCACGGCAAAGCGCTCACCGGCACGGCCGGCCGCGTACAGCTCGCCCCCGGTGGCACCGTAGAGCGCGGTGTTGCCCAGGATAACGTTATGGTGCCAGATGTAGCGTGCCTCCTCCGGCGGCCGGATCACGATCTCGCCGCCGCCGAGGCCTTTGCCCACATAGTCGTTGGCCTGGCCGGACAGGCGCAGGCTCAGGCCGTGGAGCAAGAACGCGCCGAAGCTCTGACCTGCGGTGCCATGGAGTTCGATCACCACGGCGTAAGGCGGCAGCCCCCGGTTGCCATAGCGCCGCGCCAACACGCCCGACAGCTTGCCGCCCACGGTGCGATCGGCCGTGCTAATGTTGTAGGAGAGATGCACGAAGGGCACCTCGCCCAGGCCCGCCGGCCGTTTCGCGTACTCGGCCCACAAATCCCCCCGGCCCTCGATCTCCAGCGATTCCAGCGCGGCCAACACGTCCGTAGTCAGCCGGTCGCCCAGGGGTGAGACGCTGCGCAGCAGGTTGCGCGGCTCGACGTTGCGACGGGCTGCGCCGGTGTCGGGCACCCACAGCAGCGGCGCCAGGTCCATATGGCCCGCATCTGCGCCGAAGATGCGCTGTTGCAGCAGCTCGGTGTGACCGATGATCTCGTCCAGGGTACGCGCGCCGAGCTGCGCCAGGATCTCGCGCACCTCTTCGGCGACATGGATCATGTAGGCCATCACCATCTCGGGCTTGCCGGGGAATTTAGCGCGCAGGTCGGCGCGTTGGGTGGCGATGCCCACGGGACAGGTGTTGTTGTGGCACTGTCGCGCAATCTTGCAACCGGCAGCCACCAGTGCAGCGGTGCCGAAGCTGAACTCGTCGGCGCCCAACAGCGCAGCGATGACCACATCGCGGCCGGTCTTGAAGCCGCCGTCTACCCGCAGCCGCACACGGCTGCGCAGGCCGTTGACCAGCAGCGTCTGCTGCGTCTCGGCCAGGCCGACCTCCCACGGCGCTCCTGCGTTCTTGATGGAGCTGAGCGGTGACGCGCCCGTGCCGCCGTTGTAACCGCTGATGTGGATCACGTCGGCGTGCCCTTTGGCCACCCCGGCCGCAATGGTGCCGACCCCGCCCTGGGCCACCAGCTTGACTGAAACGGCCGCTTCCGGGTTCACCTGCTTCAGATCGAAGATGAGCTGCGCCAGGTCCTCGATGCTGTAGATGTCGTGGTGCGGCGGCGGCGAGATCAGCGCAACGCCGGGGGTGGTGTGGCGGATGCGGGCGATCTCCGCGCTGACCTTGTGGCCCGGCAATTGGCCGCCTTCGCCCGGTTTGGAACCTTGCGCCATCTTGATCTGCAGCTCCTCGGCCGACACCAGGTAGGCCGGGGTGACGCCAAACCGGCCCGAGGCGACCTGCTTGATCTTGCTGTTGCGCTCGGTGCCGTAACGCGCCTCGTCCTCGCCCCCTTCGCCGCTGTTGCTGGCCCCGCCCAGCCGGTTCATGGCAATCGTGAGGACCTCATGGGCTTCTGCGCTCAACGCGCCGTGGGACATGGCCGCCGTGGAAAACCGCCGCAGGATGGCCTCGACCGGCTCCACCTCGTCCAGCGGGATCGGTTGCCGGTCGCCCGGCGCCAACTCGAGCAGATCGCGCAGCTCGATGGGCGGCCGCTTCTCCACCAGCTCGGCGTAGCGACGATAGGATTGCGGATTGCGTACTGCGTGCTGCGTACTGCGTGCTGCGTACTGCGTGTTGCGGGATTCGCCATTCGCCGATTCGCCGATTCGCTGATTCGCCGATTCGCCGATTCGCTGATTCGCCAACCCCACCACCTCATGCAGCGCGGCTATGACATCCGGGCTAAAGGCGTGGCGTTCGCCCCCGCGGCGGGGCTTGTAGAAGCCGTAGGAGTCCAGTTTGGGTTCCAGGTCGTGGCCGTTGCCGTTGCCTTCGGCGGCCGGCGGCCGGGGATAGCCGTTGCGATGCCAGGCCAACACGGCGCGCGCCAGATGCTCGTAGGTGATGCCGCCCAGCTTGAAGTTCTCGGTCCCGGTAAACGCATCCTGGATCAGCTCGTCCCCCACGCCGATGGCCTCGAAGACCTGTGCGCCGATGTAAGAATCCAGCGTGGCGATGCCCATCTTGGCCATGATCTTCAGGATGCCCTTCTCCACCGCTTTGATGAAATTGTGCTGGGCGTCCTCCGCCGTCAGTCCCGCGGTCTGACGCCCCCCTTCGGCCACTGCGACGGCGACTGCGGAGAGGGCCAACCAGGGATGGATCGCGTTTGCGCCATAGCCCAGGAGAGCAGCAAAGTGGTGCACCTCGCGCGGCTCACCGCTATCCACGATCAGGCTGGCGTGCATGCGTTCGCCGGCTTCGATCAAGTGTCGGTGAACCGCTCCTACGGCCAGCAGCGAAGGGATGGGCGCGTGCCCTGCGTCCACCTTGCGATCGCTCAAGATCAGCAGCGTGTTTCCGGCGCAGACCGCAGCCACGGCCTGGGCGCAGACCCGACGCACCGCGCGGCGCAGGCCCGATTCCCCCTCGGTAACCGGCCAGGTACAGTCAATCGTCGCAGGCCGCAGATGGGCGAAACGCGGCTCATCCGCATCGGCCAGGGCCTGGATCGCCGCCAGGTCTTCGGCCGTCAAAATTGGGCTGCTGATCTCCAACAGCCGGGCGACCTCCGGCGTCTCGGCCAACAACAGCCCGCGGCGGCCCAGGCGCTGGCTCAGCGACATCACCATCTCTTCGCGCAGCGAATCAATGGGCGGGTTGGTCACCTCGGCGAACCGCTGCTTGAAGTAGTGGAACAGCGGCCTGGGGATTTCCGACAACACGGCCACGGGCGTGTCGTCTCCCATGGAACCCACCGGTTCGCGACCCTCCTTCCACATGGGCCGCAAGACCACCAGCAGCTCTTCGCGGGTGTAGCCGAACGCGGCCATCAGGGCAGGGAGACCGGCCGATGGCTGATGGCTGATGGCTGATGGCTGATGGCTGATGGCCGATGGCCGATGGCTGATGGCCGATGGCTGATGGCTGATGGCCGATGGCTGATGGTCGGTAGCTGACGGAGATTCGCTCTCTGCCATCTGCCATCCGCTATTCGCTATCTGCCATCTGCCATCTGTTATCTGCCACCTGCCATCTGCTATCTGCCACCTGCTATCCGCCATCTGCCGCACCTCGTTCAGCGTCACCATGTTCTCTTCCAGCCACCGGCTGTAGGGGCGGCGTTCTGCAAAGCGGGCCACGATGGCTGCGTCGTTCTCGATCTGTCCGGTGCTGGTGTCCACGGCCAACATCTCACCGGGGCGGAGACGGCCTTTGCGCACCACACGACGCTCGTCCACCGTCACGGCGCCGGCCTCCGACGACATGATGACCATGCCATCGTCCAGCACGACGAAACGCGCCGGGCGCAGGCCGTTGCGATCCAGCATGCTGCCGACCACGATCCCGTCTGTGAAGCTCAACGCGGCCGGCCCGTCCCAGGGCTCCTGCAGGCAACTATGGTAGCGGTAGAACGCACGCTGCGCAGGGGTGATGTCGTCCGGCTTCTCCCATGCCTTGGGGACCAGCATCATCATAGCGTGGCGGATATCTCGGCCCGATTGCACCAGCAGGTCCAGCGCGTTATCCAGCTTCGCCGAGTCGCTGCCGTGGGGCGCGATTACCGGCGCCAGCACGGCCGCGTCCTCACCCCAAATGTCGGCGTGACCCAGGTCGCCCGCCCGCGCGTCCATCCAGGCCAGGTTCCCCTGCAGGGTGTTGATCTCGCCGTTGTGGCACAACAGGCGGAACGGCTGTGCCCGCTCCCAGGTGGGGAAAGTATTGGTGCTGTAACGCTGGTGAAAGACGGCAATAGCCGTGCGATAGTCGGGGTTGTTCAAGTCCGTGTAGAACAACGGGAGCTGCGGCGCCATGAACAGCCCCTTGTAGACCACGGTGCGCGATGAAAGGGACGGCAGGTAGAAGTTGGTGATACTCTCGGCCCAGATACGCTGGGTGGCGCGCTTGCGCACTGCGTAGAGTTTGCGCTCGAAATCGGCGCCGGCCGCGATGTGCGCGGGCCGGGCCAGCACGATCTGCTGGATGAAAGGCCGCAGCGACTGTGCCCAACTGCCCAGCGCACCGCCGTTCACCGGCACATCGCGCCAGGCCACGCGCTCGATCCCGTATTCCGCCACGGTCTCCTCCAGGATCTTACGAGCACGCTCACGGTGAGCCAGGTTGAAGCGCGGCAGGAACACCATGCCCAGGGCCAGGTCGCCCGGCGGCGGTGCGATAATGCCCATGGTCGCCAGGTGGCGCGCGATGAGCTCGTGCGGGATCTGGGTGAGCACGCCCGCGCCGTCGCCGCTTTTGCCATCGGCGGCCACGGCCCCGCGATGGACGTGGTTGCACAGCGCGTTCACGGCCAGGCGCAGCACTTCGTTGGAGCGCCGGCCGTCCTTCTGGGCCACAAAACCGATCCCGCACGCGTCGTGCTCGTAGCGCTCGTTGTAGAGCGGCGGACGTTGAACAACATGATCATGGTTCATGTGAGCCTCGCTTAGCACGATCCCCGGTAAACAAAAAAAGCCTTCTGTGCCGCAGGCAACCTGCGACCGCAGAAGGCTTCATTGCGCCAGGGTTCCGTCAGTGGGGTTCAGCGACGATGGCTGATGTTTGGAGCGTCAGTTTAGCAAGGGTGTGGATCTTTGTCAAATGCCGCGCGCCGCCGACGGCCAGCCCCATAGCTTGCCTGATTAGCTCAGAACGTGCTATACTGTGCCCATGCTTACACAACGCCCAGCACGCAATACGGAGGCACCCACCTATGAAGATCATTGACCTCACCATCCCGCTCGGTATCGGAACGCCGGCCTGGCCGACTTATGAGCCGCTGCAGGTCAAGTACTTCAAGCGGCTGGCGCCCAACGGTGCCAACGGCCAGTTGTTGACCCACTCCAACCACCTGGGCACGCACCTGGACGGCGAGATTCACTTCTTCACGCCGGGCAAAGATATCGCCAGCCTGGATATGGATTTCCTGGTGGGCCCGGCCGCCATCGTTGACCTCTCCGATGTCTGCGGCAACTACGACATCTACACACCGGAGATGGTCGAGGAGCGCGTCGAGGTGCGGCAGGGGGACATCCTGATCATCCACACCGGCTACCACCATTTCGGCTGGGACATGCCCACGGCGGACGAGGTCCGCTACATGGTGCAGCACCCGGGCCCCGACCGGGAATTCGCGATCTGGGCCAAGCGCAAGGGGATCAAATGGATCGGTGTGGACTGCGGCAGCGCAGATCACCCCATGAACACCATCATCCGCCAGTGGATGCCGCGGCAGGCCAAAGAGGCCGACGCGCACTTCCGCAAGAAGTACGGCGTCAGCCTGGAGGAACGTTTCGATGATTCCAAGTACCAGCTCATGCACATCGAGATGTTCCCCGAGCACATCATCCACGCCGAATGCATCGGCGGTGAGATTGACCTGTTGCTGAACCGTCGCGTCACGGTGGGCTTCTTCCCGTGGCGCTTCGTGGACGGCGAAAGCTCCATCGGCCGCTGCGTCGCGTTCGTGGACGATGATGAGTACCAGGAGCTGATGAAAGTGAAGGCCACTATGCCGGTCACCCGGTTCGGGGACGCGTACAACCCCGCCCACGTGGAGCGGATCAACGCGCTGTCGGCGTTGTGAAGACCTCGTGGTCGTAGAGACGTTGCGTGCAACGTCGCAGTAGAGACGTTGTGTGCAACGTCTCTACGGTGACCGCACACAGGAGGCACCATGCAACGCTTCACCGCCGCGTGCGCACAATACGCGATCACGCCCATGGACACCGCAGCGAACGTGGCGAAGTCGGTCGCCTGGACCCGCCGGGCGTGGGACGAATCGGGCGCGCAACTGGTAGTCCTCCCTGAAACGATCACTACCGGCTTTGCGCCGGATGTGGGCCCGGCCGCGCTTTGGGACCTGGTAGACACCCTGCCCGGCCGCCTCTCCGAGCCGCTGCAAAAGGTCGCTCAGGAGCTGAACATCTACGTGGTGCTGGGCACCTATGAGCGTGGGCCCGAGCGCGGGGTCGTCTACAACTCGGCCGCGTTGATCGGGCCCTCGGGGGAAGTGTTGGGGGTCTACCGGAAGACGCACCTGTTCCCCACAGAACGGCTGGCTTCCGGCGGCTGGAGCACTCCCGGCACGGAACCGGTGGTCGTCGAGACGCCGCTGGCCAACATCGGGCTGACTATCTGCTTCGACGGCGACTTCCCGGAGCTGTATCGCGCCGAGGCGCTCATGGGCGCGGAGGTGATCTGCCGCCCCAGCGCGCTGCTGCGCTCTTTCGAGATCTGGGAGCTCACCAACCAGGCGCGTGCCTACGACAACCACGTTTACATCGTCGCGTGCAACGCGGTGGGCGCCGATGCAAAGGGCAACTACTACTTCGGACACAGCATGATCGTGGATCCCATTGCGCACAAGCTGGCGCAGGCGCGCGGCACCGAGGAGGTCTGCTTCGCCACGTTGGACCCCGACCCGATCAAGCGGATCTCTTATGGGGTCGCCAGCCCGATGCGCTTCGACCACCTGGCCGACCGCAACCTGGCTGCGTACCGGAATATCCTGAACCCGGGCAAAGGCAGGTTCAAGCCGGCGTGAGGGCGGCTGCCGCCGACCAGGGGCCTGAGGCAGCAGCCGCCCAAATGTCTGCCCTGCGTCGGAATCCCGTTATGGAAACGTTGTGCAAATATCGGGAGTTCGTGCTATAATTGTCTCGCCGATACGGCCAGCTACAGCCGTCGGCCAGGCCCCTACCCATCACATAACACAAAATAAGGAGGTGACTCGCCCGACGATATTCTTCTTGGGAGCCGGCACTCCCCGACCGTCCATCGTTCGTACCATCTCAGCAAACCCTTTATTCGTTCTACAAGGAGCAACCCAAGATGGCCGTCGAAACCAAACCTGCTGTTCTCGGCTATATGCCGGACGACGTACCGAACATCGGCGCCATGCTGAGCCTTGGCTTTCAGCAGGTGCTGACCATGTTCCCAGCCACCGTGCTGGTCGCGATCCTCACCAAGTTCGATGTCGGCGTTACCCTTCTGACCAGCGGCCTGGGCACCATTATCGCCCTGCTGGTTTCCAGGCGACGCATCCCCATGTACTACGGCTCCAGTTTCAGTTACATCACCGTCATTATCACCGTCATGTCGTTGTATGCGCCCGAATGCTTCAACGACCCCACGAAATTCTATTGCCCGGAGGGCGTCCGCCTGGCGCAGGTGGGCATCGTGGGCACCGGGCTGCTGGAGATTGTTGTCGGCCTGCTGATCATGCGCATCGGCAAGGCAGCACTGGACAAGGCCCTGCCCCCGGTCATCACCGGCTCAGTAGCCGTGGTCATCGGGATCGCCTTGTCGGGCGCGGCGCTGAATATGGCTTCTGCCAACTGGCTGATCGCCTTCCTCACCCTGATCATCACCATCGGCTTCTCGGTATACCTGCAGGGCAAGGGGCTGCTGGGAATGTTGCCCATCTTGCTGGGGGCAATTGTGGGGTATCTCATCTCGATCCCGTTTGGCCTGGTCAACTTCGATCTGATCAGGCAGGCGGCCTGGGTGCGCGTGCCCAACATCACCTTCCCCGCCTTCACCGATCCCCGGGCCTGGTCGGTGGTGGTCAGCGTGGCGCTGATCGCCATCGCCACCATCCCCGAGTCCACCGCCCATCTCTACCAGATGAGCCTGTACATTGACCAGCTCGCCAAGGACCTGGGCCGCAAGCCAACCTCCATCAAGAACCTCATCGGCCTGAACCTGGTCGCCGACGGTGCCGATGACCTGGTGGCCGGCCTCCTGGGCGGTTGTGCGGGCACCAACTACGGCGAGAACAACTCGCTGATGGCCATCACCCGCAACTACTCCGTGGCGGTCCTGTTCGCAGCCGGGGGCATCGCCATCTTTCTGGGCTTCATCGGCAAACTGGCCGCCCTGGTCAACACGATCCCGGTGGCGGTGACCGGCGGGCTCGCCATTTACCTGTTCGGGGTCATCGGCAAGCAGGGCATCGCGCTGATCCAAAGCGAACGGGTGAACCTGTTCGATCCCAAGAACCTGGCCATCGGCGCGACGATCCTGGTGTTGGGCATCGGCGGCAATCTGGGCCTGCCCGACGGCCTCTTCCCGTTCAAGATCCCGGTGCTGTTCCCCAACGGCATCCCGGCGATCGTGTTCTCGGCCATCGTGGGCATTCTGATCAACGCCATCTTCGTCTGGCTGCCGCCATCGAAGTTCGGCGTGAAGGAACGGAGCAATATCGAGTATTAGTAGATTAGTAGATTAGTAGGTTGGTAGGTTGGTAGGTTGATAGGTTGGTTTGGATCCAACCAGTTTACCAATCTACCAATCTACCAATCTACCAATCTACCAATCTACCAATCTACCAATTTACCGACTTACCTGGACAATATCCGGAGGAAAGCGACGTTGCAACCCTTCGACTACATCATCCCAAAAGATCACGCCGAGGCCAGCGCGCTGCTGGCAGCCGGCAATGGCGCGACCCGACCCCTTCAGGGCGGCACCGATTTCCTGATCCGGGCACGCGGCGGATTCATCAAACCGCAGCGGGTGGTGGACCTGAAGCGCCTGCCGGGAATGCAGGAGATCCGCCGCAGCGAAGACGGCTGGCTGATCATCGGCGCAGCGTGCACCATGAACCAGGTGGCGGGTCACTCGCTGGTGCGCGCAGGCTACGACCTTCTGGTCCAGGCGTGCAACTCTGTGGCGTCGTATCAACTGCGCAACCGCGCCACCGTCGGCGGCAACATCTGCAACGCCAGCCCGGCGGCGGACACGGCGCCCGCCCTCTACTGCCTGGATGCAGTCGCCGAGGTCTACGGGCCGGCCGGCCATCGGCGCATCCCCATCGCCGAATTCTTCCTCGGCCCGGGCCGTACCGCTCTGGGGCCGGGGGAATTCCTGACGAGCATCCACCTGCCGCCGGCCCCGCTGGCCGCGCGCGGGGTCTTCAACAAACTGGGCCGCACCCGGATGGGCGACATCTCCATTGTCAGCGTGGCAGTATGGATGGATTTTGCCCAGGATGATCCCGCTGCAGCACCCAATACACACTACGCACTACGCAATACGCAGTACGCAATACGTGCTGTCCGCATCGCCCTGGGCGCGGTGGGCCCAACCCCCCTGCGTGCCCCCGAGGCCGAGTCAGCCCTGCTGGCCGACGCCTCACCGGCAGGGGTGCGCCGTGCGGCCGCGTTGGCCGCAGCGGCTGCGCGGCCCATTGACGACATCCGTGCCAGCGCAGCATATCGGCGGGCCATGGTTGAGGTACTGACCCGCCGCGGCATCGAAGCGATCTTGACAGGCCTGACAGGTGTCGCAACCCCATCGGGCCTTGCCGGAGGCGCCGCATGAAACACACCATCCACTTCACCGTCAACGGCGAACCCTATACCCTGGACGTTGCCTCGCACCACACCCTGTTGCGGGTGCTGCGCGAGCAGCTCGTCCTCACAGGCACCAAGAACGGCTGCGAAGCGGGCGAATGCGGCGCGTGCGCCGTCTTGCTGCGTTGGCCGGGAGCGGAACGCTTCGAACCGGTCAACTCCTGCATGATCCTGGCCCCTGAGGCCGATGGAGCCGAGGTCATTACCATCGAGGGCCTGGCACACGACAGCCAGCTCGACCCGCTGCAAGAGGCGTTTATCGTGACCGGCGCCACCCAATGCGGGTTCTGCACGCCCGGCATCCTGGTCAACGCCCGTGCGTTGCTCGACCGCAACCCTGACCCCTCCGAAGCCGAAATCCGCGAGGCGTTGGTGGGCAACCTGTGCCGTTGCACGGGCTACCTGCGCATCGTGGATGCGGTCAAGATGGCGGCGCGGGCGGCGGACACGCCGGACAAACCAGGTTTCTTCGAGAAACCTGGTTTGTCCGGATTGTCCGGTTTGTCCGCCGCGAAGGAGGTAGCGGCATGACTCAGCGACTCAGCGAATCGGCAAATCCGCAATCCGCAGTCCGTAGTCCGCAATCCGGCAAACGCTCACTCATCGGCACCAGCCCCCACCGGATCGAGGCGCGGGCCAAGGTGACAGGCGCGGCGACCTACGTGGACGACATCCAGTTCGGTCCCGGCCTGCTGCACGGTGCCCTCAAGCGCAGCCCGATCCCGCACGGGATCATCAAGCGCATTGATGTGAGCAAGGCCCGGGCGCTGCCGGGGGTGCGGGTGGTGATCACGGGGCAGGACTTCCCCGGCTACACCGGCCTCTACCTGAAGGACCGGCGCATCTTTGCGCTGGATCGGGTGCGCTATGTGGGCGAGCCGGTGGCAGGGGTGGCCGCCGATACGCCGGAGATCGCGCAGCAGGCTCTTGATCTGATCGAAGTCGAATACGAGCCGCTGCCGGGCGTGTTCGACCCGGAGTTCGGGGCCAGCCCTGGGGCGCCGCTGGTGCACCCCGAACTGGCGAGCTACGAATGCGTGCCGTTCGTCTTCCCACAGCCGGGCACCAACATCTCCAACTGGTTCAAAGTCCGCAAGGGTGACCTGGAAAAAGGTTGGGCCGAGGCCGATCTGATCTACGAACATAAGTATCGTGTGCCTCATATCCAACATGTGCCGCTGGAGCCCCATGTGTGCGTTGCGCAGCAAGACGTCAACGGCAAGATCACCCTCTGGTCGGCCAGCCAGTCGCCGTTTGCCCAGCGCAACCTGATCGCCAAGGCGCTGAACATCGGCCACAGCCAGCTACGCGTGATCACGCCCTACGTGGGGGGCGGCTTCGGCTCCAAAGCAGGGGTGAGCGTAGAGGGCGCGGCCGTGGCGCTGGCCATGCACGCCAGGGGCCGGCCCGTGAAGCTGCGCATGACCCGAGAGGAGGAGTTCTACACCACCTTCGTGCGGCAGGGCCTGGTCGCCTACATCAAGATGGGCATGACCAGGGATGGCCGCATCACCGCCATGCAGAACCGGTTCTACTGGGACGGCGGCGCGTACACCGAGTACGGGGTTAACATCACCCGGGCGGCCGGCTACAGCGGCAGCGGCCCCTATTTCGTGCCCAACATCCACGTGGACAGCTTCTGCGTCTACACCAACCATCCGGTCGGTGGCCCCATGCGTGGCTTCGGCATGGCCGAGATCCACTTCGGCATCGAGCAGCATATTGACCAGATGGCCCTCAAACTGGGGCTGGACCCCGTGCAGGTGCGGCTGATCAACTGCCTCAAGGACGGCCAGGAGACGCTGACCGGGATGATCATGCACCCCACCGGCCTGAGCCAGTGCATCCGCAAGGCAGCCGAGGCGATCGGGTGGGCCTCACCCCTGACTTCTCTCCCGCAAGGAGAGACCTCACCCCCGGCCCCTCTCCTGCAAGGAGAGACCTCACCCCCGGCCCCTCTCCTACAAGGAGAGGGGAGGGGGCAGGTGGGGAGGTCACACAAACGTCGCGGCAAGGGCCTGGCCGCCATGTGGAAGGCGCCGGCCATGCCGCCCAACCCCGGCTCCAGCGCGACCGTACGGCTGAACGAAGACGGCACGGCCACCGTCAGCATCGGCGGGGTGGACATCGGCCAGGGGACGCTGACCGCAATGGCGCAGCTCGCAGCCGAAGGGCTGGGCGTCAGGATCGAGGATGTGCGCGTTAACACAGTAGACACCGACTACAGCCCCTACGAATGGCAGACCGTCGCCAGCCGGCTGACGTGGAGCATGGGCAATGCGGTGTTGCAGGCGGCCCACAACGCCAAGATGCAGATCCTGCGCACCGTGGCGGAAGCGTGGGGAGAGGACATCAACGACCTGGACATCATTGACGGCCAGGTGGTGAGCTACCGCAGCGAGGAATCCAGGCCGTTGCGAGACCTGGCGATCTACGGTTTGCAGCGGCCGGACGGCACGTGGATCGGCGGGCCGGTCGTGGGCCAGGGCCGGTTTATGCCCGATTACGTGACGCCGCTCGACCCCGAGACAGGCCAGGGGCCGCGCGCCGTCGTCCATTTCACCACGGGCTGCCAGGCCGTGGAGCTGGAGGTGGACGAGGAAACAGGCGAGGTGCAAGTGCTGAAGATCGTGTCCGCCTACGATGTGGGCCGCGCCATCAACCGCGATATGGTGGAGACCCAAATGGAGGGCGGCGCCGTACAGGGGATGAGCACGGCCCTGCTGGAGCGCCTGATCCTGGAAGAGGGGGTGCCCAAGAACCCCAACTTCACCGACTATCGCATCGCCACCAGCATTGATGCGCCGCTGGAGACAGAAAACATCATCGTAGAAGTGCCCCAGGACGACGGGCCCTTCGGCGCGCGGGGCATCGGCGAGCACCCTATGGTGCCCACGGCGCCGGCCATTGCGAATGCGATCTACAACGCGGTGGGCGTCCGGCTCGACAGCCTGCCCATCACCAGCGAAAAGGTCTGGACGGCATTGCAAAGTCGCGAAAATAGCACGTGAAAATGGCGCTTGCATCTTGAAAAATTCGTAGAATGTGGTATATTTGCTTTTGGCTGGGTCACTCGTTTCACAAAGCGTCCAACGCCCTGGACCATTGTCGGTCAGATTCACCTGACGGGAGGTGCCTCATGAGAATCAAGCTCTGGCTGTCGCTGCTCAGCGTCCTCATCCTTCTCACCGCCTGTGTCGGAGAAGCTACCCTGCCTTCCGGCGCTGCTACCACAGCGGCGGGTGAGATCTTCCAGATTGCGCTGCCGCGGCTGGTGGTGGACATAGACCGGGACGGCATGCCCAGCGTCCTCGGCATCAGCCCCCTGGTTCTGAAAGCGCTCAACGTAGACGTGAGCGGCTTCGCATTTCCTCCGGCCACCGTCGAGACCATGATGCGGGCGGGCATCCAACATATCGAGCTCGCTTCCATCGGCGACCGGTTGGTGGTCCTGGTCAACGGCAAACCGATGCCGCAACTGGGCTGGAGCGAGGAAAGCATGCAACGGGCGCTGGCCCTGGCGCGGGTCTTCGACGTTCAGAACACCGAGACCATCGCCAAGCTGTTGCCATGGGTCACCCGGTTGGGCCTCAACGTCGTGATCCGCTTCCCGCGCGATGGCGCCGCTGAGATTCCCATCAGCTCTCCCGGCACGGTGCGTACCCTGAGCATCCGGCCACACACCGACCCGCCCTCGATGATCGTCAAGTTCGAGGTCACCTTCGATCAGCGCGGGGTGCCCGGTATCCTGGGGGTGACCGCTGAAGACCTGGCAAAACTGGGGTTGATTGACCTGGGGCGGCTGGCGCCCGAGACGTTGCTCAAGCTGCAAGGCGGCAACGTGCAGCACCTGGAAATCCGCAACAAGCCGGACGGCCTGCACCTCTACTTCAACGGCGAACCCTTGCCCAAGCTGATCTGGGACAGCCAGTGGCTGGCCAACGTCGTGGAGGTGTACGGCCAGCTCGAACCGCAGGGCGCCCTGAAACCGCTGGTGGATGCCTTGTTGCCGACCCTGGACCGGGCCGACATCGGGATCTTGCTGCATTTCCCGCTGGCGCCCGGTGCCCAACCGATTCCGTCCAAAATGCACGAGTGAAGCTCGGCGTCGTGTATGGAACCCGGATGTCGTGAAGTGTGCCAGACCCTTGGACCGACATCCTCATCTTACTCATCACATGGAGGTGTGATATGCGGAAACCTGTCGTCGCTCTGTTGCTCGTCTTTGGCCTGCTCCTGGCCGCGTGTGGCCCAGCCATCGTCCCACCGGCTGCGCCCGAAACCGAAACCGGCGAGGTCTTCCTGGTGGCATTGCCTCGCATCGTCATCACGTTCGACGAATCCGGCAGGCCTGGGTTCGAAGGTGTGCCCGTGGAGGAGATCGCCCGGACGTTGAACCTGGGGATCAACCTGGACCAGTATCGCATTGATCCCTTCTATCCCACCTGGATGAAGGCGGCCAACATCCAGCACATCGAGCTGCGCCAGACCGGCGATGGCATCGCAGTGCTGATCAACGGCAAGCTCATGCCGAGCCTGTCGTTCAAGGACGGCACGCTGGAGCGGGTGGGCGACCTGGCGCCGCTCCTGGGGCCCGGGGTCAACGTGCAGATGATCCAGGACCTGGTGGAGAAGTTCGCGCCCCTGGTCAAGCGTTTAGGCCTCTCGATCGTGATCAAATTCCCGTTGCGGGTCGGAGCCGAGCCGATCCCCTTCGCCGATCCCAACGTGAAACTGGCCGCCCTGGCACCGGTGCAGGAAGAACCCTCCGCCATCGTCATGTTCGAAATCAGATATGACGAGCAAGGCGTGCCCTCTGTCCTGGGCATCTCGGCCCGGGATCTGAGGGCCCTGCTGGGGGATGCCCCGCTGGCGCTGGCGCCCGATTACCTGCGCCTGGTGCAAGCGAACAACATCCAGCACGTCCAGCTACGCACCAAGGCCGACGGGCTGCACCTGTTCGTGAACGGGACGCCGCTGCCCAATCTGGTCTGGGACGGCACCACGCTGGAAAACGCCGTAGAAGTGTACGCGCAGATGAACGCGGCCGCACCGAAAGAGGTGCTCGACCTGGTCAGGATGCTGGTACCCCTGCTGGGGCGGACCGATGTTTCCATCATGGTGCACTTCCCGCTGGCACCCGGCGCCCAGCCGATCCCGGCCAAGATGCAGTAACGGCGTCAAAACGAGCTCATCGGAAGTGAGACCTTGGTTGGGGCTTGTCCGTGACCCCGCCGGGCCGACAAGCCCCAGCCAAGGCCTGTGCAAACTGCGGCGCCCGCTACTTACGCACCGCAGCCATGCGGTGCAATAGCGGCACCATGTCGCGGTTGGGACAGAGCTTCCGGCAGGGGCGTCTTTCCCGTGCCAAGCCTGACACAGAACAGAAAGGAACAACCCGTCATGAATGTACCACGAAAATACGGCCTTCTGCGCGCAATTGCGTTCATCCTGAAACTCCTGGCCTGGTTGGTCTTGCTGGCCGGCATCGTCGGGGGGCTGGTAGGACTTCTCGGAGGCGCTGCATTTGCGCGCAACGTGAATCTGCCCGCCGCGTTGCCGATCATCGGCAGTGCCGGATTGATGTTTGCCTGCGTTATCTGGTTCGTGCAACTGTTCGCGTTCGGCAGCATCCTGTCATTGTTGATTGATATCGAGGAGAACACCCGGGCCATGGCGTCGGAGGCAGTCGGGTAACAGCGCCTGCTCGCTGCAACTTCACCAGACCAATACCGATTTTTGACGCGGCCGTTTTCCGCCTCGGAGCGGAAGGCCGCGTTTGTTTTGTCGGCCAATGCGAACTTGCCAAACGGCGGTCGACGCGCTAGACTATAGCGGCATTAAGCCAATGCTTTGCTTATTCAAAGGCATCATCTCTATTCTCGAGGAGTACGCTAAATGCCACGAGTGAAAACCCTGGGTATCCTGACCGGGGGCGGCGACGTACCGGGCTTAAACCCCTGCATCAAAGCCGTTGTAGATCGGGCAGTTGACGAAGGCCTGGAAGTGATCGGTTTCCGCCGGGGCTGGGCCGGCCCGTTAAACGTCAACCCCGAAGATCCCACCGAAGACTGGCGCTGGGTCATGCGCCTGAACAAAGCCGTCGTGCGCAAAATTGACCGCTCGGGCGGCACTTTCCTGCATACTTCGCGCACCCGGCCCTCCCACGTCAAGCCGTCCGAGGTGCCGGCCTTCCTGCGCAGCACGCTTACCCCCGAGGAGGCTGCAGCGCCCACCGTAGACCTGACCCGTCATGTGCTGCGGGTGTTGGAGCATCTGGGTATCGACGGGCTGGTCGTGATCGGCGGCGATGATACGTTGAGCTATGCGGCACGGCTGCACGAGGAGGGCTTCCCGGTTGTGGCCATCCCCAAGACCATGGACAACGACGTGTACGGCACCGACTACTGCATCGGCTTCAGCACGGCAGTTACCCGCAGCGTTGAGATGATCACCGCCCTGCGCACGCCCAGCGGCTCCCACGAACGCATTTGCGTGGTGGAGCTGTTCGGCCGCAACTCGGGTGAAACGTCCCTCTTCGCCGCATACTTGAGCAATGTTGACCGGGCCATCATCTCCGAAGTACCGTTCGACCCGGAAAAACTGGCCGCGCTGCTGCTGGAAGACAAACGCGCCAACCCGAGCAACTACGCGATCATGACGATCTCAGAGGGAGCGAGCATCATCGGCGGAACTACCGTCGAGTGGGGCGAAGCGGACGCCTACGGCCACCGGAAGCTCGGCGGCATCGGGCAAATTACTGCCGACCTGATCAAGAAGTATACCGGCGAAAACATGATCTATCAGCAGCTCGGCTACATGATGCGGGCCGGCGCGCCAGATTCCCTGGACCGCATGGTTGCGCTGAGCTTTGCCAACCTGGCCACAGACTTGATCGCCGAGGGGCGTTCTGGGCGGATGGTTGCGCTACGCGACGGCAAGTATACCCACATCCCGCTGAGCACCGTGATCTCCGGCATCAAACGGGTGGATGTGGATGAGCTGTACGACCGGGAGCACTATCGCCCTAAGGTCGCCAACATGCTCGGGAAACCCATGTTCCTCTATTAAACTGAAACCGGCCGACAAAGTAATCTTCACGCCGGTGGGCACTACCCTCACCATCATCGTGCCCGGCTCCGGTGTCGTCCCTACCGTGGACACCCGGCCCGAGCAGTAACACCATCCGCAAAGTATGGCCGGATCTCGTAAGGAGATCCGGCCACCGGTCCCGGTTCTACAAAGAGAGCACCTGGGGCGCGTCCTGGCCGCGTGTGAACTCGTCCAACAGCGGTGTGGACCAGCAGAAGGGATCATAGCCGAAACCCATTGTGCAGATCAGCCGACATTCCTCCATCGCGCCCATCGCAGCAGCCAGAGACGCGACCTCCCCCAGCGTCTGGTCATCGAGCCGACGATCCAGGCTGGCCAGGTAAAGAAAACGTTCGATCATCGCGACCTTCCACCAGGAAGGCTTAAGGGCCGCCATACGCAGCCAGGGCAAGAGATTCACGTCCTCGTCATCATCGTCCGACAACTGATCGTAGCGCTCGACAACCTGCGTGTAGGTGCCCGGCGGCAGGTAACGGGCGATCATGGCCTCTGCTCTTGGCCGGGAACGACGTCCGGCGGAGATCAGCGAATCCATCAAGATCAACACAAGCACCAGATCGTCCAGGTCCTCCGGTTGCAGGATGGGGCGGTCGCCCTGCAGCGGAAGGCGGCTCGCGCTCAGCCGGTCAAGCTCCGCCGTCCCAATTCCCCCTTCCAAACCGATGGCCTCCCGGTATAGGGCCGAAGTCGAGAATAACTCCAGGAGCCATGCTCGCGTGGGAAACGCAGCGTGTGGCCGAGAAGCGCGCTCTTGCGCCAGGTCTGCGGGAATCGCGCAGCCGCTGTCTTCGCGCAGATGAGAGAGTGATGTCACCGAGACGTCAGAAAAAGAGCGCACCGCAGCGGTGAGCACTGCCATCACGTCGCGAGCTACCAGCAGGCTGATGCGATCGGCGCTGAAGTCTTGTAACTGGGAGAGCAAGACTGCCCGCTTCAACAGATCAGCAAAGGCCGGATGATCCCGGAGTTCCTCCACCTGGCCGTCATGGGGCAAGTCTTCCAGCCGCGCCAGCGCGATCAAAGCAGCCATATCCGCGTCGGCATCATGAGCCAACAGAAAGTGGCCCAGGCCATGGCCGATTGCCGCGGCCAGGCTGGCCCCGTGCAGCCGAGAGAGGACCGTTCTGGGGATCATGACGGTCAGGCGGTCCCCTTGGGGTTGAAACACCACATCCCGGTAGGTATCGGCTGCTGAGCCCGTCGCCACCAGGCTGAACTCACGTGTTGCGCCGAAAAGCGCCAGCCCGTGCTGCACCGCAGAGCAGACCTCAACGTGTTCCTGAGCTGACAGGAGTTCGCCTGCAGGCGGTAAGGCGGTCTCAACGTGAAAGTGCCTCCCCTGCACGTCTGTCCAATACCCCTGCAACCTGGTCTTCAGGTCGGGCAATGCAGGATGCGCTCGAATTCCTTCGAGGACTTCGAGTTCCTGAGAAAAGCGGAATGTATCAGGACAGAGCATGGCGTCTCCTTCCTACCTGTGGATCGGGACAAGTGAGGTCTATAAAACCAAGTATATCTTACATTTGGGATTTCGACTAGTCCAATTAGGCCGTCCCAGGATTTCTTCCGGTGCTTCCACATGTTACAATGAACGCGCTATAGTGGGAGGGGCAAACGGTTTGAACCTCAGTTCTATGCTATAATTATACCATGATTCCTGCCATCGTGCTGGCGGCCGGCCTTTCCCGACGTATGGGCCGCTTCAAGCTGACCTTGCCCTGGGGCGAGACGACTGTCATCGGCCAGGTGATCGGCACGCTGCAAGCCGCCGGGGTGATGGACATCGTCGTCGTGACGGGCCATTGCGCCCCGGAGGTAGAAGCCGCCCTGGCAGGCACAACCGCGCGCACCGTGCACAATCCAGACTATGCGGCCGGCGAGATGGTGAGCTCGATCCAGGTCGGGCTGCGGGCACTGTTGCACAGGTCGGGGCTCCGGGCCGGCGCAATCACCGAAACGGCAGCGGGGCCGCCGGCCGCCTTGCTCTGCCTGGGCGATCAGCCGCAGATCGAGGCTGCTACAGTGCGGGCGGTGCTGGCCGCAGGTGCGGCTGAAAACTGGTCCCGGATCGTGATCCCCAGCTTTCGCATGCGCGCCGGCCATCCTATCTTGCTGCCCGCGTGGCTCTGGCCGGAGATTCTGGCCGAGACAGGCACATTACGCGCTGTGCTGGCTGCACATCGCGATGCCACCTGCTACCTGAATGTTGACACGCCAACCGTACTGGCAGACCTGGATACGCCGGAAGATTACGAGGCCGGTCGCCAGCCGCCGGCCGCTCTTCCCGGGAAAGAAGGGGGGACTGCGGCATAACGCTGTGATCTGAAGCAACAACCGGTCGCCGCAGTTCGAAGAGGCAGTCTTATGGAAAACATCTATGCGAAACTGGCCGAGTTCATCGCAGCGGATGAAACCGTCGCAGTTGCGACCATCATAGACGTCAAGGGCTCCGTGCCGCGCGAAGTCGGCGCCAAGATGATCATCCATCCCTTCGGCCAACACGTGGGCACCGTGGGCGGCGGTTGCGGAGAAGCGGACGTGATCCGTGCCGCGCTGGACGTGATTCAGACGGGGGTGCCGACCACAGTACGCGTCGACCTGACCGAAGAGATCTCCATGCAGGCGTTGGGGGTGTGCGGCGGCATCATGGATGTGTTCGTGGAGCGGACGAGCGACGAAGAACGAGCCACGAACGACCCTTCGTCTTCCGTACCCGGTCATTCGTCATTCGTCTCCGCCATCCTTGCGTCTGCGCGCGCCCGTGAACCGGTAGCCCTGGCAACGGTAGTCAGCGGGCCTTCCGCCGGCCGCAAGAGCGTAGTCTGGCTGGACAAGCCCCCACTGGGCAGCCTGAACCAGGGCGACCTGGAGCCGCAGGTCATCGCCGACGCACAAGAGGTGCTGCGCGGCCGCCAACACCGGCTCTTGCGCTACCCCGCGCACGGCGTCTCGGTCTTCGTGGAGGTACAGCGACGGGCGCCGGAGCTGATCATCGTGGGCGCGGGACATATCGCCGTTCCGCTGGCGCAGATCGCCTCCATGTGTGACTTTGCAGTAACCGTGCTGGACGACCGGCCCAGCTTCGCCAACCGAGAACGTTTCCCCACGGCCCAACGGGTGATCGCCGCACCGTTGCGCGAGACCGTGCGCGAACTGCCCATGGACTCCGACACCTTCATCGTGCTGGTCACGCGCGGGCACAGCCACGACGTCGAATGCCTGCTGGAGGTGCTGGACCGGCCGGTGGCCTACATCGGCATGATCGGCTCCCAGCGCCGGGTGGACGCCGTCTTCAAGCTGCTGGCCGAAGAACAGGGCATTGACCCCGTCAAGTTCGATCGCGTCTATGCGCCTATCGGGATCGCCATCGGCGCGCGCACCCCAGCCGAGATCGCCGTCTGCATCATGGCCGAGCTGATCAACGTCCTGCGCGGTGGCCCGGCGGTGTCCATCTCCGACAAGCGGCGGGAGCGAGATCGCAGGCGACGCGGGGAGGGGTGACATGGGGACACGGGGACGCGGGGACGCGGGGACGCGGGGACACGGGGACGTAAGCGAATCAGCGAATGGCGAATGGCGAATCAGCGAATCGGCGAATGGCGAATCAGCGAATCGGCGAATGGCGAATCAGCGAATCGGCGAATGGCGAATCAGCGAATGGCGAATGGCGAATCGGCGAATCAGCGAATGGCGAATCAGCGAATCAGCGAATGGCGAATGTACGCAGTACGCAATACGCAATACGATAAACCTATGACCAATCTACCATCCTACCAATCAACCAACCCGCCATCCCCCATCCTTGCCAGCCTGCGCGTGGTGGATATGACCGAGGCGCTGGCGGGGCCGTACTGCACCATGTACCTCGGCGACATGGGCGCGGATGTGATCAAGATCGAGCGTCGCGGCACAGGCGATCAGACGCGGGGCTGGGGGCCGCCGTTCATCAACGGCGAATCGGCCTACTTTATGTCCACCAATCGCAACAAGCGCAGCGTGACGCTGGATATCACCACGCCCGAAGGCGGGGAGATCTTGCGCCGGCTGATTGACGGGGCCGACATCTTCGTCAACAACTTGCCCCGGTTCAGCTCGATGCAGAAGCTAGGGATTGATCCCGCAGCGTGTCTGGCGCGCAACCCGCGGCTGATCCATGTCTCCATCACCTCGTTCGGCCACACCGGCCCGCGCGCAGGCGAACCCGGCTACGACATCCTGTCTCAGGGGATGAGCGGCATCATGAGCCTGACCGGTGAGCCGGACGGCCAGCCCATGCGCTACCCGGTGCCCATCTCCGACATGACCGTGGGACTGTACGCGCTCATCGGCATCCTTGCGGCCCTTTACGAACGCGAGCGCACCGGCCGCGGCCAGGCCATTGATGCCGCTATCCTGGAGTCGCAGATGGGCTGGCTCACCAACCTGGCGGGGAGTTACTTCGCCACGGGCCAGAATCCTCCGCGCATGGGCAACATCCACCCCACCATTACGCCCTACCAGCCCTTCCCCACGGCCGACGGTTGGCTGATCATCGCTGGCGGCACCGATCGCATCTGGGTTCGGCTGTGCGACGTGTTGGGCATCCCGCCCGAAGTGCGCGACGACCCGCGCTACGCCACCAACCCCCAGCGCAACATCCACCGCGCCGAGGTACAGGCCATGTTGACCGAGCGCCTGGTGACCCAACCCAGGGACTACTGGCTGGAACGCCTCCGCGCGGCCGATGTACCCTGTGGGCCGATCTACCTGCTGAGCGAGGCGCTTGCCGACCCGCAGGTAGTGGCCCGACAATTCATCGTCGAATTAGAACACCCTGTGGCCGGCCGCGTGCGATCCCTGGGTTTCCCGCCCCATCTGCGGGACGGCGCCATCGCCTACCGCCTGCCGCCGCCGCTGCTGGGACAGCACACCGACGAGGTGTTGCAGGAGCTCGGCCTCGCCGCAGAAGAAATCGCAGACTTGCGCCGGCGAAATGTGATCTGAGAGAGGTACCTATGAGCAACGTGCCCACCATCACCCTGGCCTCCGGCCGGGTCGTCAAACTCGACCGGCTGATCATCGAGGACACCTACCTCGAAGTAGAAGGCGGCACGCCCGAAGAGCGCCGCTTCATGTTGCTGGAAATCCCTTACGAGCGCGTGTCCGCCGTCAGCGGCGAAGACACCCCCTTCTTGATGCTCGAACCGCCGCCAGGGGACCTGCCGGCCCTCACCTTCATCGCACAGCTCTCGTCCGACCGGCCTGTGGTTGGCGGCGGTGCGGGAGAGGCTTCAGAGCTGACCGTGTGCTGGTACACGGACGTATTCCCGGCGGATGTGCTGGCCCACGTGGCCGAAACCCTGCAAAAGGTGAACTGGGAGGCCCACGCCGGGAATTTCGAGTGGTAGACGCCGGCCGCGGAACGTTTGGCAGGCTGGGGGCGTTCCATGGTGAGATGGAATTGAGGCTGTGCGAAGCCTCCTTTAGGATTGGCCGGTTGCGTGCTTAAGGCGAGGAACCGCCTGAAGGCTCTATTCCAGGTTGAGAAAAATCTGATGGTTTTGTCGCGCATGCGCCGTATCCGTTGGTGGTTGCTGTTCCCGCCAGGGGCGTTGTTGCTCAGCGCGCTCGTGGCCTATTTCGGCCTGCTGGCGGACCTGCCTGACCCTGCCAGGCTGTCGGGCGGAGCCGCTGCGATCGCGAACACGCCTGCGGCCAGCATCCTGATCACCGACCGCCACGGCCGGTTGCTGTATGAAGTCATTGACCCCAACAGCAGCAAACACGTCCCACTGGTGCTGGAGCAGATCCCTCTGGCATGTCGGCAAGCCACCGTCGCCACCGAGGACAGCCGCTTCTACAGCCATCCCGGTTTCGACCCCATCGCCATCGCCCGCGCAGCCTGGCAGAACCTGCGCGGCGATCGCGGCTTCTCCGGCGCCAGCACCCTGACGCAACAGGTGGCGCGCAACCTCTTCCTGTCCGCCGACGAGCGGGGCGAACGCACGTTGCGCCGCAAAGTGCGCGAGGCATGGCTGGCCTGGCGGCTGGAACAGCGTTACAGCAAGGACGAGATCCTGGCCCTCTACCTGAACACCACTTACTACGGCCACTACGCTGTAGGGATCGAGGCTGCGGCCCAGGCCTACTTTGGCATGCACGCGACAGAGCTCGACCTGGCCCAGTGTGCCCTCCTGGCCGGGCTGCCCCAATACCCCGCCGGCTACAACCCCATCGAAAACCCCGAGGCTGCGCGCGCGCGGCAAGCGACCGTGCTGAGGCTGATGGTTGAACAGGGATACATCTCCGCTGCGCAGGCCCAGGACGCTCGCAACGAGCGCCTGGCCTTTGCCAGCACACCCTTTCCCATCGCTGCGCCGCACTTCGTCATGTGGGTGCAGAGCCAGTTGGAGGCGCTGTTGCCGCCGGAGCAGATCCGCCGCGGGGGGCTGCGGGTCGTCACCACCCTGGACCTGGACTGGCAGGCCGCGGCCGAGGACGCGGTGAGCCGCCGGCTGGCACAGCTTCGGCCCTGTGCGACCTCGCCGGGGGCGATTCCCGGCGTGACCTGCGACCCCCGGGCCGATCCGACGCGCCGGGTTGAAAACGCCGCGCTGGTTGCCCTGAACCCGCACACCGGCGAAGTGCTGGCGCTGGTGGGCAGTCCGAACTACTTCGACCCCGCGATCAGCGGCGCGGTCAACGCTGCGCTGAGCCCCCGTCAGCCCGGCTCGGCCATCAAGCCGTTGACCTACGCAGCCGCGCTGGATCCGGTGCGCGCCGCGCGTGACGGCCGGCCGGTCTTCACGGCCGCCACCGTCATCCCCGACCTGCGGGCCGTCTTCCTCACGGCCGAGGGCGAACCCTACGTGCCCAACAACTACGACCGCGTCTATCACGGGCCGGTCACGTTGCGCGCTGCGCTGGCCAACTCCTATAACATCCCGGCTGTCAAGACCCTGGACGCCATCGGCATCAACGCGCTCATCGAGCAGGCCAATGCGTTGGGCATCCCGTGGCAGGTGTCAGGGGGCAGGAGTCAGGGGACAGGGGGCAGGGGTCAGGAGTCAGGGGTCAGGAGTCAGGGGTCAGGGGTCAGGGATCAGGAGTCGGATGTTCTGGACGCTACATTCGACACTCCAGACTCCACCTCGCGCTACGGCCTTTCGTTGACCCTCGGCGGTGGCGAGGTGCGACTGCTTGACCTGACGGCAGCCTATGCGGCCTTCGCCAACGGCGGCCGGCGCGTCACGCCCTATGCTATCGAACGGATAGAGACCCTGGCCGGCAAAATCGTGTTGGATAATAGCGCCAAACAGCCCATCACGACGCCAGGTACCGCGACAGCACATGATCCGCAATCCGCAATCCCCAATCCGCAATCCCTAGACCCTCGCGTCGCTTTTCTCATCACCGACATCCTCAGCGACAACAACGCGCGGCTGCCGGCGTTCGGGTCGGGGAACGTGTTGGAGCTGGGCCGGCCGGCTGCAGTCAAGACGGGCACCACCACCGACTGGCGCGATAACTGGACGGTGGGCTACACGCCGGAACTGGTAACCGGCGTCTGGGTGGGCAACGCGGATAACGCCCCGATGAAGGACGTGAGCGGCATCAGCGGCGCCGCCCCCATCTGGCGCGACTTCATGCGGGCAGTGTTGCGCGACGTCCCACCCGGCGCTTTCCCTGTGCCCGACGGGCTGGTTCAAGTCGAAGTGTGCGCCGACTCCGGCCTGTTGCCAGAGAACGGCGGATGGCAGATAGCGAATAGCGGACGGCAGATGGCGAATAGCGGATGGCAGATGGCGGATAGCAGCGGCGCAGCCACTAGCCATCAGCCACCGGCCATCAGCCATCAGCCACCGGCCATCAGCCATCAGCCACCGGCCATCAGCCATCAGCCACCGGCCATCAGCCATCAGCCATCGGCCATCAGCCATCAGCCACCGGCCATCAGCCATCAGCCATCGGCCATCAGCCATCAGCCATCGGCCATCAGCCATCAGCCATCGGCCATCAGCCATCAGCCACCGGCCATCAGCCATCAGCCAACGATCATCCCCTGCCCTCACCGTCGGCTGGAATGGTTCATCGCTGGCACCGAGCCGACCGAGGTGGATCGTGCGCACTACCGGGTCATCATTGACGTCCGCACCGGTCGGCCGGCCGATGCGTCAACCCCGCCCCAATATCTCGGCCAGCAGATCATCTGGCAGTTGCCGCCCGAATATCAGGCCTGGGCCAGAGCGAACGGCATCCCGCAACTGACCGACGATCAGCAAGAGATGGCAGGTGGCGGATGGCAGCTGACAGATGGTGCCCGGCCGGCCCGCGATCTGGTCGGGCAGGACGCAAGTGGTTCGCCGCCCATCGTCCGCAATCTCCGGCTCACCAGCCCCGACCCCTACCGCACCTACCGCATTGCGCCCGGTCTGCCGCCAGGCGCACAAGAGGTGCCGATCACTGCGTTCGCGGTTATCCCTCCGGCGGCGGGCATCACCCTGCTGGTGGACGGCCAGCCCTTTGCCACGGTCTTCGGGCCCGATTACACCGCCTGGTGGCCGCTGCAACCCGGACGCCACACCTTCCAGGCCGTAGCCGCGCGCGTCGATGGCGGGGAGGAGAGAAGCGAGGAAGTGGTCGTGTTTGTGGAGTAAGCGGGGACGCAGGGGATGTGGAGACGCGGGGACGGGGGGACGCGGGGACGCGGAGATGGGGGGACGCGGGGACGCGGAGATGGGGGGACGCGGGGGCCGTGAAC
>FWPV01000644.1_pt1 | contig 108104 bp, 79 predicted proteins | sample 2228371 | NCBI WGS metagenome assembly FWPV01 (sample SAMEA103939776, study PRJEB20133) | metagenome
CCGCGCTCCTCGTGAGAACCTTCGGGAATGAGTACTGGGTTCCTGGACTCACAACGGCGCTGTTTTCTCTCGGCTTGTTTGTCACTGCATGGTCATCGCGAGTCGCACGTGTAGGACTGGACGCATGCGGCCAACATGTGGCTTCTTCCTGTGCTCCCTCTTGCCTCTGGTTACGAACGAGGCTCTGAGCCCTGAGCAACACATGCGGCTTCGGCTGTGGTGTCTCTTCCTTGGGGAGATCCCGGCAGCGCTTCTTGTGGTTGTCGGCACGTTGATCCTTTTCCTGCCTCGGCGCGGCAGCGTCGTGTGCCCTGACGTGCTGGCTGGCGTTCTCTTGGGTTTGGCTACCAACACAAAGCGCATCACCGCTCTTTGCGTAGGCGGAGTTATAACGGCTTACATAGCCAGCCAAGCATGGTCTGTGGTTCGAGGACGGTTCGCCCAACGGCGTCTCGGCCGGTTTACACTCGGATTACTGATCCCGCTCCTTGTGTACGAGACAACGAGACTGGCAAGCCTCGGAAGCGTCCGGGCCTGGCTTCAGCTGCAAGCCATGGAACGCAGTCACTTCATCCGCCATGGGTCGGGTCTCGAAGACTATCTTGTAAGCATGTCCCGTCTGACATTGGCCGCCAACAACGCTGCGAGGAACTGGCAGTCATTGGTGGGGAGCGTGTACGGATGGCATTACTCGGCTGTGTTCTGCTCTCTTGCCATTGTGCTGCTTGGTGCGAGAGGCCTGTGGATTGCCCGGCGGGCCACTCCTGAGCTCCGGGCCGCCACCGGGCTCCTTTGGGCCTATCTGGTCACGTTGGGGTGGTGGCTTGTGGCATCACCCTCGGGGTGGCCCCGATACCTGATGCCGGGGTTCGTCTGTGGCTGGGTGGGGGTGTGCTGCATGCTGGCCAATGACAGGAACCGCACTGCGGGTGTCGTCACCGGTGCGATACTGCTTCTCACGATTGCGCCGCGGGTCCAGGAAGTGCCCAAGGTCTTCTGGCCCCGCCTTTCCCGAGAACCACGACTGACGGCCCTTCTGGACACACGTGATTTCCTCGCTCAACCTGCATTCGCTGATGTCCAACTGCTGGGGTGCTCCAACTGGATCAACCTGGATCTCGAATACCTTCTTCCGGCAACCTGCAGATTCCGAGATTGCTTCAGTGCCTCAGAGCATCCCACTGACACGCGCTCCAGTGCCATCCTCGTCAGGAGCGAGTACTGGAACTGGGAGAAGGATGAAGCGCTCCAGCGCATTCAGGATCACTGCGACGAGCGAGTGATCTTCCGCTGCGGACCATTCGTGGTTTCAGAGTGCCGAGATCTGTCCACGGTGATGAACGAGCTGCCCGCAGTCCAAGGGGCGCACGAAGCCAGCGACTCTGATTCGGCTGAGTCCCGGTGAACGGGGGAGCCGCCCTCGCCTCTGGGGCAAGCGTACGGTGACCCCACGTTGCGGGAATCGCAGGGGAGCTGCGTGCTACAGGGCTGGGATGCGAGAGGCGTTGTCAGCACCGTTTGGTAGGAGCTCTTCTTCGGCCGACCTGGAGAGGACCTGTTCTTCCCCGCCGAAGCACGCATCCTTACCTCCTCTCTACCGGGTGCCGGGCAATGCCGATACCTTGGAATGGGCTGGCCATGCCGCCGGTTGTCCCCGCCCCGCCGGATGCGGGGCACTCCTTGATGCTTGGGCTCCTGCAGACTCAGCCTCCTCCCTCCTGTGCACGCACCAGTGACAAGTGACAATCACTCGCGTGACGGAGCCGACCCCCTCCACCGTCGACAGGCCTGCGGTGCTTTGCTCCCAGCGGCCCGGAACAAGCCGGCCAGGGCAGGAAACGTGGCGGGGTATCACGAGGCGATTGGCGATCACCAGACCCCTGATCACCTTCCCGTGGTGCTCATCAGAGTGTCCAATTCAAACCGGTGATTCTGTCCAATTTGCAGCCGGTGGTGAGTTGTAGATCGCGGCACCCAGTGGGTGAGACGTTGATCACGCTCTTCGAACGGATCCTATGTCTGGCAACCCTAGTGAGTTCATATCGAGGAGTCGATCATGACAAGAAACCGTATTCCCGCAATCGCCTCGGCGGGAACGCGTAATCTGCTCATCGCCAAGGTGCTCCTGATGCGCCTCAGAACCTCGAGCGTACCGCACAGGCGTAGCCCAATTCTCTCGTTCAACAGTCATGGCAGGCACGACCCGGTGGCCTCGTATCGTGGCTCAACTCTGTCATCTGGGCCATCGCGCACCGAAGAGAACACCGAGTGATTGCCCGCACGCGCGAGCCTTTCGATCAGGCACCGAACTGGCGGCAGCGCCGTGCGTCTCGCCTCAGCGGGTGGCCTTTGGCCATGAGACGAGCCGGAGGTCGGACGAGTCGATGCGGGGGAGGGGGTGAGGCAGACGCCTTCACGGCAGGGTCTCCCCCCGGCGACCACGGGTCCCCTCTCAGGACGTCCGTTCCTCCTCCAGCAAGGACTTCACCTTCATGATCCTCGTGAGGTCTCCCCGCTCCATCTCCCCCAGGCGGAGGGTGATGTAGCGGATCGTCTCGACCAGGTTCGGGATGAGCACGTACTCCAAGGCGTTGACGCGACGTCTCGTCTTCTCGATCTCCTCTGACAACATCTCGAGCCCCTTCTCGCGTTCGGCGAGCTCGACCATCTTCCGCAGGAGCGCCTGGTACTCCTGAAGCGCGATGTCGAGGGCGCCGGACGTGAAGGCGAACCCATAGCTGAATACCGAACCGGATGTCTCGAGGTGGAACCGGGGGGTCCGAAGGTTCATGACGGGCACGGTCGATGTCGTGATGGAGAGTGAGGCGGGCGAGAGGGTGAAGGCCACTTCCATGGTCTCCGGAGCCATGGTGGCGGAGGCGTAGGAGAAGCTCCAGTAGGCCCGGCGGAGCCCCTCCTCCACTTCGAGGCGGAGCTCCCTAGTCCGGGCGAGGAGTTCGAGGAATCGGCGCATCAGTTCGTCCTGTTTGTCCTTGAGAAGCTTGTGGCCGCGACGCGCGAGGGCGATCCGCTTCCGCAGGCGTAACAGCTCCATGCGCGTCGCGTTGACGGCGAGTCGTGCCACGATCGACTCCTTGGGCTAGGTCCCCTGGCGGAGGAAATACTTCTTGAGGAACCGCTCCCGCACGCGCTTCATCTCGCTGGCGGGAAGCGTCCTCAGCAGCTCCCATCCCAACTCAAGGGTCTGCTCAATGGAGCGATCTTCGTCGGGTCCCTGCCGGATGTACCGTTCCTCGAAAAGGTCAGAGAACCTGTAGTACTTCCTATCCAACTCGCTGAGGGCCGCCTCTCCGAGGATCACCGCGAGCTCATGCGCCTCCCTGCCGCGGGCATATGCCGCGAAGAGCTGGTTGAAGCAATCCGCGTGGTCTTCGCGGGTTTTGCCTTCCCCGATTCCCTTGTCCTTGAGCCGGGAAAGCGACTGCATCACGTCGACGGGAGGGTAGATCCCGCGCTTGTGCATCTGGCGTGACAGGATGATCTGCCCCTCGGTGATGTAGCCCGTGAGGTCGGCGATGGGGTGCGTCTTGTCGTCTTCGGGCATGGAGAGCACCGGGATCTGCGTGATGGACCCCTTCTTGCCCTTGATCCTACCCGCGCGTTCGTAGATGGTGGCAAGGTCGGTGTAGAGGTACCCAGGGTACCCTCTCCTCCCGGGAACCTCCTTACGCGCAGCGCTGATCTCCCGCAACGCCTCGCAGTAGTTCGTCATGTCCGTGAGGATCACGAGCACGTGCATGTCGAGCTGGAAGGCAAGGTACTCGGCTACGGTGAGCGCCATCCTCGGCGTGGAGATGCGCTCGATGGCAGGGTCGTTCGCGAGGTTGAGGAAGAGCACCGCTCGCTCGAGAGCGCCCGTGCGGCGGAAGTCTGAGAGGAAGTAGTCGGCCTCTTCGAACGTGATGCCCATGGCGGCGAACACTACGGCGAAGCTCTCCTCCTTGCCCCGCACCTTGGCCTGGCGCGCGATCTGAGCAGCCATCTGCGGGTGAGGGAGCCCCGAACCCGAGAAGATGGGAAGCTTCTGACCACGCACGAGCGTGTTGAGCCCGTCGATACACGAGAAGCCGGTCTGGATGAACTCTGACGGGTAATCACGGGCATACGGGTTGATGGGACTTCCGTTGATGTCGAGCAGGGCGTCGGGGATGAGCTCCGGACCTCCATCCACGGGCCTGCCCTGGCCGTCAAAGGCCCTCCCCAAGATGTCGGGGGACACGCCGATCTGGATGCCTCGCCCCAAGAACCGTACCCTGCTGTTGGGCACGTCGACGCCCCATGCTCCCTCGAAAAGCTGCACGAGCGCGCGGTCTCGATCGACTTCGAGCACCTTGCCACGCCTCGTCTCTCCTGAAGGCAGCTCGATCTCGACCAGTTCCTCGTACTTCACGCCCTCGACCTGCTCGACGAGCATCAAGGGACCGACGACTTCGGAGGTGGTAAGGTATTCCTTGATCATGGGGTCTCCACGGTGGACACGACGGTGGCCGGGGAGGTCGCGAGCAGTTCATCTACCTCCGCGTCGATCTCTTCCTTGATGCGAGCGATGGCGTCGAGGTCTCGCTCCGGCATGAACTTGGCTCGCGCGATGCGCTCCCTCGCCTTCATGGTGAACAGCTTCATTGGATCCACGTTGCGCTGCAGCGCTTGGTTCATGCGTGCGTGCAGGTGCATGATGAGGCTTAAGAGCACTTTCTGTTTCGGCAAGGAGGTGTAGGTATCCTCCTCGTGGAACGCATTCTGATGGAGGAAATCCTCCCGGATAGAGCGCGCGGTCTCCAGGATGAGGCGGTCGCCCGCCGAGAGCGACTCCACCCCCACGAGCCGGGCGATCTCTTCGAGCTCGGCCTCCTTCTGGAGCAGGGCCATGGCCTCGTCCCTCATGGCCACCCAGTCGTCTCCGAGGGTCTGGCGGAGGTACGGATCGAGGTTCCGGGTGTAGAGGGAGTAGCTCGTGAGCCAGTTGATCGCGGGGAAGTGGCGCTTGTAGGCGAGCTTGTCCTCAAGACTCCAGAACACCTTCACCACCCGCAGCGTCGCCTGCACGACAGGATCGGACAGGTCGCCTCCCGGGGGAGACACCGCTCCCACCACGGACAGGGCGCCCTCCCTCCCGTCGCTTCCCGCACAGATCACACGCCCTGCGCGTTCATAGAACTCCGCGATCCTCGTTCCGAGGTAGGCGGGGTACCCCTCTTCCCCCGGCATCTCCTCCAAACGACCCGACATCTCCCGCATGGCCTCCGCCCACCGGGACGTCGAATCCGCCATGAGCGCCACCGAGTACCCCATGTCGCGGAAGTACTCCCCGATCGTGATCCCGGTGTAGACCGAGGCCTCGCGCGCGGCAACCGGCATGTTCGAGGTATTGGCAATGAGCACGGTGCGGCGGATGAGAGGCTTGCCGCTCTTGGGGTCGACGAGTTCGGGGAACTCCATGAGCACGTCCGTCATCTCGTTCCCCCGTTCCCCGCACCCCACGTACACGATGATGTCGGCATCGGCCCACTTCGCGAGTTGGTGTTGGATCACCGTCTTTCCGGAACCGAACGGGCCTGGCACACACCCCGTTCCCCCCTTGCCCATGGGGAAGAACGCATCGATGACCCGCTGACCGGTCACGAGGGGAGCGCTCGGCGGCACCTTGCGCGCGTAAGGCCTGGCCCGCCTCACCGGCCAGCGCTGCATCAAGGTCAGGGGGAGCTCCCGGCCGTCGTTGGTACGGAGCGCGCCAATGGGCTCCTCCACGGTGAAGCGCCCTGCCTCGAGGGAGACCAGCGTCCCGGCGATGCCGAGCGGCACCATGATCCTGTGCACCACGAGGTCGGTCTCCTGCACCACCCCGAGGATGTCGCCCCCCACGACGCGTGTGCCGGCGCTGAGGCTGGGCACGAACTCCCAGCGACTGTCACGGCGGAGCGCCGGGGCCGAGACGCCTCGACGGATGAGGTCGCCGGTGGCGGCACGGATGGCATCCAAGGGTCTCTGGATCCCGTCGTAGATCGACTCCACCAACCCAGGCCCAAGTTCCACCGAGAGGGGAGCGCCCGTGTCGTACACTGGCTCCCCAGGGCCCAAGCCCGCGGTTTCCTCGTAGACCTGGATAGACGCCCGGTCTCCACGCAGTTCGATGACCTCGCCGACCAGACGATGCTCGCTGACCAAGACCACGTCGTACATCTTGGCGTCGGTCAGCCCACGGGCCACGACGAGTGGCCCCGAGACCTTTTCGATCACACCTTGTCTCATCTATTCCCCCAAAGCCTCACCTGCACCCGCGGGTGCAGGGCCTTCGCGAGAGAGGATATCCGCACCGACAGCTTTCTCGACCAGAGCCTTCAGTCGTCGCAGACCGAGCCCCTTGGAGCCAGTCATGGGCGGGAGCACGAGGATCGCGGGCGTCGGCTCGAATCGGATGGCCTTCAGTTCCTCCTCGAGCAAGAGCGCCACGTCTTCCGTGACCCACACGATTGCGTAGCGCGCGGCGAGGCAGTCCCGCAGGGCCTTGACGGCCGCCTCCCTCTCGGTGACCGGAAAAGTAGCGATTCCGAGAGGGCGAAACCCCTTTACGGAGTCTGCACTTCCCAAGAATGCGATGCCCTCAGCCATACAGCATCGACAGTCTCGCCACGATGAGCTCGGAAGGGATCCGGTTGATCTTCGCCACCATCACGAGGCGAACCATCGAAACCTCGTGCTCTCGAGCGAGCACGAAGGCGATGATCGGTGAGGGGCTGAAGAACACGAACCGCGTTCCTTGGAGGGTAGCAACGAGCATGTTCTCCAGCTCTCGATCCAACGCGGCGAAGGAATTCCGCTCTTGGAGGTAGGCGATCCCATCCATCACGGCCTTCGCGTACACGGTACGCGCATACGTCTCGATGATTGCCTGGAGACCCTTGCCGAGGGCTGCCTTGACCGCCTCGAGGCCGAGCATCCCTCCGGGGATGAACGCCTTCTCGAACAGACCCGAGTCGAGCGCCAGCCTGTTCACGCGCACGAGGGTCCTGAGGTTGGTCACATCGGCAAGACGCGCCGCGTACTCCTGCATGACCGCATCCTCGACGCGGGCGAGCTGACGCACGCGCTCCGCCAAGGCCTCGGTGTCCACCATGACCTCCAAGAGCCTCGGATCTTGGGTGAGCTGGTACGCCGCCCTCACGGCACGGACGACGCGCACGATGTCGGGGGGCAGCGTGCCGAACTCGCCGCTCGTCACGGCCGCACGGATCTGGCCGGGATCAATCGTCCCGAAGCTCACAAGGCCCTTGGGCTCTGTGCCCGCCAGCGACGCCTTCAGGATCGCCTTGAGGTTGTGCATGTCGTGGACCCACAGCATGCCCCTCACGAGAGGGCGGTCTACGATAAGCACCTTGAGGAGGGCATACGTCTCCTCGAGCACGCCGGAGAGGATGTGCTCGAAATCGGCTGCACGCTGCCCAGGGGCCATGTGCTTCGCGTAGGCGGTCTCACCGAGCTCCTCGAGCGCCTCGTCTGGACTCGCCGCTCGCGCCATGGCATCAAGGGTCTTGCGCGTGAGGAGGGTCCACTCCAGGGCCCGGATGAGGGAGGCCCCATACACGTACCGCGTATCATCGGCAGGAATCCACAGGAGGGATCTCACACGCCGTCTCCGAACAGGGCCCTCGTAGCCCCTTCCCTCAAGACTTGCTGCCGGAACCGTTTCATCGCGGCGAGGGATGCGTTGTACTCGATGCGCCCCTGCCGAAGGATGAGCCCGCCGTCGATGTCCCGGGCGTCGTCGGCCAACCGGAGGGTGAGGTCCCTGCCCGCGTCCCTCAGCGCCTGCTGGAGGGAGCCCAGCCGTCGCTCGAGCAGGGCGCGGTCCTTCGGGGCCACGAGGACCTCGACCACGCCGGTGAGGGGTGCCTCGAGGAGGAGTTTCTGAAGGAAGGCCAGGTACCGTTCCTCCCCTTGGGTCGGGATGCTCGCCAAGGCGGCGTCGACCGCCTCATCGATGAGCGCGCGCTTGGCCTCTAGCTCCCTCTTTCGCGCCTCGAGGTGCGCGGACGCTACCAGGCGTTCGTAGTGGGCCTTGGCCTCCTCCTGCGCCGCGCGGGTGGCGAGGGCGACTTCATGGGCAATCCTCTGGCTCGTCTCCTCCTTGCGCCGACTCGCCCGCTCCCTCGCCTGCGCAAGGATGGCCTCCGCCTCGGCGCCAGCCTTGCCGAGGATTCGGCTCGTGATGTCCTCGAGCGCCATGCGTGCTATCCGAGCTTTAATCCGCTGGACATCAGGAAGCTGGCGAGGAACCCGAGCACCGCGTACGTTTCGACGAACACGCCCAGGATCAACGCCTTGCCCGACTCTTCGGGCCGCTTCGCCGCCATCTGCACGCCGGCTGCGCACACCTTGCCCTGGTGCACCGCGCTCAGGAACCCAGCCAACGCCACCGGGAGGCAGGAGAAGAGCATATACCAGCCCTGCACCGGCGTGACACGCGGCGGGGTACCGCCGATGATCTGGAGCTTCAGCAGCACGAGGAACCCGATGACGAACCCATAGATGCCCTGGGTTCCCGGCAACGCGGTGAGCAGGATCACCTTCCCGAATTTCTGCGGGTCCTCGCCGATGACCGCGGTGCTCGCCTGGCCGGCAAGGCCGACACCGATCACCGACCCAAATCCGGCCATCATCACGGCGACGGCGGCCCCGAGGAGGGAGAGAGACAAACCGTCCATGCACGACTCCTTTCCGTACTACGTCGCCACCGAAGCGTGCTCTTCGGTGGAGGCGTCATGCGCTTGAGTCCCCACGATCGTGGCATACTTGAGCCGCCTGCAGAACGGTTCGAAGCGACGGCCCCCGCCTTCGAAGAACTTCGTGAAGAACTCGACGAACTGCAGGCGGGCGCTGTGGACGAACGCACCCAGCGCGTTGATGGCGATGTTCACGGGGTGGCCCACGAGCAAGATGAGGGCCATCGCCGCCCAACCGATGACCGGGATGCCACCGGCCACCCCCGCGAGGATGTTGATGACGGTGGCCATGACACCGGTCGCCAACCCGAGGGCGAAGAGACGAGAGTAGGAGAGGACGTCACCGAAGAAACCGGTGATGCCGTAGAGGGCGAAGAACCCGGCGCCAAGGCGTGCGGCCACGCTCGAGGCCCCCACCCCCGCGGACAAGAACACAGACAGGACGGCGAGGAGCCATGGGTACAGGACCGGGACGCCCGCGACGACCGGACGGACCACGAGCAGGCCAGTCAAAGGCAAGAGTGCGAGCCACCCCCCGTTGTAGAACACCGCCTTGGCGCGCTGGCCCGCACGCCACAGCACCACGGCCCCGATCAGCACCCCGCACCACACCTGGAGGAACCCAAGACCGAGCACCAATCCGAGGAAGGTGAGAGGCTGATTGAGCGGGTCCATCTGCATGAGGCGGTCGTGGATGGTCGAGAGCACCGCGAGGGAGGGGGGCATCTTCGAGAAATCGATCGCGAAGAAGCTGCCCATGAGCACGCCCGCGATGAACGTGGAGATCCCACAGTAGAAGAGCAGATCCACGAGTCTCCGCGCACCCTCTCCCAGCTTCATGAATCGCCGGGCGAGCTTGGCGGCGATCGCCAACACCACGCCGTAGCCTCCCTCGCCTACCGCGATCCCAAAGCACACGACGAAGAACGGTGCGAGCAGGGGGGTGGGGTCGATCTCGCGATACTTCGGCATGCCGTACAGGCCGGTCACCGCCTCGCACGGCTCCACCACCCCAGGGTTCTGCAGCGCCACCGGAGGCTCCTCGTGAGGGAGCGGATCCCTCACCACCACCGCACCCGACCACTCCTCGGCGAGCCGCTCGAGCCGCCCGAGGTCTGCGGCCCTCACCCACCCCGCGAGCACCACCGACTCACGGGTCCCGACCGCCCCGCGCAGGGCGTGCAACCGCTGGAGTTCGACTGCCACCTCGTCGTAGGCGGCCATGAGTCGCGCGCGTTCCGCCGCCAGCTCTGCGAGCCGAGCCTGCGCCGCGGCGCGGGCACGCCTGATGGCCTCGATGTCCGATTCGAGGCGCACGACCATGTCCCCCACCGTGCCGGTAGCGAGGGGGAAGAGCATGGGCTGGAACCCGGCCTCCCGGAGGAGACGCTCGGCCTCGGGAGCCTCATCGACCAGGTCGATGAGCACCACCTGGGCCTTTCCCCCGAACGTGCCGACCTCTTCGAGGATCCACGCGCTTCCCTGCGAGGACAGATCCTCGCGGAGGCCCGGGAGGGACCGCGAGGGGACCGTGCCCACGAGCACCGTGACCGAAGGCGTGGAAGAGAGCCATTCGACCGGCACCGGGAGGGCTTCCCATGGCCTCACGTGCTGGATGGCGTTGACGAGTCGGGCCTCCCTCACGTCGAGTTCGGCGAGCTCGGCCTGCAGCCTCCTCACCTCGGCGAGCACCTCGGGCACGGGAGGCCGCGGAGACCCTTTCGCCGGAAGACGGCGCTGTTCCTCCCGCGCAAACCTCCCGAGGTAGTCGATGGCCCCTTCAAGCTCCGACGCGCGCCGCTCGACCTCACGCGTGTCAACCTCGAGCGGCTCGACGAGTGCGGCCCTCTCGTCCTCCGCCAGGGGCTCCAGGTGCACGATCGAAGCCTCCTGCAGTGCCTCGAGGAGTCGATCGCGCGCGGACGCATGCGCGATGACGTACGTGCGCGCGACCTTCTCGACCGCCATCAGCCGAGCCTCTTGAGCACCTCGGCGACCGCCGCAGGCATCCGCTGGGCTGCGCTCGCACGAAGGGAGGCGATGCGGGCGGCGACGTCGGAGGCGATGCGGGCGGCCTCTTCGCGCGCCCTCTCCTCCGCCTCGGCGAGGAGCACCCTTCGTCGCTCGCTCATGTCTCTCTTGGCCTGCTCCTCCATGGCTTGACACTCACGGATGGATGCCTGATCGATCTCGGCGGCCTGCCGACGGGCGGCCTCGATGAGGGCGGCAGACTCGCGCTCGGCCTCGCGAATCGACTCCAAGGCATGCTGGAGCACGGATGCCTCCGGGAATGTGTGAACACGCGCACCGCGAGGGCGCATAGTTACACCTCGGCAGGCGAACGCGCAACTGCCTGAGAGTGTGGCAGCCAAGGGTGCGAGAGGGGCGTGGGTGGGCTCTCTCGCATGCTTGACAGCACCATGGGCACCGCTACCTTAGGTTTCTTTGACGCGACGTGGTCGGTGCTCGGAGAGGTGGCCGAGTTGGCCGAAGGCGAGCGCCTGCTAAGCGCTTGCAGGTCCAAAAGACCTGCCGTGGGTTCGAATCCCACCCTCTCCGCCAGAGCCTGGTCCGAGTCTGCCGTGGAGGCGCCGGATCCAGGATCGCGCACGACTCCCGCGTGCACGTCCCCCACGGTGGGGCGATCGGTTCCCTCGCGAGGGAGACTCGCTATGACGGGGCCAACCTGGGGACCAACTCCAGATTTCGGCAAGAATAGGATCATTCCGAAATGACGACTTTTCCATGGGTGGGATGAGTGTGAAACGTCTGGTCAAGGCTTTGCGCTCGCTCCCGACGCTGATGTCGAACGACATCGCGATCGACCTCGGTACCGCGAACACCCTCATCTACATGAAAGGACGAGGCATTGTCCTCAATGAGCCGAGCGTCGTTGCGGTCGAAGCTCGGACCCGCAAGTGCGTCGCCGTGGGGAGCGAGGCGAAGCTCATGCTCGGTCGTACCCCGGCGGATCTGGAGGCCATCCGCCCCCTGAAGGACGGGGTCATCGCAGACTTCCAAGTCTCGGAGGAGATGCTGCGGCAGTTCATCCTCAAGGTTCTCCACCACCGCAGGTTCATCAAGCCAAGCATCGTGATCGCGGTGCCCTCCGGTATCACCGAGGTGGAGAAGCGCGCCGTCAAGGATTCGGCCGAGCACGCCGGGTGCCGGGACTTGCACCTTATCGCCGAGCCGGTTGCCGCGGCCATCGGGGTAGGCCTCCCGGTGAACGCTGCCTGCGGGAACATGATCGTGGATATCGGCGGGGGGACCACGGAGATCGCAGTCATCGCCCTGTCGGGGATCGTGACCCAACAGTCCATTCGCGTCGCGGGGGACGAGATGGACGAAGCGGTGATTCAATATCTCCGCAAGAACTACAACATGGCCATCGGTCAGCAGACGTCAGAGCTCATCAAGATGACCATCGGCTCTGCCTATCCTCTCAAGGAAGAGAAGGAAATGGAGATCTCTGGCAGGGACCTCGTCGCGGGCATCCCTCGTACCATGAGGATCAGTTCGGCAGAGATCCGAGAGGCCCTGAGCGAGCCTGTCTCCGCGATCGTGGAGGGAGTGCGCCGAACCCTCGAGCGGACTCCCCCGGAGCTTTCCGCCGACATCGTGGAACGGGGGATCGTGATGACCGGTGGGGGCGCGCTCCTGAAGGGCTTGGACATGCGACTCTCTAAGGAGACGAGCCTCACCGTGACCGTGGCGGACGACCCACTGTCCTGCGTCGTGCTCGGATCGGGGAAGGTGCTCGAGCAACCAGAGGAGTACGCGAAGGTGTTGATGGACCCCCCGCGGGGGTAGCGTCTCATGGCGCGCGGTTCTGCGCCGGCTCCTCTCGTCGCAGCATCGGCGGTTGCGGTGTCCGTTGCCCTCCTCCTACTCCCCCTTCCGATCAAGCGGGCCATCGCGTCGGCCCTCGAACCCATCCTCTTCTACCCGGCGACGCGGGCTACGGCCTTCATCGAGTCGATCCTCACCCTCAGCAACGAGAACCGTCTCCTCCGGTTGGAGCTGGCCACCCGGACGTCCTTGGAGGCACGGGTGTTGGCCCTCGAGGAGGAGAACGCTCGGCTGCGCCGCATGGTCCAGATGCGGGAGGCCCTCCCGTACCGTCTCATCCCCGGGGTGGTGCTTTCCCTCCCTGGCCGGTTCGCCGGCGAGTTCGCCGCCGTCGACGTCGGGTCGCGCGAGGGCGTGGCCGTGGGCTTGACGGTCATCTGTCCGGACGGCCTCGTGGGCCGCGTGGTGGACGTGCGCCCCCACCGCTCCCTCGTGCGAACGCTGCTCTCCCCTGAGTCACGGGTGAGCGTGACCGTGCCGCGCAGCGGTGCCTGTGGCATCCTGCGCGCGGAGCGGGGGGCGGGGTTCATCGTCCCCGACATCCCACTCGTCGACGACGTGGTCCCCGGCGACACCCTCGTGACCAGCGGCCTCGGGGGCGTGTTCCCCCAAGGGTTCAGGGTCGGCATCGTCACGCACGTGGATGACGACCATCGCCTCCAGCTCCACCGTGCGCGGGCGATCTCGACCGTGCGCTTCCATTCCCTGCGCGAAGTCTTCGTCGTGGGCGATACTCCCCCCGATACCTCCTGGAGCAGCAGTGTCCACGTCCGCCGTTAGCCGTCGCTGGGTGGTCGTCGCGATCCTCGCCACGATGGGCAACAGCGTGATAGGCAGGTGGCTGCAGGTGGGCGCATGGCGGCCCGAGGTCGTGATGGTCGCCCTCGTGTACTTAGGCCTCACCGGGGGTTCCGTCCTCGCGGTGATCGTGGGCTTCCTCGCGGGGATCTACCAGGACCTCTACGCTCCCCAGGTCTTGGGGACCCACAGCCTCGCCTACGGCGTGGTCGGGTACCTCGCGGCCCTCGTGGGGGACACCGTGCGGGCGGAACGGGTCTGGATCCAAGGGATCTCCCTGTTCAGCCTCTCCCTTCTCAGCGAGCTGGTGGTGGGGGTGACGAAGGGATGGGCCGGACTCGCGGAGGACCTCCTCTCGCGCATGCTCCTGTCGGCCCTCTACACTTCGCTCCTGGGGCTGCTGCTCGCGTACATCTTCGGCGACTGGCTCCTGCCCAAGGGGTGGGGGGTGCGGGATGTCTCCCGTTGGCGTCGAGTACGGTAGAGACGTTCGGCTCTGGGCGGCTCGAGCGGTGATCGTCGTCCTCGGCCTGCTCCTCAGCGCACGACTGTTCCACCTCCAGATCCTCCAGGGATCGAAGTACCTGCGGCTCGCGGACAGCAACCGCGTCCGCCTCTCCGCCGTGAAGGCGCCCAGGGGGCTCATGTACGATCGGTTCGGGCGCATCGTCGCGCAGGACCGAGCCGCCTCCGCGATCGTGTTGAGCCCGACCTACGGTGCCGACTCGTCGAACGTACGCACCCTCGCCGCCCTTATGGATGCCAACCCCGCCGACATCTGGCGCGCCCTCACCGCCGCCCAGCGCCGGGGCGACGAGTGTGTGCTCGACCCAGACGCCGGTTTCGCCATCGTGTCCCGCATCGAGGAGCGACGAGACCTCCTCAAGGGCACCACCCGGCGCCTGTCCCTCCGCCGTCGTTACCCCGCGGGTGCCGCGGTGGGCAACCTTGTGGGCTACATCGCCGAGGTATCCGAGGGCGAGCTTGGACCGGGTTCTCCCTACAGGATGGGTGACCTCGTCGGCCGCAGCGGCCTTGAGCGCAAGTACGAGGCCTTGCTCAGGGGACAGCGAGGGTTCGAGTTCATCGAGGTCGACGCGGCGGGCAGGGAGCTGGGTCCCGTGCCTGAGCGATCGGGGATCCCTCCCGTCCCTGGCAGCGACTTGCGCCTTGCGATCGATGTGGACCTGCAGACCCTCGCGTGGGACTGCATCGGCCCTCACCGGCAGGGGGCGGTGGTCGCCTTGGACCCGCGACGAGGGGACGTGCTGGCCCTCGTGTCCCGTCCTTCGTTCGATCCGAACGTCTTGGGCAGCGGCATGGGGAGGGCACTGTGGGTGCAACTCAGCAGCGATTCCCTCTTCCCCCTCCTGAACCGGCCCATCCAGTGCGCCTACCCCCCGGGGTCTACCTTCAAGATCGCGACCGCGGCGGCGGCCCTGCAGGAGGGCCTCCTCAGGCCTTCAGACCGCAAGGTGTGCGCGGGCTCGTTCCTCTTCGGCAACCGGCCCTTCGGGTGCTGGAAGAAGGGAGGACATGGGTCCGTGGATCTCAGGCGCGCTATCGTGGAGAGTTGCGACGTGTACTTCTACCAGGTCGGCCTGGCCCTCGGCCTCGAACGCATGGCGCGATGGGCTCGTGAGTTCGGGTTCGGATCCCCCACCGGCATCGACCTCCCCCATGAGAAGCCAGGCCTCTTCCCCACGCCCGAGTGGTACGACCGCGCCTACGGCAAGGGTCGCTGGTCACGGGGCGCGGTGGTCAACCTCGCGATCGGCCAAGGGGAGGTGCTCGTCACGCCTCTGCAGCTCGCGGCCTTTTTCGGCGCCATCGGCAACGATGGCCTGATGTTCACGCCCCGCGTGGCCCTGGAGTCGAGGGATCCCCTCTCCAAACGACGCACCGTCCTCTCCGAGCCGAAGGGGCGGCGGATCCCCCTCTCACCGGACACCATCGCCCTGCTCAAGGACGCCATGCTCGGGGTGACCCAGGATCCCCATGGAACCGCCGGCCGGGCCCGCATCCCGGGGGTCACCGTCGCGGGCAAGACGGGCACCGCCCAGAACCTCCACGGGGAGGACCACGCGTGGTTCGTCGGCTACGCCCCCGCGGACCACCCAGTCATCGTGGTCTGTGCCTTCATCGAGAGGGGAGGACACGGGGGGAGCGAGGCCGCACCGGTCGTGCGCGAGGTGATCCGGTCCTGGCTCCTCACCTGTGGCATCCTCTCCCCCACGGGAACGAAGTCTGATGCGTGAGTGGGATCGGCTCGTCCTCCTGATCGTGCTCGTGCTGTGCGCGGCGGGCGTCGTCATGGTCTATAGCGCCACCGCAGGCCGCACGCGCGGCCAGGATCTTGGCGCGGACCAGGCCCTGCGCGTCGCCGTGGGGTTGGTGCTCATGGTGGTCGCGAGCCGTGTCTCGATCCGATTCTTGCAGTTCGTCGCGTACCCCGCCTACGCCCTGTCCCTGCTCGCGCTCGTCGCCGTGCTCGTGGCGGGGCGCACGCACGGCGGCGCCACGCGCTGGTTAGGCCTGGGAGGCTTCGAGGTCCAACCCTCCGAAGTGGCGAAGCTCACCACCACCCTGGCCTTGGCCCTCTTCCTCGCCGACTCGAGGGGAGCACACCCCTGGAGGACCCTGGCATTCTGCGCGATCATCGCGGGGATCCCCTTCGGCCTCATCCTCATGGAGCCCGACCTCGGCACCGCCCTCGTGCTCATCCCCGTCACGGTGGGCATGGCGTGGTGGTCGGGCGTGCCTTTCCTCGCCCTGTTCTCCATCACCATGCCCCTGCTCAGCATGGCCGCCGCGTTCTCTCTCTTCACATGGGCCACGCTCATGGTGACCGTGGTCGCGGTCCTCCTCTGGGCGCGCGCCGGGTTCTGGCGATTCGCCCTCGTGTGCGGCGGGTGCGTGGCCACAGGCCTCGTGACCCCGCACGCCTGGGGCCTGCTCGAGGACTACCAGAAGACCCGCCTCCTCGTCTTCCTCAACCCCGGCATCGATCCTCGAGGCAGCGGCTGGAACGTGATCCAGTCCCGCATCGCCATCGGGAGCGGCCAGCTCCTCGGCAAGGGTCTCATGAACGGCACACAGAAGGCCCTCGCCTTCTTGCCAGCCCAGCATACCGACTTCATCTTCAGCGTCATCGGTGAGGAACTCGGCTACGTCGGATCCCAACTCGTGGTCCTGCTCTTCGCCGTGCTCTTGTGGAGGCTCGTCGGGATCGCAAACAGGTGCCGAAGTCGGTTCGCCGGCATCCTCGCCATCGGGCTCACGATCGGGTTGGGTACCCAGGTATTCGTCAACGTGGGGATGACGCTCGGCCTCCTCCCCGTGACCGGGCTCCCCTTGCCCTTCGTCAGCTACGGCGGGACGCACGTGATCGTCTCGCTCGTCACCATCGGGATCCTGCAGTCACTCCGACGGAACTGGAAGGAGACGTCCTGAGATGCACCCGGAGATCCTGCGCATCGGTCCAACCCCCATCTACAGCTACGGCCTCATGCTCGTCGTCTCCTTCACCCTTGGCATCTGGCTCGCCTCCCGTCGAGCGCGCGCACGCGGCCTTCCCTCCGAGGCAGTCGTCGACGTGGCGACCGTGATCCTCATCAGCGCCATCGTCGGTTCGCGCCTCCTCTACATCGCCTTCCACCTCGATGAGTTCCGGGGGAGGTGGTTGGACACCATCAACATCTTCAAGGGACTCACCGGCCTGAGCATGTTCGGGGGGATCGCCCTCGCGATCGTCTCGGCGATCGTGTACCTGCGTGCGAAGGGCTTGCCCGTGTGGCAGATGGGAGACGTCATCGCCCCCTCCTATGCCCTCGGCGTGGGGTTCACGCGCATCGGGTGCCTCTTGAACGGGTGTTGCTTCGGCAAGCCGACCGAGCTCCCATGGGGGATCAGTTTTCCGCCAGGGTGCGCCGCCTCGGCCGTGGTGGGAGGGGCCCACGTTCATCCTACCCAGCTGTACGAGAGCCTCGCGGGGTTCCTCATCCTGCTGCTCTCCTTGCGGATCGACCGTCGGGGGTTGCCCAGCGGGGTCCTCACCTGCGTGGTCTTCGGCCTCTACGGCCTCGTGCGGTTCGGGCTCGACTTCTTCAGGCTCTACGAGGAGAACAACCTCCTCTCCCTCGGCGCGCTCTCGCTCGCCTCGAGCCAGATCTTCTCCCTCGTTCTGGTCTGCGCCGCCCTCGTGGGGATCGCGGCGTTCACACGCCGGGCCTCTCGCGCCTAGTCCAAGACGCACCCGTGGCGCTTTGGGGGAGGTGGCTCGGCCCCGCCCTCGCGCTGTCCAGGAGAGGCGTGTCGCTCGCGCGCTCCCTCCTGGGTTCGATCGCGGACCTCTGCTGGCCACCTGCCTGCCTCGTGTGCGGGTCGTCGGTCGGCTCCGCCACGACGCTCGTGTGCGACCGATGTCGTGCCTCCATCGTCCACCATGGGGCCGTGTGCAGACGGTGTGGGTCGGGGGTGAGGAAGGCCGCGACACACCACGCCCCGGGGGGGACGCCCAAGATCGTGTGCAGCGACTGCCGGCTTAGCCCTCCCCCGTACCTGCAGGGGCGCTCCATCGGGCCCCACGTGCCGCCGCTCAGCACCCTGATCTACCACCTGAAGTACCGCCACAGGCCGGCGCTGGCCCCGATCCTCGCCCGTTGGCTCGAGGAGGTGCGGGTCCGGGCAGGATGGGAGGCGGAGGTCATCGTTCCCGTCCCGACGACGCCATGGCGTCGCTGGCGTCGTGGGTACAATCAGGCGGAGCTCCTCGCCCAGGAGTTGGGCGCACTCGCCCACATCCCCGTGGCATGCCCCCTCTCCCGCCGACACGGGCCTTCTCAGGTCGGCGCCGACTTCGCGCGTCGGGCCCGAAACGTCCGTGGGAGATTCCGGGTCAGGTCCCCGCGGGAGGTGCTCCACAAGAGGGTGCTCCTCGTGGACGACGTGCTCACCACAGGAGCCACCGTCCACGAGGTGTCCGCTACGCTCCTGGCCTCTGGAGCGCGGGCGGTCTACGTGCTCACTCTCACGAGCACCGGGGCGACGCGGGCGCCCGAGCCGGCTCGCCGCCGGGGTGAGGCTATCCCTTGAGAAGCCGCTCGAGCTGGGCGCGGCTGGAGGCCTCCACCTCCTCGTGGATGCTGCGGCCATGCGCATCCATGGTGATGACCCCGGGGAAATCGACGACGCGGATGCGCCACAAGGCCTCAGGCACCCCGAACTCGAGCTTGTAGACGCCCTCGACCTCTCGGACGGTCTTGGCGATGAGGGTCGCGGCCCCTCCGATGGCGTGGAGGTAGACCGCACCGAACTCCTTGCACGCCGCCAAGGTCTTGGGCCCCATCCCGCCCTTGCCGATGACGACCCTGAGGCCGAAGTGCCTTATCACGTCGGCCTCGTACGGTTCCTCACGGATGCTCGTCGTCGGGCCCGCCGCGACGAACACGTACCTGCCGTCTTCCTTCTTCACCACCGGACCACAGTGGTAGATGGCGCCCCCGCGCAGCAGGGAACGCACCGCCTCGGCCACGTCGCGCTCGGCCTCGGGGAGCGGATCCTTGAGCAACTCCTCGAGGAAGTACGTGTGGGCCGTGTCGCGCCCGGTGAGCATCACCCCGGACAGGAGCACAGGGTCGCCCACGTGGAGAGACCGCACATCAGCCTCGCTCAACGGAAGCGTCAGCCTACGCATCGTATCGCACCTCGCCATTCGCAATGGTCATCGACGCGCGCCTCGCGGCCCAGCAGAGGTAGGCCACGGACACGAAGAACGACGCGGGGAGCCGATGGAGGGCCGTGACCTTGACGCCCAGCACCGTGGTCTTGCCACCAAACCCCATGGGACCGATGCCCAACTCGTTCAGCTCGGAGAGCAGCCGCGCCTCCAGATCCGCGAGGGCAGGATCGGGGTTGGTGTCGTCGAGCCTCCTGAACAACTGCTCCTTCGCCGCCACGTAGCCCCACCCACGATCGCCGCCGATACACACGCCGATCACGCCCGGTGAACACCCCTGCCCCTGCGCGGCCCAGACCGCATCCAGGACGGCCTTACGCGCCCCGTTGAGGTTCCGTCCCGCCTTCAAGCGGTCGTCGGGCAGGGAGTACTGCGCACACACGTTCTCGCTCCCCCCTCCCTTGAGCATGAGGCGAACGCGGATCTCATCACGCTCCCACTCGTGGAAGTGATACACGGGGAACCCGTCGCCGAGGTTGTTGCCCGAGTTCTTGCCCGTGACCGAGTGTACCGCGTTCGGCCGCAGGTACGCCCTGGCCGTGGCCTGAGCCGTGGCCTCGTCAAGCTGGGTCTTCATCTGAGAGGTCGAGTAGCCGAATGGATGGTCGATGTAGAAGATGAGTGTCCCGGTGTCCTGGCACACCGGCGAAGACTCGGCCTCCGCCATCGCGACGTTCTCGAGGATGGTGGCGAGGGCCTGCTGGGAGGCGCTGCCCGGCTCTTCGAGGTCGCGGGCCCTCTCCAGTGCGGCCTTCACGTCCGGCGGCAGCACGGTGGATGCCCGACGAATGAGCTCCACGCCGGGTTCGACGAGGTCGATCTGCAGGGGCTGGGGCATCTGAACCTCCTGTGGGAATGAGCGCGTCCGCTCACGTGGCGGGTGGCATGTCCTGCGACCAGGCTAGGGGAGCATCCGTGCGTGTCAAGGATCCCGTGCGCGGACCGCTTCCCCCCGATGACTCGACGAGGAATAGACGCTGGAGACGCCCCCTCTCGGCGGATGAGATGCCGAGGCCTTCGTGAAGGTAGGCCTCGAATCCCCCAAACGTCTCCTCCATCTCTCGGAACGCGGCATCGAGGTAGGACCGACGGGCCTCCAGCAGCGGCATGACTCGCTCGGGGTCGAGCCCGAAGAGCGCGAGCCTTCCCAGCCTTCGATGCACCTGGACCCTGACCGATGCGAGGTGCGCGTTGGAGGCAAGGTAGTCTGCCACCACGGACTCACGCCTCACCCCCAGGGCCGTGAGGATGATGGCGATCGCCAGGCCCGTGCGGTCCTTGCCCGCGGTGCAGTGCACGAGGAGCGGCAGATTCGACGCGTGGGCGGCCAGGCGCACGACGCTGGAGAGCTGGGGCCTGAAATCGGTGACGTACTCCCGGTAGACCTCTTCCATGACCTCCTCGAACCGGTACCGTCTGGCGCGTCCCGCGATGAGGGACAATAGCTGCAGGAACAGACCCGAATCGTCATGGCGGCGGGACTTCATGGGGAGGTGGTGGTAGCGGCAGCCCACGAAGCCCTCGTGCGGGTGAGGGTTCCTTCGGGCCTCCCTGTCGGTGCGGAGGTCGCAGATCGTCTTGATGCCCAAGGAGGAGAGGGCACTTCTCGCGTGCACCGAGGCACGCGCGGGATCGCTGCTCCTGAACAGCAGTCCTCGTCTCACCTCCCTCCCCTCGGCGGTGGGCAATCCGCCGGCGTCTCGGAAGTTGACGATGACCTCCCCCCTCGCGCCCCGAGCCATCGGACCTAGTCCCGAATCGAACGCACCAGACGGACCCCCACGTGTCGTGGCCGAACCGTCATTCCTCCCCCCGCAGGGCCTCGCGCAGGTGCGCTGGGCGGACCATGATCGGGTAGTCGGAGCTGCCCGTGAGGGTCTCGTACCAGACCTCGGCCATGACCGAGTACCCCAAGTCGGTGGGGTGGATGCCATCCTCGCACACGACGCGCTGGATGTCGCCTGCGGCCACCTGGACGAGCCGGGTGTAGTGGTCGGCTACGAGGGTACCATTGCCGTCTGCGAGCTGCCGCAGGAGCGAGTTGAGCTGCTGGACCTGGGCATCAGCTTGGGCGTCCCGTCGCGGAGGCACCGTTCCGACGAGCACCACCATGCCCAGGGACCGCGCGTAGGAGGCGATGGTGGCAACGTTCTGCGCCACGGTCTGCAGGGGGACCTGCTGGTTGATGTCCACCGTACCGAACAGGAGGAGGAGGTAGGCCTGAGGCCGCCCGGCGAGGCGTGCGTGCATCTGGGCAACGCCGTCGGAGCTGGTGCCGCCGGGGATCCACGTGGTGTCCACCGTCGCGTTCCCGAAGAAGGCGGTGAGGGCCAGTTCGAGCTCCTCGCGGTAGCCTTCCGAGGGGATCCAGCCACCGTTCTGGGTCTGCGCACCGGCGGTAATGCTGTCGCCATAGCCGAGCACGCGATGGGGATTCCTCGCGCCGACGTCGGGGAGACGGAAGGTGGCGACCGCCGACCACGGCCCCCAGGTGAATCCGTCGTACGCACGCGCCCTCCAGTACCGGTATCCCCCGGTGAGGCCCATCTCGGGCACAACCACCCATGTGACCGCCCCCCCCACGGCCGGGAGGGGAGGACTCTGCGCGACCCGGGTGGAGAGGGTCGCGTCCGCGTAGACCTCCACGACGTGCACGAGGAAGGATCCGCTCAGGTCGGTGCTCGGGGCCATGGCGAGGGTGGGACGCCCCGTGGTGACGAAGGCCCCCCTGTCGGGCCTGAGGTCGCCCGGCGCGGTGGGCACGTCGTTCCTGAGGACGTGGCGCTGGACCTGCGTGGTCCATCCCGCACGGTCATGGGACACGACCGTGATGGTCGTCCATCCGAAGGGGAGGCTCACGGTCGCGGTGAACTGCCCCGTCTCATCCACGCTCACGGGTGATCCTTGCACCGTGACCGTGGAGCCGACCTCCGTGCTTCCGGTCACGGCGACGCTACTGGCCTGGGTAAGGAGGCTCTCGGGCGGGGACGTGAGGGTGATGAAGGGGGGGGTCGTGTCGAGCATGAGCCAAAGGCGCACGGTCACGGCGTTGCCCGGGGGATCCACCGCTTGAATGAGGACGGTGTCCGGACCTTCGCGCAGGGTGACGAAGGTCTCAAACGCCGTGCCGACGACCGGCACGACCCGCCCGTTCACCGTGACGGAGGCGTCTTCTTCGGTGGAGCCGGTCACGAGTACCGGGTTCGCCGAGAAGAGCTCGCCGGGGGCCGGTGCGGTCACGCTGAGGAGCGGAGGCGTGCGATCGATGAGCACCGTGTGCGGCGCGCTTGCCTCGCTCGTGTGGCCTGCGGTATCGACCGCGAATGCCTGCACGGTGAAGGGTCCATCCGTCTCGGGCGAAGGCACGTCCACGCGCCAGGAACCCCGCACGTCGGAGGTCGTGGAGGCCAGGGGAGCACCCACGTGCGTAATGGTCACGGTCGCGCCCGGTTCTGCCGCCCCGGCGAGGGGCACGATCGCGCTCGAGAGGACCGCGCCCTCAGGCGGGTGGAGGATGAGGGGGGGCGCAGGGGGGGTCCGGTCAACGGAGAACCACGCGGAGTCACCCCGCACCCACGGCCCTGCCGGGATTGAGGAGGCCCTGAGGCTCACGGTGTGGACCCCGTCCAGAGTGGGGGTCGGGAGGGTCACCTCGAAGGGGCCTGAGGCCACCGGGACCTCCCGCGCGAGGTTCCCATCGACGAGGATCCAGACCCACGACCCGACCTGTGCCGTGCCGGAGACGACGAACGCGTCGCCCGTGACGAGGTCGCCGGGCGAGGGGGACGCGAGGGTCGGGGGCTCGGGGGCGGTGCGATCCACGATGACGAGCCGTTCGGGCGAGGGCGGGCTCTCGTTCCCCGCCTTGTCGCGCGCCATCGCCAGGAGGAGGAACTGTCCGTCCCCAGGCAAGGTGAGGGGGAAGCAGAACGCTCCCGAGCTTCCCACCTCAAAGGCCGGCAGCCACTCCCCATCGATGGCCAACGACACACGCGCCCACGGCTCCGAAGCTCCCTCGACGAGGACCTCGGGGGTGCGGTACACCTCCCCGAGGGTCGGACGCACGATGGCGGGCGGGAAAGGGGGCGTGCGATCCACGAAGACCCGCACCGCCGCTTCGGCGACCAGGCCCCCATTCCGCAGCGACACGAGGCCAAGCACGTGTGCCCCCTCGGTGCGGAGCTCGACTGGGTCGAAAGAGAAGACGCCGCCCGAGCCCGTCGTGCGCTCACCGGTATCGCCCCCGTCCACGAGAAGGCCAAGGATGGTCGACCCGCTCGCCGTCCCCCTCACCCTGACCATGCGGTCGGCGATGAGGGTGTCCTGGGCCGGCGCGGTGATGGCGAGCACGGAGGGTGCGTCCCCCCCGCCGACGGTGACGGTGATGCTCTCGCTCGGTGCCGTCCGAGTCGTCCCTTCGATGCCGCGCGTCCACACGAGCACCTGGCCAGAGCCCGAGGGGTCTAAGGTCCCGAAGAAGGTGCCGCCGTCTACGGGCAGGGTGCCGATGCACACACCGTTCCGGTAGGCTTCGACCGCCGTCACCCCCTGGGGAACCATCCCCGCGAGGGGGACCACGCCTGCCGGGATCCGCGCGCCGTGGGAGGGGAAGAGCACGACCGGGGTCGACAGGACCCCGTAGTCGACCGTGACCACCACCGGGTCGCTCACGAGCGACGTATCGTGCGCCATGCGGGCCCAGATCACCCGTCCACCTGGCCCACCGAGGGGGACGTCTTGAGCCTCGAAGAGACCCTGCTCGTTTGAGTAGACACGCAGGGCCGCGCGCGGCCCATCGACGAGCACGTCGAGGGCTCGCTCGGGCTCCGCCTGACCTCTCACGGTCACCTTGAGCCGACCGGTGAGGGCACCGGATCGTGGACTCGTGATGCGCGGCACGACCCTCTCCGGTGCGGGCGTGGGTTCCTTTCCACATCCCGCCCACAGGAGGGCAAGGACAACGGCGGCGAATCGTTTCATCGAGGCCTCCCGGATCGCCACGGGACCGGACCTGGGGCACAGACCAGGTCAGAGAAGACGCTTGCGGCGGCGCATGCCTGGCAGGGAACCGGGCGCACACGCTCCGTCGGCACAGGTGCCGTCGAGCAGCCCGGAGACACAGCGAGACGGTCGAAGGTAGCGTCGTGCGCCCAAGGCGTCCACCCCCTCGCGGGTCGGATGCGGAGGCGCCTCCCACGCGATCGATGTTGACAAGGCATGCGCCGATGCCTTGTCTGGTGGCCCCCAGTGCGCATGACCCCCATACCGAAGGACACCCCGTGCGTCGAGACCTCCTCATTCACGCCGTCGGCATCTCGTTCGTCGCCATGGCGACCCTCCTCTTGGAGACCTCGCTCATGCGGGTCTTCTCCGTTCTGTTTGCGAACCACTTCGCGTTCCTCATCATCAGCACCGCGCTCCTCGGCTTCTCTGCGGCAGGCGCGGTCTTGCCCGGGCTCAGGCGGCTCGATCGGTATCCGCTGAGCACCCTGCTTTCGTGGATCTGCCTCTTCTACAGCGGCGCGATCGCCGTGGCGTTGGCCCTCGTCATCCTCGTGCCGCTCAAGCTGCTGCTCATCATGGAGAACCCGGGACAGCTCCTCCCCCTCCTCTTCTACTACCTGTTCCTCTCGGTGCCGTTCTTCTTCGGGGGCCTGGCGGTGTCGCTGTTGCTCTCGCGTCGCACGACGAGCGTGAACCAGCTCTACTTCGCCGACCTCGTCGGAGCCGCGATAGGGTGCGTGGTCGTGATCCCGCTCTTACCCCTCGTCGGCGGGTCAGGCGCGGTGCTCACCGCCGCACTCTTGGCCGCGGTGGCCGCGCTCACCTTCTCCCTCGACGCGGGGTGGCTCATCAGGGTGTTGTCGGTGCTCGCGGTCGTGGTGGCCGGGGGGCTCGTCTCCCTCGGCACGACGAAGCTCGAGGTGCCACTCAAGGAGGAGAAACGACGGTTCGCCCACGACGAGCGTCTGGGGAGGATCGAGTACACGAGGTGGTCGGCGATCTCCCGGATCGACGTGGCGCCCCGGTGGCCCACCGGCAAGACGATCTGGATCGACGCCGGTTCCAACGAGTCGGTCATGGTGCCGTTCGACGGGGACTTGGCCTCGTACGGGATCGACACCACGTACCGGGGCCTGCCCTACCGCCTGCGACCGGGCGCACGCGCCCTCATCATCGGACCGTCCGGAGGGAGGGAAGTGCTCGCCGCCCTCGCCAACGGCGCACGCCACATCGACGCGGTGGAGCTCGACCCCACGATCGTGCGCATCGTCACCCACGAGTACCGTGACTACACCGGTGGGATCTTCACCCATCCGAGGGTGAACCTCGTGGTGGACGAGGGGCGATCCTTCCTGCGCCGCTCGCGGGCCGAGTACGACATCATCCAGCAGATCAACACCTTCACCCCGGTGGCCTTGGCGTCCGGCGCGCTCAACCTGAGCGAGACCTACCTCACCACGGTCGAGGCGTTCGTCGACTACCTCGAGCACCTCAAGCCGGACGGCCTCCTCGCGATCTACCGGTGGGGCGAGCTGCGGCTCGTGTCCGTCGCCCTCGCGGCCTTGGAGCGCATCGGGGTGAGGGAGCCGTGGCGACACATCGCGGTGCTCGACGGGGAGGGGTGGGCGGTCCGCCAGTTCTACCTGCGCAAGACCCCCTTCTCCGAGACGGACCTCGACTCCCTGCGCATCTGGGCTGCACGCCACGGGTTCGCCATCCTGTACTTCCCGGATGGCTCCGGAAGGGATTCGGTGCTCGCTGCCTTCGCCCACACCCGGCCCGAGGAGCGGCCCGCGTTCTACCGCAAGGCAGGGTTCAACCTCTTCCCGAGCACGGACGACCGGCCCTTCTTCGACCACTTCCAGAGGTTCGGACGCTTGACGTCGCGCGCGAACCTCCTCCCCGACGACTTCGTGCCTCTCCTCACCTACTACAACATCGCAGACCTCACGCTCATCGCGGTCCTCGTCGAGGCGCTCGTGCTCTCCCTGCTGTTCATCGTGCTGCCGAACTGGATCCTCAACCGTGAGGGCCTCCGGGTCCGCGGCAAGGGGTGGGGCCTCGCCTATTTCGCGTGCCTTGGACTGGGGTTCATCCTCCTCGAGTTGGCCACCATCCAGCGGTTCACCCTGTTCATCGGGTCCCCGATGTACGCCATCACCACGATCCTGTTCTCTCTCCTGCTCACGGCCGGGATCGGCAGCCTCCTCGCGCGGCGTTCGGCCTCGCAGCCCGTGCGCACCCTGAGGCGGGTGCTCCCCGTCATCGTGGGCTTGATCGCCCTGCAGGTCGCGGTCTCAGGGACCGTCTTCCGACACTTCCTCTCCGCCGCCCTGCCCGTGAGACTGCTCGTCTCGTTCCTGCTCGTGGCTCCCTTGGGGATCGCGCTGGGCATGCCGTTTCCTCTTGGGCTGCGCAGCCTCGCGGGCACCCTCCTGGTCCCGTGGATGTGGGCCACGAATGGCTACTTCACCGTGATCGGCTCGGTCCTCGCCGTGATCATCGCGGTGAACCTCGGGTTCCGCGCCGTGTTCATCACCGCCGCCAGCTGCTACGCCCTCGCGTGGCTCGTGTCCGGGGTCCTCGCGAGGCTCAAGGGCCCCCAGGAGACGACTCAGCCTCCGCACTGAGCGTTCGACGCAGCTCCTCGGGGGGTTCGGGCACGCTGATGACCCCCTCGGCACGTCGGCGATCCACCTCGGCCCGAATCGCCTCGCGCGTGCGCGGGTCGGGCGCTTCGTCGCGCGCGAAGTGGATCGTGTGCGTGGGGAAGGCGAACGAGGTGCCCGCCTGCTCGACGATCCTCATGATCCGGAGGTTGAGTTCCTCCGCGATGCCAGTGAAGGTGTGAAAGTCCGTCGTGAGCACCCAGCACATGATTTGGATGTCTAGGGATGATTGCCCAAAACCAACGAACCTCACCCTCATCGAGTCCTGGTATATCCTCGGATCCCCAAGCAGCATCCGTTTGATCTCATCGAGCACATAGACGATCTGGTCTGCTGTCGTTCCGTAGACGAGGCCAATCGTCGTGTTGAACAGAATCCTGTCGCGCTCCGCGAAGTTGGTGATGGTCTGGCCCACGAGGACGCCGTTCGGGATGGAGACGAGGGTGCGATCGAGGGGTCGGATCCTCGTGGAGCGCAGCCCCACGTCTTCCACCGTGCCCGTCACCCCGCCGATCGAGACCCAGTCGCCGACCTTGAACGGTCGGTCCCCCGCGATCGCGACGGCTCCGAACAGGTTCTCGAGGGTCTTCTGGGCGGCGAAGGCCACCGCGAGGCCGCCGAGTCCCAACCCGGCGAGCAGGCCCACGACCCTCACGCCGATGACGTCGAGGGAGGCCAAGAGCACGAGCACGAAGGTGAGGACCTTCATGACGCGGCCGACGATGGGGATGAACCCCTGCCCCAACGAGCTTCTCGCGACTGCGGCGCGCCTGATCCTAGTCCCGAGGAGGTCGATCGACCGGAACGAGACCCATCCGATTCCCGCGAGCATGAGCAGGCGCCAGCCTCTTCGCACGAGCGCCTGCACGGGCACCGACATGCCGACTAGAGGGGACACGAGGGCGACCACCACCGCCCACATGAACAGGCCGAGGGGCCCATCCAAGGTGCGCACGACCTCGTCATCCCAGGTGACCCGGCTCCGGGAGGCCACCATTCGCATGACGCGCAGGAGGAGCCCGGACAGCAGCCGGGCCACCCCCCAGCCCAGGCCCACGATGAGCACGAGCGCACACCACTGCCACAGCTGCAGCCCGGCGAAGGCCTTGGAGAAGAAGACCTCTGGGAGGTGGTCACCGATCCAGCCGTAGCCATGCTCGCGGTAGAGGGCATCCACGCTCGAGACCGTGATCCGGGAGAAGGTCCACACGGTTCCCAAGGCCGGCTCGACGTGGCGCGTGAGGGTGAGCTTGACGGGCCGGTTTGCCACCATGATCTCCCCGAGCACCTCCTCATCGTCCGAGACCCCGACCTCCGGTGCCCCGAACTGGTCGTTCGAGACGGTCGAAGGCTCGAGAACGCCGGTCCTGAGGAGGACGAGCATGAGGCGGCGCGCGAGGCGCCTCCCCACCTCGGCCTGCTCGTGCGTGGGGTAGTCGCCAAGATCGAGGTAGTGGGCCGAGGCGACAAAGTCGCCACCCTTCGCGTGGCAAAGGAAGCCCACGACCGTAGCCCTCGGATTGCCACGCTGCACGCTCGGGGGGGGCTCACCGAGACCAGGGTTGAGCCGCTCGACCTCGTCACCGTCGGAGCCCTCCACGATGCTCCGGTACCAGAAGGGGATGCTCGAGACGGTCTGGCGGGTGAAGAGCCAGGCGAGCTCGCCGGTCGTGGCGTCCCTCGTGCGCCGCAGCCACACTTCCCCGGTCCCCGACGGGTGCGAGAATCGCGCGGCCACGACCACGTTGTGGGGCACCCCGTCTGGAGCCGGACCCTCGGGGGTGGAGTCGGCGACCGCCGATCGATCGACCCCGAGGGCCTCGAGCACGAGGAAGAGCTTGCGGGCCACGTCGGTCCCCACGGCCTTCTGTTGTTCTCTGGGCACCTCGGTGAGGTCGAACAGGTGGGCCGCGAGGGCGAACTGCCCGCGAGCGGCGAACCGGAGGAACGACTCCCACGCCGCCCGGGGGGAATCCCGCGTCACGTCGGTCGAGACCGGCCCGAGGCCGGGGTTGATGGCACCCCTCTGGGCGATCTCCGCCTTCTGGGCCATGGCGTCGGGGAGGGCCAGGAGCGCTGCCGCGAGGGTCAAGGGAAGGGCCAACGGACGTCTCATCGGGGGCCTCGTGAATCGAGCCTGTGGGTCAGACGCGGATGAAGACGCTCGCGGCTTTACCCCTCGCGGCGGCCTCTGTCAAGACGCCGGAAGGCCTCGCCTCACGGCCGTGGGGGGAATCCGTCCGACGGAATCGACCCACCGTCAGGGGAGCAGTGCACGGGCTGGATCCACCACCACGTCCGTGTCGAGTCGCACCCCTGCTGCCGGGGGCAGACGGAGATAAACCTCCCTGCCGTTGTGCGCAGGGGGAGCCGGCACCGAGGCTGGCTCGTGAGGATGGACACGACCGGTTCCCGCCACGGCGCCTCGGACACCGTCACCTCGTACCACTCCTCGGCAAGGGCCGACGGAAAGCGGTGCCCCATCGGTGCCCACGAGATCGCGATCTCGCCGCCGTCGATTCGGGCTCCTACCTCCTCCCCAGGAAGGGCCGAGAGCATCACCTCGTAGGCGTGGGCCAGCCCCGCGAGGGCACACCCTGCGGCCACGGATTCGACCTGGGCGAGGATCTCCCTTCCCGTCGCGCGCCTCGGCGGCGTCGCGAGGAGCGAGTCGATCGCGCAGAACAAGGAGTCCTCGGTCAGGAATACCCGAGGCCAGAAGCCCCAGCCCGCGTCGGAGCGAAGCTTGTACGAGTCGAGGTAGTCTTGGTGGGCGCAGTCGAACACCAGGGCCCGGATCTCGAGGGCCAGCTCGCACAGGGGGGCGGTGGGCTGCCCTGCGAGGGGGGCGGGAGGCGGCCCGACGGGCCAGACCGGCACCGCGATGGAAGCGGCGGTCTGACCGAGGAGGGTCCACATCGTGGACAGCCACGGCGGCTCGCCGGGAATCACCCCCCGGATGACCACCCCGGAGACCGTGCTCGATCGGCAGATGCTCAGGGCGGTCCAGATGTAGCCGTAGGGAACCGAAGGGTTCCACTGCCCCGGGTAGGGCACGGGGATGGGCTCGCCGCCGGCGTCGGAGAAGTCCCGGGCGTGGAAGCGCACGAGGGTCCGGCAGGAGAGGCTGTCGCCAGCGCAGAACCCGGAGATGAGCGCCCTGGAGCGGAGGTAGCGCGCCATGCCGCTCGAACCTCCGCCGTGGAACGAAAAGTTCGTGCGCACGATGAAGCCCTCGGGCGTCGAAGCGGTGTCGTTCGCGTCGTAGGCCCAGTACTGGGTGTCGGAGACCTCGACCATCCAGGCCTCCCCCGAGGCATCGATCACGCCGTAGTTCGCATGGACGTCCCGCATGTCGGGGGTATTCGTGAGGTCGAGCAGGGCGAAGAAGTCCGTGACGCTTCGACAGTGACCCAACGCATGGTGCATGAGGGACCCGTTGCCGAAATCTGCCCGGTCTGAGAGGTCGAGGGAGTTCGCGTTCACGAGGGCGAATCCCGCCTCGTTCACCCCCATCCACACGAGCGTATCCTGGCTGTTCGCCACGCCGACGAACCGGTACGGCGTATCGGGGGAGTCGATCCAGACCACGTGGTTGGAGGGGTGCGTGGGCTGGTCGCGCACCTTCCACACGAGCGGCCTCCCGTCCTGGGTTACCCTGCCCGAGGCCACCCCGATGGTGCAGGCATACCCGTGCGTGAGGGGCACGAGGGAGAGCGCCGCCACGAGGGCCCGCGCACGCCACCTCGCACTCCGCTCGGTGGTCACGAGAGCTCCTCAGCCTTCCCCGACGGTGAGGACCTGCACGGTGTTCGTCTGACCCCCGCCGCCGAAGGGGATCCCTGCGGTGAGCACGATGCGCTCTCCTGGGTGGGCCAAGCCCTTGTCCCGCGCGAGGGTCAGCGCGATGCGCATGAGGGAGTCCGTGTTCCCGGGGTGAGGGACGAGGAAGGGCACGACTCCCCACACGAACGAGAGGCCCCTCAGGGTTGAGGGGTGGGGCGTGAGGGCGATGACCGGCACGGGCGGGCGGTGGCGCGCGACCATGCGTGCGGTGGTGCCTGACATCGTGGGGGTGATGATCGCCTTGGCTCCCACCCCGCGCGCGAGCTGCACCGCGGACTGGCAGATCGCCCGCGTGAGGGCGGTCGGACCCTCGTGCGTCGCCTCCATCGGCGCGCCGCGGACCCCATGGGACTCGGCGTGCTCGCAGATCCGCGCCATGGTCTGCACCGCCTCGATCGGGTAGCGCCCCACCGCGGTCTCACCCGAGAGCATGACCGCGTCTGTGCCATCGAGGATGGCATTGGCCACGTCGGAGGCCTCGGCGCGCGTGGGACGAGGGTGCTCGATCATGCTCTGCAGCATCTGGGTCGCGGTGATCACCGGGGTGCCCACGCGGAGACACGATCGGATGATCCGCTTCTGGTGGAACGGCACCTCCTCCGCTCGAGTCTCCACTCCCAAGTCTCCCCTCGCCACCATGATCGCGTCGGCCTCGGGGAGGATGTCGTCGAAAGCCTCGAGGGCCTCCGCCTTCTCGATCTTGGCGACGATGGGGGTGTGGGTGTCCCGCTCGAGGAGGAGACCCCTCAGCGCTCGGATGTCGGCAGCCCTGCGCACGAACGACAGGGCGACGAGGTCCACCCCGTGGGCGAGCGCGAAGGCGAGGTCCTCTCGGTCCTTCTGGGTGAGGGGGCTGAGGGAGAGCGACCCGCCGGGTACGTTGATCCCCTTGTGGGAGTGAAGGATCCCGCCACTGACCACCCGACACGTACACCCCGCATCCGTGCGTGCCTCGACGACCACCTCGAGCGCCCCGTCGTCGAACAGCACCCGGTCACCGGGCACCAGGGCGCCAAGGAGGTCCGGGTGCGGGACGGGGACGATCCCCTCCCCCGGGTCCTCGCCCGGGGAGAGCGACACCGTGGCCCCCTCTTCCAAGACGAGGCCTGCGGGTGGGAGCACCCCGACCCGTAGCTTGGGGCCTTGGAGGTCCGCGAGGATGGCGACGTGTCGGCCCTCCTCCTCGGCGATCCGACGGACGGAGTGGATGAGTTCGGCCTTCGTCGCGTGGTCGCCGTGGGAGAAGTTGAGTCGTGCAACGTCCATTCCGGCCCGGATGAGGGAGCGGATGGTCTCCGGCGCGCGTGAGGCGGGCCCGAGGGTACACACGATCTTCGTCGCACGCATGGCTCACCGTCCCCGAGGCGTTGGGCGAGGGCAAAACGGGGTTCGTCTAACCCTAAGCAGCAGGCTCAGCGGTGCATCCGCAAGGGTGCGGGTGCGTACGGCGAGGCTGAAGGCACGGCCTCGTGCCGCTTGCGCGCGGGACGAAGACGTCGTATGAATGGGCGTGCGCACCCGTAGCTCAAAGGAGAGAGCATCTGACTTCGGATCAGAGGGCTGCAGGTTCGAGTCCTGCCGGGTGTACCAGAGGGACTACGTTCGCGGGAGCACCCTCAGCACGTGGTGTGGAGCACCGCGTAGATCTCCTCGTCCGGCAAGGTGCAGAGCAGGGCGCAGGCCTCGTCTGTCTTCATGGCCTTCACCTCCACCCCCCGACGCCTCGCCTCCTCGTAGAGCTCGGGCACGATCGGCAGCGCGCCCATCTTCCCCGTGCCGATGATCAGGGTCCTGCCTGCCCACGGGATGTTCTCGTCAGGCGTGAGGGGGGTGTGACCGAGCATCGACTTCAAGGATCTCGACGCGCCTTTCATCCTCCTTTCGACGACACCGGATACGATCACCACGTCGTGGTCATAGACATGCCCGTCGATGGTGATCTTGCCCCAGCCAGAGAGTCGTACATCCATGCTGCCCTCCACGGCGGACGTGCTCGCGACTCGTACCGCGCCAAGGTGGCACGAGGTGGCGCGCCTGTCAAAGGCTCGCTCCCGTCCGCGGGACCGGCGCATCCTGCCCCGTCGCCTCAGGGTAGGCGCTCGTGGAGGCGGCCAAACGAGGGACTGGCCCATGGGGTCCCCCACGTGGTCGGTGCGCATGGTCGCCAGCCTCCCTGCCTGAGGCGGCCCCTCCCGCAGGGCGCGCGCGAGGCTTGCTCCGGCCCACATGGGTGGGGTATAGGCACGGTCTCGTCGCCTTGGGGTTCGCGTGTCCGTGCGGTGTGGGGGGCCTCCATGGTGAAACTGGCTCCTCCACCAGCACCCCCGGGTCGCCTCTGTGCGCACCACGCGTCCTCACGGCACTCCACTCTCGCCCGAAGAGCCGCGGCTCGAGCGCCTCTGCGAGCGGGGAGCAGCGGAGCTCCTCATGCCTGCCGAGGAGTTCACCTCCCCCGTGGTCACCCTCGGCCTCTCGGCGAGGGCGCTCTCCGAGCTCGCCTCCGCCTACGACGTCTCGTTGGAGGCGGCGGCCGAGGTGTGGTGGAGCCGTCCGAGGAGCGGATCGGCATCGGCCCGTTCGCGCTCAGACCACGGCCCTCCGCGGCATCCTCCCCGCTGTGCGTGCCGCGACGCGAGGCCTTCCGTGCACGGAGGGTCTTCTCCTCTCTGGGGTTTCCCCTCTTGTGCCCCAAGCGGAAGTCCGTGCCAGGCTCCTCGGTGATCTCCGCGGTTCCCTGGGGTCTGGCGAGACGCAAGGGGTTGAGCGCTTCTGGCTCGGATGCGCGCGCGCCACGCCCCCCGTGTCGGCCTCCCGGCTGCACGACGGGGACACGATGGTGGTGCCCCCAGGTCTTCGCCCTGTTCAGGCGCGTCGGAGAGCCTGGGGGATGGCTCCCCAGCGTCAGGTCCCGTGGGCGGGTCTGGCCTCTGCTTCGTGCGACACGGCGGATCCGTGACGTGCCCCACCTCACGGTCAGGCGTCGAGGGGCGGGGCGAGGGCTTCGTCGGAGAGGACGATGCCGACCGGACAGTGATCGGACCCCATGACCTCGGCCTGGATGAACGCGTCTTGCACGTAGGGGACGAGGTCTTCGCTCACGAACACGTAGTCGAGCCGCCACCCGATGTTCCTCTTGCGCGCGTACGTCTTGTAGTCCCACCACGTGTAGTGGCCGGGTCCCTGGTGGAACATCCGGAAGGTGTCGACGAACCCCGCGGCGACGAAACGGTCGATCCACGCCCGCTCCTCCGGCAGGAAGCCAGTGTTGTGAATGTTCTCCTCAGGGCGCGCGAGGTCGATCTCCTTGTGCGCCGTGTTGAAATCCCCGCAGATCACGAGCCGGTGCCCCTCGCTGCGGAGGCTTCGGACTCGGTCAAGGAGGGCTTCACAGAAGGAGAGCTTGAACGGGACCCTCCGGTTCTCCTCCCCTCCGTTCGGGAAGTAGAGGTTCATGAGGAGGAAGCCGCCGAAGTCCGCGGTGAGGGCGCGCCCCTCACGGTCGAACTCCGCGATGCCGATCCCCTCGGTGACGGAGCGCACGTCGCCGCGAATGTACAGCGCGACCCCGCTGTACCCCTTGCGCTCTGCCGACGACCACCACGAGCGGTAGCCATCGGGGGCGAGGAGGGCACCCTCGAGTTGGGAGGGGTGGGCCTTGGTCTCCTGGAGGCAGATCACGTCCGCTTGCTCCCGCGCGATCCACTCGAAGAAGCCTTTCGTCCCGATGGCGCGAATGCCGTTCACGTTCCAGCACAGGATCTTCATCTCTGGCCTCCCATGCCTCCCACCCCCTCCCTCGTCGCGCCGGGGCAGGGCAGGGACCAGCGGTTGAAGTAGCCGAGCTCCACGTTCGGCAACGCCTCGCGCAGCCGGCGCACGAGGCGATCCATGCCGCACCCCGGAGGCCACCGCTGGGCCCCGAGGGCCCGCAGGTAGTACCAGGGGTCGATGCTCAGGTTCTTCAGGTGAATGAACCGCACCCCCGTCTCCTTCGCGAGGGAGACGAGCGCTTCAATCTCCTCCGGCTGATCCGTCACCCCGGGGAAGACGAGGTAGTTGATCATGGTGTACGCGCCGGCGCGCCCGGCGGTTGCGATGCTCTTCGCCACGTCGTGGAGGGAGTAGCCCACAGGGCGGTGGTAGGCGACGAACACCTCTGGGCGCGCGGACCCGAGGCTGATCCGAATGGAGTCCAACCCTGCCTCCACGAGGCGGCCCACAAGGGTGGGGCAAAACCCGTTCGTGTTGAGGTTGATCACGCCGCGGTCCGTGGCGACCCTCATCCGACGGATGCTCTCCTCGATGAGGGCCGCCTCGGTGAGAGGCTCGCCCTCGCAGCCCTGCCCGAAGCTCACGATCGGCTCGTCCGCTTCCTCCAGGTGGCGGACGGCCACGCGCACGACCTCGTCGACCGAGGGGGTAAAACGCAGGCGCTCGTGGGAGGGGGTGCACCCATCGGAAGGCTGCCAGGAGAGGCAGCCGAGGCAGGCGGCGTTGCACGCCCGGCTCACGGGAAGGGGGGCCTCCCACCGACCGAGGAACAGGTTCTTCGCCGCAAAACAGTGGTACTGGGTGGCGCAGCGCTCGAGGTGATCCACGAGCCGGTTCGGGCCCATGTCCCGCCGGAACCGCGCGATGGCTGGCCTGAGCACGCGATCGTCGTAGTTCGCGGGGCTCCATCGGGGCGTGGTCTCGAGGGTGAGGAACGGCGCCACCATCCCCCCTTCCCAGCCGACCGCGGAGTACGCCCACAGTGGGAGATTAGGTGCCTCCCCCCGCGACGCGGCCGGGAGCAGGAGGCGCAGGTGCCCTGGGGGCAGGAAGCACGAAACGGCCCACACCCGCCGGCCACGGAACGTCTCCACGGTGACGGGCTTCCCGGTCTGGGGCTCAAGCCCTACGGGTGCGTACCCCGGGAGGAAGAAGAGCTTCGTGTAGGGAGGGATCGGATGGACCGTGCGCGGGTCCGGCCTCACCGTGTGGAGCCCGCTCGCACCCGCCATCAGGAGCCGGGGGTGCTCGAAGATCGCGCCGCTGGCATCCGCCATGAGCATGCGTGGGCGTGACGACATGGGATCCTCTCGTGTGACGCGGTCCGGTTCGACGTGAATGGTAGCGGCGACACAACCGCACCGTCAACCCCCCGTGCAGGCGCAGGGCGTCGCACGGGCCGGGCGAAGAGGCTGGTGGGTCGCGGGGGAGGGCGTTTCATTCGTCGCCCAACCCTCTGCAACCCAAGGAGGCACTCACATGGGGTCCCGCACAGGCCTCCTGGGGGCAGTGGCCCCCTTGTTCCTCGCCGCCGTGGTCTCGGCCTCCACCCTCAGGGGCTTCGTGGTGGACGCGAGGTCCGGCGAGCCGCTCCCGGTCGCCGACGTGTGGCTCGAGGGCTCCGGTCGCGGGACGGCGGCGAACCTCGACGGCTACTTCGTGATCGACGACCTCCCCCCTGGTCCCCATACCCTCCAGGTCTCCTACGTGGGCTACCGCACCGCAAAGGTTTCGGTCGAGCTCACCCCCGCTCCCATGGAACCCCTCAAGGTGAGCCTTCAGCCCGAGGCGGTCACGATGGACGCGGTCGAGGTCGTCGCGGAGGTCGAGGGACACGAGGAGTCCCGGTGCGGTCCACGGACCTCCACGGTGCCGATGGACGGGCTGACGATCCACGGCATGCATTCCCTCATGGCCGAGATGGATGTGCTGCGGGCGGTGCAGGCCATCCCGGGGGTGAAGGCCTCGTCCGAGCTGAGCAGCGCACCGTACATCCGCGGGGGGAGCCCGGACCAGACCCTCATCCTCATGGACCACGCGGTGGTCTACAACCCCTCCCACCTCTTTGGGCTCTTCAGCACCTTCAACGCGGACGCGATGAAGCGCCTCGAGCTCATGAAAGGGGGATTCTCCGCCGAGTATGGGGGCCGCAGCGGGAGCGTCATCGAGGTGATCACGAACGAGGGCAACCGTCAGCGGACGGAGGGGAAGGTCTCCGTGGGGCTCATCTCCGCCAGGGCAGCCCTCGAAGGTCCGTTGCCCGGCGGCCACGGTTCCTAACGCCGCCTCCGTCCGGCGTACCTACTTCGAGCCTCTCCTCGAGGCACTCCGCCGGGCGTTCGACACCGACATACCGGACTACCACTTCTACGATGCGAACGCGAAGGTGAACGTGGATGTGGGGCATTCGACCACCCTCACCCTCTCCTCGTACGGGGGGGACGACGTGATGGCCGCGGAGTTTGGTCCTCGTGACGAGCGCCTCCGGATGAACCTCTCGTGGGGGAACCGCTCGTTGAGCGCCCGTCTCCGCCACGTCCTCTCCCCCACCCTGTTCCTCTCCGTGGCAGCCGGCCTCAGTCGCTACCGGTCGGGATGGTCGTTCGTCGCCGGCGACGTCCTGCTCGATCGCGCGAAGAATTCGCTCGTGGACTACTCGTTCAGGGCTGACCTCGAGGTGCTCGGCCACCCCACCCACCGGGTGAAGGCGGGGTGCGCCGTGAACGACTATGCCACCACGTTTGTGGACCGCTCGGAAGACGTCACCTGGGTCACGGTCGACGCCTCCACCTCGACCCTGGCCGCCTACGTCGAGGACACCTGGCGCCTGAGCCCCCTGCTGGAGCTCCAGGCGGGCATGCGCGGGTCCTCCCACCAGGCAGGCGGCCACCTTCGCGCGGATCCCCGCTTCAGCCTCGTCTCGCACCTGGGTCCCACCACCCGCCTCAAGGCCTCCTTCGGCCGCTACACACAGTGGATCAACGTCATGGCCTTCGGCCAGGAGTTCAGCACCTTCGACGTGTGGCTTCACGTGGATGCGTCCCTGCAGCCAACCTCCGCGCTCCAGACCGTGCTCGGCCTCGAGTGCGACCCTCGGCCCGAGCTCGAGTTCACCGCCGAGGCCTACTACACCGACATGGACCACGTCACCACCTTCGACGTGCTGGCCGACGAGGGAGAGGTGGCCGCGGATGCGTTCGTTAGCGGGGAGGGGCTCGCCTACGGCGTCGAGCTCCTCGCGCGGCGGAAGGCGGGGAGGACCACGGGCTGGATCGGGTACTGCCTCTCGTGGACGAGGCGGCGTTTCCCCGGCACGCTCGTGAACAACGGGGAGTGATTCTCCCCCCGGTGGGACCGCCGACACGATCTCGTCGTCGTGGGGACCCGCTCCCTCGGGCCACGGTGGGCCATGTCTGGGTCGTGGCGCTACCACACAGGGCAGGGGTTCACGAAGCCAGTGGGAGTGTACACCCTCAGGGAACCCGACGTCCCGCCGGACCTCCTGTTCGGGGACGGACGCGTCGTGCTCCCCGGTGCGCTCAACAATGCGAGGTTCCCCGCGGACCATCGGCTCGACCTCACCCTCACCCACGCCCACCGCTTCTTCGGCCTCACCGCCACGCTCACGCTGAGCGTCCACAACGTGTACAGCCGCCGAAGCTTCTGGCTCCGCTACTACGACACGCAGGAGAACCCGGTGAAGCCCAGTGACCTGAAGCTCCTTCCCGTCGTGCCGCTGGTCTCCTACGAGGTGAGGTTCCCATGACGCGCGCCCCTCGGCCCTTGTTCCGCAACCTGGCGCTGTGGATCGCGCCGATGGTCCTCTCCTCCTGCGGCTCCCCCAGCGGAGTGGACGACGCAGACCGTCCCGCGGTGCTCACCGCCTTCCTCTTCCGTGGCGAACCGGTGCGCGAGGTCTACCTCCAGCGCCTCGCGCCGATCGAGGGGTTCTACGACCCCGCGAGCACGCCATCACCCACGCGACCGTGACCCTCGTGCGCATCGGCTCACCGGATACCCTCAGGTTCCACGACGACCCGTGGGAGCCGGGCCACTACCTCCCCGATGACACGACGTGGGTGCCTGTGGGCTCGGCGCGCTACCTCCTCGAGGCAACCTTTGGAGAAGAGCGTCTGTGGGCCCAGACCGTTGTCCCCGACACCTTCTCCCTCGGGGTGCTCCCGCGAGACGTCGCGGGCGATACCTTGACCAGGGAGGATCCCCACCTCGTGCTCGTGTGGTCGGCCTCAGATAGCGCGGGCGGCTACGCCCTGTGCGTGGTGTCGTTGGCCCCGAGAGACTCGCTCGTGCCCCTCGACCCCGACGTCGATCCCGAGGAGGCTCGAGAGGATTCCCTCGGTCGCAGCGTGACCTGGCTCATGCGGCACGACCAGAGGATGCTCACCGTCCCCTGGATCATCTTCCAATGGGCTGGTCCCTACCGCGTGTCGGTGATGGCGACAAGCCGCGAGTACTACGAGTGGTCGTTCGCCTGGATGCGCATCAGGAGCGGGGCCGACATCGTGCCTCCCACCAACGTCCACGGGGGCATCGGCATCGTCGCCGGGTTCTCGCGCCACCGGTTCGAGTTCACGCTGCGGCGTTCCGACGGCTGAAGACACGCCGCGGCGGAGGTTGACCGCCTACCCCACCCCGCCGATACTCCCCAATCCCGCAAGACTCTCGGCCCCTCAGGTGGGAGGTCCCGTCATGCGTGCCGGCCTCGCGTGTGCGCTCCTCGTCGCTCTCCCCTACGTCCCCGCCGTTCTCGCCCAGGTTATCCTCTATGACTCGGGAGGATTCGAGGACTTCTCCGTCGGTTCCCTCGTCGCCCTCCCTCAGGGCGGGTGGACGGGCTATGCCCTCAACGACGGCCTCGCCCCCGAGATCGTCGAGGTGGACGGAGACAGGAGGCTCCAACTCGCGGTGCCCGCGGGCGACCCGCCGTTCAATCACCGGAAGGAGAGCCGCGTGGTGCTGCGGCTTTCGCCCGGTATTCCCCTGGGGGGGCTCACCGAACTCACCGTGGACGTGGATCTCCACACCGATGTCGACGGCAACGGGGTACGGCACAACGTCTACTTCGACATCGACACCGTGCCGGACAAGTTCCTGCCCGACGCGCAGATCGTGCAGGACATCGGCTACGTGCAGATGCTGCGCGGCGGTAACCAAACGAACGGCCAGGGCGCCGCGGGCAACGGGTTGTTCAGCCTGCGGTGGACCTTTGATCTCGTGGCCGGGCTGGCGGATGCGAGCTTCGGGGCCCGGCTCATCGACGACGACAGCCCGGTACGCCTCGACGACCTCATCGCCAACCAGCCCGGGCAAGACCCCGACGGCGACCGCTGGACCCTGGATGCCGTGAGCTTCGCGCTCGTGAGCGACCTGTGGACAGGTCCCGCCGACGTGATCTACCTCGACAACGTGGTGATCTGGGGGTACCCCGCCATGCCAGGAGGCCTCGAGGTCGTCCCCTCCGAAGCCACCATCAGGGTCGGAGGGCAGGTCTTCCTCCGCGCCCAGGCCCAAGTCGAGGGTGGGCTCGTGGACGTGAGCTCCCTCGCGACCTGGTCCAGTGCCGATCCCTCCGTCGCCACGGTCACCGGAGGCCTCGTGACCGGGATCGGCGAGGGGTTCACGAGGGTTTGGGCCTCCTACGCCGGGTTCAGCGCCTCGTCCTCGATCACCGTGCACGGCAAGTTGCCGCCTGAACAGGGCACCCTCTGGCCGCGCACCCTCCTGCTCAACTACGACCCGGTCATCGAGACCGCGGGCAACCAACGTCTCCACGAGTGCGCCGGCTGGCACGACCCGGTGGTGCTCGAACACCGCGTCATCGCCGACCTCTCAACCGCGAGCCACGGGCGCGTGCGGGAGCGCCTCGGGCAGGTGGTCCACCTCGACATGTACCCCCTGAAGATCGACGGCTTCAGGTACACCGACGCCTCCTACCTCGCCTGCCTCGTCGGCGGGGGGTGGCACTCGCCCGATGGGATCGACTACAAGGCGGTCATCCGCGACCATGACCTCGCCCGACGGGTCGACTTCGGCCAGATCGACGAGGTCACCCTCCAGGGAGGACCCTACTTCGGCTACTACGAGTCGCGCATGGCGGGGTGGGGGGCCTCCTGGTGCAACTCGCCGCCGCTCCCTCGCGTGGCCTGCTCGAAGATCTTCGTGCTCATGGGCTACAACTACGAGCGGGCGGACGGCATCCTCCACCCCATGGGGCACCGAAGCGAGTCCATCCTCACGACGGTGTACGGGTCCTGGGACATCACCCAGGGCCGGCACGACTGGGAACGATTCACCCACAACATCGGTCAGTCCCCGGATGCGGCCTGCGGCACCGCGCACTATCCGCCCAACGGGAGGGCAGACTACGACTACGCCAATCCCACCCCGGTGGTGAGCACGGCCATCGACTGGCTCATGAACTTCCCCAACCTCACCGGCGCGACCGAGACGGTGAGCCGCGAGTCGTGGGGAGGGCCCGAGTACCAGAACAACTACTTCCGCTGGTGGTTCTCCCACATGCCTCACGTGGACGGGACGAACGACCACGATGGGCTCGTGCGACAGAACAACTGGTGGAGCTACCTCTTCGACTTCAACTCCTTCGAGGAGAGCGGGGGTTCCCACCTTCCGGGCGGCCCCCTGCCTCCGGCGACCCCGTTCCAAGGCTCGGTCGGCCAGGTCACGCACAACGCGAGGGATGACTGGTTCCCCAGGGCACACGACGCGGGCGTGATCGTGTGGCAGGGCCACGACGGCTCCGACTATGAGATCTACGCGCTGGTCCCCCCCGGGACCACCATCATCCAGATCACGGACAATGCCTTCGACAACGAATCGCCCCAGGTGAACGCACGGGGCACGATCGTGTGGCAAGAGTTCGATGGGCACGACTACGAGATCTTCTCATGGAGCGCCGACGACCCGATCGTCCGCCAGCTCACGAACAACGACACGGATGATCGTCACCCCCAGATCAACGACTCGGGGATCGTCGTGTGGGATGGTTTCGACGGCAGCGACTACGAGGTCGTCTCCGCGTACGCGGACGGGAGCTCACCTGTGCAGGTCACGGACAATCACGCCGCAGGCGGGATGCCGCGCGACGACGTGTGGCCGCTCATCACCAACGCCGGACGCGTCGTGTGGTGCGGCTACGATGGGTCAGACTGGGAGATCTTCAGCGCGAACGCCGACGGGAGCGACCTCCACAACGTCTCGTCCAACGGATACGAGGACGAGTACCCCGCCGTGAACGAGAGCGGCAGGATCGCATGGCACGCCTGGGTGAGTGACACGAACGCCGACATCTTCAGCGCCGATGCGACCGGAGGACCGGTCACCCGCCTCACCTCAGGGTCCACCCCTGACTGGCACCCCCGCATCAATGCAGCGGGCCGGGTGGTCTGGATGTCGCTCGATCCCAGCGGCGACTGGGAGATCCTCTCGTGCGACGCAGACGGGGCTAACCCCGCGTGTCTCACGTGCAACGCGTCCCACGACCAGTACCCCGTCATCGACGACGCGGGAAGGGTATACTGGCAAGGCTTCGACGGGGTCGACTGGGAAATCTACGCCTGGGACGGGACGGTGCTGCGGGTGACAGACAACTCGTTCCATGACCGTGCCCCGTGGGCGAGCCCCTCGGGCCTGCTCGTGTGGCACGGCGACGGTGGACGCGGAACCCCCTCCACGAGCGAGATCTACGCCTCCCCCGCGGCCCAAGGGGGGCTCTGGTCAGGCCGCCCCCTGCCGCAGCACCTGCGCATCGAGCGCGTGGTCCCCACTCCGGCACACACCCGCGTGGACATCGTGCTCAGCCTCGCGGCTCCCGGACACCTCTCGGTCAGGATCCTCGACGCGGCAGGCCGGAGCGTGAACACCCTCGCGAGCCGGTTCCTGCCGTCGGGGTCTCATCGGTTCGTGTGGAACGGCCTCACCTTGTGCGGAGCCGTCGCCCCGGCCGGAACCTACCTCGTCCGAGCCCACGCCGGGGCCCACACCGCGACGGCGCCCCTCGTGTGGCTCCCTTGACGCGGGCGCACCTCCCTCGGGCCTTCACGCCGGGAGGTTCGAGGTGCAGTGACCACACTTCGTGGCCTTGATCGGGATCACTGACAGGCAGTACGGGCACTCCTTCGTGGTGGGCTCCGAAGGGGCCGGAACCTCTGCGCGCTTCAGCCTGTTCACGTTCTTCACAAGGATGAACACGGCGAAGGCGACCAAGATGAAGCTCACCACGGTGTCGATGAACACCCCGTAGTTGATCGTCACCGCCCCCGCTGCCTGGGCGGCCGCGAGGGTCGCGTACGGCCCAGGGTTCGTGCCCTGCTTGAGCACGACGAAGAGATCGCTGAAGTCGATGTTCCCCACGAGGAGCCCGAGCGGAGGCATGAGCACGTCGGACACGAACGAGCTCACGATCTTCCCGAACGCCGCACCGATGATGATCCCGACCGCCATGTCGAGCACGTTGCCCCTCATGGCGAATTGTTTGAATTCCTTGAACATCTCTCACCTCCTTGTCGACACCCCACATTGACCCGAAGTTCGGGTCCCCTCCGGCTCGCGTCAACCTCCCTCTCGGGCTGACCTCGCGGAGGGGAGGGTGCCGGGCGGCCTCTCGTGGGCGAAGGCCATCGGCCCGGAGTCAGGGTCGCGCGTAGCAGTACCAGCACCGGCCGAGGCACCGGTGGTGGATGTAGCACCCCACGTCGATGCTCGCGTGGCAGAGGCACCCCTTGGACCTCCGCTGGCCCCTGTCGGGCGCCGCCTCAAGCGCACGCCCGCTCAGGGACGAGAGCAACGGGGCATCGATGCACCTTCCCGCCTTCACCCCCGGGATCCTCGCGGGCAGGTGGGGTTCGCAGCACGTAGAGATCGTGAAGCCAAGGTCCTGCAGCGCCTGGGCAACGGGGGCGAACAGGGCCACCTGCTCGGTCTCGGGGAGGTAGTGGAAGAAGGAGGACGGCGACGTCCGGCGATCGATCTTGCGGTAGCGGTCCATGAATGAGATGGTGACCTCACGCACCCCGAGGCGCGCGATCTCGCGCGCGAGGGAGGGCAGGCCCCGGAGGTTATCAAACCGTTGCCCGCCGGTCTCCCACACCACGATGGGGTCGAAACGCCACCGCACGGCCCTTGGACCCCAGCGCCTCAGGAGCGCCTCCATCTGCCTGAGTCGTTCCTCGAGGGGAGGCAGGTCGGGCTCGAGGGCCGGAGCCGGGGTGGTGATGGTGAAGTGGAAGAACAGGGGCCACCCCTCGAAGGCCTCGTGATGTCGGAGGAACGGGCCAAAGTCCTTCGACCACAGCACGAGCACCGCCTGCTGGTCAGGCGCAAGGCGCAGCTCCCTCGGCCGACCGTCGAATGGGTGGTGCCACCTGAACCATCGCTCCCTCACCTCGCGCGCCAAGACGTCGAGGTAGAACCGCGGCATGTCGGTGCGTCGCGACGCCGAGATGATGAGGTCCTGGCTCACTCCAAGATCCTCGCGCGTGCCCGTGACGCGTGGGGGCTCGAGGGGAAACGCTGCAACACTGCCTCGTAGCAGGCGAGCGCACTGTCGGCCTTGCCGAGGGCCCGCAGACAGTCGCCCAGCCCGAGGAGCACGACCGGGCCCCCGTCGTGGTTCGAGGACAGCTGGGCCCAGGCCTTCAGCGCCCTCTCCCACTCCCCCGCGCGCTCCCAGCACCGTGCCTCGCGGATGCCAATGGGGACGGCGAGTTCCGCGGGCGACGCGAGGCGCGCCGCGGCGTACTGCTCGGCGGCGGATGCCCAGCGGCGACGCAGCTCCTCCCGCATGCCGGCGAGGAGGCGACCCCCTGCGGGCTCTGGAGGGAGCCGGCGGCCGAGCCTCGCGAAGTCAAACGCATCGTTCGCCTCGGGGAGGTCGGGACACCGTGCTGCCATCCGCTCGAGGTGGGCCGCGAGCGAGTCACCGCCCGTCTCGGTGAACCGGACCAAGGCCTCCAGCACGTCAGCCTGCGCCCGTTCTGGCCTTCCACGCGGCACGCTCCGGAGAACCTCGAGCGCCTCCTCGTCCCGCCCCACCCGCAGGCAGAGTCTCGCCCGAAGCACGAGCGCGGGCGCCCTCTCCGGTGACACGCCCCCCGGGCGCAGGACGCGCTCGAGGACTGACTCCGCCTCTCCCACCCTGTCGAGCTCCACCAAGGCCTCCGCCAGCGGGAGGGCCGCCTCCCCGCCCCAGGGCCCCCCGGCCCGACGCAACGCCTCGTAGGCCCAGGCCGCGATCTCTGGTCTCCTGTCCTCCCTCGCCTTTTCCCCCACGAACGAGAGGGTCCTCGCGCTGGGGGCCAGGCCCGCGCGCAGCGAGTCGACCGCGTCCCAGTCTCCCCTGGCTGCCGCGAGCGAAAGCAGGATCTCGGTGACGCCAGGGGACCCGTGCCGGCCGAGGGCATCGTGGAGCCTCCTGCCCGTCCGTGGCGAGAGGGAAGACTGGATCGTGAGGGCAAGCTCGAACGGGTCTGTGCCACCCGCGAGCAGCGCGTCCACCGCCTCCGCCGCCGCCTCCACGTCGTCCCTCTGGAGGGAAGCGACGAGCTGCTGACGCCGGACCATGCGGGAGAGTCGCGCGTCCCCTGGGGGTGTCGGCTGCGTGACGGCCACGGACGCCCAGAGGGCCAGACTAGCGCTCAGGAGCCGAGAGGGCACGGAAGTAGGCCTCGATCGCCTCACGGTAGGCGGGTGGGTACACGTCGTCTCGACGCGGTGGGGGCGCGGGCGAAGGGGTGGGCAGTGCGCCTTGGAGGGGGTCCCCCGGGAGGAACGACTGGGTGCGGGCTGGCTCGGCCAGGCGCTGGCGTGCCAGGCCCTGCCGACGGATCGAGCGTTGGGCATCCAGGAGACGGGAGAGGATGCGGCGCTGGCGATCGATGATCTCTCTATCGAGCCCTCGTTCCTCGAGCCCACGCACCACCTCCTCCATCTCCTCGCCGATGCTCCCCAAGTCACCGGTCACCGAGGCGCGGCCCTCGGTCCGTCTCATGATCGACGCGAGCTGCTCGCGGAGCACCTGCTGACGGGCGGCCAGGGATGCCAACGTCTCCCTGGACAGCCCGCCGGGGCGGGGGAGGAGCGACTGGCAGGCGCGATTGAGCCTCCCCTGGGCCTGCGACAGCCCGAACAGGTCCTCCACCCCCGAACAACTCGCCGTGGCGCTCGCCTCGAGGCTGCGCCGAAGTCCGGCGAGCGCTCCCTGGACCACGTTCAGGGCCCTCACCGCGGACCTCCGGTGTGCCCGCGAAGCCCCGGCCACCGCGCCATCGACCTCGCTCTGGGCTCTCGCGAGAGTCCCCAAGAGATCCGACGAGGCCTGCCCCACCGCCTTAGGGAGGCGGTCCTCCAACTGCCCGCGAAGCGCACGGAGGGCCTCCGCGATCCCCTTCTGGCGCGCGTGGTCGTGGGGGACCGGGTCGGGCTGGTCGGCCAAGGCCTCCTGCTCGAAGGCGAGGTCTGCGACGAGCGCCGAGGCCCGGTCGAGCTCCTCGAGCACCCGCGCGAGATCTTGCCCCGCCATGGCCTGTTCCGCCGCCTGCAGATCCGCGGCGAGCTGCTGCAAGCCCGCGAGGGCCAAGGCCTGGTGCTGGATAGCCTCCGAGGAGCCGGCGCTGAGGGCCCTGGCCGCCGCCTCGATCGCCTCGGACGCGCGAGACTCCTCCAGCCGCCGTGAGGCGGCCTGGAGGCTCTCGGCGAGGGAGGGAACGATCCCCCGCATGTCCTTCGTGAGCCCCCTCAAGGCCTCATCCAGCAGGGCGAGATCCATCCCCACACGCTCCTGGGCCGGTGCCTGGGAGGGAGTCGGGACGGCCTCCATCAGTCGCTCCTGCTCGTCCTTGAGCCTCTCCGCGGTGCGGGTGAGGGCCGACAGCCGCTGGGCCGCCTCGAGGCTCCTGAGGGTCTCGATCGCCCGGTCAAGCCCTCGGAGGATCTCCTCCTGGTGCGCGGAGATCCGTGCGAGCGCCCGTTCGAGCTCCTGGGGCGTCACGGTGTCGATGGCCTCCTGAAGCTCCTGGAGGGCCTTCTCCAGCTCCGGTATCCTCACGTTCTCCAGCAACCGTCGGACCGTGGCGACCTTCTCCATGATCTGCGCGGAGAAGAGTTCCTGCTCGCTCGCCGCTCGCTCCAGCTGCGCGAGCCTCTCGGCAACCTGCCCCAGTCGCTCCGCGAGGTTCTGCTGGTGCGCGGCCAGGGCCCTCAGGTCATCCCTCGTCCCCCAGTCGGTTGACGAGGCGCCGACGAGGTCTGCGGCGATCCTCGAGAGTTCCTCGTGCAAGGAGGTCCCTTCCCCCACGAGGGCCTCGAGGCTGTCGATGAGGTCCTCCTGTTCCTCCCACACGGACGCCACGATCTCCTCCAAGGCCGGGAATCGGAGGGAGAACCACGGCGAGGCCGTGAGTTTCGGGCCGGTCACCGCGTCGTTGTCGTACACCTCGAACCGGTAGCTCACCACGTCGTCGGGGAGGAGGTCGTACCTGGACAGGTCCCACCGTTTCCCCCACCTCCCACGAGGCCCGAGGAGCCCACGGGCCAAGAGCAGGGTGTCCTCCCGTTCCCCCGCGGCGAACCGGATGCCCACGCGCGAGAGCCCGAAGTCGTCACGCGCCACCAGCCCCACCATCACCCGCAGCTCACGAGGCAGGAGGCCGTTGGTGCCGGGGACGAGGCTCTCGATCACGGCCGGCTCGTCGGCGACGCACACGAGCGGGAGGGGGCCGAGCGCGAGGCGTTGGTCGAACGCGTCGGAGGCACACCCTGCGATCACGCCCGATTCCCCCACGGGGAGCTCGCCTTCCGCCGTGTGGCCGCTCACCGCGAGGCTGCACGGCCGTGGCTGGTGCACGACGCAGGAGATGAGCGGGTTGTTGGCGTTGAGCCACAGCGACACCGTGGAGCCCCGAGGGGCCCTGATCTCCCGGGGCAGGCCCGTTTCCCTCGCTGGGGGCAGGCGGGTGTAGGCGGGTGGGTGGATGGTGACCGCCGCGTCGATGAACCGCAGCGGTGCGAACTGCGACACGGAGAACCACCTGCTCGAGGTGTCGGTGGTCACCACCCGGTACTGGAAATCACCCTCTGGGAAGGCCACCTCGTGCACCACGAGGGCGCCTCCCCCCTCGCGGCGCACGAGGGTCGCACGCCTCGTCTCGTCCATCATCCCGGGCCTCCTCACCTCGAAAGAGATCCCAGGAGGCCGGTACGGGGCGACGATGGCTCGGAGCAGGAGCCTCGATCCTGCGGCGATGCTCGTGTCCGGCGGCGCAACGGCGAGCAGCCGCACGCGGGGAGGAGGGGGATCCCACCACGGACATGCCTTCCTCACCCATGCCCCCGCCTCGGGGCCAGCGACGGCCCGCAGGAACAGGACCCAAAGCGTCCCGAGCGCGAGGGTGCGCCACGGGAGGGGAGCCCGAGCCCCACGCAGGGCCTTCGCATCCACGGAGCGAAGGCGCTCGAGGGCCTCCTCCTGCGCCATCCGCGCCAACTGGGGACTCGTCCCCGGGGGAACCCGACGTACCAAATCGAGCGCCGGGCGCAGCCGTCCCCGGAGCGTCGGGCAGAGGGCCTCGAGGGCACGAGCGACCTCGTCTCCCGTGCGGGGCGCGAGGCCCCCCCGACGCAGGGGCCAGACCACGAAGCCCACCCCGACCGCCATCACCCCCCAGCGCAGCACCGCATGACTCGAGATGAGCCCGGCGATGAGCGCGACGCCGGACGCGGCGAGCAGCCCCCTGCCCGCGAGCTCGAGGGCGACCGATCCGGCCGCACGATACCAACGGCTCCGCTCGAGACCGCGGATTGCCTTCGCGAGCGCCACGCCTGGGTCGGTGGTCATTCGCGGCTCCTTCGCCCCGCCGAGGGCGTCGGGTCAGTGGGTGAGCGCGTACGCAACGATGTTCACCCCCATCCTCAAGGCGGCTTCCCGCAGCTGAGGGGGATCGTTGTGGACCCGTTCGTCCTCCCAGCCGTCCCCGAGGTCGCAACTGAACGTGTACAGCACCATGATGCGCTCGCCATCCAGCACGGCGAACGCCTGCGCGGGCGAGCCATCGTGCTCGTGGATCTTTGGCAAGCCCTGGGGGAAGCGGTAGTGGATCGAGAAGATGGGGTGATCCACGGGGAGACGCACGAGTGCCCGGTCCGGGAAGACGCGGGCGATTTCCCGTCGGAACGAGGCGTCGAGGCCAAAGTTGTCGTCAACGTGGAGGAAGCCACCCGAGAGGAGGTACTCGCGGAGTCGACCCACCTCCTCCTCGGTGAACCGGATTTCACCGTGTCCCGTGAGGTAGAGGAAGGGGTGGCGGAACAGATCTGGGCTGGAGATCTCCACCACGTCTTCCCTGGGGGCGACCGGGATGCCGAGGTCCTCCCCCACGCGTCGCAGCAGGTTGGGGAGGGAGGAGGGATCCGCGTACCAGTCCCCTCCCCCACCGTACTTCACCCGCCCGATGGTGAAGGGGGCCGGTCCCGGCTCGCTTGCGAGCAGGACGAGCACGAGGAGGATCACGATCCCCTCCTCACGACCTTCGTCTCGGCAACGGCGCTGCCTCCATCCCCCTCCACGGTGAGGCGCACGAGGTAGACGCCGCTGGCGATCCGGTCGCCATCCGCATCGCGGCCATCCCAGGGGATGACGTTCATCCCGCGCGAGGGCTGCCGCAGCTCCACGGTCCTGATGAGGCGGCCGCTCACGGTGTAGATGGTCGCTTTGGCGCATGAAGCGTCTCGTGAGAGGATGAAACGCAGCGCCGTCTCGTCCGCGAACGGGTTGGGGATCGCGACGAAGCCCTGGAGCTCGAACCCGGCGCCCGTCCGGACGGTGATGGACCGAGTCGCGGCGTTGCCGTAGACGTCCGCCGCGTGGATGGTGAGCCGGTGGGCCCCCTCCGGGCACGCCGGCACCTCCACAAGGACCCTTCCCTCCTGCTGCGAGGGGCTCGCCTCGTACACGATGGGGAGGGGCTCTCCGTCCCAGCTGGCCTCAACGCTCGAGGCGAGGATGCCGTCTTCGTCGGCCAGGGTCGCCCGAAGGAAGTCTCCCGCGGCTGCGTACTCCCCCTCGTGGAACACCTGCCAGGATGAGCCCTCCTGGATCTCAACCTCGTGGACGAAGGGGGGCTGGCGATCGTAGACCACGAGCACAGAGAACTGCCCGGTCCGTGGCGTCTGGGCGCTCACCCTCCCACCCACGATAGTGGAAGGCAGGCCGATCCAGAGGTTCGTGACGGGATCGAGGATCACGGCCATCAGGCTGTCGACGTCGGCCGGGAGGACCCAGTTCGTGTCGTAGGCGAGCCTGAGACCGAGGGGAACCCGACCCGGTTCGCCGCTGTCGAACTGCACGAGGTAGGCCCTCCCGGAGCCAGCGCCGGGAACCGGGCAGACGTCCATGTGACGTTGGGTGCTTGGCCGAAGGACCGGACCGACGGTGATCCTCACGACGGTCGTGTCGTCCACGCATCCGGGGGGAACGGTGACGAGGATGTTACCGTCCCTGCTCGAGACGGGGCCGCCGCTGCCCCCTTCCGGCGTCACGACGGCGGTGTCGGCGCTCACCGGACTGGTGAAAGAGGCGAAGTGGAGGGCCTCCGCCGCGCCGCTTCGCATCCAGACCCGGAACACCCCAGTGCCAGGAGGGACGGCCTCGGGGGTGGCGAGGTGAGCGGACCACGGGAGCGAGACGATCCCCTGGTGCCTCGCGAGCCTGATGCCGAACGCATCGACGAGGTCCATCCACGCCTCCGCGCGCGACACGTTCCCCCACGCCACGCTGCCGGACACCCTGGTCCCGGGCGAGACGACGTCCGGGCTCACCGCGACGAGGAGGTCGCCCGAGGAGGGCACGGGGAGCTCGGAGGCAGGATCCCCCAGGAGGGAGTAGGTGCGGCACACGCTCGGCAGGTCGGTCTGGTACTTGGCGACCTGGATGGCGAGCCCGATCTGGCGGATCCCGTCGTTGAGGAGGGCTCGGTGGAGGTTCTGGGAGAGGATCGCGTTCTCGCTCGGGTAGCTCTCACGCGAGGAGCTGAGAAACGCGAGGGCCCCTTCGCGCCATCGGGTGAAGTGCTCGCCCATGACGATGTCGTAGTCGGGATCGTCGAATCTGCCCGTGTCGCAGCTGAAGCTCGTGATGAAGGGATACTCCGGTGCGGTCAGCATTTCGGGCGCATCGTCGGTGGTGATGACCCACTCCGTGGCCCAGGTGTTGATGCCTCCGTGACCCACGTAGGTGAGCAAGAGCGTTCCCTCCCGCAGGGTATCGAGGATCCAGGGGCGGTAGTACGCCTTCCCCTTGGCTCGCGCGTGGAGCATGGTCGGGCGGTCGCTCCAGGCGTCGTTCGAGCCTCCGTTGTAGCTCAGGTAGATCCGTTCCGGGAAGAAGGCGGGGCTCACGCTCCCGATGATGTACTCGCAGTCCACGGCGAAGCCTGGCTGGCTGGCAGCCCCACTCGCATCGTCGGCGAAAAAGGCGATGCGGGCGTGGGCGGGGGAGGGCGGCCGATTCGTCTCCGCCGCGATGATCTTGCTCACGAACTCCTCTGCCTGCTGGGGCGTCTGCACGCTCAGGCGGCCGATGGCGAGGTCCGGGAGCCGACGGGGATCATCATCCACATCCGCGTAGGCGTTCTCGTCCGCCACGCGATTGACGAGCCGCACGGGGATGAGGTTGGGCGAGGTGGCATTCCCGTGCCGCTGGCGCGCGGAACCGTCTCCCACGAGGAGCACGAAGCCCGGCCGCGGGTCGAACGCGCCGAAGGCCCACGCGACGAACCGATCGATGGCCTCGCTCGTGGGGTATCCGTAGGCGAAACGGTCGAAGACCTCGTTCACGTCGACCACGACGCTCGCCAAGCCCCTGGCCCGACGGTGCGCGGCGAGGCGCTCGGCAGAGGAGGCGAACAGGGGATGAGTGATGACGAGGTAGTCGGCGCCCCCGAGGGAGGGGAGGACGCCGGCGGTGCGCAGTTCCATCGAGGGCCGCGAGGCACCGCGCTCCACGGCGAAGGCGAGGTAGGAGGGCGGCGTGTCTCCGATGGTCGAGTCGCCGAACACCACGGCCCAGGAACCCGAGCTCCCCTCCACGGCGGGCCCGGTGAGCCGAATCGGCGACAGGGGATCGCTCACGTCCAAGACCACGATGCCCGAGGTGCGGAACCCGCCCACCCGGTACCGATGGGGGCCTTGGGCGGCCACCCCACGGAAGCGCAGGCTGTCGAGGGCGGCCGTGCCTGTCGAGAAGTCGACGGTGACGCGCTTGATCCAGATCCGGTCCACGGTGCTGGATTGACCAATCGCGTCGACCCTCACCACGTTCGTCCCCACGAACACCACCTCAGGGGGCACCGGGGCACGGATCGCGAAGGCACCTTTGCCCGTCCACGTGGTGTCCGCGATGGTGCGCCCACCGAGTGCGAGGCGGAGGCGATGCGTCGTCCATGCCACCGCACCCCCCTCGAGGGTCAGGGTGATCGGCTTGGTCTTGTCGAGGATCGACAGGCCTACGCTCAGGTTCGTGGTGCTCACCTGCCCCGGAGACCGCACCTCCACGTGACTCCACCACCACTCCAAGGCGTCCCCGGTGGGGGTGTAGTCCCCGTGCTCCCGCTCGAGCGCGAGGGTCAAGGTGGTCGCGTGAGAGCCCTCCTCCGCCCCTTGGACGGAGCCCACGTCGCGGGTCTGCATCGGCAGGAGGCCCCCACCAGGTCCGAGCCAGACCACGTTGTGGAAACCCTCGTTCGCGTACTCGGAGGGGAGGGGCGGACTGAGGAAGGCGATCCACTCCCAGGGATCGCCCACGCCGCCCCACGCGCACGGCACGGGCTGCCCCTTCCACAGGAGCGTGAGGCCTCCGACAGGGGTGGTGGCGAGGGCTGGGGCGACGGTGGCGAGGTCCTGGCGACGAATCACGGTGGGCCGTCCCGGAGGCACGGACACCTTCACCGCCGGGTACGGGGGGTCCCATGATGCCACCCGCGGAGGCGCTTCCCTCCCCACCCGTGCGGCGAACTCGTCGTTGATCACCATGCTGCGCAGCACGGGGAGGTAGGCTTCCTCGATCGGCTCTCCGCCCTCGGGAGGGAGGTCCCAGGTGATACGGATCGACATGCCGAGGTTCTCCACGAGGCGATCCGTGCCTAGGCGCTGCTGGAGCGGCCGCACCACGAGGGCCCAGAGGGGAACGCCGCGGAACGAGCCCCACGGCTCGATGCTCGCCCATACGCTCGGGTAGAGCGCGCCGGCGAGCGAGGAGGGGACCTTGTCCTCGCGCTCGATCGTCAGGCCCGTTTCGGTGATCCGCCATTCCCCGACCACCACGGCCCTCAGCGCGTGCTCGCGCGTGGAGCCCACCGAGGCCTCCATCATCGGCGTGCACCCGGGCGGAACGGCGAAGAGCAGGTGGTAGACGGGGAGCTCGGGCCACCCCACGGTGCGGGTGAGGGCGGCCTCCGGTGCCCTGATGACCGCCTGATCCCCGCCCTCGAGCGGGTACGCGGCCCAGGGTGCCTGCCCCAGCGTCAGGTCGACCCCATCAACCCGTTCCCGTACATGCCACTCGGGAGGGAATGGGGCGACCTGAGGGGAGAGGCCGAGAACGATGACGAGGAGTGGGCTCAGTCCCATGCCTTCGCACCTAGCGGGAGGGGGGTATCGGAGCGGCTACCGTTCGGGTGCATCATCTCAAGTACCCTTTGAAGGACTTGTGGATCCCCTGCCTTCCGCCACCGAGGTAACGCTCAGGATCCTCTCGGATACCCGACCGGGATGAGGAGGAAGGGCCACTCACCGATCCCCAGGGCTCCCCTCACTTCCTCCTCGAAGAAGGCTCCGACGGGCACGGAGCCCACGCCGAGGGCCGTGGCCTCGAGCAAGACGTTCTGGGCGGCATGGCCCACCTCGATGAGCACGTACTGGGTCGCTCGCTCTCCGTACTTGCGCGCGGTGATCTCCACGCTGCCAGCCACCACGATCACCGCAGGCGCCTCCTCGACCCAGGCCTGCCCGAGCGCGGCTTTGGACAGCGCGCGCGGGGAGAACGGGCGCTTCACGGGCACGAGCGTGTGCGCAGCTGGATCGTACCGGTACACCGCGCGTTCGAGGCCGTCCACCTCCCGGGCCGCGAGGTACACGACGAGAGGGTAGAGGCCGCCGGCAGAGGGCGCGGTGCGAAACCCTTCCGGCGAGGTGATGCCCTGCGCGGCCCACAGGAGCGACGAGACCGCCTCGAGGGGCAGGGGACGCGCCGCATAGGCCCGGACGGAGCGCCTCGTCGCGAGCACCGTCTCGAGCGGCACGCCACCACTCCTCGAAGGCCGGGGAAGGACCACGGGTCCTGCGCCGACGAGCACCGAGAGGATCGTCACGGCCCACCACTGCACGGTTGTCCCTCCGCGTGAAACGTGGATCGGCTCTCCGATTGACCTTGGGGGCGGTCCACGCATCGGCTCCCCCCACCGGACCCAAGGTAGCACGCGTGGGGGAGCCTGTCAGCACGGCCGTGCCCGGGTGCACGAGCGCCGAAGGGGGAGCTCGAGTCGGTCTCAGGGGCCGAGGGGGAAGTCGAACTCCCCCACCCAGTTCGAGGGGGGGGCGATGTTCCCCGCCGCGTCGCGCGCCCTCACGTCGAAGAAGTGGTGCACCGCCGGGTCGCCGCACACACCGCTCACGGTGTACGTGAGCACGGAGGCGCCGCCGAGGTATACGAACGGGATCCCCGGGTCGTGCACGGAGGCGTGGTGGTAGATCCAGTAGCCGACCACGCCCACGTTGTCCCACGGCTGGGTCCACGAGAGCACCAGGTCCACACCGGCCACGTTCGCCTGCATGGTCGTGATGGCGGCGGGGGGCACGTTCTCGGGGGAGATCGTCACCGGCAGCGACGCGACGTTGTTCGCCTCGTTCAGCTCCGGCACGACGTTCGTCGCATCGGCCACGAAGAAGAGGTACCAACTCCCTCCCTGCGTTGGCGCCGGGATGGTCACCACCTCGCTCAGAGGACTCGAGTCCCCGCCAGGGAGGGGGCCCACCGCGTCGGAGCCGAGGAAGGTGTCGCCCGCATCGTAGGTGGCGTCGGCCGAGAGGTAGTACCGCAGCACGGACGATCCGGCCCCGTTCCCGCCTTGGTTACGGACCGTGCACCCGAGCACCGCCGAGGTCCCGGCCACGATGGAGGCAGGGTCGGCAGAGGCGCCCTGCACCACGAGGTCCGGCCCCCCGTTCACCCACACGTAGGTCGCCTCCTGCCCATCGCTCTCGTTGTTGGGGAGGTTGGCGTCGTCCACGTTGAGGATGACCCCAATCCAGTAGCCCCCCGAAGGCGTGCCGATCGGGATCACCGGAGGGGTGCTCAGCACCACCCGCACGGACGACTTTGGGGAGAACGTGCACGAGAACGAGTGGTCCTGCAGGGGGGTGTCGGCGGTCGACACGTCGTCGTTCGTGGAGAGGTAGACCCTCACGGGCACCGACCCGCCCCACGAGGCGGACGAGTAGTTGTGCACGAGGTAGTCCATCGAGGCGAGGCTCGTCCCCGCCGTCACGCTCGAGGGGGACGCGTTCACGTCCATCGCGACGAGGTCGAAGGAGGAGGGGGTATCCTCCGCGATGAAGCCTGCGATGTGCGTGAACTTCGCCTCCGTGATCCGGACGTCGTTCGTCCACAGTGCCCACCCGTTCGAGAGCACCGCGTACACGGTACGATCCCCACCGTTGATATGGTAGGCCCCGCTGCCAGATTGCCCGCCGTAGGCCGTCTTGAAGAACGTGAGCTGGTAGGTCCCGACCCAATCGAAGCTCCCGTACCAGTAGTACAGGTACTCGCCGTTGTACGGGGACTCGGCCGGGTAGCCAGGATTGTGGAACGTGTTGCCGGTGAAGAAGGAGTTGTTGTTGTTGTACCCGAACCCGTGCCACCCGGTGAGCGCGCCGATCGGGCGGTCGAGGTCGATGACCCCCATATCGTGGTCGAAGCTGCCGCTCTGCGTCCACCCTGTCCAGGAGTGGAGGCTTGCGGCCCTGGCCCACCCGAACGGCCCTCCCCCGTTCTCGTAGGCGGGGATCACCACGATGTCGTCGGCCCAGTCGTTCGTGCCTCCGTAGTCGAACACGCAGTGTCCGGCGGTGAGCACGTGAAGCGGGTCGATGAGCACGCCGGATCCCACGTAGAAAGAAGACCCGAACTGCATGAACAGCCTGACGTTCACGCACCAGGGGTAGAGCGAGGGGTCTTCCACGATCTCCAGGTCGCTGAAGTTGCGCACCTCGGACCAGGTCTCGGTCGTGGACGGCCCCGGACCTGGTGATCCCGGGAACCTCTCCTCACCCGCCGAGGGGAAGGGCGCAGCCCCAACCCACACCTCACCGGTGCGAAGGTCGTACGAGACGGGTTCGCCCAAGGCGACAGGGGCCGGTGCCCGCGTCCTCGGGTCGGGCAGGGGCATGGGCACGTACCTCGAGGGGTCGATCGGGAGCTGCCTCACGCCTGGGGCGCCTTCCCGTGGGCTCGAGGCAGGGACCGCCGACGCGAGCAGGGGGGACGACGTGACCGTGACCGAGGGAATCCAGGGCAGGGATGCAGCAGGTGCGAAGGACACCGTGACGGAGAGGGCAACGAGAAAAGGGGCGCGGTGCATCGGGGCCACCTCCACCATGACACGCACGGTTGACAATCAGAATGTGCGGCGGAGGTGGCCCAGCTGCAACAGCGTCGCCGCGGTGGACCTCGGGGGCGTCCACTTTCCTACGAACGGGTCTCTCCCCGTTGCACGCGGTAGTCGAGGCAGCCGTCCTTGACCCCGATGTGTACCGTGTCGCCTTCCCTCAGCGACCCCTCGATCACCATGCGCGAGAGCGGGGACTCCACGTAGCGCTGCAGCGCCCTCTTGAGCGGGCGCGCCCCGTAGACGGGATCGTACCCCACGCGCGCGATGAACCCTCGCGCCTCCGGGGTGAGGACGAGCCTGCACTCCCTCTCCTTCAGCCGCTCGGCAATCCGCTCGACCTGGACGTCGACGATCCGTTCGATCTGGGAGAAGGACAGCGGGGTGAACAGCACGATCTCGTCGATTCGGTTCAGGAACTCAGGCCTGAACTGGCGACGGAGCTCGGCCATCACCTGGTCCCTCACGCGTGGGTCGAGCTCTCCCGTGGCGGACACCGCCTCGGAGAGGAGCGGACTGCCGATGTTCGACGTCATGATGATGACGGTGTTCTTGAAATCGACGGTACGCCCCTGGTTGTCCGTGAGCCTGCCGTCGTCGAGGATCTGGAGCAGGGTGTTGAACACGTCGGGGTGTGCCTTCTCGATCTCGTCGAACAGGACGACCGAGTAGGGGTGGCGTCGCACGGCCTCGGTGAGCTGACCACCCTCGTCGTAGCCGACGTAGCCGGGCGGGGCGCCGATGAGGCGTGAGACGCTGTGCTTCTCCATGTACTCCGACATGTCCAGCCGCACGACGTTGTCTTCGCTGTCGAACAGGGCCTCCGCGAGGGCCTTCGCGAGCTCGGTCTTGCCTACCCCCGTGGGCCCGAGGAAGATGAAGGATCCGATGGGACGCCGAGGATCCTTCAACCCTGCGCGGGCGCGCATCACGGCCTCGGACACCGTCTGCACCGCCTCATCCTGTCCCACGACCCGCCGGTGGAGCTGCTCCGGGAGCCTGAGGAGCTTCTCCCTCTCACCCTCGAGGAGGCGCGTCACCGGGATGCCGGTCCAGCGGCTCACCACCTCCGCGATCTCCTGGCTCGTCACCTCCTCGCGCAGGAGGGCGGTCCCCCGCTGCTTCTCGCTCAGCTCCTTCTCGAGGGCCGCCACCTTGGCGTTGAGCTCCGGGAGGGCCCCATGGGTGAGGCGTGCGGCGGTGTTGAGGTCATACTGACGCTGCGCCTCTTCGATGCGTCGCTTCGTCTCCTCGATCTCCTCCTTCAAGGCACGCAGGCGGCGGATGACCGCCTTCTCCGCCTCCCATTGGGCCCGCAGGCCGTCCGCGGTGCTGCGCAGGGACGCGAGTTCCCTCTTGACCGCCTCGAGGCGCTCCTTGCTCGCGGCGTCCTTCTCTTTCTTCAGCGCCTCCTCCTCGATCTCGAGCTGCATGATGCGACGCAAGACGCTGTCGAGCTCCTCAGGCATCGAGTCAATCTCTGTCCGCACCATGGCGGCCGCTTCGTCGACCAAGTCGATGGCCTTGTCCGGGAGGAAGCGGTCCGTGATGTACCGGTTGCTCAGCACCGCCGCACTCACGAGGGCCGAGTCTGGGATCCTCACCCCGTGGTGCACCTCGAACTTCTCGCGCAAGCCGCGGAGGATCGAGATCGTGTCCTCCACCGAGGGGGGTTCCACCATCACCGGCTGGAACCTCCGCTCCAAGGCCGCATCCTTCTCAAGGTGCTTGCGGTACTCGCCGATGGTCGTGGCACCGATGCAGTGGAGCTCGCCCCTGGCGAGCATGGGCTTGAGCATGTTGCCCGCGTCCATCGACCCCTCGGCCCTCCCTGCCCCCACGATCGTGTGCAGCTCGTCGATGAACAGGATGATCCGCCCCTCGCTCGCCTGCACCTCCTTGAGCACGGCCTTCAGCCGCTCCTCGAACTCACCACGGTACTTGGCCCCGGCGACGAGGGCACCCATGTCCAAGGCGTAGATCGTCTTGTCCTTCAGGCCTTCTGGCACGTCGCCATTAACGATGCGCTGCGCCAACCCCTCCACGATGGCCGTCTTGCCCACGCCTGGTTCGCCGATGAGCACGGGGTTGTTCTTCGTCCTGCGCGAGAGGATCCGGATGACCCGGCGTATCTCGTCGTCCCGGCCGATGATCGGGTCGAGCTTCCCCTTGCGCGCCTCCTCCACGAGGTCACGCCCAAACCGCCGTAACGCCTCGTAGGTCGACTCGGGATCGGCGCTGGAGACCCGCTGCCTCCCCCGGATCTCGCTCAAGGCCGCGAGGAACGAATCCCTCGTGATCTTGTGCGCGGCGAGGATCCTCCCCGTCGGGGTGTCGGTGGGCTCCTCGAGCATCGCCGCCACGATGTGCTCGACGCTCGTGTAGTCGTCCTTCATCCGCCGTGCCCAGTCCTGGGCGGTCACGAGGAGCTTCGCCAGCCGCTGCGTCACGTAGACCTGCCCGGGCATGGCACCAGGCCCGCTCACCCGTGGCATGGCGTGCAACGCCTCCGAAACCTCCCGCATGAGCGCAGAGGGGTCTCGGTCCATCTTCTGGAGGAGTCGTGGCAGGAGTCCTTCCTCCTGCGCGAGCAGGGCGTAGAACAGATGCTCCACGTCCACCTGAGGGTGCCCGTACTCCACCGCGCACCGCTGCGCCTCGGCCAAGGCCTCCTGGCTCTTCTGCGTGAACTTGCTCAGGTCCATACCCTTACCTCCCCGAGGCCCTCCTCGGCCCCTTGCTTCCCACACTCCTCCCCCCTCCGTGCAAGTCCCGTACCACTCCCTTGACCCCCTTGCGCCCACTGCGCAGCGGGAGATCCTGGTCTTGCCAACATGACATGTAAGCTGCCATTCTGGCAAGACCATCGGAGGGCAGTGTCGCTCTTGACAACCGGGTCTCCTCGCGTGGAACTAGGCCGCTGTGTGGTGCCCATAGGAGAGACCGATGCACCTGCTCGAGCTGAGTGACGCCGAGCGACGCTGGCTCGCTGGCTACTGCTTTGACCCTGCGCTCCAGGAGGACCTCGCCGAACGGTTCCGCAGAGGCGAGCTCTCTGTGGAGGGCAACCGCCTGCGCGGCGTGGTCGCGCCGCCTCCGGAGGACGCGGTGCGCGACCTCCCTGATTCTTCCTCGCCCGAAGGGCAGGGTGCGGTGGCGGCCGGGGAAGAGGCCCTTCGGGACGGGCGCGTGGCCCTCTTGATCCTGAACGGCGGGATGGCGACGCGGTTTGGGGGAGGGGTCAAGGGGAGCGTCCCGGTGCTTGGTGACGTGAGCTTCCTCGGCCTGAAGCTCACGGCCGCGCGACGGCTCGCCGAACGCTATAGGGCGGCGGTCCCGGTCTACCTCATGGACAGCATCTCCACGCACGAGGCGACCCTCCGTCACCTCGAGACGCACCGCTGGTTCGGCTACGACCCGTCCCTCGTGACGCCGTTCTTGCAGAACACGCTCCTTCGCCTCACCCCGCACGGCGACCTCTTCCGGCACGCCGACGGCGCGATCTCCCCGTACGGCCCGGGGCATGGCGACGTGGTCGAGGCGGTGGCTCGCAGCGTACGCGCGGACATGGAGGCTCGAGGGGTGCGCGTGGTCCAGATGTCCAACGTTGACAACGTGCTCGCCACTCCGGACCCCCTGCTCTTCGGCCTCCACCTCACCTCCGGTGCCGAGATGAGCGTGGAGGTGGTCCCCAACACCGGGGCGGACGTCGGAGGAGGTCCCCTCGTGGTTGACGGGGTGTTCCAGATCGTGGAGGGATTCCGCCTTCCGGCCGGGTTCGACATGGCACGGCTGCGGGACTTCAACGCCAACACCTTCTACTTCTCTCCCTCCTGTTTCGAGCGCACCTTCCCGTTGACCTTCTTCGTCGTGCACAAGCAGGTCGAGGGCAGGGAGGCGATCCAGTTCGAGCGACTGGCGGGTCAGATCACCGCATTCGTGCCCTGGCGGTGCTGGAGGGTGCCGCGCGAGGGTCAGGGGAGCCGGTTCTGCCCCATCAAGGATCGGCCCACGCTCGAGCGGGAACGACCTCGCATCGCGACCACCTTGGAGGCGAGGGGATTCTTTCCCCTCGACCAGGCGCGATGAACCCCAGGTCCCAGGGCGTGCGTCTGGGGTGGGTCATCGGCCTGCTGCTGGCGATCCTCGAGGTTGCGCGGGCCGGGTTCTCGCGTGCCACCTGGGGCATGGCCCTCCTCACCCTGGGGCTGTTTCCCCTCCTCTTGGCGGCACTCTGCGGGGTGCTCGCGAGCATCCCGTGGTTCCGTGATCCGGCCCGTCTCGTGCGGGCCACGGCCCTCCTCGTGGTATTCCCGTGGATCCTGTTCCAAGTGTTCCCTCACCTGTCGCTCGCGGCCGCAACGACGCAGGCAGGGCTCGTACGGCTCCTCCTCCTGCTGCTCGTGGCCATCATGGCAGGGGCGGAGGCGTCGAGGCGGGTGCGCATCCTGGCGCGGCTCTTCGTCGGAGTGAGGCTGGCGGTCGCAGCCGCGGTCCTGCTCTCGGGGGCAGGGGGGATGCTCCTCGTGCCGCGGGGGTCCCGACCCCTCGCGCTCCCCCACGCCACGGGCTCGGGCCCGAACGTCCTGCTGATCACGTTGGACACGGTGCGTCGCGACGCGCTCGGTGCCTACTCCTCCCGGGAGCGCCGTACCCCCACCCTCGACTCCCTCGCCGCCTCCGGGGTGTGTTTCACGCGCGCGATGAGCGCATCCCCTTGGACGTTGGCGAGTGTCTCCTCGATCATGACGGGGCAGCACCCCTCGACGCACGGGGTCTTCACCGGGGAGCATAGGCTCCCGGAAGGATGCCCCACCCTCGCCGAGGCCCTCGCCGCGCACGGCTACCACACGCGGGCCGTCGTGACGAACGCCTGGCTTGAGCCGGAGCTTGGCCTCGCGCAAGGGTTCGCCCTTTACGACCATCGAGCCCCGAGGGAACCCCCGCCCGCGCTCTACGCCTTCACGCTCTACCGCGTGCAGCGGCGGCTGTTCGGGAGACTACCGCGCGTCATGCCGGAGTCGGCGGACGACGTGGTGCAGGAGGCCCTGCGGTTCCTCGCCACACCGAGCGAGCCCTTCTTCCTCTGGCTTCACCTCAACGATGCGCACGGCCCCTACGCGCCCCCCCCCGCGTACCTCCCGCCGGACGACGGGTACCGTGGCCCCTTCCGCACGACCTCGGGGCGCGTCGTCCGATTCCGTCAGGGCAACCGCCTCTCTCGGGAGTCCCGTGAGAGGATCCTGCGCCTCTACGAGGGGGAGGTCCGCTACGTGGATGCCTCGCTGGGCAGGCTCTTCGCGGGTCTGCGGGCCTCGGGCCTGCACGAGCGAACCCTCGTGGCCCTCATGGCCGACCATGGGGAGGAGTTCTGGGAGCACGGCAGCGTCGGCCACGGGCATTCCCTTCACGATGAGGTGCTGGGGGTGCCTTTGATGTTCTCGTTGCCAGGCACCCTCCCCTCGGGCGAGGTGAGGGACCTGCCCTGTTCCCTCGTGGACGTGGCGCCGACGATTGCTTCCGTACTTGGCCTCACCCTGCCGCACGCTCAGGGCATCTCGCTCCTCGACGAGCCCGACCGCACGCGACCCCTGTTCGCCGAAGGGCTGGAGTTCTTCTGGGAGAAGAAGGCGGTGGTGAAGGGGGGGTGGAAACTCATCCTCGACCCATCCTTTGGGACGAGGCAACTCTTCGACATGGGTGCCGATCACACCGAGAGATACGACGTGATCCGCAGCCACGAGGAGGAGGCAACAGAACTCGAAGCCCTCCTCGAGGAGTCCCTTCGCGCGTTCCGCCATCACGCCGATGCGCTTCGGTTGGATGCGCAGCGGGCGAGGTTGTCCCCCGAGGTGCGTGAGCGGCTGCGAGCCCAGGGCTACCTCGAGTAGCACGCGAGCCTCCCCGGTCTCGCGGTGCCTTGACGCGCGGTGGCCGGTTCACTCCCCCGTGACGCGATAGAAGAATCGCTCGCCCACGATGGGTTCTGAGTACGTCATGCCCGGGGTGACGATGACCGGCGCGAACCCTCCCCACGGTGACGTCGATCGGTAGACACGGTAGAGCGCGAAGGGGTAGTCGCTCGTCCATTCGAGGCGTACTTCGGGCCCTTCCACCCTGATGGTGAGGGAGATGGGGGTTGTCACCGAGCGGACGAACACCCCATTCTGGGAGGTCGCGAGGAACAGGCGGTCACCCTCGGGAGGGAACGCGAGGTCCACACCCACCATCGCGGTGGGCCAATCGGTCCTGTCGACCCAGTGGGCGCCCCAGTCCCACGAGACCATGAGCCTGTACGGGGAGAACGTCACGGCGGAGGCCATGCCGGGGACACCGGGGTTGAAACTGATCCGCCTCGCGGCTGCCCCCTCGACGTGCCTCCAGCTCGATGCCCCGTCGTCGCTGCGGTAGATGCCGTTGTCGTTCGCGCACAGCAGGACGTGGCTGTTGTGCGGGCTGACGGCGACGCAGTACACCCCCAGGGTCGCCGGAAGGCCATTCGCCACTTGCACCCAGGTGTCACCCCCGTCGTCTGACCTCGTCACGAGGGCGTCACCCGAGACGTAGATCCTTCCGGGGACCTGCGGGTCCGTCGCGAGGTCGGTCATGGCGTAGTGGAGGTGGGAGGGGAGCTGAACCCAGGTCATCCCCCCGTCGCTCGACCGGAGGAGATCCCCGGGCGAGATGTCGTGCCACCCGCACGCGTACATCACGTCGGGGTTGAACGGGTCGGCCTGGAGCTCGGTGAGCTTTCCCCCTTGTGAGATCCACACGGGGAAGTGGGTGATGCCCCAATCCGGGCTGAACTCGAGGTAGCCCTTGAAGAAGGCGTTCTGGCGGCCTGTGAGGATCCGGCCGGGGACGGTAGGGTGCGCGAGGATCGCCCAGACCTCTCTCCCGATGGAGCCCTCCTCCTCGCGGTCGGTCCATGCCCCCTCGTCGATGGCGTAGTACTGGAAGCCGCTCACGGTACCGACGAGTAACGTGTTCGTCCCCCCATCGAACGCCATGCAGGTGGCGCCACTGGGTCCTCCAAGGGATTCCCAGGGGCCGAGGGCTGCGTGGGGGACGCCCACTGCTATCGAGACGACGAGCAGCGAACGGAAAACGGGTGAGCGCACGGGGCCCTCCTTGGCGTGGGTGAACCTCTTTCAGAATCTCGCCAAGCGAGGGGCCCCGGGCAAGGCGTGGGGCCCGATCACCTCGCCTCGGGCGCACCGGGCGCCTGGATCGGAGGGGGGATCAGTAGTTGGCCCACCTCTCCGCGTACGCCGTGTGCGTCTCCAGATCGAGGAACTCGATGGTGGGGTCCCTCCCCGCGTGCGAAGCAACGGTCACGAGCGTCGGATGGACCTTCACGAGCACGGTGTTCGGCAGGCGCATCCACCGCGCGACGGCCTCGGGGAAACGTTCCCGCAGCAGATCAACGTACGGGCGGTGCCTCGGATCGCTCACGCTCCCGAGGATTTGGGCGGTTCCCTCGATTTGGAACCGGTCCTTGCAGAGGGCGACACGAGGGTTCCCTGCGATCTGTGGGCACTTCCTCGAGTGCCTCCAGGTGATGAAGTAGAGCTCGATCCCTCTGTTGGCGACGAGGATGGTCCGCGCCATGACCCTGTGCTGGTGAGACGTCGCCAGGACCATGGTTCCTCCCTCCGTGGACGAGAGGAACCGCTCGAACTCCCTCCGTTTCTCCGCGTAGTCGAGCACGATTCGCATGGAGCCGTCGCTCATGGTGCCCGTTCCCTCCCCCGTTTATGGTCTCCCACGCTCCGGTTCAGCCTGCGAGGGGGAGCGGCCTAAACCGCGGGATGGTCTCGCCAACCAGACGCGTCCACTCTCCCGCCAAGTCAATCGCGCTCGAGGCCTTCTCTTCCACGAGGTTCGTTGCCTCGAGCGGGTCGGTCGCGAGATCGAGGAGCAGGGGTCCTGCCGTCAGTCCAGGCGGCGGGTTCTCCGTGTCGGATGCCTGGATGAGCTTCAGCGGGTACCTCACGACGGCCACCGCCGTCCCGCCTCGCGACTGGCACACAACCGCACCCGCGCGCATGGGTGCGCGGGCCAGGTCGAGGAGGCTCGTGCCGTGGAGCTGGGGCTGCCGCAGTGCCTTCGCCTGGCCGAGGAAGGTGGCGGCGATGTCCACGAGCGATGCCGTGGCCGCGCCCGCGGAGGGTGCCCCCTCGATCGCTGTCCCCCCGAGGAGGAGAGGGACCCGGATGCGGGGCTCCGCAAGCTCGGGGAAGAGCCCCCCCTCGTCCCCCTTGTGACCCGGCCCTCCGCACACGACCCACAGGTCAGGCTCGAGGTTTGCCTGGCGGATCGCAGCGAACACCGACGCGAGGCAACTGTCGAGACGGACGATGGCTCGCATCTGGGTGGTGAGGAGCGAGTCATGGGCGCCGTCCGCCTCCCTCTCGCCGGCATCAAAGGCCCTCACCTGAAGCCACAGGAACACAGGCGACGGGTGGAACCACTCCTGGAACACGAACCTGATGGCTTCGTCGCACACCTGGGTGAGGGTCCACGAGGCCCGGGTGGGGGCGAGGAACCGGGTGAACCCCTTCCCGAGACCGCTCCGTTCCGGCGCGAGGGAGGGATCAGACACCACGGCGACGCACTGGTACCCGTGTGCGGCCAGTTCGGTCGCGATGGTGGGGGCGTTCGGACTCAGGGTGGCGTCGTCGTCACCGAGGATGCCGTGGACGAAGGGGTAGAACCCTGTCATCATGCTGCAGTAGGACGAGAGCGTCCAGGTGGAGGGCAGGTAGGCACGGGAGAACCGGACCGTGGGAGCCCCGCAACTCCGCAGGGCCGCGCCCTCTGCACCCACCTTCTCGAGGAGGGACGTGGAGAGGCCGTCCACGGTCACGAGCACGAGGAGTCCCCGTTCCTTGGGTGAGGCCTTGGCGGCCACGATCACCTCCTCGAGCACGACCTCGTCGGTCGCGGTGAGGGCGAGGGCATGGGCATCCCGGGGGACCCGCACCACGATCTCCTGGGGGCGATCCTTCTGGGTGAGCTTCCCGGACCAGAGCCGCACCTCGTCCCCTCCTCTGAGCACCCCGACGAGTTCGAGGGTCGGGGTAGAGCCGGACGCGACCGTGCGGCACCTCAGGCGCACCGTACTCCCCTTCGGGGCACCGAGCGCGAGTCGCAACGCCTCGCCTGGGGCGAGCACCCGACTCCCTGGCCCAACCGCCACCTCCTCCCACCCCTTCGGCGTGCGCCGTGGGGCGGGCTTCTCCTTCCCGCTGCCCCACTCGGCTTCCCTCAGGCTGAACCGCAACCTCCTCGGGTCTGCCCCCAGCTTCACCGCCACCGAGGGCACGATGGAGAGCGTGTTGAGCCCGCGTCGCGTGAGGTGTCTGGGCACACCGATCTCGAACCAGTGGAACCTGCGACTCGTGATGCTCCTTCGACCGAGCTGCCCGCCGTTGAAGAGCAACGTTACCCCTTGCACCTCCCCAGACTCCATCGGCGGAGGGGCCAGACGCAGGCGAATCACGAGGTCGCGGAGATCCACCAGGGGCAACAGCAGCTCCACCGTGTCGCCGAGGGCCCACCGGAAGAACCTGCCGTCAGGATCCTGCTCGACCTCATCCCAGCCTCGGCCCAGGAACCGCTCGTGCCCGGGCTCTCCCACCCGGAACCCGACCTCCTCCGCGATCGACTCGGCGATCTGGGGCCACGAGGAGAGCGTGAACTCGACCCTCCCTCGCTTGCCGGCGCACGCGAGCACCACGATCACGGTTCCGCATATCCAGACGCGATGCACGATCCTGGGTATCCTCACGAGATCCCTCCTCTCCTCCGGGCTCCCTGCGTTCCTTGCCCGTCGGCTCACGGTGTCACCTCTCAGTCCACGAGGCGAAGCCCCTCCTCGAGGAAGACCCTGCGCGCCCGCTCGAGCTCACCCGCGGAAGGCCGCCGTGCCACGCGAGGGTCCTGGGTGGCAAGGTAGCATGCTCGGTACTGTGCCATCACGTTCACCGACCCGACTCCTCCACTCAGTCTCTTCCATGCGCGCGCCCAGCGTGCGCTCCCCGCCAGGTCGTTCGGCATGACGAGATGTCGCACCAAGACGCCACGGCACGCCACCCCCGTGCGCACCACGAGCCCCCCCACCTGTCGGTGCATGATCCGCAGCGCCCTGCAGGCACGAGGGAAGTAGTCCGGCGCTCCGGCGAGGTCGGCGGCGGCCTGGGCGGAGGAGAACTTGGCGTCAGGCAAGTAGATGTCCACCACTCCCTCAAGGAGCGACAGGGCCTCGGGGCTCTCGTAGCCGCCACAGTTGTAGACGAGGGGGATCGTGAGGCCCTGCCCCAAGGCGATGGCCAGGCCCATGACGAGCTGTGGCACCACGTGGGTGGGCGTTACCCAGTTGATGTTCTCGGCCCCGGCCTCCTGCAGCTCGAGCATGATACGGGCCAAGCCCGCAGGGTGCACGTCCTTCCCCTCCCGGAGGTGGCTGATCGAGTAGTTCTGGCAGAACACGCACCCGAGGTTGCAGCCCGCCAAGAACACGGTGCCGCTGCCGCCTCGACCGACGAGGACGCTCTCCTCCCCGAAGTGAAGACCCCAGCTCGCCACGACGGCGGTCGTGCCGACCCCGCAGAACCCTCGTTCTCCCCGGGCGCGCATGGCGAGGCACCGCCGAGGGCAGAGGGTGCACGGGGATTGCAGAGCCTCCAGCGCGTGGGCCCTCTCCACGAGTCCTTCCACGCCTATGGCCGTGTAGGACCCGGTGGTCCTGTTCCGGTCGCGCCACCTCGCTCCGAGGTTCATCCCCCTCACCCCTGCGGTGGCATGGCCCCCGGTCTCATCCGGAACGAACGGTCGCCCAGGCTCATCGCCATGGCTCGATCGCCACGATCCGGAACTCGCCAGCCACCCCGGGCACCTCGAGGCGCACCGTCTCACCCACACGCGTGCCCAAGAGGGGGGCGACCCCCGGGGCGAGGTAGGAGAACACGCCGGCATCTGGATCGCTGTCCCAGGGCCCCAGGAGCACGATCTGTTGGGTCTTCCCGTCAGGCGCCGACATCGTGACGCGGCAGCCCGGACCCACGGTGGAGGTGTCGACCATCTCCGGCGAGAGCACCCGTGCCTTCGAGAGTTCCCGTTGGAGCTCGTTGATGCGTGCGGAGATCCTCTCCTGCTGTTCCTTGGCGGCCTTGTACTCGAAGTTCTCCCGCAGGTCGCCGTGGGCCTTGGCCTCCTCCAGCGCGGCCTTGTTCTGGGGTACCTCCACCTTGATCAGGTGGCGCAGCTCCTCTTCACGCCTCCTCAGTCCTTCGGGCGTGGTGAAGATGAGGTCCGCCGTGGGGCGGAGCGTGGGGAACCGTGCGTAGACCTCTGCACGGATCTCGTCTTTCAGGCTCACGGGCAGTCGGGCCGTCTCGAGGAAGGACAGGACCGAGCGCGCCTTGTCCGGGGACTCCTCGAGCACCCGTTGGAAGATCCGTCGCTCGGCGACGTACGTGGTCACGGGCCCGACGAGGCCGGGGGCATCGTCCAACAACTCCACGAGGCGACAGACCCGATCAAAGGTGGATCCGGGGAGGGGGAAGCCCTCGTCCGCCTTGCGCACGAGCCAGAAGTAAGTCGCCGCCCGTGACGGGAGCTCCCGCACCACGTCGCGCACGACGTCCTTCTGCTCTTCCGGAGTCATCCTCCGCACGAGGGCCTCCCAGTCGGACGCGTTGGAAGAGCGGAGAAACAGCGCCTTGCGCACCGACGCCGGATCCCTGATGCCCTGGAGGAGCGCCATGGCCTGCCTGCGCAGGTCGGCGATCCTGAGGGAGAGCACGAGCCCGACGGGGTCCTCCGTCTCGGTGAGGAGCTGGACCGCCTGGGTGGAGGCCTCCTCGTCCCCGAGGGTGGCGGCTACGAGCAGCGCCTGCAACAGAGACGGCACGTCCTTGCGAAGGCCCCCCGCCCTTCGCCGCACCACCTCCCTCACCTGGGGCCGCAGGCGTTCATCCTTCGCGAGGGTCAGCGCGAGGCGCGCGAGCTCTGAGGCGGGAGCGGCCTCAAGCTCTTCGAGGGGACTCGGCTGCCCCCCTCGCTCGGGGGTCACCACGACGAATCGCATCGGCTTGGCGAGCCCCACGTGGAGGCGCGGGTCGGCCTTGGCGAGGCGCCGCGCCTCGGCCCACCAGGAGGCCCATCGTTCCTGGCCCACGATCGGTTCGACCAGCCTGCGGATGTCCTTCGGCTCGGCGTCACCTCCCAGGCTCCTCACCGCCAGGACGAGGAGATCGACCGGAGCCATCGAGACGAGCTCCTCGGCACGATCCACGGTCATCGCGAGGAGGTGGTCCGGGGCCAAGGGGGTGAGCACCTTGAGGGCCATGGCCCACGACATGCGGTGGCCCCGTCTCGTGGTAAAGTCCACCGTGAGGTCTTCCGACGCCGTGTCCCACTCCACGATCTTGCCCGGTCCCCGCGAGTCGTGGGACACGTAGGAGCCCACGCGCAACCGTTGGAGCGCCTCGAATCGATCCCAGGCCTCCTGAAGAGGGTCCTCGGTGAGCCTTGCGAAGGCGATCATGCGCTCCACCGCGCGCCGGTCGGGAGCTCTTTCCCTGAGCAGCTGGATGACCATGCGCCGCAGCTCCGGATTGCCTGGGGCCAAGCGAACGGCGAGTCGGAGTGTGAGCCGTGCCTCGGGAAACGCCGCGCGATCGATGAGCTCGCCGGCGAGCAGGCCCAAGAGCTCGACCGCGCGCTTGCGGTCATGACGGGAGGCCTCTTCGGCGAGCTCGAGGAGGGGCGGCACGTCGATGGGGTCCGCCGACAGGGCCTCGAGCCAGGCGTCCTCGAGCGAGGCCCACTCCTTCGGATCTCCCGGTGGTTTCATTCGGGGTCCCTCCCCTGCTGTGTGCCTGCCGAGCGCATGGCACGAACGCGATCCAGGTCTCCTCGGATCTCCCTCGACGAGGGGTCAAGGGAGAGGGCGCGGCGCAGCGCCTCCTCCGCCTCTTCGAGCCTCCCGTACGCGAGGAGCCATCGTGCGTGCTCGGCCCACACCGCCGCGTCGCGAGGCCATCGGGTGAGGCCTCGGTGCCTCAGGGCGTCGGCGAGGGCGAGGCCGAGCTCGTCGGCCTCCCGCGCCGCGACCGCCAGGAGCGTCCCCTCTTCCCTGCCCCAGGCGATGGCCCCATCGAGTGCATGGCGCCACCGCGCGCGGTCCCCGAGGGAAGTGAGTGGCTCCAGCATCGCCACCCACGGCAGCCCCCCACCGATCCCACTGCGCGCGGCGTCCCACAAGAGGCTCGTCGCACGTTCGGGAGGGAGGGAGCGCGCGGCGGGGATGAGGGCAGGGTACTGTCCGGCCAAGGGCCAGGCAGCCTCCACCGCCCAGGTGCGATCGGGGCGTGCACCCGCGTCCAGGACGACGCGGGCCGCGGCCTCCGGTGATGCTTCGGCCGTACGACCGAACCACTCCTGCACCGAGCGGCGAGACCGCGTGCGCCAGGCCTCGTCCCCCACCACGCCTGCGGCGACGCCGAGTATCCCAAGCAGCAGCATGCCCAACGCTGCACCCTCCGACCACGATGCCCCTCGCACGATGACCACGACGCACGCCGCCCCCAGTAAGATCCCTGGCACGACGAGGGACGCAAGGCCCGCGACGAGGGGAAACAGGATAAACGCCCACATGGCCGCCAACGCGATGACCGGTCGAGCCGCACGACCGAGAAGCACCGGGATCGTGTACACGCCCCCGGCCCGATCGGACTCCGCGTCGGGCAGGTCCTTCACGTGGAACCCGAGGAAGAACGAGATCCACCACGCCGTGAGGAATCGGGCAGGCACGACGGAGAACACCCATTCTCTCGCGAGCACCGCCACACCGACCGAGACGGCGAGGGTGGCGGCCGTGGCCACCAGGGCGGTCCCGACGAGGGGTACACGCTTGAGCCTCACCGGAGGGCAGGAGTAGAGGGCCGCGAGCACAAGCTGGGTGACCACGAGGAGGAAGACCGCGTACTGCACGCACAGGGCAAGACACAGTCCGATCCCGGCCAGGGTTGGCCACAGGCGTCGGGCGGTGGGAATCGACATCCCTCGCTGGAGCGCCCGACGCCTGGAGCCCAAGCGATCCCACGGGGCATCCGCAAGATCGTTCATCACCGCGGCGGCCTGGAAGCACAGGGCTTCGGCGAGGATCGCGGCGAGGAAGGACACCCAGTCACCCGAACGGGTGAACGCCCTATCGAGCCAAGGCGAAAGCAGGACCCACACGACGAGCACGCCGAGGGCCACGAGCGCCGAGTACACACCCGTGCGCAGCCACCTGAAGCCGTGCATCCAGGCCAAGAACGACGTGCGCCCCGAGCGCAGCCACACGGCGCAGGCGAGGACGCAGGAGATGACCGTGTAGACGATGGCGAACCGGTGACTCTGGAGGTTGCCGAAGCCTCCGGCGACGCTCCATCCTTCGGTGCCGACTCCGCCCAAGACGGGAACGCTCCCGAGGATCAGGAGCGTTACAAACGTGGACACTGCGGCACCTCCCCCCCGTACCACCCCCCGCCAGGCCGCCACGTAGGCACCGACAGAAAGACACGCGAGGGCGATCTCGCACCGCATGCCAGGGGTGACGCCCGGCAGCTGGGCGGGGGAGAGGGAGAAGAACCCTCGCACCACCGTGCGCACGTCCGTGGCTGAGCCGAGGTACCCGAGGTCATACCCCACGCCCCTGGACACCACCGCGTCCACGAGGGGGGGCAGCATGACGATGCCCCACGCCTTGGCTACGGCGGTAGAGACGACGGGGATCGGGCGTCGTGACCACGCGTGCAGGAGGAGGACCACCGCGAGGAACGCCGAGGCGTAGAAGGCGGGGAAATGCGCGAAGAGCATGGCCTGGGAGACCCCGGGCATGGCCCTGATCCCCAGGACGTGTTCTCGCTCGAGCACGCCTTCGAGGATGCCGCGGAGGAAGACGAAGGCCCCAACGGTCCAGGCGGTGGAGGCCCACGAACCCCAGGGACGTTCGAACGATCCGATGGCGCGCCCCAGGACCCCCCGCACGTGGGGACCTTCGCGCCCGCTCGGGTCCTCCGCGGTCCTCTCCTCCCGAATCACCCTAGTCGAGCCGGGGACTGGACCCTGCCCCCCGTGCTCCCACCCATGAGGCCCAGGCCGCCGCGAGCACCGCGCACAGCGACACGACCACGACCCACGCGAGGGCTCCCGGGGGGAGGAGGGGTGCGACCCTCTTCCCGAGCCACGCGGACAAGGAGGAGATCGGGCCGGTCCCCAAGGAGTGGGAGGTGAACAGCACCGGGCGCTCCTTTGCACCCGCCTGGGGTGAGGGTCTGCAGGTGAGCATCAAGGGCTCGGGTCCTGCGCCCACGACGAGGCGCACCTTCACCGTTGCCTGCGGCGGGAGGGAAACCGGCCGGAAACGGGCGAGGAGTTCACCCGCGTGGGCGCGCATGTGGGCCTGTGCGAGGAGGGAATCGTCGGTGACTCTGCGCACCTCGACAAAGATCGGTGGGAGGCGCCTGGAGGGAAGGTGCTCGAACCCGATGCCGGCGAAGCCAGGGTGGGGCACGTCGAGGAAGAAGTCCACGGCCGTACCCGGGCGGATCGTGCACGGCATGCGCGACGGCTCCACGGGAACCTTCCACTGGGCGACACCCAGGATCCTTCCGAAGGAGAGCGCCGAGGCGCCGAGCACCGCCGCGACGAGGAGCCAAGGCACCCTTCCGCGGCTCATCCGTACATCCTCGGCACGGTGAAGGCGAAGAGGGTCACCACGTCCAGGAGCAAAGGAGCCGTCGTGAGCGAAGCGACGAGGGCAGGGTTCCTGAGGAGGCCCACCCATCCCAGGGCCACGGGGAGGGCGAGCAGGGGGGCGATCGCGAGGGTGGTGGCGGCGGGGGAGATACCGCTCAGGACGAGGGCGGAGGAGAGGATGACCGCACCCGCGAGGGGGACCGGGAGGAGGGCGGTCCGCGGGGCACGCACGGCTCCGAGCACCGCCCCGAGTGCGAGGGCGGCCCAGGCGGCGAGGAGGACACGAGGGGGGGATCCGAACGGCTGGGCGAACACGCCGAAGGCCCACCCGGGTGGGCTGGTACTCAGTCCTCCTGAGGCGATCCTCGCCGCCCACGCCCCAAGCCCGACGAGGCTTAGGCACAGCCCCGCGAGCGCCGCGATGCGGGAAAGCCTCTCACCGGCTTGGGAACGTGCGAGGAACGAGAGCGCCCCCGAGGCTGCGCAGGCGGCAGCGCCCTGGGGGTCGACCGCGGAGAGGGCTAAGGCAACGAGCGAGGCCCAGAACGCGCCCAGCGGCCTCCCCGAAGCCGCCGCGACGAGCCAGCCCGCCCACAGGAGGCACACGAGGGCAGAGGGCCCAAGGAGCACCCCGAATCCCGAGGACGGGCCGAACATCACGAGAGTCGCGGCGAACGGAGCAACGGAGTCCCGATGCGGCACACGCCTCTGCACGGCCCACGAGGTCATCAGCCCCGCTCCCACGATCGCGAGGGCATTCGCGAGCCGCAGAAGGACCCACCTCCAGCGGATCTCCACCCCTGCCAACACCGACCAGGCGCGGTGGAGGAGCGAGTGGTAGGCACAGACCGCCGCCTCTTGGATGTCGGCCCCGACGAACACCGTCTCCTTCCCCCTGCCGAGCGCCTCGGTCAGCCTCCGCGCTTCCGTCTCCCCTCGCACGGGGAGCCTCCCGGAGGAGGATTGGGAGAACGGCACGAGGATCGCGAGGTCTTTCGGAACGAACCCCCTCAGGTTTGGCTCGTCGAGCCGGGAGAGCGCGAGGTACTCCGCACTCTCGCGGGAGAAAGCCCCCGGAGGCACCCACAGGGACCATGCGATCCCCTTGAGGAGGGCGGCGAGGGCGAAGGCCAGCATCCAGTGACGATTCATGCGCGCACCCCGCGCGGCTTCACATTCCCCTGTTCGCGCCCGACCTCGTCCGCATGCGGGGGGATGAGGTCGCGGTGGATCGCCGCAAGGTACGGCTCGGGCGCTGCCCCGTCAGCACTCGGAGGCGACCTCGTCTGTGAGCTCGAGGAGCCGATCGACGGCCACGTGCACCGGGACGCCACGTGCGACGAGGGAGCCGTGTCGGTACAGGGCGACGCTCCCCTCCCCCTCGCCCACGCAGCCGATCGCCGCCGAGGCCAACTCTCCCGGTCCATTCACGATGCACCCCATGACGCCGATGGTGAGCCCAGGCCTGTCTCCCATGCGACGCCGCACCTCGGCCGCCAGGGCGGGCACGTCGATCCTGCACCGGCCGCACTGGGGGCAGGCGATGATCGAGGCCCGCCACTCCCCGGCGCCCAGGCCTTGCAGGATGTCGAGGGCCGCCTCACGGTCCTCTACCGGCGTGCCCAGGCCTGCGAGTTCAACCCGGCTCACGAGGCGTGCCTCGAGAAGCTGCGCCAGATCCACGGTGACGCAGGCCAGGTCGTCCTCACCCGACACCCTTGCCTCCCACGTGAGAGGAACGTGGATCCTCCCGAGGGTATCGGTGAGGTGTTCATGTCCTCCTGGCGCGGGGCCCGGGAGGGGAAGCTGGAGCTCGACCACTTCGTCAGAGAGGCCGTACACGAGCACGCGTTCGAGCATGTCCGCGAGGTCCCCGGGCGACGAGGGGTTCGCCGCCACGCGCACGATCCCACGCGCACGAGGCAAGGGACCATGGCCGTCCCAGTCCGTGATCGGGACGGCGGTCCCATCCCCAGCCACGACCACGGCAAGTTCCCGCACCCGTGACCGGACGAAGGGCATGCGGAGGGGCGAGGGAGAGGTCACCTGTACCCCCTGCACGGAACACGAACCTCCCGTGGTGCCAGGCAGGAGGAGGTTCCGACGCGCCTTCACGAGGGCGAAGGCCATGGGGAGCTCCCGCTCTGGAGGCTCGGCGAGCGAGACGCGGATGGTGTCGGCGATGCCGTGGCGGATGAGCAACCCCACGCCGACGGCGCTCCTCGCCCGGCCCTGGAGCCCGAAGCCCGCCTCGGTCACGCCCACGTGGAGGGGATAGTCGCACCGCCTCGCGAGGGCAAGGTTCGCGGCGACCACCTCCCAGGGATTGGACGACTTGAGTGAAATCACCACGTCGCCGAACCCCTCTTCCTCCGCGACCCTCACGTACTCGAGGGCAGATTCGACCATCGCGTCCGGTCCGGTGCCTCGTGAGGCGACGATTCGACGGGACAGGCTCCCCTGGTTCACCCCCACGCGTACCGCTTTCCCGCGCCCCCTCGCCTCCCTGAACAGCTGCCGGAGCACCTCCTGGGCGCGCACCTTCCCCCCGCGCGCCGTCCCCGCACCGCGGGCGGGCTCGAGGAGGTTGCCCGGATTCACCCTCACCTTCTCCACCCACGCGAGCGCCTCGAAGGCCAAGGTGGCGGAGAAGTGGATGTCCGCGACGAGCGGGATCCGTTCGCCGGCCTCCTGCCGCAGGGCCACGAGCCTGGGGAGCGCACTCGCCGCGCGACGGTCGGGCACGGCCACGCGCACCAGCCTCGCACCCCCTCGTGCGAGGCGTTGGATCTGGTCCCACGTCCTCTCCACCTCGTGCGTCGGGGTGGAGGTCATGGACTGCACCACCGGGTCGGCCCCTCCCCCGATCGTCACGTCGCCTATGCGAACCGGCCGAGACACGCGCACGGGTTCACGCTCCTCTTCCCTACCCCCGCTCCCCCGGTCGCCTGGGCTGGAACCGGATCCTCCGGAGGCTGAGGCCGACGATTCGGTCACGCGTGATCCGGGCAGAGGTCGCGCGTCGCCAGGGAGTCACCCTCGGTGAGCTCAGGGCCCGGCGAGGGCCTCCTGGATGAGGTGGAGGATGTTCTGGGGGATCTCCTGTCCCAAGAACCCCACGACGTGGCCCACGGTGAGCCCCTTCTTCCTCGCCCGCTGGAGGGATGGTCTCGTGAGGCGGAAGCGGCAGGCTTGGTCCACGGCAAGGATGTCGGCGAAGTCAGCGGCCCGACAGAGGTCCTCCATCGGTGCCGTGAGGGAGAGGAAGAACTCCCCGTTGGCCGCCACCCTGAGGGGGATGTCGGCGGCCAGGGACACCCCCGGCGATGAGGCCTGTGGGCTACGGACATACAGGACACCCGCCTGGTCTTGTGCCATCTCCACCTGCTGGCTCCACCACACGGTGGTCGCGAGGCTGGCGATAAGGGCAGACGTCACGCGCTGCGGGGCATCGAGTATCTCTGCGATGAGGCCGGAGTCCGGGGCGGTCACGAGCAGTCGACGGTACCCAGGCAGGGCCACGAGCAACCCGGCGAGCCCTGAGACAGGCACCCATCCTCGCAGGGAGGAGACGAGCTCGAGGAGGTAGCCCCGCAGCCTGCCGATGAGGTGGGTCATGGGGCCGGGGGCGCCGAGCCTACAGGGGAAGGCACGGCTCTCGTCCCACGACTGCAGGGATGGGAGCTTGGCAACCGCGGAGCTGGCGAGGGCCGAGGGTCCCTGGGCCATGAGGAGTAAGCCGCTAGAGGACGGAACCACGAGGGGGGCGCCTTCCTTGGCCACCTCAAGCCACCCGCAATCCCAGGCGACCGCGAGGAGAAACCTCTGGTACGACTGGTGCAAGCCCAGGAGGCGGGAGAGTCGATCCACGTGGATCATGCTGGGCGTGTTGTCCTTCGTGGCGGGGGGAGGCACGAGGCCCGTCGCCACGAGGAGGCGGTGGAGGTCGAGGCCGAAATCGCCGGGGGGCGCGATCCTCGTGAGGTTCCCTTCCCTTGGGGTGCGCGCCACCCTCCCGAATCCCTTGAACAGGCGTGGGAGGGCCCTGGCCACGGGTTTCTCCGCCTCGAGGGAGATGGTGATCTCCCGGAGGGCGGAGCTTGGGTCGAGGTCCTTCGGCCGCACGAGACCGAGGAGGAGCAGCTCTTGGAGAGGGTTGTGGCTCCCCGTGCCATGGTAGCGCATGTAGCGGGGCCAGGAGAACACCTCGGGAGACCCGGTCCCGAGCAAGGCCGCGAGCCGAGCCGCGGGCTGCCCAGAGGGGGAGGAGAGCAACGTCTCCATTGCCAGGAGCTGGCGGAGCGAGAGGGCGGGGATCTGGGACACCCACGCCTGCCGCACCTGGAAGTACGTGGCGGCCAGGCCCTGGAGCGCCCGCGCGTAAGAAGCAGACTCCCGCACACTCTGCCGAGGGATCACCCCCTGGGCGAGGTAGGCCAACATCGCCTGGGCCAAGCTTCCCTGGAGGGTCTTGGCCGCGTCGGAGAGGAACGCGAACTCCAGTGGAATCAGCGGACCCTCGAACGCCTCGATCTTGAACGCGAGCCCTACCTCGAGGAGGCGATGGGCCAATGCCTCGTCGATCGATTGGGGGGACAGTTCGAGCACGAGTCTCTGGAGGATAGCGCGATACTGAGCCGCCTCCTTGTCGGTGAGCTGCTTGATCTGACCGAGGATCCACTCTCGGCGCCCGACGAAACGACAGAGCTTGTCCTCGAGGAGCAGGCCCCTGAAGTGGTCCCCGCGGGTGAGGGCGATGCCGAGGTACTCGGCCATGTGCTCCACCAGCAGGGGGCTGGAGCGAAGGATGTGCGCGAGGAGGATCGGCGGACGAGGCGCCCTGGTATGGGGGTCAGCCTGGTGCACCGGTGCCGTCAAGACGCCACGTCCTTCCAGGAGTCGGCGAGCACGTCCCCCCGACGACCCTGGGCACGCAGCACCGAGAGCGCCACCTCCCCGTGCGCGGTCATCACGAGCACGATGTCACCCGAGCGGGCCGCCTCGAGGGCGTGGATCACCGCCTCCTCCTCGCTCTCGTACGCGTGGATGCTCTCACGGGAAAGCCCGGCCCGCGTGAACCCTCTCGTGAGGAGCTCGGTGATCTCCCCGGGGCCCCTCCCCCTCCGGTAGTGGGGGTCTTCGTACAGGTGCACCTCGTCTGCGACCGGGGCCACGACCTCGCCGATGGCCTCGATGTCCTCGTCGCGACGATCGCCCACGGCATTGAGCACGAAGATCTTCCTCCCAAAGGAGCTCTTCCTCAGGTAGCTCACCAGCCCGCGGTACGCCGCCGCGTTGTGCGCGTAGTCGATCATCACCCAGTAGTCGTCGCGCGGGATGAGGTTCATGCGCCCTGGCATCTGAGACAGGGAGGGGAAGAAGGAGAGCAGGCCCTGCCTGATGACGTCGACCTTCACCCCGAGGCAGAAGGCCGCGAGCGAGGCCGCGAGCACGTTTTGAATGTTGAACTCCGCCGTCCCTCCGAACGTCACCGGGACGTCTTCGGCCTTCGCGATTGGGTGCACGGTCCCGTCGGCGACGATGGTCACGTACCCGTTCTGGTACACGGCCGCGGTACCGCCGCGCTCGATGTGACGGGTGACCACCTCGTTCTCCGGATCCATCGTGAAGTACGCGATGTTCTCGTAGCAGCGTCGGGCCATGCCGACACACTGCGGATCATCGGCGTTGAGGACCGAGTATCCTCCCGGACGGACCACCTCGGCCACGATCGACTTCAGGTACGCCAGGTCCTCGATCGTCTGGATCTGCCCCAGCCCGAGGTGATCCGCTCCCACGTTGAGCACGATGCCGACGTCGGCGTTCTTGTAGCCGAGGCCGTCCCTGAGGAGTCCGCCTCGCGCTGTCTCGAAGACCGCGCAGTCGACGGTCGGGTCGCGCAGCACCACCCCGGCGGAGTGTGGCCCGCTCATGTCCCCTTTCACCATGAGACGCCCGCCGATGTAGATCCCATCCGTGCACGTCATGCCGACGGAGTACCCGGCGGTGCGCATGAGGTGCGCGGCCAGCCTCACCGTGGTCGTCTTGCCGTTCGTGCCGGTGACGGAGATGATGGGGATGTCGCTCTGACTGCCCGGAGGGAAGAGCAGGTCGAGGATTGGGGCCGCCACGTTGCGGCTTCTCCCTCGAGCCGGAGAGAGGTGAGCGCGCAGCCCCGGCGCCGCGTTCACCTCGATGACCGCACCACCGACTTCCATGATGGGCACGTCGATGCGAGGGGAAAGGATGTCGATGCCCGCCACGTCCAACCCGATGATCTTCGCCACACGCTCGGCGAGAAACCGGTTCGTGGGGTGCACGTCATCCGTCACGTCCTCCGCCGAGCCTCCGGTGCTGAGGTTGGCGGTGAGCTCCAGCTTGAAGACCTCGCCCTTCGGGATGACGGTGTCCATCGTGTAGCCCGCTTGCTCCATGAGGCGGTGGGTCGTCCGCGACACCACGAGCTTCGTCATCTCCTTCTCGTGACCGATGCCTCGGCGAGGATTCTCGTTCTCGATGTCGATGAGCTCCTTCAAGGTGTGGACGCCGTCGCCCACGACGTGCGCGGGATCTCGTCGCACCGCGGCGACAAACTTCCCCCCTACCACGAGGAGTCTGAAGTCTACCCCCTGGATCATTTCCTCGATCACGACGTCCGACGAGTACTCCTTGGCCCTCTCGAAGGCGTCCTCGAGTTCCTCCTCATTTGCCACCCCGATCGTGACCCCCTTGCCGTGATGCCCGTCCAAGGGTTTCACCACCACGGGGTAGCCCAGCCACTCCGCGTCTTCCTTAGCGGCCCAGAGTCGGGAACACCTCGTGCTCCGAGGCACCGGTATCCCGGCGTCTCGCAGCATCCTGTTCGTGAGCGCCTTGTCCCCCGCCGTCTCAACCCCAATGAAGCTCGTCTGGGAGGTGATCGTCGCCTTGATGAGCTTCTGGAAGCGGCCTTCGCCCAATTGGATGAGCCGGTAGTCGTCGAGCCGCAGGACGGTAATCCTGCGGCGTTCGGCCTCTTCCACCAAAGCGGCGGTCGAGGGTCCGAGCTTGTGATCGTCGAGGATGCGGAGGAGGGCCCGGATCGTGCGCTCGAGGTCGTAGGGTTCGCCCGCGAGGATGGCCTTGACCAGCGCGACCGCCTCTTCGCCGGCCACGATGCCCGCACGGTCAACCCAGTAGCTATAGATGACGTCGTAGACGCCGCGCTGGCCACTGCTGCGGGTCTTCCCAAACCCGACCTCCATGTAGGCGATGCACTGGAGCTCGATAGCGATATGCTCCACGACGTGGGTGAGGAGGGTACCTTCCCGCATGCGCTCGACGAACCCGCCTGGTACCCCCTTGCTGCACTTGTGCTCGGCGAGCCTTGGCAGGTAACCGAGCAGCGTGTCGACGAAACCGGGGATGTCAGACGTGTAAACCTCGTTCTGCTCCTCGAGATCGATCGTCATGACGATGACCGGCCGCAGACTGTAGTAGTTCGCTCCGTGAAGCGCCTTGATTTCGAGGATCCTCATGGGGGTTCAGCGCATCCTTTCATGCAACGGGCCTCGGAGGTTCGCGCGTCGAGTGAAGGCCATCGAGTGGCTCATCCTGCCCCGGCTCCCACCTCCCTGCGACGCCTCGTGGAATCCCCCTCGCGATCTCGAGTGAGAGGTGGTCCGTGGGGCGCATGGCCTCGAGGAGAGGTGCCACGCACGCATCGAGGTCGAGGGAGGGCGGCCCCATGAGGTCTGCGATGGCCACCCCCTCCTCCGGCCAGGTCCTGAGGAGGAGGTGCGCGTCCGCGGTGGCCACGAACCCCACCACCCCAGCCTTGGCACTCTCGAGGACTCGGCGCCCCACCTCCGTGCCCATGTGGGATCCCGCCCCAGTCAACGCACGCTCCACCCGCCCGAGATCAGAAAGGACGGTGGCGGGGCAGCCCTTGAGCTCGAGGAGGAGGTGCCTGACAACCGGGTTCACGAGAGCCCTCCCCTAAGTCCTACCCTCGACAGAGACAAGCCAAAGCGGCGTGCCCCTTTCCGCGAGGTGATCGTGCGGCCCGAGGGGCACGCGGAAGCACCCCTGGCTTGGCGTACCGAGCAGGACGGGCGCGGGAGATGCCTCCCGCGCCGATCGCCTCAACCCGGCAGGGAGATGGCCCCCTCCGGACACTCGTCTACGCACACGCCGCATTCGATGCAGGTGTCACTGCTGATGATGGCGATCTTCTCGACCGTGATCGCCTCGACGGGACACACGGGCACGCACGACTCGCACCCCGTGCACTTGGTGGCATCAACGATGGCAGCCATGTGAGTTCCCTCCGGTGCGGTAGGAGACGTGGTGTGAGGAGCGGGTCTCCCCACTCCTCGTCATTGTAAACGATGAAAGTTCTCTCCAGGTGGCGAACCTCGTCAAGGTTTTCTCGGAGAAGGGCGATTCCCCTTGACACCCCCCTGCCCTCCCGCGTTGCCTAGCCCGCGATCGACGAGTCCTCGCCTGCGATGTGTGACCGATGAACACGATCCTCCCTGCCCCACTCCCTGAGACCCTCGTCGAGGCGGCGAACGACCTCTTGCTCCTCCAAGGCTCCCAGGCCGTGGTCCGCACCACGCTCGACCACGCGCGGGCGCTCACGGGGATCGATGAGATCCGGTTCCTGCCCCCCGATGGGTCGGAGGGCCACCCGTCGGAGATCTCGGCCACCACGGTGATCCCTCTCACCTACCGGAGGCGCACCTGGGGATCCCTCACGATCGGGGCACCGGAACACGAGCTCAGCCCCGAACAGATGCAGAACCTGACGATCCTCGCTGGCTGGGCGGCCCGTGCCCTGAGGAACGCCTTCGTGTTCGGCCGCCTCCGCCGACGGGTGAAGGGCGTGACCGTGCTCGCCCGCGTCGGGACCACGATCGCCTCGACCCTCAACCTCCGGTATCTCTTGGACCTCACCCTCTCGTCCCTGCGCGAAGTCATCTCGTACGATGCGGCAGGCATCTACCTCCTCGAAGAGGATGGGGTTCGTCTCCGCGCGGTGGCCTTGCGGGGCTACATGCCGTCCCAGGAGAAGGCGGCCATGGCCAAGGTGGGGCAAGGCCTGATCGGGGTCGCGGTGAAGCAGGGGACCGACCTCCTCGTGGATGACGTGTCCAAGAACGAGCACTACGTCTGCGCGAGGGAGCAGACCTCCACGGAGATGGTGGCGCTGCTGCGCAGGGGCAAGCGACTCATCGGGGCCTTCAACGTGGAGAGCGACCGTCCCCACGCGTACGGGTGGAACGACCTCGTCCTCCTGCGCGCGTTCGCCGCGCACGCGGCCGTCGCCGTCGACAACGCGACCCTCTACCGCGATGCGGTCGAGAAACGCCGGCTCGATGCGGAGCTCTCGCTCGCGCGCGACATCCAGCAGCGCCTCCTCCCCACCACCCCTCCTCACGTGCCAGGGTGGGAGATGGCGGGCCTGAGCGTGCCGGCGACCCGTATCGGTGGCGACTACTACGACTTCATCGACGTGAGCCCAGGTGTCACTGGGGTGACCGTCGCCGATGTCGCGGGCAAAGGGGTACCCGCCGCACTCGTGATGGCGACCTTTCGCGCGAGCCTCCTCGCGGAGATCGTGAACGAGTACTCCATCGAGATGATCTTCCGCAAGGTGAACGAGATCCTGCTCCGGAGTACCGAACCCTCGGTGTTCGTCACCGGCATCTACGGCGCCCTCGAGTGGTCCACGGGGACCTTCACCTATTGTAACGCGGGCCACGTCGAACCACTCCTCACCTCGCGCGATGGCCACATGAGGATCCTTTCCGGAACCGACCTCGTGCTCGGCGCTTTCCGTCACGCGACCTACCACCAACGCCTCGTCACCCTCCAACCCGGAGACGTGCTCGTCATGGCGACCGACGGGGTGGTAGAGGCCACGGGCGAAGAGAACGAGGAGTTCGGCCTCGAGAGGCTCTCGCGCATCGTCTCCACCCACCGGCACGCACCCGCGGTCGAGATCAGGGACCACATCCACGCCGAGGTCCTCCGCTTCACCGCAGGCGCCCCTGGTGACGACATGACCGCCGTGGTGGTGAAGCGCCTCGAGGCGTGAGATCAGGGGTGCGCCGATCGCGCCGGGCATGAACGATGAGCACTTCTGACGAACCCGGGAGTGCCCGGGTCTGTCCCAAGGGCGACCGATCCCACTCCTGTCCGCTCGCCGCCCTCGCCCGTCGCGTCTTCGGCTGGCTTGGACCGTACCGACCGCGCCCGTGCGAGGTCCTCCCCCTCCCACCGAAGGATGGCCACGTCACCGTCGTGATCCCGACGTGGAACGCCGCGGCGCTGCTGCGTGGATGCCTCGCGTCCGTCGCAGCCCAAACCCTCAGACCCGCGGCGGTGATCGTCGTGGACAACGGTTCCACCGACGGCACCCCCGAAGAGGCACGCTCGTGGGGGTGGGTCAGCCTCGTACGCCTCCCCTCAAACCTCGGCTACAGCGGCGCGCTCGCGGCCGTCCTCCCCTCGGTTTCCTCCGAGTACGTCGCCGTACTGAACAACGACGCCCGCCCGGCCCCTTCGTGGCTCGAGCGGCTCGTGCGCCTCCTCGATGGCAACCCGTCGCTCGGCTGCGCTTCACCCGTTGCCGTGAGCCCAGACGGCTCGATCGACACCGCCGGCGACGTGATCACGTCGGCGGGGTTCGCGTACAAGCGCCTGTTCCGCCGTTTGGCCTACGTCCCACCTCCACGTTCCCTCTTCGTCTCACCACATGGCGTGGCTTCCGTGTACCGAACCTCTGCCCTCATCGAGGTGGGAGGGTGGGACGGCGCGCTTCACTCCCAGTGGGACGACGTGGACATCGGCCTTCGTCTCTGGCTCGCCGGGTGGGACTGCACGGTGGACCCTGAGACGAGGGTGACCCACCTGCAGGGAGCGACCGCGGGTCGTGCCCACCGCATGAGGGAGTTCCTCGCGGCGAGGAACGAATCGGTCGTGTTGGGCAAGACGATGCCGGCGTGCCTCCTCATACACATGCTCCCCAGACGAGCGGTCTACCTCTGGCTGTCCCTCCTCTCCCACCTCGCGAGGGGAACGTGCCTGCCCTTCCTCGCAGGGAAGTTCGCCGCCATGCTCAGCCTGCCTCGAGTGGTCCGCATGCGCAGGTCCGTGGTCCGGCGGAGGCCGTTTGGCCGCACCCAGGTCGAGGAACGCTGGTGGTCCGTGTGGTGGGGCCTCTCGCGGGTGGGAGGGCACCGGGCACCCTCTGCCTCTTGACGGGGTGGGGCCAAGGCGCGACATTGTTTTTTTTCGTCTATTCTTCTTCGGGCCCCGCCCTCGTGGCTCCTCCTTTCGTGTTACCATGGACCGAACCATCGTCATCGTTCCGACGTACAACGAGCGAGACAACGTTGGGACCCTCATCCCTGCGGTACTCTCTCAGGCCCCGGTCCTCGATCTCTTGATCGTGGACGACTCCTCGCCCGACGGGACCGCCGACGTGGTCCGGGAGTGGCAACGCAGCGACCCCCGGGTGAGACTCATCGTCCGTCCGGCGAAAGCCGGCCTGGGCACGGCCTACGTCCACGCCTTCCGCCACGCACTCCAGGACCGTTACGCCTCCGTCATCACCATGGATGGGGACCTGTCCCACGATCCTTCCTACCTCCCGGTCATGCTCGATCGCTTGACCGCGTCCGACGTGGTGATCGGTTCCCGGTACGTCGCCGGTGGTCGGATGAGGAACTGGAGCCCGGCCCGTCGTCTCCTCAGTGCCTGTGGGAACCTCTACGCCCGAACCGTGCTCGCCATGCCTATCCGCGACTGTTCGGCGGGCTTCGTGGGCTATCGCAGGAGGGTCCTGGAGGCGATCCCTCTGGACTCGATCCACTCAGAGGGCTACTCGTTCCTCATGGAGATGAAGTTCTGGGCGTACCGGCTCGGGTTTGCCATGGAAGAACTCCCCATCGTCTTCGTCGAGCGTTCCCGGGGACGGTCGAAGATATCCCGCGCCATCCTCCTGGAGGCCCTGTGGGTCGTGTGGCGTCTCCGCCTCACCGTGCCCAGGATGGCGGCGATGCGAGGTGCCCCCTGAGCGAGCGCATCCGCCCCCCCGGCTCCGTCGTGGTGGGCATGGGCCTGATCTCGGCAGGGCTCATGTTGCTCGAGATCTCTCTCACCCGGGTCTTCAGCGTGACCATGTGGTACCACTTCGCCTTCATGGCGATCTCCATCGCCATGCTCGGTTTGTCCGCTGGGGCAGTGCTCGTGCACCGCGCGGGCGAGAGGCTCGGCGAGGCTCGTCTCCACGGCGCACTGCACATCCTCTGCCTGGGCTGTGCCTCCCTCGCGGTGGGCGGGATCGCCGTTGGGTTGCGCCTCCGGTGCGAACAGACGTTGACCATTCGCGGGGTGATCCAACTCGGCGCGATCTACCTGCTCACCACGCTCCCGTTCGTCGCCGGCGGTGCGGCCATGGCGACCATCGTGAGGAGGTATGCCACGGGGATGAGCACCCTGTACTTCGGCGACCTCGTAGGCGCAGCCCTGGGGTGCGTGCTCGCGATTCCCCTGCTCCGTGTCCTCAAGGGCCCACCGGTGGTCTTCGCCACGGCCTTGCTCGTGAGCCTCGGGGGAGCTGCGGCGACTCGGCGCCGCCTGCCCCTGGTGGGGGCAGGCCTCGTGGCGCTCCTGTGGACCACGAACGATGCCACGGGGCTGTTGCGGGTCGTGTGGGCGAAGCAGCAGCGGGAGCGAGGGCTCCTCCATGAGGCGTGGAACTCGTACTCGAGGATCACCGTGTTCCCCACCGAAGAGGCGTGGAACACCCAGTTCTTCGCCTGGGGCATGAGCCCGACCTACGACGGCCCGGTGCCTCGACAGCTGGGCATGCACATCGACGCCTACGCGGGCACCCCGATCACGGCGTATTCGGGCAAGCCCGAGGACCTCGCGCACCTCGGCTACGACGTCACCGCTCTCGTCTACCACCTCAGGCCGCACGGCCTTCACCTCGTCATCGGCCCCGGGGGAGGCCGCGACATCCTCGCCGCCCTCTCGCTCGGCGCAGATTCCGTGGTGGCCGTGGAGATGAACCGAGAAGTCGTGACCGCGGTGAACAAGGTGTTCGGATCGTTCTCCGGGCGCCCCTACAGCCTGCCCCGTGTGGAGACACTCGTCACCGAAGCGCGTTCCCAGCTTCGACGCGAGAACCGCCTCTTCACCGTGATCCAGGCCTCCCTCGTCGACACCTGGGCGGCAACGGCGGCGGGAGCGTACACCCTCACGGAGAACACCCTCTACACCGTGGAAGCGATGATGGACTACCTCGCCCACCTCGAGCCCGAGGGCCTGGTCGCGATCTCTCGGTTCTTCAGCGAGCCCCCGGCCGAGGCCCTGAGGCTCATGGCCGTGGCGCTGGAAGCCCTCGCACGGACGGGGAGCCCCCGCCCCCACGACCATGTGGCCATGGTGAGCTGCCGCAACATCGCCACCATGATCGTGGGGCACAACCCGCTCTCGCCTGATGACAGAGAGGCGATCAAGGACCTGGCGCGCCGGCTCGGTTTCTCCCTCGTGAGCCTCCCCGGCGAGCGACACCACCCGCTCTTCGACGAGCTCGCCGCGCGGTTCCGTGACCCAGAGTTCTACCGTGCCTACCTCTTCGATGTGAGGCCCTCGACCGACGATCGTCCGTTCTTCTTCAACATGGTAAAGCCTGCAGACTTCATGAAGGTGTTCAAGCTGAACGACCTTCCCATGCAGACCCAGAACCACGACGCGGTGTTCATCCTCGTTTCGGTGCTCGTCATCTCCGTGCTCATGACCGGTGCGTTCATCATCTGGCCCCTGCGGGGCATCGCGAGGAAGGGGGGCGGTCGAGGCGCGTCGTTCGGCGCGTTCTTCGCGTGCATCGGGTTGGCGTTCATGCTCGCGGAGGTCGCGCTCCTGCAGCGATTCGTCCTGTTCCTCGGGCACCCCGTGTACGCCCTCTCCGTGGTCCTCCTGGGTCTGCTCCTCTCGGGCAGCGTGGGAAGCGTGGCTACCTCACTCGTGCCGCGGGGAAAGGAGGGGCGCTGGGCCCTTTCCGCGGGGTGTGCGCTCGCCCTCCTGATCGTCGCAGCGCGCGTGGGGCTCGACGTCCCCCTTGGACGGTGGCTGGGGGCACCGAAGGCAGCGCGGATCCTCCTCACCCTGCTGCTCTTGCTCCCACTGGGGTTCCTCATGGGCACCATGCTGCCACTGGGGATGCGCCAGGCGGCCGCCTGGCGGCAGGAGGTGAGTCCATGGCTGTGGGGAGTGAACGGGGCATCGTCCGTCTTGGGATCCGTCCTCGCGTTCGTGCTCGCGATGAACGTGGGCTTCAAGTTCACCCTCACGACGGCGGCGGTCGTCTACGCCGCAGCGGCAACGGTCGCCGGCCTCACGATGCGCCCGCCTGCAGGGCTTGATCGACAACGCCGTTTGGCGTAGACTCTTTCCCGCTTCGGTCTGAGTGTGTCCAATGGCCCGTTGTCCTCTTCACAAGGTTCTGCGTGCGCTCCGTGTCCCCCGAATCGTCCCCTCCCTCTGAACCCCTCTCCGAGGACGTCCTCACGCCCGAGGAAGAGGCCCAGGTACGGGCCCGCGTGAGGGAGCGGCTGCTGGCCAAGGAAGCGGAGGCACGCGCACAGGAAGAGGCTCACCAGGCGCAGCGTCTCCGCCGGCTCGAGGCGGAACGGTTGCGGTGGAAGGTGATCGAGGAGGAGACCGAACGGTTCCACCGTGAACGGGGACGCGTGCGCTACGTCTCCTCCAGCGGGCAGGTCCTGTGGCTTACCCCCGAGGAGATCAGTCGGCGACGTTCTGCACGCGTCCGGGCGAGGAGAAGAGGACGATCCCGCCGATCGATGCGCATCGGCGATGTCGTGTTCTCGACCCTCCGCGTCGCCGGGGCCTCGATGGTCGCGGTCATCGCCCTCGTCATCGCGCTCGCCGCCGCGATCTACGTCATGGAGTTTGTCTGAGAGGAGCACCCCCCTTTGATTACCCAAGAACCTGTCCGCGCGTGCGACCCCGCCTCGGCCGACCTGAGCCCAGCTCCCTCGCCCAGTGGCGGTCTCAGCAGGCAGGAGCAACTGTTGCGCCGGATCATGGTACCGGCTCTGCTCGTCGTGCACGCCGGCACGGTGCTCCTGGCCATGCTCGTTGCGTACTGGCTGCGGTTCCACGCCGGGCCCGCCTTAGGCGTGCTCCCCCCGATCGAGCCCCCCGGGATCGACCTCTACCTCCCCGGTCTCCTCGGTGGAGCGGCCGTTGTCATCGCCGTCTTCTCCTACTTCGGTGCCTACCGAAACCGTCGTCGTCTTGTGCGCGACGGCGACTTCACGTTGGCGATAAAGGCGGTCACCGTAGGGACCGTCCTCCAGCTCGCCCTTTCCTACTTCACCAAGTCGACTCATTTCTCTCGCCTCATCTTCCTCCTGTCGTGGGCATGCGCCCTTGTGTTGTTCTACTTCGCGATTGCCTTCCTCAGCCGTGTCCAACGAGCCCTCGTCAAGCGTGGCCTCGCACTCTCGAGGTTCCTCATCATCGGCGACAGCGAGAACGCTCGTGCGCTTCGTCGCCGCCTCCAGGCCGACAAGGCCCTCGGGAAGGAGTTCGTGGGCTTCATCACGACCGGGCCACGGCCAGACCTGAAGATCGGCGAAGACGACGTCGTCGGAGGGTTAGACGACGTCGCCTCGGTCCTGCGAGGCCTGAGGGTCGATCACGTCTACATCGCCTCTCGCGACCTGAGCCACGCCGCGATCCTTCGGATCCTCGACGAGTGCACGGCGAACCAGACCCAGGTGGACATGCTGTCCGACCTCTATGAGATCCTCCACGGCCGCGCCACCGTCCAGCAGGTCGCAGGCTTCCCGATGGTGAGCCTTCGTCAGGCGGCCCTCAGGCGTCGGCAGGAGATGATCAAGCGCTGGATGGACATCGTGATCTCGCTTGGCTTGATGGTGTTCGCCATCCCCCTCGCGCTCATCATCATGATCGCGATTCGCTTGGACTCCCCAGGTCCCGCCCTGTACTCTCAGGTACGCGTCGGCAAGGGCGGCAAGCTGTTCAGGATGTACAAGTTCAGATCTATGGCCATCGATGCGGAGGAGCGCCTGGAGCAGGTGAGACCCCTCAATGAGGCGATCGGGCCGATCTTCAAGATAAAGGAAGACCCACGGGTCACGAGGGTGGGGCGCTTTCTCCGACGCACGAGCCTCGACGAACTCCCCCAGATCTACAACGTGCTCAAGGGAGACATGAGCCTCGTTGGCCCACGCCCCCCTCTCCCGTCCGAGGTTGAGGCCTACGAGGACTGGCATCGCCAGAGGCTCACTGTGAACCAGGGCATGACGGGGCTGTGGCAGGTGAGTGGCAGGAGCCTGCTCGCCTTCGACGAGATGGTGAAGCTCGACATCTACTACATCGAGAACTGGTCCATCTGGCTCGATCTCCTCATCCTCTTGCGGACCATCCCGATCGTGCTCCAGGCTCGCGGGGCGTACTGACTCCTCCGCCCTCCGATTCACGGTGCCACCACCGTGCCTGGCGGCTCCGTGCGGAGAGGAGGTCTTTGGCCCAGCCGTGGTGGCTCGCGTCCCGGATGGTGAGGCCGAAGAGACTCCTCCCTTTGGCGTGAGAAACGAGGAGGAACTGAGTGTCCCGGGCACCCGACGCCACTCCCGCTACTGGGGGGAGGATGAGCGCTGCGCTGGATGTCCCGTGGGCCCTCTCGTCGGGGATCGGGGAATCGAGCCTCGAGCCACTAGGGGCAAGGTCTTCCCTGGTACTCCCCGTCAGGAGGTGACCACCGCCCTCGTGCGGGGGGCAGTCCATGGCTCACGGGTGGTGCGCGGGAGGGTCACCCCCCTCGGGACCGCCCCGGATCCCGGTTCCTCCACCTCATGATCCTCGCACTCCGGGGTCGCCTCTGGCTCGACGTCCGCCCAAGCCGCCGGCCTCGTGTGGAGGGGAGGGATGGTGTGCACCTCGCCTTCGTCCCCGCGAGGCTCGGGGGTTACAGTCTTGGCTTCTTGATCAATCCCCTCAGGGGGTTAGGGGCCTCCTCCCGCTTCTCTTTCTCACCGGCCTCCTGGGGCATGGCCTCCGGGAACAGCTGTGCCTCCTTGTAGTCACTCGGGATCACGAAGGTGCTCGATGGGATGTCCATCGGCTTCAGCGTGGTGACCTCCGTGGTCACCGTGCTCGTCTCGGCCTTCTTCTTCTGATCGGTCGTCGTCGTGACGGTCACGGTCTTCAGCGGCACGCCGTGCATGGTGGCGGCCTCCGACTCAATGAGCCTGTCGAGCTCCTCGTTGCCGGTCTTCGGGGGCTTGGCGCGCAGCCAGATCCCCATGGCGGCATCCGAGATCTTGGTCGTCGACCAGGTGTCTCGTTCCTGTACCGTCTGGCTGGTGCTCCTCATCCCCATCACCGACATCGAGACGGTGTAGTTCGTCCGGTACCGGTAGTGGGTCGTGGGGTACCCGAGGATCAGGCCGCCATCTTCCTCGAGCAGCTTCTCCACCTTGGGGTCCGAGTAGGTCATCTTGACCATGCCCATGGCCCCACCGACGAACTGCATCATGGCGTCCATGTCCCAGACCGCGTAGGTCTTGTCCTTCGGACTGACGAGGTAGATGGTCTTGCCACCATCCGTCGTGAGCAGGTAGGTGCCCTTCTTGAGCATCTCGTTCTTGCTGTCGGTGAACTCCACCTTGGCGTTGGGGCCATCGACCCAGGCCACGACACGCACGTCGCCCATGCCGCCGCCACCTTTGCCTTGGGTGGTGGTGACCGCCTCGTAGTAGATGCCCGCAGAGGCAGAGGCCAGGGTGAGGCAGACGAGAGAGAACGCCGCGAGCGATCGTGTGACCAATTGGAACCTCCTTCCTGGGGTTACCCCCTGTGCCGACGCCGCTGGGCTTGGAGGTCTCGTGCGGAGCGCGGCCCAGGACGACATCGGCGAGAGGTCAAGCTACCCCTTTCTCGCAGCCACCGCAACCACGTTCGAGGAGTGGCGCCGATCCGGGTTGCGCAGGGTCCTCGGCTCTCGCTATACTGGCCCGAGAAGGGGTAACCCGGGCCCGTCTCCCCCGACGTCTCCTGACGAGGCCAACGTCTCGCGAGTACCAGGTCAGCCCGAATGAGCGCCCCATGCAGGGTATCACCGCCGCCCTCGTTGCCCTCCTGATCGTGCTCGGGTCGGTCTGCCCGGTGCACGCCCGCCGGCCATCACCCTACGTCGTGATCCGCGTCGAGGGATCCCTCTCCCATCGGACTGGGAACACCGACAAGCTCACCTACAGTTATGGGCTGACCGTGACGCGTGAGCTGAGGCGCCACCTGCTCTTTGCGGCGCTCCGGGGGGAGTGGTCGAACAACGAGGGGCAGCCCGCGGACATCGACAACGTCAGGGCGGATCTCATGGAGACATGGCGTCTCCATCGCGATGTGGAGCCCTACGCGAAGCTCACGTACTACGAGAACGAGCCGTGGGGGTTCCGCCGTCAGGTGCGCGCTGGTGTCGGCGTGGTACAGGGCTGGTGGCAGGGCCGCCGAGGCCCGGCGTTCCGCACCCGGGTGGGCTACCAGTTCAGGGCGAACCACTTCACTGACGTGTGGAGCCGCTCGACGGGCCCCAGGCCTCGCAGGCGCCAGCACTGCGCCCTCATGGGCGTGCGGGCGCAACTCTCCCTCATGCGCAACATCGGATTCGCCGTCTCCGGCGACTACGAGCCGGTCTTGCGCGAGGCGGACAACTACTACGCAGAACTCAACGGTTCCCTCACGTTCGAGGTGAACAGGCGCGTGAGCCTCGTGGCGACGCAGGACGTCACCTACCAGCGGATCCCGGTTCCTGGGAAAGAGAGGCGCAACACCGACCTTGGGATGAGGCTCGCGGTCCACCTGTAGGAGGGGTTCCGCCGGCTGGTGCCTTGCGGCTGGACCCACGGCGCCCTTTTCTTCCCCGGCCTGAGGTCGCGTCCCACGCGAGGGTCTTCGTTCCCGACGGGAGGGTGCTCGCCATGTTTTCCCTCACCGGGTTGCTCCCTCAAGCCCACGCGTTGTCGCAGCGAGCGTGGGCCTCGCTGCCAAAGGCACTCCTCGACGGCCGCGCGTTCCCTCCCCTGAGGCTCGCGTTCGTGGTGACCCACCGCTGCAACCTCAGGTGCGCCTGGTGCATGGTGACCCACGAGGGCGCGAGGGAGACGTGGAGGGCCTCAGGGGAGCTTCGACCGGAGGAGATCGAGTCGGTCACCCGCCAGACCCTCCCGTCCTGCATGATTACGATTACGGGCGGAGAACCCTTCGTGCGGGCGGACACCATGGAGATACTCGAGCGGGTTTGCCTGCTGCGTCCCGTTCACATCGTCACCAACGGCACCCTCGTGCGCGACGAACACGTCGAGTGGCTCGCCTCACACGGTGCCCGTTCGGTTATCACCCGCGGGGTGGTGACTATCGGCGTCTCCCTCGAGGGCCAAGAGGAGCTCCATGACAAGATCGTCCGCATCCCGGGGAGTCACGCCAAGACGCTCGTGTTCATCGAGCGCCTGCTTGAGGCACGCCGGTCCCGAGGGCGCACCTTCCCACTCTTGGACGTGAAGGTAGTGCTCAGCAAGGATAACTGGCAGAGTCTGCCCTCCCTGCGCGACGAGATGGCCCGCGTGGGGGTCGACTTGGTGACCGTCCAGATCCAGAACAACCAGGCGTCGGCGTATGGGATACCGTCAGACGACCGGGAGGCTCACCTCAGGGTTCCTCCGCCGGTCGACGAGATCCCGTTCGAGCCCTTGATGGCCATGTTGCGCGAGGTCGTGGCGCGGGGGAGATCGTCCCCGGGACGCATCCGCTTCACGCCTCCCCTGCCCCTCGAGCACCTTGCGGCGCACTACCGCGGGGGGCTCGTGCCTTCGATGCTCGATTGCCACGCGACCTGGACCACGATCCACGTTGGCCCCTACGGCGACGTCTTCCCCTGTTTCAGCTATCCGATGGGGTCGGTGCGGAGCTCGCCACTGCAGGCGGTTTGGAACGCACCAGCCTACCGTCGCTTCCGTCGAGCCCTCAAGGCCGCCGGTGCCTTCCCGGGATGCGTGGGGTGCTGCATGGCATCTCCTCGATCGTCCTTGGACCGGTGCCCGCCATGAGCGCCTGAGGGTGGCCGCATGTGGCCTGATCACTCCTCCGCAGAACCCCGGTCCTCGGTCAGGCGGTATGGCGCCTGCCTCCGTCCTTCGCGCACGCGACCCTCCTCCCTGGGGGGAAACCGTGGACGGGGATCCCTTCCCGTGACCCCCCTCGTGCTCGGAATGCTTCTGTACGCCTCTCCCTGTGCGCCTTCCCAGAACCTCGGAACGATGATGCCCGTGGGGGACTCCATCACCGACGGGGACTGCTCCTACAACCTCCTCGGATTCCGGGATGACCTCGCCTCACTCCTCGAAGCCGCCGGTGTCACCTTCACCTATGTGGGGGATCTCCTCGGCGAGGCGCAGGACCCCCGTTACCCCGGCCACTTCGTCCCAGGGGCTCGCATCGAGCAGTTCTACCCAAGCTCGTTTGGGAACGGGTGGGGAACCGGCGAGTACGACATCGGTCCCGCGCTGCAGGAGCTTCACCCTGACGTGCTGCTCGTTCACCTCGGCACCAACAACATCAATCCGTGGAACGAGCTCCCCCTTGGTCCGTACTCCTTCGATGGGGGTCAGACCCTCCACCGCAGCCTCGCGGGCTACGCCGCGGAGCTCCTCGCGTACGTCGCCTCGTTCTATCCCGCGGAGGGGAGCGACACCCCGATCATCGTCCTCTGTCGGATCATCCCGAAAGTCGACAGGGTGCCGGAGGTGCTGGCGTTCAACGAGTACCTCGAGGAGATGGCGTTGGACATGGCGGCTGGACAGGTTACGGGCAAGCCCGTGCATGTCGTCGTCTGCGACCAGTTCGGGCCGTTCATCGAGAACCCCCTGCTGTTCACCGGGCTGCCGGGTGACTATCTCGCGGACGGCGTCCACCCGAATGACCTGGGGTATGCGGTGATGGCCAACTCGTATCTTGCATCCCTCCTCGACAATACCCCTCCCGCGGCGGTCACCGACCTTGTGGTCGCGTGTCCGGCCCCCCACGCGCTCCACCTCTTCTGGACGGCCCCCGGTGACGACCACTGGAGCGGCACCGCTTCGAGTGTACTCTTGCGGGTGTGGGATCAGCCCATCGAGCACGAGGCCCAGTTCGCCGCAGCCTGGGAGCTTGCCCCCGCGATCCCTTCGGCGGGCGCGGGGAGCCCCCAAGAGGTCACGGTCGAGGGGTTGCCAGGGGGCAGAACATACTGGGTGGCCCTGAGGGTGAGCGACGATGCCGGCAACCTTTCCTCGGTGTCAAACTCCCCCTCGACGTGGACTGCACCCTCGGACACGGTCCTTGACGCCTTCGACGGTCCTCCCGCGCCCGGGGTGTGGGACCTGGGCTCGAACTACTTCGTGGCTGGAGGCATGCTCCGTCCTGCCAACCCGTTCCCCACGTGGCTGCCGCCTGCGCCGTACGTGGGCGAGTCCGACCCGGTAGGGGCCGCATTCGCGTTGCCCGGGTCGGTGCCGGTTGCGGAAACCGAACTGGTGGGACTGGTGGTTCTCGGTGCCGAAGCCTCCGCATCTCAGTCCTTCGTGCTGCGGAACGTGGGGGGCCTCCTCGAGCTGCGCAGCCTCGCCGGTGGGGTCATGGGGGCAGTCGTGGACACCGCCCAGTCCCGATTCGGCCCCCTCGGCCCAGGCGCGAGCCTCGGCGCCATGCCCTTCGTGTTCGAGGGCCACCTGCTGATCCGGGCGACGCGGGACGGGCTCCCTGACAGGGTGCTGAGCACCGGCCTGCTCGCGTCGGGTCTCCCCTCCCCCAGGTTCACTGGGGTCCTCATGAGGGGAGGCCTCGCGTGGGGCATCGACGCGTTCAGGCTCGAGGGCCCCGGCCTCTGGCAACCCCCTCTCCCGTTCCACGTGGTCGCGCCCGAGTCCGGGGCGGTCGTGGACGATCCCCCGATGCTCGTCTGGCGTTCCTCGCACGACCCTGACCCTTGGGACGAGGTGAGCTACGAGGTCCTGTGGGCGACGTTCCCGAATGCGCCCCCGGCCCTCTGTCGCCTGATCTCCTGCGCCAACGATACTTCGGTCTCCTTCCCCTCAGAGGAGTTCGAGCCAGGCAGGACCTACTACTGGCGCGTGAGGGCTCGCGACGGCACCGGCCTCGAGGCCTATTCGACAGAGCGGGAATGGTGGTTCAGGGCCGCCATGGGCGCTGCGGTGGCTTCAGGCAGCCCCAGGATCGGCATGCCTTCCCCGAACCCCACCGACGGGGTGCTGTTCGTGACGTGTGAGACACCGACCTCCTCACCCGTCGTCCTCCAACTCCACGATCTGACCGGCAGGCGTGTCGCCTGCCACCGGGCGCGCGCCGAACAGGAAACGGTCACGATTCGGTGGGTTCTCCCATCCGCGCTCGCCCCTGGGCCCTACCTCCTCTCGGTCCGCCTGCACGCCACGGAGTCCCACTTCCTCGTGACGCTTCGCAGGTAAGGCCCCTCGATCGCCGAGACGGAGCGCTCGGCAGGCCGCCCACACGGGCGGGCCCTGTGTGCGCAGGGGTCATCGGGGTCTCCAGACGACGAGGGCGGCGTCAAGCTGAGGGCCTTCGTGCCTCCCCTGCCCCTCTGGCACCCAGGGCTCCGCTTCGGCCCCACGGTCTTGGTATCCCCCTCGACTGGGTGGAGCTTGCGCCCGGGCGTCGTGTGCCCCATTCTCCGGCCTCGGACGTGGCGTGTCTCAGGGGCTGGAGACGTCCAGGATGGCGCCTCTCTCACCAACGCGCGGCCTGGGGTGGTCCTTCGCGTTGCTCCTGCGTCACCACCGGCTGGGAGCCCATCCATGGAGACGGTCGGGATGGCGTACGAGGCGAAACCGGTGCATGGCTGCTCCCGCATCGCGGCCATGCTCTGCGGCGAGGGGATCGCTGGATCCGAAGCCCTCGCCTGCACGGACGACCTGACTGGCCTGCCGAACCGTCGTTTCCTCGATCGGTCGATAGACTCCCTCCTTTAGGCCGGAGCGCACTTCTGGCTCTTCTTCATCGACCTCGATGGCTTCAAGAGGGTGAACGACACGTTCGGGCACGAGGAGGGTGATCGAGTCCTCAAGGGGTTCGCGGAGCTGCTCCTGCGGAGCACGAGGAACGAGGACGTGGTCGCACGCTGCGGCGGGGACGAGTTCGTCGTCCTGGTGGTCGGGGGCGACGAGGCGACCGCGGACACCATCGCCACGCGCATCGTGGGCGCCGCAGCCTCGTGCCTCTCACCGCGGTGGTCGGTCACCGTGAGCCTCGGGGTGGCGACCCACCCGCGGGATGCCCGTACGAAGCGCGCCCTCCTCACGAGGGCCGACAGGGCCATGTACGACGCCAAGCGGGGCGGTCGCTCGTCGTGGCGGCACTCCGCTCGGGAGGGTGAGGGCCTGTACTGGCACGATGAGGGGTTCGTGGATCGCGAGCGAGAGCTCGCATGGCTCCAGGACCGCCTCACTCCCTCGCACGAGAACACGCTGTCAGTCCTGTCCGCAGCGGCAGGCATGGGGAAGACGTCGTTGGTGGCGATGGCGATTCGGCGAATCGCCGAGCGAGTGAGGGTCATGGAGACCACCTGCAGTCCTGCCTTGTCCTCGGTTCCCTATGCCCCGCTCTTGACCGCGCTCCGTGACGGAGTGGCACGATGGGGGGCGCCTTCGGTGCCGACCGTGTGGCGGTGCGTGCTCTCGGCGATCCTCCCCGATCTGTTCTCCACCGACGTCCCCGCGGCGCAGCCATTCGAGCATGCGGTGGTGCTCCACGGGATCGCGTCCTTCATCCTCGGGTGGGCACCGCTGGCCGTCGTGGTGCACGACGCCCACCTGCTCGACTCGGAGACCGCCCTTGCCCTCGTGTACCTGCATCAGGCGGCACGACGGGGAGGACTCGCGCTCTGCTGCTCCATGAGCGACGACTGGGAGCGAGACGGGGCGGCACCGGTGAGGCGGATCGTCGCCCTTCCCGGCGCGCAGAGGCTCGTGCTTGGGCCTCTCGGCCCGGCCGCGGTCGGTGAGCTCGTGAGGCGTCGGTTGGGATGCAGCCAGCTGCCCCCCGGCGTCGCGGAGGCGGTTCACCGGGCCTCAGGAGGCATGCCGCTCATCGCGACCGACCTCGCGAGGGCCATGCTCGAGGCGGGAGTACTCGAGGACCCCACCCGCACCACCTCTTGGCGTGAGTCCCTGGCCGGGTTCTCGTCGGAACGAGTCGCATCCATGGTGGCGGAGAAGCTGAACGAGCTTGGGGACGAGGAACGACGAATCCTCCCCCATGCCGCCGTGGCGGACGACCCCTTCGATCTGGAGCTCGTGCGTGTCCTCACGTCTGCGTCCGATGGTCAGATCCTCACCGCGCTCGATGCGGCGCGCCGCCGTGGGATCCTCGCTCCCGCGGGCGCGGATCCGTTCATGTTCTCCTTCGCGAACCAAGTGTTCAAGGAGGAGGTGCTCCGCAGGGCGGATGCCCTGACGCTGCGCGAGGCCCATCTTCGCATGGCCGAACGCCTCGTCTCGCGCAACGACCACGCCTCTCGCGCGAGGCACCTCGAGCGCGCGGGCGCCTGGCCAGAGGCCATGCGTGCCCACTACGAGGCCTCTCGCCAGTCGGCGGCACGTCTCCTCCCCCAGGTGGCGTTGCATCACCTCTTGGAGGCGGAGCGCGTACGGCACCACGTGCCGGAGGGGAGCGTCTCAGCGGCGGAGACCGAGGCGTTGTGGAAGGAGCTGGCGATCTTCCTCCACCACTGCGACTACGTCGAGGACTCTCGCAGGTTCTTCCTCAAACACGCCGATGCCTGCGAAGCGCGCGGTGACCTGCCCACCGCGATCGAGGACCGTCTCCATGCCGCGGCCATGCTGAGGATCATCGGCGTGCACGAGCAGGCGCTCGTAGAACTCGAGCGGCTCGCCGAGGCCCACCCACCCTCAGGATAGGGATCTGCCTCGAGCAGGTCGATTGCCTCGCCCGACTGGGTCGTACCGTCCAGGCCCGCCGAGTCCTCGCCCGCGTGCGTGCGGAGATGCCCTCCGTGCTCCCCGAGTACCTGCCACGGTACCTCCACGCGCGCGCGATGGTCGCGACGGCCGAAGGGGCATTCGCCGAGGCCGAACGCGAGGCTCGGAGGGCAGCCCGTGCCGTGCGTGGGGCCTCCGAGGCGTGGTGGTTCCTCAACGATCTCGCAGAAGCCTGCCTCCTCAACGGCGCTCCCCTGGATGCGCTGGGTCACTTCACCACCGGTCGTCGACTCGCCTCCCAGGTGCCCTCCATCACGGGTGAGATATGGGCAGGGCTTGGGCAGGCGCTCGCCCTCTACCACCTCGACAGGCCCACCGAAGCCCTCGCCACCCTCGATGGAGCCGAATCGTTGGCCTCCGCGACCGGGAATGCCTCCGCCCTCGCAACCGCCCGCCTCCATCGGGCGAGGGTCCTGCTCGACCTGGGAGACGTCGAATCCGCGGCCAACCTTGCGGGCCACATCCCCGAGGATCGGTGCCTCGCCCCGCTGGCAAGCTACGTGTCGTCCCTCGTGGCGCAGACCCGAGGCATCCTGGAGGACGCCCTCAGGAAGGCACAGGAGGCGTGCGAAGCGGCCTCGGCCACGCACACGCCCCTGCAGATGGTGAGCGGGGTACTCCTCACACGAGATGAACTGGAGGTCCTCCGCGAGACCATCCGCTCCGCCCGAGGAGACACCTCCAAGGTGCGTGAGAGACTCCAGCCCCGGGTGGACTCGATGCCTCCCCGCGCACGTTTGGCCGCCATGGGTCTCCTGGCCGACTGCGCCCACCGCGAGGGAGACGATGAGGCATCGGAAGCGCTCTTCAGGGAGACGCTCGCCTCGGACCTCGGGCGCCAGGAGGTGCGTACCCGCCGCCTGCTGCTGCAAGCCTGGAGCGCGTGGAGCCCCGAAGCCGAGAGGTGGAGGGGCCTGATCGTCCCCCCGCCGAAGCGCCGTCGCCCCGTGCGAGGCGAGTGAGGTTCCCGAGCGACCCTTTGCGAACAGCCCGCGCGCCAAGGGAGGGGCAGGCGACTCCCACCCCCTCCCCGGCGGGCGTCTCGGCTAGTACTCGATGACGACCACTCCGCCTTGGTAGGCGAGGCGTGTGACGTAGAGCTTGTTTCCCGTCTGATCCGAGAGGAGACCAACAGGCAGCGCGACGGGGATCCTGTCGATCTCCTGCCAGGTCTGGGTGTCGTAGACCTTGACCACGTTGTCAAGCTTGCAGGCCACGTAGAGGTACCGGCCTCCTGGGAGGAGCAGGCACTGCGCCGGGCGGGCCCCCACGAAGAGCTCGCGCTGTACCTGCATGTCCCATCTCCGGATCACCGTCACGCGGCTGTCGTCGTGGTGGCAGAGGAAGATGTAGTCCTGGGTCACCGTCATGTCGAAGATGCCCCGGAAGCCGGGCCACGTCTGACTGATCCTCCAGTTCATGGGGTCGATCCGGGCAATGATCCCCGAGGGGCTCCCCGCGTAGATGCTCCCGAAATCGGGGCTGGAGCCCCAGTGCGAGTACAAGACCCCACCCGTTCCAAACCGTGCGTCCACGTACCCCGTGTACAGGTTGATGACCGCGATGCTGTCGCCTCGCCCCGTGGTGAACGCGTAGAGGGTATCGCCAGGACCCCAGGCACACCCCACGTCCCACGGGTGACCGCCGACGTGGACCGGGGGTTCCGTGAAGGCGAGGTGGGTCCCGTGGACGCGGTAGATCTTCCCATCGTCGAACCCCGCGACGAGGGATTCGATGTAGGGGTTCGACGTCGTCCCCACCGTCATCCCGGGCACGTCAAGGTCCTTGATCACGGAGTTCGTGCTCATGTTGAGGACCCTGATCTTGCCTGGGATGGAGAGGTGGGAGAGCACCACGCACCGACCCGCGGGACCGTCGAGGAGGGACATGTAGCAAGGATTGTCCCCGGTAGGGATGATGAGGGTCTGCTCGGTCGGCCAGGAATCGATAACGGCGTTCACCTCGTTGCTCCCCGCGACCGCACCGAAGGCGTCCCTCACGAACACCTTGTAGTAGTACCGCGTCCCATGCACCAGGGAGGGATCGCGGTCCGTGTAGACGACGCTATCGGCCCCGATGGTCGTGATTGTCGCCACGAGCGTCGAGAGGGTGTCCACATTGGGGCTGGTCTTCCGGTAGAGCCGGTAGTCCTTGAAGTCAGGGATGGTCGAGGCCGTCCACCGTAGGCGTACCGCCCGGCTCGTGACGTCGGTCCAGCCCGGTTGGGCCAGGGTGACCGGTGGCGGTGGCGCGTTGATGGTGATGGGTGCGGCGGCAGCCTGCGGGAGTGCGACGTTCCCCACGCGATCGGTGAAGTGCCCGATCACCTGGGCCTGCACCACCTCATCCGACGCCTGCACGGTGTACCGCACCTTGTAGATGCCATCCGAGGCCAGGTTGTCACCGTGCGTTCCGTCGTCGTACAGGCCGATACCCGGGTGGACCGTCCCGATGTCGACCGAGGCGGTGCCACCGGCCTCGCCGGCGTCCACCCAGAAGAGGACCTGGTCGCCGGGCTGAAGGATCCGCCCCGCCGCATCGTGCCCCACCTCGCGGATCGCGGCCTGGGTATCGAGGAGCACCCTCGTCGTGTCGCTCAGCCCGGTGTTGCCCGCCACATCCGTGGCGCGCGCCGCGATGGCGTTCCACCCCTCGCGCAGCGTCACCTGCGCCGCGAACACCCCATTGTACGGTGTCACCTGCGTGCCGAACCCATTGACGACCACGGTGACCACCGACACCTCAAGGTCGTCGATCTGCCCCGCCACGGAGATGGAAGGACTGTTGCCCACACTCCCGTCCTCGGGCGAGGTGATCACCAGGTGGGGAGGAGTCGTATCGACCGTGATGCTCACCGTGTTCGAGACCCCGGGTCGTCCGTACTGGTCAACCACCTCGACCCAGAACCGGTGCAGGCCGTCGCTCCCCACCGTGGCGGTGACGAGGAAGATCCCGTTCTGGATGGTGATGATCTGGGGGACGCCGTCCACGAACAGCGTGCCGCTGGCGATCGCCGGATCGCTCACGGTCCCCCCGACGTCCACCGAACGTGTGTTGAGCAGCGCACCGTCGGCCGGCGTGGTGATCCGGACCGTGGGTCCCTGGCTGTTGAGGTACACGGTCACGGAGGCCGACCCCGTGTTGCCCGCTCGGTCAGTGGCAGAGACGACGATCTGGTTCGCCCCCTCGCCGAGCTGTGCCCACGCCTGGAACTGGCCGGAGGCGAGCGGGATGTTCCTCGCCTGCCCGGAGACGGTCAAGGTGACGCTGTCGGGGGGATTCGCATCCGTGACCGTCCCGGAGACGAAGATCGGCGTGTCCTGGAATGGGGTGTTGTCGAGAGGCTGCACGATCGTGACCTGGGGCGCCTGCGTGTCCCTCGTCACGGTCACCGGGCCCGAGTCCCCGGAGGTCCCCGCCTGGTTCGTGGCCGTGACCCGGATGACGTTCGCTCCCTCCTGCAGCACGGCCGTGCCGGCGAACTGCCCGTTGGCAACGGCGATCGTGGTCTGGGTCTCGTTCACGATGAGGGTCGCCGTGGTGATCCCCGGGTCGCTCACCGTCCCCGCGACCGCGATGCGACTCTCGCGGGTGATGAGCCCATCCACCGGTTGCTGGATCACCACGACCACAGGGCTCGTGTCGACGAGAACGCTCACGTCGGCGCTCACCCCCACGTTCCCGCTCGGGTCGGTCGCCTGTGCGCGTATGACGTTGAGCCCCGGCGAGAGGGATACCTGCGTGGAGAAGAACCCCGTGACCACGGGAACCTGGGCAAGCGCCGCCCCGTTCACGAACACCGTCGCCGTCGCCACCGTCTGGCTGTCGACCACCGTGCCCCGCACCTGGACCAGCGTCTGATTCGTCACGAACCCAGTGGGCGGGAACGTGATCACCACCAGGGGCGCGCGTGTGTCGAACACGACCGGCTCGGTGGACACCGGAGTGCTCTCGTTCAGGCTGTCGTCGACGGCCGTCACGGTGTACACGTACACTCGGCCCTCGGCCACGCTCCGATCGAGGTAGAAGCTCTCGCGGGCCACGACGTAGTCGTCCGCCGTCTCAGCGGCCGGCCCATGGGCCCTCCCCACGCCGAAGGGCGGATCCCGCCTCACGCGGTACTCCTTCAGATCGGGAACGGGCTGCCCGTCAAGCAGGGGCATGTCCCAGTCAAGGTACAGCCCGAGTGGCTGCTGGGTCACCGTGAGGTTCGTGACCGGAGGCGGAGGCGTCCGATCGGGGGTTGGCCCGACCGGTTCTTCCTTCTCGCAGGAGAGGAGGACGATCGAGGCGAGGATGCCGAGGAGGGCGAGCGACGGCTGGCGTTTCACGAGCTCACTCCGTTCTCTAGGGAGATGGTCGACCCGCGGGCGAGGCAGAACACGCCGCGGAAGCCTCGGAACCGTGTGGTCCATCAAGAGGGCGTCGACGTGGTGTGGTTAACCACCGGCACTACACAAGAGGCGTGCGGGCCGTTCCTCGAGTCCCCCGTGCGTGGGGACCAGAGCGTGGCGCACCACCCCCGCGCCAAGCGCCACGGCGTTCTCCGCAGGATTCACGCGTCGGGTGGCACGGAGGGTGATCGACGAAGGGGCCTCGGGCCCGACGACTCTCGTGCGAGACGTGCTGCCCCCAAGGTACATCGCCTCGGCCGAAACGTCCACACCGCGGTCCCTTGACCAGCGACGGCTCCGTGCGCCGATGCCTCATGACGGGCCGAACCCCAGCTCACCGAGCTCCACGAAGGTCTCCTCGGTCCCCACGACCCTCGAGAACGTGCCCGGCGAACGGTACGGGCACCAGCCGAGCACGACCCTCGCCCCGTCCGAAGGCACGCGGTTGAGCCCGAGGCGCACGACGTCCGTGAACGCGCCACCAGGCCTCAGGTTCGTGGTTGCCAGTCGGCCGTCGAACGGCAGGCCGAAGAACCGACCGACCGTGTCTCCCCTCGCGTCGATCGCCGCCACGGTGATCCAGTAGTTCGCCTCGATCTCCCTCGTCGCCTGCCAGGTGAGCTGGACGAGAAGCTCCTGGCCTCGCGGGGTGGTTCGGCTCGTCACGCGCGCGTGAATGAGGTCCAGACCGTTCTCGAACCTCACGACCTGGCCTGCCTCCCTCATCGGGGCGATCTCGCCCTCGGGCAGGTAGGTGGGCTCCGCATAGGTCCACGCGAGCAGGTGGGTGACCGTGTACACGGAGAACGCGAGAGAAAGGGCGAGCACGAGCCCCACCGCGAGGCTTCGCGCCGGGCCCGGAATTCGGGAGGGGACGAGGGACCTCACCCCCACCGATGCGAGCAAGCTCATCGAGGGGAGGGCGGGGGCGAGGAGTCGCACATCCTCCGTGGCGGACATCTTCTTCCACCAGGAGAAGAAGGCCGCGACGCACGCCAGGACCAGGAGCGAGGGGACACCCAGTGCCGCGCGGACTGGTTTCCTCGCCACGGCGATCACCAGCCCGACGAGTGCGGGCAGAGGAAGCAACCTCAGCAGGGCCTGCACCCTGGGAGGGTGGTGTGCGCCGTAGCCAAAGCCGTCCCACAGTGTCGAGGCCAGCCTCGGCAGCATCCTCACGAACTCCGCCACCCCCAGACCCGTCGGACGAGCAAGCGGTGCGTTCGCCTCGAGCACCTGTGCCCACGCGAGCGGGTGCCCATACCGGACGAGGTTCCAGGTGAGGAACCACCCCGCAGTCGCGAGGATGCCTGCCCCGTACCACGCGGCGAGGGCGACGACCCCAGGCCAGGAGGATCCGCTCCTCCCTCGTGGGGCGCAGGCCTGCCCCGCCAGGAGCATGATGCCCCCGGGCACGGCCAAGGCGAAGCCGCTGTACTTCACCAGGCCTGCGAGGCCGACCGCGCAGCCCAGGACGAAGGCCCCTCGCCTCGTGGGGGCTCCTCCCCTCACCATCCGGCCCATGAGCAGCAGCGACAGAGCCCCGGCGCAGCAGGCCATCGTGTCGTTCGAGACGAGGCCGCTCATCGAGAGGAACTTCGGGCTGGTGGCGAGCAGGCCAGCCGACAGCAGGGGAACCTCCTCGAGCAGGCCTCCCTGGGGCAGGAGGGTCGAACCGGCTCGACAGGTGAGCACGACCGTGGCCGCACCGAAACACAGGGAGAGGAGCCTCGAAATCCGTATCGCCATCACACTCCCCCGAGGGGGAACCCTCCTTCCTCCCTCGATCTCGTTCAACAACCTCCCAGTCAACTCGACCATGTCGGCATCGGGATTGCGCCGGATGACGTGGTCCAGGTCGCTGCGGTCGATCCAGGAGACCAGGACGGCGGCCGCGAGGTAGTACGCAGGCCCCTGGGCACACTCATGGGATCCACACGAGGGGAGGTTTCGGAGATCGGGAAGCCTGCGAGCCCGCGCGAGGTAGTCGACGTACCTGAAGTGTCCCTCCTCGTCGGGCCCCTCGAGGACAGGCGTCACGAGACTGTAGCCAAGCGCCATGGGGAGGTAGACCGCGAGCAGCACCCACAGGACACAGGACCCCCTCCCCCTACTCACCGGTCACCACCCTTCCCCAGGAGCGGTAGGCTCGCGCACGAGTGGGGCAGGAGCCACCCGCGGCGAGCGCCTCTCATTCCATGAGCTCGTATTCGATCTCGCCCACCGAATCAGAGGGCTCCGACTCGTTGCAGGCGTCGTCGAAGGCGGTCACGACGTAGAAGTGGTGAACCTCCGGCTCTCCGAGTACCCCTGACTCGACGTACGTCGTGCCCTGAGTCGTCGCCACCAGGGTGGCCGGCAGGGGGGAGAAGTGCGCGGACGTGCTCCGATACACCCGGTAGCCAGCGACCCCCACGTTGTCGGTCGCCGGCTGCCACGAGAGGACGAGCGCCGAGCCGGCTGGCGTGCAGGTGAGACCGGCCACTTGGCTGGGGCTCTCCGTGTCGCCGAGGAAGGTCACGATCAGGCGTGGCCTGCTCTCGGGATCGGCGTGCTCCTTCGAGCAGAAGGAGCCCCCCGCCTGCGTCGGCCCGTTGATGCCTATGGAGTACGTGCCTGGTGCGGCGATGTGCGAGGAGAGGTCCACGACGTAGGTCCCTCCCAGCACCTGGGGGGTGATGCCACCAAGCGCCGTGCCACCGAGGAACGGCCTCGTGTTCCAAGTGATCGTCTCTTCCTCCCACGTGTTCGAGGCGACCGGCCACACCGTGGCCGAATCCCCGGAGGAGGAGGCCACGAGCAAGAGGCTCGCCGATGCCACCGGCACCCCGTCGGGAACGACGAACCGCAGGTAGGAGATCCGCGACAGTCCGTGGCGCAGGAGCGTGGAAGAACCAAAGTTCGCATCCGGCATGGCGCTGGTGACGTACGCGTCATCGGACGGGAGGTACACCCCCTCACTCCCCTGGGTCGGCGTGCCCACCAGCTCAACCGTGTTCTGGTCCTCATTTCCCACCGCGTCCTGGGCGCGAACGCCGAAGACGTGCGGCACGCACACCGGCAGCCCATCGATCACAAAGGAGCACGAGTACGCCCCGCCAGGCACCCAGGCAACGTTGTAGAGGCAGGTTCCCGCGAAGGCCGGGGACGTTGTGGCGTAGTAGACGTTGTACCTCACCGGTGGATTCGCGTCCGTCGCGGCGTTCCAGAAGACCCTCACCGATCCGCCGTTCGCGAGGTCCTGGACCGCGAGCACGCCGGTGCCGTTGGGCCACGTGGGAGGCTGCAGATCTGGTGGTCGCACCTCGAGACTCCAGGCGTCGGGCGGTGACCACTCCCCCTCATCGTCTTGGACCGTGAGCGTGATCGTGTGCGTCCCCACCGAGAGCGCGCTCGGCACAAGCGAGAACGACGCCGACGTGCCGATCACGCCGTTGAGGCTGGAAACCCACCGCCATGCGGTGATGCTCTGCCCCCCCTCGTCGTTGTCCCATCCGCTCCCCCAGAACGAAACCTGAGGGTGGAACCCCTGAATCACCGGGTTTGGCACGATGGAGTCGATGTGAGCCGTCGGCGGAAGTTCAGGCAAGACGCCCCCCACGAGCACCTCGAGGTACGGTCGAAGCGAAGCGTTGGGGTTCTCCTTTGAGGCCACGTGCGCCCCGTCCGGATTCGTCGAACGCAACGCGAACGAGTACGTCCCATTGCCAGGCACGGCCGCGGTCGCACCGTACCGGTACCACACCCCGGTGTTGACCCACGGAATCGTGGAGAGGGGGACCGGATCTATCGATGGCATGTTGTTCCACGTGAGGGTGCCCTCCGTCCAGGCGTTGCTCAGGACGCGGTGCAGTCCTCCCCCTCCTCCCTCGCCCGTGCAGTAGACCACGAGCTGTGCCCTCACCACCGCGGAGGTGAGGCCGCTCACCTGGAACTTGAGGAACGCCATCTCCGCCGGCACTCCTGCGTCGCTCCCCTCGTAGTCCAGCTCGGGCAAGGAGCCGTGAGGCTGATTCGGATCCCACACGTAGACGCTGGCGTCATCCACCGGGGGGAACGTCACGGTGAGCAAGACGGTCACCGTCCCCACGGAGTGGGCCACGGTGGTTGCTTCCCCGTCGGACACCTTCGCGTAGATGCGGTAGGTCCCCTGGGGCACACCCGCCACGTTCCAGGCATACAGGTCGGATTCGTCATCTTCCGACAGCCCACCCACGATGAGCGTGGACTCGGTCGGTGCATCAACTGGAGAGGAGTACAACGAGATCGTGGCGTCGTCGTCAGGGTCCCCGTCAGTCCAGCGGATGACGTAGCTCCCGGTCCACGCCGTGTCGGAGGCCGCGGGAGCCGTGATCTGAATCGTAGGGGGATCGTTGACGTGGTTTACGAGCAGGTACCCAGGAGAGTAGGAATACACATCAAGATTCACGCCGTCGGTGATCTTTCCGTAAACCCAATATATGGCATCATCGGGCAGTGATGAGATATTCCAGATAAACTGATCGCCTGCCCCGTCAGGATCCTCTTGAATAGATTGGGCCCCTGGGATGGGCACGCCGTCGTAGCCATAGTTATTCGTGTCATAGAACAATGAAATCGTAGCGTTGTCATCTGGGTCAGAATCGACCCACTGGATGGTGTAGGAAGTATTCGCTTCGGCGTTGGCGGCGGGAGGGGTGAGGAGGGTGAGCGTGGGCGGGACGTTGCCTCCCCCGATCGCGACCCGTTCGAAGTACACGGGGCCAGGGAACCCCGAGGTTCGGACGTAGTACGCCCCGGCACTCCCCCCGCACACGTCGATGTACCCGTACGGCGAGAAGGTCACCCGCGGTTCGGTGTTGCGCTTGTAGTAGTGCTGGTTGCGCGACACGTGCTCCCAGCCGACGTATCGGTTGCCCGCCTGGTCGAATGCGATGTTCGGGGGCAGGTGATCCTCGGTCTCGTCGCCCCCCGGAATCGGCGTCTGAAGGTCTTCGAGGATGATTCCGTTCGTCCACCCCGGTTGGGTAAGGTAGAGCCCCTGGTAGTAAGGGCTGCCGCTCCAGTTCGCCACGAGGTAGACGATCTGTACCGTGCCATCCGGTGCGATGCCCATGCCGGGCGACTGGATGTAGCGTCCCCACCCGTGGTCGCTCAGCTGAGTGGGGACGAACGACCCATTGGGAGGTGCCGCCGCGTACATCACGTTCATGCTCCCCCCCGTGGGGTGGATCCATGCGATGTGGACGATACCATTGCGGTACGCGATCTGTGGCCGCATGCACTTGTCGGGATGACTCGTCTGTGTGATGACCACCTCCGTGCCATTCGGCCTTCGGTACACGATCCGGTACCACCATGGTTGGTACTTGTTCGTCAACTGATAGACGATGTGCGGTTGGTTGTTCTCGTCGAGCGCAATGTCTGGCGTCGCCCGACGATAGCCATCGTACCCGATACTGTGATAGACCCAGCTCGTGCATGCCTGGTCGGTCGCATGCGCGTAGGTGATGAGCTCGAGATCGTTGGGGTAGGATCCCGTCTCCTTCCCGTACACGACGTGAGGGATCCCGTCCGTCCCGACCGCGATATCACCGTAGGAGAAGGCGAGGGCAGCCGGGCTCGAGTTCGCCAGGTAGAACGGGGGAGACCACGACTGCGTCTGCGCGTCGTAGCGGCGGTAGTAGAGGTCGTTCCACGGCGCATTGACGTAGATCATGTGGATGTTGCCCGCACCGTCCAGTGCGGTCTGCACGTAGCAGGCGGAGAACCCGGCCGGTTGCTCGGCACCGACGAGGAACGGGAGCATCCCGATGAGACAGAGCGAACCTATGGTCGTGCGCATGAGGGCTTGCCCTCCTTCATTCAAAGCGTGGCGCTAGGGCCCCCGGCCGCCCCCGGAGGCCTGCCAACTCATCTCTTCCTTGGCCTACTCCCCTCATCCCTTTCTGCAAGGTCCGTTCCACCACCCAAGGGACCCCAGCGCCCCACCTCCCTGCCGGTCCCCTCCCTTACTCCGGGATCTCGAGCGGGAACCGGTACGCGCCTGCCCGCGGATTCGAATCGCTGGAGTTGTCATCCACATCAACCGCGCGTACCACGTAGAACGCCGCATCGCCCTCGGAGAAGGGCGCGGAATCGGTGTAGGACAACGTCCCCTCCGCATCGATCTGGGTCAGGGGAGGACTCGCGGGAGAAAACCAGGCCAAGGTGTTTCTGTACAGCTCGTAGTAGTCCATCGAGAGGTTGTCCACAACGGGGCTCCATTCTACGATGAGAGCGTCCACAAGCCCCCGCATTACCCGCAGGTCACTCACCTCAGGCGGCGGGATGGGATCTGGGAGGACCTGCAGTATCTCCTGGTCTGGAACCGACCATACCCCCTCATCGTCCAACACCCGGAACCGGACCACATGGGTTCCTGGCGAGAAGGTAATGGGAGAGACCGCGATATCTTCCTGAGTCCCCAGGGTTCCCGCCCACAGCGACGACCACAGCCAACCCACGATGCTCTGGCCGTCCTCGTCGTTGTCGTACCCGGTCCCGTAGAAGGAGACAACCGGATCGACCCCACGCGTGACGGGATTCGGGGTGATCGCGTCGATCTGAGCGGTCGGGTCCTGATGGGCGGGGGAAGGCGGTTCGAGGAGACGCAACATCACCGGCCCGGGGCAGCCTGCGGCGCGGACGTACCATACCCCCGCAGGACCGCTGCACATCGCGATGCACCCATACGGCACGAGCACCTGCCTC